>Ga0187777_10002811_pt1 | contig 11097 bp, 9 predicted proteins | sample 1015_Q2_SP5_10_M_FD_132416 | JGI IMG/M metagenome (GOLD analysis project Ga0187777, IMG submission 132416) | Tropical peat soil microbial communities from peatlands in Department of Meta, Colombia - 1015_Q2_SP5_10_MG | ecosystem: Environmental > Terrestrial > Soil > Wetlands > Peat | place...
CGCGCCCCCAGAATTCATTCATCATCCGCCCGGTGATTTTCGGATACCAATAATAAATTCCCGCGAACAGCGCGAAAATCGTTCCCGGCGCGACGATGTAATGAAAATGGGCGATGACGTAATACGTATCGTGCAGATGAATGTCGGCGTAACTGAGTCCCAGCGGCAGGCCCGTCAGGCCGCCGATGCCGAACATCGGCAGGAACGCGAGCGCGAAGAGCATCGGCGTCGTGAACCGGATCGACGCACCCCACAGCGACAGCAGCAGCGCCGTCAGGATGACGACCGACGGGATCGAGATGATCATCGTCGTCACCTGGAAGAACGCGCTGATCGTCGTGCCCATGCCCGTCATGAACATGTGGTGCGCCCACACGATGAACGACATGAAGCCGAGGAAGACCACGGAGTACACGAGCGCCCGGTAGCCCCACAGCGGCTTGCGCGTGTTGTTCGCGATGATCTCCGAGACGATGCCCATCGCGGGAAGAATCAGCACGTACACCTCGGGATGGGCGAGGAACCAGAACAGATGCTGCCACAGGAGCGGATTCCCGCCGCCCGACGCGACGTTGCCGGCCGCGACGCCGGTCAGGGTCGTGACGACACGGTTGCTGACGACGAGGCCGCTCGGCAGGAAGAAGCTCGTGCCCGCCAGCTTGTCCATCAACTGCATGATGCCGGCCGCTTCGAGCGGGGGAAACGCCAACAGGAGCAGGAAGGACGTCACAAACTGCGCCCACACGAAGAAGGGCAGGCGCATGAAGCTGAGCCCCTTGGCCCGCAGCTGCACGATGGTCGTGATGAAGTTGACCGAACCGAGCAGCGACGAGGTGATCAGGAAGATCATCCCGAACAGCCACATCGTCTGGCCGCCCTGGTTGACGATGGAGAGCGGTGCGTACGAGGTCCAGCCCGACTGGGCCGCGCCGCCAGGCACGAAGAAGCTGGCGAGCATGATGACGCCGCCAATGAAGTACACCCAGTAGCTCATCATGTTGAGCTTGGGGAACGCCATGTCGGGCGCGCCGATCTGGAGCGGCATGACGAAGTTGCCGAACCCGCCGACCGCGAGCGGCACGACGCCGAGGAACACCATGATGGTGCCGTGCATCGCGCCAAGCTGGTTGTAGAACTCGGGCAGCATGACGCCGCCCGGCGCCCGCGCGTCACCGAACAACCCGCCGATGAGCGGAATCGGGTGGCCTGGATAGGCCAGCTGGTACCGCATCAGCATCATCAGCGAGAAGCCGAACAGCAGGAAGAGCAGCCCGGTAATCGCGTACTGGATCCCGATCACCTTGTGATCGAGGGAGAAGACGTATTTCCGGAGAAAACTCAGCTCTTCGTGGTGTTCGTGCTCGTGCGCGTGGCCCGACGCAGGGCCTCCGTGGCCGCCGACCGTCCCGACCTTGTCCAACGCCGGTCTCCTTGGAATGGACGAGTACTGGAAAGACTGGCAATTGTATGCAGAAGGTACAAGCGCGCGCAAGGCCGCTCAGTCACGAAGCCGCTTAAGATGATCTTGATGAGCGGCTGGCGGCGACTCGCGGGGGGCGCAGCGATCGTTTCGCTCTGCGTACCCTCGACGGCCCTGGCAAACGGCGCATCAGACGCGCTGCGCGCCCGCGCCGCGGCGGCCATCTACAACCTCGATCGCGACGAAGCGATTGCCCTGTATCGCCAGGCGATCGCGGCCGACCCGAGCGACGCGGCCGCATACCGCGGTCTTGCAACCGGACTGTGGCTGAGCATCACCTTCCGCCGCGGCAACATGACGATCGACGATTACCTCGGCGGCTATAAGAGGCCGAACGAGGCTCCGCCGCCGGCGCCTCGCGACGTGGTTGCCGCGTTCAACAGCGCCGTCGATCAGGCATCGAACCTGGCCCGCAAGCGCATCGACGCCAACGCCCGCGACGTCGACGCCCACTTTCAGCTTGGAGCGGCGTTCGGGCTGCGCGCCTCGTACGCCGCAACGGTCGAGAACAGCCTTCGCGCGTCGTTCAGCGCGGCGCGGCAGGCCTATCAGGAGCACCAGCGGGTGCTCGATCTCGACCCGCGGCGCAAGGATGCGGGGTTGATCGTCGGCACGTATCGATACGTCGTGTCGGTCCTCGCCCTTCCGCTTCGCGTCGCCGCCTATCTCGCCGGCTTCGGCGGCGGGAAGGAGGAAGGCGTGCGGATGGTCGAGGAGGCCGCGGCGTACGGCGGCGACAACCAGGAGGACGCCCGATTCGCGCTGGTGCTGCTGTACAACCGCGAGCACCGGTACGACGATGCGCTGAAGCAGCTCGCCACGCTGCGCGCGAAGTTCACCCGAAACCGCCTCCTCTGGGTGGAAAGCGGCGCGACGAGTCTCCGCGCCGGACGGCCGGCGGACGCCGACCGTTTCATCACCGAAGGGCTGATGCGATTCGCATCGGATACGCGCCCGCGCATGTTCGGCGAGGACGCCATCGCGTACTACAAGCGCGGCGCGGCCCGGGCCGCGCTCGGCCGGACGGCGGATGCCGAGCAGGATCTCCGCAAGGCCATCGGCCTCGAAGGACGCAACTGGGTCCACGGCCGCGCGCATCTCGAGCTCGGAGAGCTGGCGCTCAGGGCGGGCAACCACGCCGCGGCGCGCAAGGAATTCGGACAAGCCGCCACGCTGTGCGATGCCGACAACGACGGCGCGTCGGCGGACGAAGCGCGCATGCTGGAGAGGGGCGCCAGGTAGGGCTGGCAGCTGACCTGCGTCGAGGACAGCGACGCGAGCAGCGGCGTTTTTCCCGAGATTCTTCTGGCCGATCCATGGCACCCCGCTTGAAGTTCATCGGCGCGGGCGAGGTGACCATGAGTCAACGATTCCGTCTTCCCGCTGTGCTCGTCGCGGGCTCGCTGCTCCTCGCGGGCACGACCGCATGCGCAACGAGGACGTACGACTACCGGCCATATCGAGCAGACAACTCTCCGCAAATCGAACGGCGCGCGTACGACACCGGCTATCGTCAGGGGCTCGACCGCGGCCGCGACGACGCCCGGCGCGGCCGCGTGTTCTCGATCGAGCGGCACGATGAGTATCGTGACGCGGACAGCGGATACCGCCGTGACGAGGGCATCAGCCGCGACCAGTATCGGCAGATGTATCGAGACGGCTTCCGCGCCGGCTACGCGGAGTCGTTCCAGCAGCTCCGTCGTTAAGGTCCGTAGGACCTAGTGCGTTCTCAATGAAAAATCCCGTCAGCAGCGTGACGCGCGCGCCGAGGCGCGACGGAACCACCGCCACGTTCATCGGCGCGTTCATCGCGTAGAGCACGCCACGCTGATGGCGATTATGGGTCGAAGTTGATGTCGACCATCAAATCGTCGGCGAGCGACTCGAGCGCCGCGCGGAGCGTCGCGGTGTCGAGCGTGGAAGGCACACCGAGGCGCGCGCGTGCGCGGAAGAGGGGCTCCCCCGACTCCGCCGCGCTCGTCACTTCCGTCTCGAGCTCTTCGATGTTGACGCCGTGGCGAGCCAGCACGCGCGCGATGTCGCGAACGATTCCGGGGCGGTCGTCGCCGACGAGATCGAACCCGACGAGCTCGATCGATCCGGCGGCGGCGGTACTCCCCTCCGCCATCACCCGCAGACCGCGCGATTCGAGGCGCGCGAGGTTCGCGACGAGCTCGTCGGCGCGCTCCTGATCCACGCTGACGCGAAGGATGCCGGCGAACTTGCCGGCCAGGTGCGCCATGCGGCTCTCTTCCCAGTTGCCGCCGCAGGCGAGCACGAACTCGGACACCTGCTCCACGAGGCCGGGTCTGTCGTCGCCGATGACGGTCACGATCAGTGACGTGCGCATGCAGGCCTACCGAAGCTCGTCGACGATCGTAATCGGCACCGAGCGCGACACCGACACGCCGTTGTCGTTCGCGCTGACCCGCACGACGTAGCGTCCGGGCTTCAGCCGCGCGATCGGCACGAGCGTGTAGTGCGGATATCCGAACGCGCCGCTCGGGAGCGTCTCCCCCTGCCCCGATTCCATCATCGAATACACGACCTCGCCCGCTTCCGTGAGCACCGAGGTCTCGATCGACAACCCCTGAATCATCAGCATCTCGTCGTCTGGCGTCGTGCCGGACAGATCGACCTGGTAGATCTCCGCGTCGATCTCGAGGCGTTCGTCGCGCGCGAACGTCCGGCGCGCCGTCGGAGGGTGTCCCACGAGCGGCATCACATGGCCGTCCTGATCGACCCCGGCCGTGGCTCCCGTCACTCGCGTGGCGCTGACCAGCAAGTCGCTCATCGACAGCTGCCCGACCGCAAGCGCGGGCACGTCGATCGACCGCACGGCGCGCGTCGCGTCGCCTCCCGCGGCCTGCACCGTGACGCTCAAGGTGTAGCGCCCCGGAGCAAGGCCCATCCGCGTGAGCACGCGCAGCGCTCCGCCCGTTGCGGCCGCATCGTCGCGGACCTCGGCGGTGCGCACGGTGCGCGAGGCGACGACCGGCTCGGCTCCGTCGCGCACGGCCTCGCATCGGACGGTCACCTCGCCGGGATCCTTCGCGTCGCCGGAGGCGATACCGTCGATTTCCACGCCCACGAGCAACGACGAGGTCGAATCGGGGTTCAAGAACGCCGCGGTGAAGACGTCGAGGCGGGGCTGAGCGGCCGCCGCCGATGACAGACCGACCGACAACACGACGATCGCGGCGTAGCGGCAGCGCAAGTCGCGGAATCGTAACGTACGCCGCGCGCGCTGTGCGGAACCGCACGGTTCTGTGCGCATCTGTCCCGGTCCGCGCCTCGAGGCGCCGCCGACCGGCGTGCCACGCCGTGCCAACGCGCGCGATTCGGTGCTCTCCCCTCTGGCATTGGAATCGCAGCCCTGCCTCCCAGCCATGCGTCTCATCAAACGGGACGACACGTCGCTGGCCGTCGCGCTCATCGTGGGCGCGGTCATCCTCTTTCACCAGCCGCTCCGCGCCCTGTTCGACCTCGCCGACGCCGTTGAGCGGCAGTACCATCTGGATCTCGTTCCCGCGCTCGTGGTGCTCACGATCGTGTTCGGATTCCACCAGTACCGGAAGCGGCAGGAAGCGAAGGCGGAGGCCCGGGCGGCCGCGACCGAAGCGGCGCAGGCGCGGCTGCGGTCGGAGGAGCTCGAGCGCCTGGTCGGCGTCGGACGCGCGCTGTCGAGCGCCAGCGATTTCAGCGGCGTCAGCCAGGCGCTCGTTCGATACGTGCAGACCTTCACGGGCGATCGCGCGGCATGGGTGCTGATCTACCGGCAGGGATGCTGGGACGTCCTCGTCCGGGACGCGGAGGATCGGCGGCTGACCGAGGAGCTCGAAGCCTCCGCCGAACGGATGGTGCGCGAGCACCACGACGACGGCGAGCCGGACGCCCGCACGGTCGACGATCTGACCGCGTTCCCGCTGATGGCCGGCACCCGCCTGGTCGGCGCGCTGCTCGTCGCGAACACGCCGCCGCTCGCCACGGCCGACGGCGAGAGCATCGAAGCGCTCGCGGCGCTGATGGCGATCGCGATCCGCAACGTCCAGACGCTGATCGAAACGCGCGATCACGGCCGCCGCGACGGGCTGACGGGCTGCTTCAACCGTGCCTACGCCATCGAGGCGCTCGCCTCCGAGCTCCGCCGCACGCGGCGCATCAGCCATCCCATGTCGATCGCCATGTTCGACGTCGATCGGTTCAAGTCGGTCAACGACGAACACGGCCATCTCGTCGGCGATCGGCTCCTCGCGGAAATCGGCCGGCGTCTCGGCGAAGTCGTGCGGACGAGCGATGTGAAATGCCGCTACGGCGGCGACGAATTCCTCGTCATCCTGCCTGACACTCCCGGAACCGGCGCGCGGCAGGTCGGCGAAGCGCTCCGCCAGGCGCTCGCCGCGATCAGGGTTCCGGCCGGCGACGGCAGGGTCGTGAGCACGAACATCAGCGTCGGCCTCGCGACGGTGACCGACGACGATCGCGACGCGATGGCGCTCATCGGCCGCGCGGATCGTGCGCTCTACCGCGCCAAGCAGCTGGGCCGAAACTGCGTGTACCTCGACGAGCCGCGCGAGATTCCAGCCCCGCCGCTCCGCCTCGTCGCGCGCGCATAGCGCGCTCACCGCCCGTCGTGACGTCGCGGCCGATCTCACGACCTTTCGGAACATCCGAGCGGCTTCTCCGCTCGCGATCGGCCAATACCGGGGTCCGCCGATTGCACTCCGCGCGTCATGCCTCCGAGCCTCCGGCCTGCACGCGCCGCTGTCGTCCGGGCACTCACGCTTCTCGTCGCCGTGACGGGAGCGGCGTCGGCGCGCGCGCAGGAACGTCCGTACTTCGTCACCTACGATCACCATCTGGGGGAGCGGGGAGAATTCGAGACGGCCGTCTCGAGTACGACGGGGTTTCCGCGGGCCGGCGGCAGCACGTACACGGCGCCGTGGCTGGAGATCGAATACGGCGTGACGAACTGGTGGACGAGCGAGGTGTACTTGGAAGGCGTCGGCATCGCGCACGACGGCTCCGCGTATACGGGCTGGCGCTGGGAGAACCGCGTCCGCCCCTGGGGGACCGATCACCGCGTGATTCCGGTGTTGTACCTCGAGTACGAGCACCTCACGGAGGCCTCGCGCATTCAAAAGGAGATCGTCGGATCGGGAGGCCTATCGTTCGAGCCGCTCGCCGACCTGCGCGCGGAGGCCGCGCACGAGCTCGAAGCCAAGCTGATTCTCTCGACGATGGCCGGCGGCTGGAATGTGGCGGAGAACGTCATTTTCGAAAAGAACCTCTCGAAGGACGAAGGCGTCGAGTTCGGGTACGCCGTCGCGGTATCGCACGCGCTGCACGGCGGACTCGACGCGCCGCCGTGCCGCCTCTGCCGCGGGGCGTTCGCCCTCGGCGTCGAAGCGTACGGCGGAGCCGGCAGCACCCTCGATTTCGGGTTCCACGACACCTCCCAGTACCTCGCGCCGGTCGTCAGCTGGCAGCTGTACAACCATTCGGCGGTCAAAGCCTCTGTGGGGTTCGGTCTGACGGATACGAGCGACCATGCGCTCCTCCGCGTCGCCTACGTGTTCGAGTTCGAGCGGTAGGGCTATACTGCCGGCATGCTGCACCGCTTCGCGTCGTTCACCGTGATCGCGCTCGCCGCGGCCGCGGGGGTCGTCGGCTCCCTTCGCGCACAGACCCCGGACCCGAGCGATCTTGCCGAAGGCATGCGGCTCTATCAGCAGAAGGGCAACTGCCGGGCCTGCCATGGCTGGGCGGGCGACGGCAAGATGACCGACAACGAGATGCCGGTCGGCGCCAACCTTCGCGAGACGAAGCTGACGCGCACGCTCATCGCGATGACGATCAAGTGCGGACGGCTGAATTCGCAGATGCCGGCGTTCGACAAGTTCGCGTACAGCGACGGCCGCTGCTACGGCAAGACGCAGGCCGACCTCAAAGCGTTTCCGACGCGGATGCCGGATCCGCCGTCCACGCTGCAGCCGCGGGAAATCGACCTGCTCACGGACTTCCTGATGGCGAAGATCGTCGGCAAAGGCCCCATGGACCACGCGAAGTGCGTGGACTTCTGGGGCATGGACACCGAGGTCTGCCGCGATCTGAAGTAGTGTCCGCCTTCAGGCGGACGATCAGTTCAACGCGAACACGAACATGTAGCTCGCATCCTGGAAGTTGTCGAACTTCACGGGATGGAGATGGCGTCCGCCCGCTTGCACCGCCAGATACTGCTTCGCCCCGATCGCGTAGGTGACCGGCGCGCCCTTGAGCGCCGTCCCGACGTTGAAGCGCCAGAGCTCCTCGAGCGTGTCGTCGTTGTAGGCCACGACCCACCCGTCCTGCAGCGCCGTGAACAGCAGGCCGGCGGCGGTGTCCGTCGCGCCCGATCGAACTTCGATCGGCGTCACCGCTTTCGCGAGCACCTTGTGCTTGATCGTGTCGAACGCCGTCACCGACCCGTAGTACACGTCGCTCGAATACGACCGCTTCTGGCTCTTCGCATCGTCGATGCCGCCGTTCGGCGAGAGGAACGCGACCGCCGCGCCGTTCGACGAGAAGCACCCTTCGATGCCGACGCCGTACGCGATGTTCTTGGTCGGGTTGTACGCGGTGGGCTGGTGGGCGATGCCGCCGTGCCAGGTCGGGCACGTGCGCTTGGTCCCGTCGCCGCGCAGCGCGCGCGCTTCCGGGTTGTAGATCTGGACGTCGAGCTTCGGATCGTATTCGACGGGCATGCCGGTCTTCGGGTTGAGCCCCTTCGTCCAGTTCAGATCGTTGACGTACTGCGCGCCCTTGATGAACTTGCCGTTCGTGCGATCGAGCGAGTAATAGAAGCCATTTCGCGCGAAGTGGCCGACCACCTTCCGCATCTGGCCGTCGAGCGACGTGTCGTACAGCATGTGGATGCCGACCTCGTCGTAGTCCCACGAGTCGTTCGGCGTGTACTGGAAGTACCAGGCCAGCTTGCCGGTGTCGATGTTCAGCGCGACGACCGAATTGGTGTACAGGTTGTCGCCCGGCCGGGCCTGCGGGTCGTACTGCGGAATCGGGTTCCCGGTTCCCCAGATGGTCAGCCGAGTCTCCGGATCGTACGAGCCGGTCTGCCAGAGGCCGCCGCCGCCGGTCTTCCACGCGTTGTTCTTGTCCTTCCACGTTTCGCTGCCCGGATCGCCCGGCTTCGGCACCGCGTACCACCGCCAGAGCTCGTTGCCCGTCTTCACGTCGAGCGCGGCAATCCAGCCGCGCGTCTTCGCGTCGCCGGCGCCGTTGGCGACGATCACCTTCCCCGCGGCCGTGATCGGGGCGGCGAAGAACCGCTCGCGGCTCCCGAACTCGTTGGTCACCGCGACCATCTTGTCCCAGACGATCTCGCCGGTGTCGCGGTTCACCGCGATCACGCGGCCGTCGGGCAGATTCGCGACGACGAGGTTCTCCCAGAGCGCGATTCCGCGCGTCCGCGGCACGTTCCCCTGGTGCTTCACCGCCGGGTCGGTCACCCAGACGAACTGCGCGTGATCGGGCTCGCGCACGTCGATCTTGTAGAGCGTGCCCCAGCCGTCCGTCGTGTACATCATCCCGTTGTCGATGAGCGGGTTCACTTCGTTCTCGGGGCCGTTCTGACCGATGTCCTGCATGCCGCCCAAGGCGAGCGCCCACACCATCCGCAGGTTCTTGACGTTGTCGCGGTTGATCTGCGTCAACTTCGAATACCGGATGGCGCTGTAGGTGCCGTTCATCATCAGCCAGTTCTGCGGTTCGTTCTCGGCGTTGATCAGCCGCTCCCCGTTCACGGTCATCGTGTACTGGGCCCGCGGGGCCACGCCGGCAAGCGCCAAGACGCCGACAACGGCGGCGCCGACCACCGACCATCGGTGCGCAAGTTGGTGTCGCATATGAGGTGGGAGTCTACGCCTGTGGTGGCGGCTTTGCCAGAGGCCTGCGCTACTCCCGCACATGTAGCGCAGACCTTCAGGTCTGCCCTACTGGAGTTCGACCAGCAATCCGTCGAGCAGCCCCGGGAAGACGAGCTGCGCGCCCTGGAACTCGGACTTCAGCACCGCCGAAATCTCTTGCGGCGTCTTCTTCTGCACGATCATCTGGTGGACGCGCTTCGGCATGGCCTCGGTCGCGTCGCGGAACTTCCGCAGTTCCTCTTTCGTCGTGACGTCGCCGTGGCCGGGGATCACGGTATCGAAATCGAGGCGCAGCGCCCCGTCGAGCGTGTTCGGCCACTCCTTCGCGCTGCCGCCGCCCTGGTAATCGATCAGCTGCGGCGTCGCCGAGCCCTGGGTGAACGCGTCGCCCGTGGCGAGCGCGCGGTCCGCCGGGAAGTAGGCGAAGATGTCGCCCGACGTGTGCGCGCGGCCGAACCAATACAGCTCGACGGTCTTGCCGCCCAGGTGCACGAACGCCCTGTCCGCGAACGTCATGGTCGGCGCGCCGGGCAGGCCGCCCTCGACCATCAGCTGGCGCGCCCGCTCTGACGCAATGAGCTGTACGCTCATCGCCGCCATCTTCGCGTTGCCGCCCGTGTGATCACCGTGATGGTGCGTGTTGATGACGTACTTGATCGGCTGGTTCGTGAACGTCTTCACCATCGCGACGATGTTGTCGTGGTCCACCTCGAACTTGTCGTCGACGAGGACGACGCCTTCGTTGGTGACGAGCGCGGTGACGTTGCCGGGAACGAACGCGTTGTGAATCACGAAGAGGTCGTCCTTGACCTTGACGAGATCCAGCTTGCTCGGCATCGGCGGCCCGCCCTGTCCGCGCACGTACACGCCGGCGGCGAGCAGCAGACCCAGTCCGACAGCCATTCCGATCCGTGTCTTCATCGGCTCCTCACGAGTTGGTCGTCGTACGGTGACAGTGGGAAGTTGGTAGCGGTACGGGGATTCGAACCCCGGTCCCGTGGCTGAGAACCACGTGTCCTGACCCCTAGACGATACCGCCCCGTCGAGTCCGAAACCGCGATCTTACCGCCGGAATACAATACGCGCAAACTCCACGCGGCAACTCCCACGGCCACTCTCGACATGGAGGTTTCGATGCGACGTGCGCTCCTCGCAGCAGGGCTTCTCCTCCTCGGGTCCGTTCTCTTCGCTCAGCAGCGCGGCACGCCGAAAGCCGCGGCTGGCGGCAACGCGGCGAAAATCCGCCAGGCGACCAGCGCCGCGCCGGCGGATGTCGGCAAGGGTGCGGCCGTCGTCGAAATGAACGAGAAGATGGAATCGAAACCGCTCCGCGCCGGCACGAACGGGTGGACCTGCATGATCATGCCGGCCGGCGCCGGCGTGATCGACTCGATGTGCATGGACAAGACGTGGATGACGTGGGCCAACGCGTACATGGCGAAGAAAGATCCGCCCGCCGTCACGACCCTGGGCGTCGCCTACATGCTCCACGGCGATCACGGCGCGAGCAACACCGATCCGTTCGCGGAATCGCCGACGCCGTCCAACCAATGGGTCGTCAGTCCGCCGCACGTCATGCTCCTCCTCCCCGATCCGAAAGCGCTCGAGGCCATGCCGACCGATCCGCACACCGGCGGCGCGTGGGTGATGTGGAAGGGCACGAAGTACGCGCACGTGATGCTGCCGATGTCGGCC
>Ga0187777_10002812_pt1 | contig 11096 bp, 10 predicted proteins | sample 1015_Q2_SP5_10_M_FD_132416 | JGI IMG/M metagenome (GOLD analysis project Ga0187777, IMG submission 132416) | Tropical peat soil microbial communities from peatlands in Department of Meta, Colombia - 1015_Q2_SP5_10_MG | ecosystem: Environmental > Terrestrial > Soil > Wetlands > Peat | place...
AACGGATTGAGGGCGCCCGCCTCGAAGACCCGCTTCCCGGCCGCGGCCACGAGCAGGCCGGATTGCTCGAGCAGCGCCAGGTCGAGCACCTGGTCTCCGATGGCCACCCCGACGCGGGGAGCGGGGCGGGCGGGCGCGCTGAACACCCCGTAGGGCAGATTCTGGACGGGGAAGTCGGACCCTTCCCGGTTGGCCGATTCGACCCAGCTCCTCAGGCGAGGATCGTGGGTGGAGTTCAGAGCCGGCACCGGCGGCTACTCCCCCCCCGGGGGGAAGTGCTTCTTCAGCCCCTCCCAGACGCTGCCGTAGTCGCGCTGCCGGAGCGGCGTCTCCAGGGCGAACGGGGTGGGCTGGATGACGCACCGGGTCTCGAACATGAAGGCCATGGTGTCGACGATGTGGTCCGGCCTGGTCGTGTCCGCCGCGCTCGCCTTCTCGAACGTCTCGGCGTCCGGCCCGTGCGGGGTCATGCAGTTGTGCAGGCTCGCCCCGCCCGGCGCGAAGCCCTGCGCCTTGGCATCGTAGACGCCGTGGACGAGCCCCATGAACTCGCTGGCGATGTTCCGGTGGAACCAGGGAGGCCGGAAGGTGTTCTCCATCGACAGCCAGCGGGGCGGGAAGATGACGAAGTCGATGGTGTCCACCCCCGCCGTGTCGCTCTGCGACTGCAGGACGAGGAAGATGGAGGGGTCGGGGTGGTCGTAGCTGATCGACCCGATGGTGTTGAAGCGGCGCAGGTCATACTTGTAGGGGGCGTAGCTGCCGTGCCAGGCCACCACGTCCAGGGGCGAGTGGTCGAGCTCGGTGGACCACAGGTTGCCCATGAACTTGGCCACCAGCTCGAAGTTGCCCTCGCGGTCCTCGTAGGCGGCCACCGGGGTGAGGAAGTCCCGCGGATTGGCCAGCCCGTTGGACCCGATGGGACCCAGGTCCGGCAGCCGGAGGAGCGCGCCGTAGTTCTCGCAGACGTAGCCGCGCGCCGCGCCGTCCGGGAGCTCGACCCGGAAGTGCACGCCCCGGGGGATGACCACCATCTCCAGCGGGCCGGCCTCGACCACGCCCAGCTCCGTCGCCAGCCGGAGCCTGCCCTGCTGCGGAACGATGAGCAGCTCTCCGTCCGCGTCGTAGAAGAAGCGGTCGGTCATCGAGCGGTTGGCGGCGTAGACGTGGATGCCGCAGCCGCTCTGGGCGGTGGGAGTGCCGTTCCCGGCGAAGGTGGTCAGGCCCTCGATGAAATCGGTGGGGCGGCTGGGGATGGGGAGCGGATCCCAGCGCAGCTTGTCGGGCGGGGTGGCGACCTCGCCGAAGCGGCTGACCCAGGCCCCGTTGTCCATGCGCTTGAATGGCCGGTGGGCGCTCGCCCCGGGGCGGATGCGGTACAGCCAGGAGCGGCGGTTGGCGCCGCGCGGCGCGGTGAAGGCCGTGCCGGAGAGCTGCTCGGCATAGAGGCCGTGGGGGCACCGCTGGGGGGAGTTCCGGCCCACCGGGAGGGCGCCGGGCACGGCCTCGGTGGCGAACTCGTTTCCGAATCCGGACTGGTAGCCGCCCGCCGGCTCTCCGGACGGGGCGGAGGGGCGGGCGGCTGCCGGGGTGTCTCGCGCTGCAGTGGCCATCGGATGTCTCCTCGCCCTCAGCCGGCGCCGGCCGGACGTTCCTCGGCGGGCGCGGGTGCGCCCGGCCGCTCCTGCCGGTCCATGGCCCAGACCATGGCCGCCGAGACCACCGCCGGCACGGCGACGGCGAGGAAGATACTGCTGTTCGGCCAGCTGCGGCGGATGAGCTCTCCTCCCAGGACCGGTCCGAGGATGGACCCGATCCGACCCACCCCCAGGCTCCAGCCGATGCCGGTGGAGCGCAGCGTGGTCGGGTAGTAGCTCGCCGCCAGCGCGTTGACCGCCGGCTGGCCGCCGACGATGCAGAACCCGGCCACGAAGATGGCGACGAAGAGGAGCGCCGTGGCCAGCCCCGGACGGCCGGTGACGAAGATGGCCACCGCCGCCACCAGGAAGCAGGGGACGAGAATCCGCCGGAAGCCGGCCTTGTCGATCAGCTGACCCATGACCAGGGTCCCCACCGTGCCGCCGACCTGGAGCATGGTGCCGGCCAGGACGGCGGAGGAGGTGGTCAGCCCGGCATCCCGGGCGATGGTGGGGAGCCAGTTGGAGAGGAAGTAGAGGTCGATGAGGTTCATGAAGTTGACGATCCAGAGGAGGACCGTCATCCGGGCCCGGCCCTCGAGGAAGAGGTGGACCACCGGCGCCCCCTTCTCGGCGGCCTCGTGCACGACGTAGCCAGCGCCCGTCTCCACCCCGATGGAAGGGTCGATCCGCCGGATCCACGCCCCCACCTTCTCCAGATCTCGCCCGCGCAGCACCAGGAACTGCATCGACTCCGGGAGGGCGAGCAGCATCCACAAGGCCAGGATGGCCGGGACCAGGCTCCCCACGTAGAAGACCGACCGCCAGCCGAAGGCCGGGATGAGCGCTGCGGAGACGAACCCGCCCAGGACGGCCCCGACGGTGAAGCCCACCGACACCAGCATCATCAGGGTGACGCGCCTCCGCAGCGGGCTGTACTCGCCGGCCAGCGCCATGGCGTTGGGCATGATCGCCCCCAGACCGAGCCCGGTGATGAAGCGGAGGACGAGCAGCTGGCGGACCGAGGTGGCCTGCGCGGTGACCAGCATGCACAGGGCGAAGAACAGCGTGGCGCCGATGAGCACCGGACGGCGGCCGATCCGGTCGGCCAGGATGCTCAGGGTGAGGGACCCGACCAGCATCCCGGTCAGCCCGGCGCCGAACACCGGACCGAGGGTGGCCTTGGCGATCCTCCATTCCGCCAGGATGGCCGGAGCGACATAGCCCATGGACTGCACGTCGAAGCCATCGACGATGACGCACAGCCCGCACAGGACGAGCAGGCCGACCTGGAAGCGCCCCACCCGGCTCCGGTTGATGAGGGCGGGGATGTCGACCGTCGCCGCGGCGTTCACGGTGTGAAACCACCTCCGGCCGGGATGTTGGCCACCTCTTCGGCTCGCCGATCAAGGATCAAGGCTCGCCCCCGGCGGTGCGGGGGAGAGGAGGCGCAGCGTGAGGACCACCGCCGGGACCAGGTAGGCCACCGTCACCCAGAGCCACATCAGCGCGCCGGCGCACTCCTGGTCGGCGAGCGGGGTGAGCCCGAGCGGGGGGTGGGCGGCGAGGTACTGCGGATAGACGACGCGGCCGGAGAAGGCGAGGAAGGCGGACAGGGCATCGCAGGGGAGCGTGGCCAGGAACAGGTAGAGGGGCATCGCCCCGACGGGCCAGCGGGCCGCCCCGGGCCAGGGCAGGAGCACCGGCCACCAGAAGAGCAAGCCGGCGGCGAGGAAGGTCGCGTGCTGGAGCGCGTGCCAGTCCGGAGCGCGGGCGGCGAGCGCGAAGACGCGGGGAACGTGCCAGGCGAGCACCACCCCGGTCCCGGCCAGCCAGCAGACGACGGGATGGGTGACGAGGTGCGCCGCCGCCCTGGCCGGGCCGGACCGGACGAGCGGCCGGGCCCGCGCCGCGAGCGGCGTGGGGAGCAGTCCCCCGGCCGCCACGAGCAGCGGCGCGCCGGAGAGAAGGAGCGGGGCAGCCACGGTCATGATCAGCAGGTGCTGCACCATGTGGGCGGTGAGCAGGGCGTGGTCCAGGTGGGCCAGTGGGGACGCCACCGCGACCCAGAGGACGAGGAGACCCGCGGAGAAGGCGGCCGGTTGCCGGGGCGAGGCCGCGCCGGGAAGGACGGCACGGAGGCGGAGCCATCCCCATCCGTGGAGGAGGGCAGCCCCCACGAACGCCGCACCGGTGGCGGCGGCGGGCATCCTACGGGCGCGCGCCGAGCACGCTGGCCCGGGCCGCATCCCGCGCCGGCGGCTGATCCGCAGGGTGGAGCGTGAGGAGGAACGCCACCAGGGCGGTCGTCTCCGCCGGGCTGAGGTTCTTCCCGTAGGCGGGCATGTTGCCGCCGCCCTGGATGACCTGCCGGATGAGCTGGTCCTGGGTCAGCCGGATGGCCACGTCGTCGAGCGCCGGCCCGCGCTGGCCGCCCTGGCCGTCGAGCGCGTGGCAGTTGTGGCACTGCTTGGCCTGGAAGACGAGCGACCCCTGGCGCTCGAGCGCGGTCCGGCCCTGGAGGTCCTTGGGCGGAATGGGGAGGGCGCTCCAGGCGTCCATCACCGGGCTCCAGGGGGTGTGCTCCCCGAGGCGGGTGAGGGTGCCCAGCCCGACGGCCACGAGCAGGAGCACGAGCACGGCGACCGGACGGCGGCGCCAGCTCTTCTCCCCTTCCCCGGCGATGAAGGGAAGCAGCAGAAGGAAGAAGATGACCACCGCCGGACCGATGAGCAGGATGGGCGTCTCCGCCGCCGGTGGGAGGAAGGACAGCAGCGCGTAGAGCCAGAGGAAGAAGTAGTCCGGATGGGGAGCGGTCTGGATGATGGTCGGGTCGGGCTGCCCGCTCGGTCCGAAGGGCCCGAAGACCAGCGCACAGACGCCGATGGAGAGCCCCACGGCGGCCGAGAAGATGATGTCCTTCCAGATGGCACCCGGAACGAAGGGCACGCCGTCCTGCTCGGTGGCCTTCTCGTACTCCTCGATGTAGGTGGACCGGCGGACGATGCGACCCGGCATCGGCCACTCGTTGATCCCCACCTTGAGCACCAGGAAGAGGTGCAGGCCGACCAGCCCGATGAGCAGCCCGGGGATGATGAACACGTGGAGCGCGAAGAAGCGGGCCAGCGTTGCCCCGGCGATGATCGGCCCACCGAGGAGGAGATTCACCAGCGCCGGTCCGATGACCGGTACCCGGCTGGAGATGGAGGCACCGATGCCCAGACCCCAGTAGGCGTCCTGGTCGAAGCGCAGCACCTGTCCGGTGAAGGCCATCCCCAGCGTCATGAGGAGCAGGAACACGCCGGCCATCCAGGTCAGCTCGCGGGGAAACTTGTAGGCCCCGAAGAGGAAGACCTGCACCATGTGGATGAGGACGATGGCCACCATGAAGTTCGAGCCCCAGCCGTGCATGGCCCGGATGAACCAGCCCGCCGACACGTGCTGGTTGAGCATCTGGAGCACCCCCCACGCCTCGCCGGCGGAGGGGACGTAGACCAGGGCGAGGAGCACCCCGGTCACCGCCTGGTGGACGAACACCGCCAGCGCCGCGCTGCCGAAGACGTAGGCCCAGCTGGCGCTCTTGCGAGGAACGCGGTGCTCGAGCGTCTCCCGGATGGGTCCGGAGATCCGAAGTCGCGCGTCGAGCCACGCGCCGAGGCGTTCCATCAGGCGCACCGGGAGCCTCCGGTGGCGCGGCTGGCCAGCTTCTGCCCCCCGGGCGTGGGCAGGTCACCCGCCTCGATGAACAGCTCCCCGCGCTCGACCTTGTAGCGGTACTCGAACAGGCCCCGCTCCGGTGGCCCCGAGGCCCGCGAGCCGTCGGCGTAGTAGGCGCCGCCGTGGCACGGGCAGAGGAAGAGGCCGGACTGCGGGAACCAGCGCACCGGGCAGCCGAGGTGGGCGCAGTTGATGGCGAACACCTGGAAGCGGTCGCCGTCCACGTGGCGCACCCAGCAGGGGATGTCGGCGGTGTCGCCGTCCGCCGGCCGGGCCACCGGGTTTCGGTAGGTGGCCAGCCGGGTCTGCCCGGCGGGGAAGCGGGCCGCCGCGCCCAGAGAGATCCAGGACACGTAGCCGGCCCGCCGCTCGCGCAGCATCGGCGAGAGGAGGTAGCGGAAGATGGGCACCAGCAGCACCAGCGCGATGGCCCCGTTGAGCAGGAGCCCGAGCCACACCAGGAGGCCGCGCCTGGAAAACCTCTCGGAAAGGGTCATCGCCGCACTCCCCCGCCCGGGTAGGGCTGCCCCGGAAACTCCGGCCGCTGCGCCGCCAGCCAGGCCACCACGTCGGTGACGTCGTCGGCCGACATCGGCTGGCCGGGCACGTTCCCGCGCCAGTCGGGGGCCCCCAGGGCCGGCCGCCCGACGAGGACCGCGGTGCGCAGCGCCTGGTCGCTGACCAACGCCAGGAAGGAGCCGTCGACGATGGAGCTCCCCCGCGCTCCTCCGCGGCCCGCCGCCCCGTGACAGGACGAGCAGTAGGTGTCGTAGACCTTCGCGCCGCGTGTCGCATCGCCGGGCCGAGGAGCGGCGTAGGGCGGCGCATCCACTCCATGGAGGACGCCCGGCCGTCCCCAGCGGGAGCGCATCCCCCGGACCAGGGCGTCGACCTGGGCGTCGGTGAGCATGCCGCCCGCGCTCCGGGCAAAGGCGGGCATGGCCGTCGATGGCACACCGCCGGCGGTGACCTTCTGGAGCACGGCGTCGCCGGCCAGCGCGAGGTAGACGGGATCGCCGAGCGCCACCGCCGGGCCGCCCCGGCCCTCCATCCCGTGGCAGCCGGCGCAGTTGGTGCCGTAGAGCGCGGCGAAGTCGAGCACCTCGCTCGGCCGTACCGCGACCTCGTCCGGGGAGGGGCGGCCGCCCGGGCTGCACCCGAACCCGGCCAGCGCCGCCGCGACCAGGGCCAGGCGCCTCATCGCTTCGGGCCCTTCCCGTGGTCCTCGCCCAGCAACCCCGAGGCCTCGATGCCCGCACGCAGGGCGAGCGGCGTCGCCTGCCAGGTGGGAACGCGATGCTGGCGCGAGACGAGGACGCCGGCCACCAGGCCGAAGCCCACCTGGGAGATGACGAACCAGAACCAGTCGACGCGGGCATCGAGCACCGGGTTGATGATGCCGAGGATGGCGTGGAGGAGACCGGTCCACATCACCGGCGCGATGACGCCGCCGAGGAGCACCGGGCGGCGGGAGAGCATGGGCAGCATCGCCCCGTAGAGCAGCCCCACCACCAGCGAGGTGACGAGGTGGATGCCGAAGGCGAGGGAGAAGGCGCTCGCCTGAAAGGTCTCGAGCTGCGCGGTGCTCTCGGTGCTCGCCGCGGGGAAGAAGCCGGCGGAGAGCAGGTTGATCGGGTACCAGATGCCGTGCCGGCTGACGACGCCGTAGAGCATGGCCAGGAGCGCCATGGCCACGCCCCCGGCGATGCCTCCCTTGATCCCGGCGGAGACGGGGTAGGTCTCCACCGGCAGGTAGGCGCGCGCCAGCTCGCGGGCGATCTCCAGCCGGGCCACCTCGCGCCGCGAGCTGACCACGGCCGGCGCTTCCTCGGCGACCTCCACCGCCTGGTGTGCCTCGTGCGGCAAGAGGTCGCGGAACCACCCCACCGCCCCGGCCAGGGCGAGGATGGCCCCCAGCGCGCTCACCGACCCGGCGGTGGCCATCCCGGCGAAGACCAGGGCCAGGCCGAAGGCGAAGACGAACGGCCAGGCGGTGGGCGCCGGCAGACGGACCACGCCGCCCTTCTTCCCCCCGCTTCCGCCCGTCTCGCCGGCCATGGCTCGCCCCTCTCCCTCAGCGACCGATGACGTAGACCACGGTGAACACCACCACCCAGACCACGTCGACGAAGTGCCAGTAGAGCGAGAGGATGTCCACCGGCTCGGCGTGCTCCCGCCGGACCTTGCCCAGCAGCGCGAAGACGGCCACCGTTCCGAGCAGCAGGAGGCCGGCGGTGACGTGGAAGGCATGCAACCCGACCAGCGAGTAGTAGGTCGTCCCGAAGAGGTTGGTGTCGATCCACAGCCCCTCGACCCGGATGAGATGGCCCCACTCCCGGGCCGTGCCGCCGAGGAAGATGGCCCCCAGGACGAAGGTGAGGAGCCAGGCCCCGGCGAAGAGGCCGCCCTTCCCCTTCCGGAGCGCGGCCACGGCGGCATGGATGGTCAGGCTGCTGGAGAGGAGGCAGACGGTGATCAACACCGGGGTGTGGAGGATGGCCGGGGTCGGCCCGGTGAGGCTCTTGCCCAGGTAGAAGAGGTAGGCGACGACGAAGATGACGAAGATCGCCGACTCGGCGGCGATGAGGGCGAACATCCCCACCTTCCCCGGCGAGGGGAGCTCCCAGCGCAGCCCCCCGGCCGGCGCGGCCACGGCGGTGGTGCTCATCCGGCACCTCCCGGCTCGTACCTCCAGTCCGGATCCTCGGGATGCTTCACGTCCCACAGGGGTCGGCGGCTCTTCACCACCGGGACGGTGGCGAAGTTGTACTCCGGGGGTGGCGAGGTGGTGGACCACTCCAGCGTCCAGGCATCCCAGGGGTCGCTGCCGGCGCGCTCTCCGTGGAGCAGCGACCAGAGCAGGTTGCCGACGAAGACCAGGATGCCCACCACCTGGAAGACGACGCCCACGGTGACGATCAGGTTCCAGACGTCCCAGCCCCGACCCGGCTCGTAGGTGTAGATCCGCCGCGGCATTCCGAGCAGGCCGGGGATGTGCATGAAGTCGAAGGTGAGATGGAAGCCGACGACGAAGAGCCAGAAGTGCAGCTTCCCCAGCCGCTCGAGGTACATCCTCCCGCTCATCTTCGGGAACCAGTAGTAGAAGGCGGCGAAGAGGCAGAAGAGGATCCCGCCCACGATGACGTAGTGGAAGTGGGCGACGACGAAGTACGAGCCCCCCAGCTGCCAGTCGAGCGGCGCCGAGGCGAGCATCACCCCGGTCAGCCCGGCGATGAGGAACTGGAAGAGGAAGGCCACGCAGAACAGCATCGGCGTGCGGAAGTGGATCTTCCCGCCCCACATGGTGGCCAGCCAGTTGAAGATCTTGATCCCGGTGGGCACGGCGATGGCCATGGTGGAGAGGACGAAGAAGGTGTTCGCTGCCGCGCTCATCCCGATGGTGAACAGATGGTGCGCCCACACCGCCATGCTGATGAATCCGATGCCCACCGTGGCTGCGACCATCACCGGGTAGCCGAAGATCGCCTTGCGGGAGAAGACGGGGATGATCTCCGAGGCGAAGGCGAAGGCCGGGATGACCAGCACGTACACCTCCGGATGCCCGAAGACCCAGAAGAAGTGCATCCAGATCACCGCCGAGCCGCCGGCCTGGGTGTCGAAGAAGTGCCCGCCCAGGTAGCGGTCGATCATGAGCATCATCTGGGCGGCGGTGAGCGGGCTGATCACCAGGAGGACCAGGCCGGCCACGGTCAGGTTGAGCCAGACCAGGAGCGGCATCCTCCCCAGCGTCATCCCCGGGCAGCGCAGGCAGAGGATGGTGGCGATGAGATTCACCGCGCCCCCGATGCTCCCGATCCCGGCGACGAGCAGCGAGAGCGTCCAGAAGTCGGTGCTGTGGCCGGGGGAAAAGGTCTTCGAGGTCAGCGGCGCGTAGGCGAACCAGCCCACGTCCGGCGCCGTCCCGGCCCCGTAGAGGCCGTAGCCGCCCACGAAGCTGAAGTAGAGGAGCAGCCCGCCGAAGGCGGTGAGCCAGAAGCTGAAGGCGTTCAGGCGCGGGAAGGCCATGTCCCGCGCGCCGATCATCAGCGGCACCAGGTAATTGGCGAAGCCGAAGACGATGGGCATGGCGACGAAGAAGATCATCGTCGTGCCGTGCATGGTGAACATCTGGTTGAAGACCTGCGGCGAGACGAAGTCGTTGTGCGGCTGGGCGAGCTGGATGCGCATCACCACCGCCTCGACCCCCCCCACCACCAGGAAGACGATGGCGTAGAGGATGTAGAGGATGCCCAGCCGCTTGTGGTCGACGGTGGTCACCCAGCCGTGGAGCCGGTCGACCAGGGGGCGGGCGGCGAGCTCGGTCGGCGTCCATCCCACGGATTCGGTCGACATCGTGTGCTCTCCTCGGGTGCTCAGCGCAGGGTGAGCAGGTAGCCGGTCAGGTCGTCCAGCTCCTGGCGCTCGAGCTGCATGGCCGGCATGAGCGAGCCGGGCTTGATCGCGTCCGGGTTCTCGATCCAGAGCCGGAGGTTCTGGCGCGTGTTCGGCGCCGCTCCCGAGGCGATGGTCTCCCGGCTCATGAGGTGGGTGAGATCCGGCCCGAAGCGGCCGTTGGCCGCGGTCCCGGCCACGGTGTGGCAGTTGATGCAGGCGGTGGTCTCGAAGAGGCGGCGGCCGCGCGACACGGCGGCCCCGGGCGAGGCCGGCCGGGCCTGCTCCCGGGCCCAGCGGTCGAACTCCTCGCGGGAGTCGACGTACACGCGGAGGAGCATCTTGGCGTGCTGGGTCCCGCAGTACTGCGCGCACTGCCCTTCGTAGAGGCCGGTGCGGTGCGGGTCGATCCACATGGTGTTCGGGAAGTTGGGGATGAGGTCCGTCTTCCCCGCCAGGCGAGGGACCCAGAAGCTGTGGTCGGTGTCGGCGGAGAGCAGGGTGAGGATGGTGGGCCTGGGGTGGGCCGGGTCGCTCACCGGCACGTGCAGCTCGTTGGCGGTGACCACGTTCAGGCCCGGGTAACGGTACTCCCACCAGAACTGGTGGCCGATGACCGTGACCCGGACCGCGTCCTCGGGGAGCGTGGGGCGCTGGACGGCGGCGATGACCCGCGCCGAGGAGAGGAAGAGGACGATGACGATGATCACCGGGATGATCGTCCAGGCGAGCTCGATCTGGGTGCTCCCGTAGACCTGGGGGGGTTCCCGGCCGTCGTCGGCCCCACGGTGGCGGAAGCGCAGGACGGCGTAGGCGAGCAGCCCGAAGACGACGACGAAGATGGCCAGGGCGACGGCCACCACGAAGACCGACAGCTCGTAGACCGACTGGGCCGGCGAGGAGGCGGGCGAGAAGAGGTCGGTCGGGCTGAGGACGTACCCCGGACCGGCCAGTGCCGCAGCCACCGACAACCCCACGAGGCCCTCCCCCGTCTGCTCCGGTCCCCCGCCGGACGGCGAAGGCTGCTTAGCCTGGCGCTCGAGCCACATCAACCCCCAACTTGGCTCGCCCGCACCCCGGCGGGGGCGGTGGCCATCGCGCCTCACGAGCCGCACCTCGATTCATCGCGGAGCCTGGCCGCCGAGGACGATGCTCACCAGCGTTGCGAGCGCAAGGAACCCGAGGACGAAGAGAATCGCGGTGCCGATGGCTTTCCACCAGCTTTCCCGTCGGCCGCCGAGGGCGAGATGTTCGTCGATCCTGGAGCCCTGGACCCTGTTCGCGTACTGGTAGAGGCCGGCAGCCAGGGCGATCGGGAAGACGAGGCTGGTGGAGCGGGGCAGCGCGGCG
>Ga0187777_10002814_pt1 | contig 11094 bp, 9 predicted proteins | sample 1015_Q2_SP5_10_M_FD_132416 | JGI IMG/M metagenome (GOLD analysis project Ga0187777, IMG submission 132416) | Tropical peat soil microbial communities from peatlands in Department of Meta, Colombia - 1015_Q2_SP5_10_MG | ecosystem: Environmental > Terrestrial > Soil > Wetlands > Peat | place...
CCGTGGTACGCCTACGACGCCGCGCTCAGGCAGCATGTCGTCAAGAGCGTCGTTCCGACGAGCCCGTGGTACGCCTACGACGCTGCGCTCCGGAAGGCGCAGCTGAAGGGGCAGCAGCACGTGGTCAAGAGCGTCGTGCCGACGAGCCCGTGGTACGCCTACGACGCTGCGCTCCGCAAGGCGCAGCTGAAGCGGCAGCACCACACCGTCCGCGTCGTCCCGACGAGCCCGTGGTACGCGTACGACGCTGCACTCAGGAACGCGTAGCACCTGCGGCGTGATCGACAACAGGCCCCGCCCGGCGGGGCCGTTGTCGTGCGGGCGCGCGTGCCGGGCTACCCGATGCGGATCAGCTTCTTGTTGACGAACTCGTCGGCGCCGAAGCGTCCCAGTTCACGTCCGAATCCCGAGCGTTTGGTCCCTCCGAACGGCAGCTCCGCCCCGTCGGCCCCGACGATGTTCACGTAGACCATCCCGGCGTCGATCGTGTCTGCCACCCGCCTGGCCTGCTCCTCGTCGTTCGTCATGACGTACGACCCGAGGCCGAACGGCGTGTCGTTCGCCAGCGTCACGGCCTCTTCCTCGGACGTGACGCGGTACACCTGTGCAACCGGCCCGAAGAACTCCTCGCGGTAGGCCTCGTTGTTCGGCGTGACGTCGGTGAGGATCGTCGGCTCGAAGTAGTTGCCGTCGCGGTTGCCGCCGGCCACGAGCTTGGCGCCCTGGTCGACCGCGCGTCTGACCTGATCCTCGAGCCGGTCGGCCGCGACCGTGGACGACAGCGGTCCTATGCCGCTCTCCGTCGAGGTCGGATCACCCGGCCTGACGGCGGTGAATTGACTCGTGAACTTCTCGAGGAACGGCTCGTACAGCTCATCGATGACGATGAAGCGCTTCGCCGCGTTGCACGATTGGCCGGTGTTGTCGAGCCGGGCCGCGACCGCGTCGTCGACGACCTTGTCGAGGTCGTCGGTCCCGAGCACGATGAACGGGTCCGAGCCTCCGAGCTCGAGCACGACCTTCTTCAGGTTGCGTCCCGCGATCTCTGCGACCGCGGCGCCCGCACGCTCGGAGCCTGTCACGGAGACGCCTCGCACGCGCGGATCGGCGATTACCCATTCGATCTGTGCGTTGCTCGCGTAGATGTTCTCGTAGGCGCCGTCCGGGAAGCCCGCCTGGTCGAAGATCTGCTGCATCGCCTCGGCCGACTCGGGGCACTGCGGTGCGTGCTTGAGCAGGATCGTGTTTCCGATCACCAGGTTCGGGCCGGCGAAGCGGGCGACCTGGTAGTAGGGGAAGTTCCAGGGCATGATGCCGAGGAGCACGCCGAGCGAGCTCTTGCGCACGACGGCCGAACCGTTGCCCGCGAGCAGCTTGATCGGCTCGTCCGCCATCAGCTCCTCGGCGTTGTCCGCGTAGAACCCGTAGATGTCACCGACGAAGTCGACTTCGCCGAGGGCCTGCGCCACGGGCTTGCCCATCTCGCGGACGATGATCTCTGCCAGCTCCTGCCGCCTCTCGATGTGCAGCTCGCCGACGCGGCGAATCAAAGCCGCGCGCTCGGCGACGGTGGACGAGCTGCCCCAGGACTCGTGGGCCGCGTCGGCGCGGGTTATCGCAGCGCGGAGATCGTCGTCGGTGATCGTTTCGTACTTCTTGACCGTCTCGCCGGTCGCGGGGTTGACGACTGCGTAAGTGCTCATCGGGACTCCTCAGGGATAGCTTCGTCGAACTTTCGACGTAGAGCTTACGGTCGACCTCGCGAACGTTCGTGAGTGTCCAGAAAACCGCCTGCAACCGTGGTTATTCGAGCGCGTCGCGCAGGCCCGCGTCCCGAGCCTCCGATGATTTCGTAGCCTGGCAGGAGTCTGGATTTCGGACAGCGACGAGAGGAGAGAAGATGAGCACTGTCGCGCACGCGGTCGGGACGTTCGTGTGGCACGAGCAGGTGTCGCCCGATCCGAGGAAGGCGCAGGAGTTCTACACACAGCTCTTCGGCTGGGGAACCGAGACGTTCCCCGAGAGCGACTACACGATGATCTCCTCGGGAGGCGTGGCCCACGGCGGCTACGGCCAGGCGATGGAGGGTGCGCCGCCGCCGCACTGGCTCAATCACGTCCAGGTCGACGACGTCGATACCACCGTCGAGCAGGCGAAGCAGGTGGGCGGCAAGCTCGCCGCGGGGCCGTTCGACATGCCCGGCGTCGGCCGAATGGCGATCGTCGGCGATCCACAGGGCGCCTACGTCGGTGTCTACCAGCCCGAAGGAGCGTGGCCGGCTCCCGAAGGTGTCTTTGTCTGGACCGAACTCGGCACCACCGACGCCGATGCCGCACAGCGCTTCTACGAGAGCGTGTTCGGCTGGACGACCAGGGACATGGGCTCCGAATACGGCGGCTACCGCATCTTCAACCGCGGCGCCGACGAAGCGAACGGCATCGCCGGGCTGATGACGAATCCGTCCCCGGACATCCCCGCGTACTGGAGCCCGTACATCGGCGTCGAAAACCCCGACGCGACCGTCGCCAGGGCGAAGGAGCTCGGGGCGACGATCGTCGTCGAGCCGATGGACATCCCCAAGGTCGGTCGGCTCGCGGTCATTCGCGATCCGCAGGGCGCGACCTTCGGGATAATCCGCGGCGAGCCCACGCCTTAGAGGAAGAACGGGAGGTGCGGGCGGTCCGGGCGCCCGCACCTTCTGACGCGGCGCCACCCGAGGCCCTACGCCGGGGAGTTAGAGCTCGAGTCCGAATCCGATCGGGAAGAGCGGATCCTCCGAATCGTGGGGGACGTCCGGCAGCTGAGCGCGAACGGCTGCCGTCGATCGTGGCAGCTCGAACGGGAGTCGACCCTTTGCCTTCACGCGGCCGCGAAGGACGTCGTCGACCGCCTCGTCGGACGCCCCGAAGACGGCAACGATGCCGGCACACGCCTCGGCGAGCTCCGGAATCACAGCCGGCCGGTCGAGATGAAGGACGAGCACCGTCGGCTTCGCTCGCGCGAGCGCGAGCAGTTCCGATAGCTGCGGTTCTTTGAAGTCGAGGTCCCCGGCGTGGAACAGGCTCTCGATGAAGTTGCCGGCGCGCTCCTCGTAAGGTGCTGCGCGTCTGAGGACCTGCACGTCGCCCCCGTCGACGAGCGGCAGTACGCCGTCGTTCTTCAGGATGACCGCCGAGCGCCGCTGCATGCTCTCGCCTGCCGCTCGGAACTCGGTGCTGCCGCAGATGTGCTCGGCAGCCCCCGGGTCGACGCCGGGCTTGTCGAACAGGCCGAGCCGGAACTTGTCGCGGAGCAGTCTCCGAGCGGAGGCATCGACGCGCTCCTGCGCAACCCGCCCGTCCTCGACCAGTGCGACGACCACCTCCGGAATGCGCTCACCCCCGAGCTGGTCGCAGCCCGCGTAGAGGATCTTCGCAACGCGCTCCTCGCGCGGGAGCTCTTCGACTCCCCACGCCTTCGCCTCCCAGACCGAGCCGTCGGGCAGCGCCATGTCGGTGACGAGCCCCCAGTCGGTGCAGACGACGCCGTCGAAGCCGTAGCGCTCGCGCAGCAGCCCTGTGATGACGTCGCGGTTGTATCCGAATCCCACCGCTTCGTACGGTGTGTCCACCGGACGGCCGTAGTACGGCATGACCTGCGCGGTGCCGGCGGCGAAGGCAGCCTCGAAAACGCGCAGATGGTGCTCGAACATCCCTCCCGGATAGATCTGGTCCTTGCCGTAGGGGAAGTGTGGATCCTCGCCGTCTTTCTGAGGGCCGCCCCCGGGGAAGTGCTTCGTCATGCAGGCAACCGAGTGCGGACCGAGCGCCTCGCCCTGGAAGCCCCGGACATATGCTCCGACGAGCCGCGCCGCAAGAGCTGCGTCTTCGCCGAAGGTGTGCGCGATGCGTGCCCACCGCGGCTCGGTCGCGAGGTCTGCCATCGGGTGGAGCGCGACGTGGATGCCGACTGCGCGGTACTCGCGCCGCGCGATGTCGCCGAATTCCTCGACGGCTGCAGCGTCGCCGACGGCCGCGAAACCGATCGGCTCGGGCCATTCCGACAGGCCCGCCGACGACCCGGACGCACCGCTGCTCTCCCCGACCGCGTGGCGCGGATCGGACGAGATGGTCACGGGGATCCCGAGCCGCGTCGACGCGGCGATCTCCTGTAGGACGTTGTGCCATTCCGCGTGCTGCCGCGGCGGTGGTGCCGCGTAGATGTTGAAGTGATTCAGGTGCTGTTCGACGATCGACTCCTCCGTGCCACCCGCGACGGACCCGTCGGCTTCGATGAAGACCGGCGGATGGAACATCAGTCCGGCTTTCTCCTCCAGCGTCATCCGTCCGAGCAGATCCTCGATGCGCTGGGCGATCGGGACCGCGGCGTCTCTGTACGCGGCAATGGCTCCCATCAACGCACGAGCCTATCCCGCATGAACAGGATGCCCCCGGCAAGAATCGAACTTGCGCACGCGGTTTAGGAAACCGCTGCTCTATCCACTGAGCTACGGGGGCGACGAGCGTCGTCGCCGCTTCGCGCCCGCGAGTGTAGCCGCCTCTCGGCGACGATCCATCGCGGCCCTCGAGCGCCTTTTCGGTTGCTCGTCTGCGTTGCCGGTTAAGGCTCTGCTGTCCACCGGGTTAAGAGCCTCCGCCACGGGCCGTTCTCTCATCTGGCGGTCCTACGATCGCAGCGGTGGAGACGGTCGCGATCCTCGGGGGGAGCGTCTCCCAGCTTCCGGCGATCAGACATGCGCGGGCGATCGGTCTTCGTGTCGTCGTCGTCGACGGTGACGCGCAGGCGGTGGGGTTCGGTGAAGCCGACGTCGCCGAGCGGCGTGACTTCAGCGACGTCGATGCGCTCGTCGAGGTCGGCCGCCGCCATCGCGTCGACGGCATCGCGGCGATCTGCAGCGATCGAGCCGTCCCGGCGGCGGCTGCGGCAGCCGAACGTCTCGGTCTGCCCGGGATCGGCTCCGACGTAGCCCGTCGCATGACCGACAAGGCGGCGATGCGCGCCGAGCTCGAGAGACACGACGTGCCGCAGCCGCCGTTCGCCGTCGTGCGGGCGCTCGACGAGGCGGCACACGCGCTGGCCGAGCTCGGGACCCCGGCTGTGCTGAAGCCGGTCGACTCGGGTGGGCAGCGCGGCGTGTTTCGCATCGAGCGCCGCCGTGACCTCGCGGAGCTCCTGCCGCGCACCCTCGCGTTCTCGCGCAGCGGCTCGGCGATGCTCGAGCGGTTCGTGGACGGCGACGAGCTGAACGGCATCGCCGTCGTCCGTGCCGGCGACATCGACATTCTCATCCTGTCGGATCGACTGCGTCCGCCCGGAGTGGGCTTCGGCGTCGGCTGGATCCACCGTTTCCCGTCGAGCCTGCCACGGCTGCTGCAGGCGGAAGCGGCGGCGGTGGCGGTGCGCGCGGTGCGGGCGCTCGGGCTTCGGGACGGGATCGCGTTTCCTCAGGTGCTGGTCGCCGACGGTCGCGCGCACGTCGTCGAGGTCGCCGCACGCGTCCCTGCGGGGCAGATGGCGGATCTCGTCCGACACGCGATGGGCGTCGACCTGATCGAGATCGCGCTCCGGCAGGCGCTGGGTCGGCGCGTCCCGAACGAGCTCGTGCAGGGCGGAAAGACGCGCCCCGCGGTGATCCGCTTCTTCACCGCCGAGCCGGGCATCCTCCCGACCGGCTACGTCGTCTCGATCGACGGTCTCGAAGAGGTCCGCGGTGCGCCCGGGGTGCTGGACGCCGACCTGTATCTCCGCCTCGGCGAGACGATCAGGCCGGTCCAGGTCGACGCCGACCGCCGCGGCTACGTCGTCGCCACCGGCATCGACGCCGATGCCGCGCTCGCCTCGGCGACGGCCGCGATGCGCAAGCTCGTCGTCCGCACGGAGGGTCTCGATCGGGCCGGCGTCGCGCCTCTGCCAGGTAGGTCGCGCCCGCTACCTTCTGTAGATGCAGCTTCGTGGAACGCCTGATCTCGGTCGGATCCTCGCGCTGCCGGCCGGGCTGATCGCGGCGGGGTTGGCCGGAATCGCCGTCTGGGGTGCCTTCTCGCTCGGCCGCCCCGTCGGCATCGCTGTCTTCTCGACCGCCCTGTTCGGGCTGTTCCAGCTCGCACGGGCACTGCGCGTCGTCGAGCGCTGCCGCCGCCGGGCGGACGAGTGGCTCCGGACGTCCACGGGGACGTTCGTCCCCGCGGCGTACGCGTGGCGGGCAGAACAGCTCACCTCGTCACACGAGCGGCGGTTGCTCGCGAAGACGATTCGACGCGTCGCGGAGACCTCGTGTGAGAGGCCGCTCGGGACCTACCGTCCGCGGCTCAGCGCGGCGTGCCAACGGAGCATCTCGTTGGAGGCGCTCGCGAAGACGCTCGAGCGGGAGAACGAGCCGGTGACCCCGGCCGGGATGCTGCGTGTCGCCGAGCTGGTCACCGCCGGTGGGGGACCGCTCTGGGGGACGAGCGAAGAGGCCCTCGGCGAGGAGATCGAGACGACGCTCGCCGTCCTGACGCCGTCTGCCGGCGACTGACTAACCGTCGTCCGCCGGCAGCGGGACGATCAGCACCGGGCACTTGGCCACGTACGGCAAGCGGTGCGCCACGCTGCCGACGAGCAGGCCCTTGACCAGCCCGAAGCCGCGCGCTCCGGCGACGATCAGGCCGGCGCCGACCTCCTCGGCGACCTCGGCGATGTCGTGCGCGGGACCTCCTGCATAGGTCGAGACGACGATCCGGAGGTCGGCGTCGATGCCCGCGTCGACCAGGGACGCGAGATCAGACCGGACGCTTGACTCGACCTCGCTCTCGTCGATGCGCCGTGTGACGCCGCCAACGGCCGGCGCGATCATCATCTCGCGCACGTGGACGATCGTGACCGGAACCTTGAGAGCCTCGGCCAGTTCCTTCGCGACCGGGAGCGCATGATCGGCTTCCGGCGAGCCGTCGAGCGCAAGGACGATCCGCTTGATCATGATCCGGTTGCCGGAGCCACGGCCGGCTCTCCGAGCGGGACGGTGACCTGTCGTTTGCGGGTCGGCGCACCGAGCACGTAGAAGACGACACCGAGCAGGATGAACAGCGCCAACGGGATGAGCTGACTCGCCTCGTACTGCCAGCGCTGACCCTCGAACCCGGACGGCAGCGCCGAGTCGGGGTTCGCCTGGCCGAGCCCCGGCCAGAGCAGCGCAGCGGTCGCGAACAAAGCCCAACCGAACGTGAGTGCACTGATCAGCAATGCGCCGGCATTTCCCAACGGGACACGGTAAGGCCTATGCACGTCGGGCAACTTGCGCCTCAACAGGTAGAGCGCGGGGAAGATCGCGAGGTACGAGATCGTCGTCGTCGAGATCGCGAGCCCGAGCGCCGCGCTGAAGTACTTCGCCGTGCTGCCGCTCGTGAGCAGGAACGCGAGGATCATGAACACGCTCGAGATCAAGCCCGACAGGAAGTTCACCGAGACCGGCGTGCCGTAGCGCCGGGAGAACCGGCCGAGGATGCGAGGGCCGGCGCCGTCGTAGCAGGCGACCGCCTGTGCGCGGTCGGCACCCATGATCCACGTTGCACCGCTCGACATCAGGGCGAAGATGAACCCGATCGCCGCAAGGTCACCGAGCACTTTGCCGGCTCCGGTGAGGACGACCGTATCGGGCGGAGACGAGCCGACGTGCCCGCCGTAGACCGTGAACACCGTCTTGATTGCGTCGATGAAGCCACCGAGGCTCGTCACCTGATTCAGCGGCAGAACGAGCAGGATCGCCAGGATCGGGACGCCGTAGAGGATGACGGCCATGACCGCTGAGCGGATGACCGTGAACGGAACGTCCTTCTGCGGATTCTTCATCTCGTCCCCCGCCGCGTTCGGGAGCTCGAATCCGACGTAGTTGAAGAAGAGAACCGGGACGAGCGCAATGAAGACGGCATAGGTCGGTTTGAAGCTCCCGGTATGGACTCCGTGGACGCCGTGCTTGATCGCATAGAAGACGACTGTGAGAGAGAAGAAGCCGAGCAGGAGCATGCGCGCCCAGGCACCGACCGTGGGCAGCCACTTGCCGACCCCGAACGACAGGATCGCCGACCAGACGGAGATCCAGATGAAGAGAAGCCCGAACACGTACTGCCAGTTGCCGAGCTGGAAGAAGAAGGCGTTGAACGCGGCCACCGCGGTGATGCAGAGCGAGCCTCCGAGCCAGATCGGGTTGGAGAGCCAGTAGATGATCGCGTTGACGCCACTCACGAAACGGCCGAGCGCGAGCTTCGTCCAGACGTAGGGGCCGCCCTCCTCGGTGAAGGCCGAGCCGAGCTCTGAGGTCAACAGCGCGTACGGGAAGAAGAAGAGGAGAGCGAGGAAGATGATCCAGGTGAAGCCCTGAGCGCCGTTGCTGGCAACCGCACCGATCGTGTCGAGGCCGACGAGCGTGCAGACGAGGAAGAAGAACATGTCGAAGCGCCCGAAGTGCTTCTGGAGCTTTGTCTTCTCCTCGAGTGCTGCTGCAGTTGTTTGCTCGCTCGCGACCGCGCTCATCCCGACCTCCCGTTGGCTGACAGGTCGTGGAGTATCCAGAACCGCCGCGGGCGTTACAAGTTCTGCGGCCGGCGCTACCGGCTAGCGTTTTGGGAGTGAACGACAGGTTTCGGCAGGGTCGGCTCGAGGATCCCGCAGGTGCTCCCGCCGAAGGCGAGCACTTTGCGGTGCTCGCCGAGCTTCCGGACGTGACGATCGAGCAGATCCTGAGCGGGCGGCTGGCCGGCCCCGTCTCCTTCGAGCAGGGGCACGACGAATGGGTGGTCGTGCTCGAGGGCGGCGCGCGGTTGATCGTGGACGGTGCCGACGTCGACCTCGGCCCGGGCGACTGGCTCCTGCTTCCCGCAGGGTGCCCGCACACCGTCGTCGAGACGCAGCCGGGGACGAGCTGGCTCGCAATCCACGCCGGGATCGACCGCGGCGGCAGCTAGAGTGAGTGTGCTGCAAGCGGGGTGAGGCTCCCGCCGAACCGCGGCCGACGCCGCCGATGGCCTCTACCAACTGAAGTCCGACTCCAGGAGGTAGAGCGCGGTGAGCGATATCGCGGTAGCAGCACTCCTCGCAGGCACGATCCTTGTCGCGTCGATGGTCAGCGTCGAGATCGGCATCTCGGTCGCGCTGATCGAGCTGTTCGCAGGGATCGTCGTCGGGAACGCCTTCAACCTCGCCGTCCCGGTCTGGCTGAGCTTCATCGGGTCGTTCGCCGGGATCGTGCTCACGTTCCAGGCCGGCGCAGAGGTCGACGTGCCGCAGTTCCGGCGCGAGTGGAGGGCGTCGCTCTCGATCGGGCTCGTGTCGTTCGCGGCGCCGTTCGTCGTGGTCGGGCTGCTCGCCTACTACGGTCTCGGCTGGGACCACCGCCAGGCCGAGATCGCCGGCCTCGCCCTGTCGACGACCAGCCTCGCCGTCGTCTACGCCGTACTGGTCGAGACCGGGCTCAACCGTGAGCTCGTCGGGAAGAGGCTGATGTCGGCGACCTTCGTCACCGACATCGCGACGGTGGCGGGCCTGACGCTGCTGTTCATCACACCGACGATCTGGATCGTGCCGTTCGTGCTCGCGTCGGTCGCGTTGATCGTCGGGCTGCCGAAGATCTCGCCGTGGTTCTTCGGCCGCTACGGGAACCGGGTGATCGAGCCGGAGATCAAGCTCGTCTTCGCCTCCCTGTTCCTGCTGATGTGGCTCGGGTCGCGGGCGAACTCGCAGGCCGCGCTGCCCGCGTTCATCCTCGGCCTCGTCATGAGCGGGCACTACGCGACGCACCGCGTCGAGCAGGAGCGGCTGCGCGTCGTCGCCTTCGCGTTCCTGACGCCCTTCTTCTTCCTCAAGGGTGGGATGAACGTGTCGACGAGCGCGCTCTGGGCGAACCTCGGCATTCTCCTCGTCCTCTTCGCGGGGAAGATGGTTCCCAAGTTCGCAGGCGTGTATCCGCTCGCTCGCCGGTACACCGCTCCGCACGCGATGTTCACGACGCTGTTGATGTCGACGGGCCTCACGTTCGGCACGATCACGTCGCTCTACGGCCTCAGCGCCGGGATCATCGATCGCACGCAGTTCTCGCTGCTGATCGGCGTCGTCGTGCTCTCGGCGATCATCCCGACCGCGATCGCGCAGCGCGTCTTCCATCCGCACGTCCGCGAGCGGCCGATCGCGCCGATGCCGCCGGCGCCTGAGCCGGCGACGGAGAACGCCTAGGCCGCGACGCGCGTCTCGCCGGCGACGACGACGCGCAGGATCTCGAGGCGGTCGTCGAGCACGACGAGATCGGCGGCCGAGCCGACCGACAGCCGACCGACCGATGTCGCCCCGATCACCGACGCCGGCGTCTCGGTGGCAGCGCGCACGGCCTCCTCGAGGGAGGCGCCGAGCGCGTGGAGGGCGCGCACGGCCTCGATCATCGTCAGCACGCTTCCCGCGAGCTGGCCGTCGGGGCCCCGCACTGCTCCGTCGTGCACGCGGACGTCGACGGTGCCGAAGCTCGAGTACAGGCCTTCGGCGCGCCCGGCCGCCGTGATCGCGTCGGTCACGAGCGCCACCCGCTCGCGCGCCGCCTTCCAGATCACCGACGCGGTCTCCGGTGCGAGATGGATGCCGTCGAGGATCGCGCAGACGATCACGTCGTCACGTGCGAGTGCGGCGCCGACGATGCCGGGGTCGCGATGTCGGAACGGCCGCATCGCGTTGAAGAGGTGGGTCACGCAGTGCACGCCGCGGTCGAACGCCGCGTTGGCCTCCGCGGCGGTCGCGTCGCTGTGGCCGAGCGAGACGGCGACGCCGCGTGCGAGCAGGCGGTCGATCACCTTCCCCGCTCCGGGGAGCTCCGGGGCCAGCGTCATCAGCCGCACCGGCCCCGCGTCGAGCAGGCGATCGAGCAGCGCCACGTCCGGATCGCGGCGCGACTCGGCGATGTGGGTACCGAGGCGGCTCGGCGACAGGAACGGCCCCTCGAGGTGCATGCCGAGAATGCGTGGGCGCTCGCGCTCGCGCGGAACCTCGTGCATCGCCGCGATCACCTGTTCCTCGGGGCTCGTGATCAACGTCGGGAGGTAGGCGGTGACTCCCGTCTCGAGCAGCGCTGCGCCGGCG
>Ga0187777_10002815_pt1 | contig 11094 bp, 8 predicted proteins | sample 1015_Q2_SP5_10_M_FD_132416 | JGI IMG/M metagenome (GOLD analysis project Ga0187777, IMG submission 132416) | Tropical peat soil microbial communities from peatlands in Department of Meta, Colombia - 1015_Q2_SP5_10_MG | ecosystem: Environmental > Terrestrial > Soil > Wetlands > Peat | place...
ACATCCGTGGCCGTGTCGACCAGATCGACATCAAACGCTGTCCCCTGTTTCTTCTGACCGGGGAGTACGACTATTCGTGCACGACCGAAGCCACTCTTGACGTTGCAAAGCGTACCGGCGCACACGCCACAATCATGCAAGGCCTGGGTCATTTTCCGATGAGCGAAGACCCGGACAAGTTTGTTTCCTATTTGCTGCCGGTGCTTGAAAAAATCCGCGCCCCATAAGCCGGTTGTCTCGACTAGCGTCGCAGGATGCCCCCCAGCGTGCCGCGTACAATGGCGCGGCCTACGGTGCCGCCCACAGAACCGCCCAGCGACTTACCCAAGTCAGCGGCGACCTTACCGGCAACGCGATTGGTGACGGAGCGCGTCACCTCGCGTGTTACAAGCTGACCCGTCGACAGACGCTTGCCGCGCGGAACGTTCGTTCCGAAAATTGTGCCGATGGCCCCGCCGATCTGGCCGAGCCAACCGCCACCGCCAGCCTGGTCAGACTGACTTTGCTGTCCAGACGTCGGTGATGCCGCTGTTTTGCCGACGCGCTTCTGCAAAATTTCGTATGCAGATTCAGAATCAACAGGCGTATCGTATTTGCCTTTGACCGGACTCTTGTTGACGACGTCTTTGCGTTCGGCAGGCGTTACCGGTCCGATACGCGCCGAGGGTGGGCGGATCATGGCGCGCTCGACCATGGAGGGGATACCATTGCCTTCAAGAAACGAAACCAAGGCCTCGCCCTTGCCAAGTTCGGTGATTGCCTTCGCCGTATCGAGATTTTTGTTCGGCCGGAACGTATCGGCCGCAGCTCTTACCGATTTCTGATCGCGTGGCGTGAATGCGCGCAACGCGTGCTGAACGCGATTGCTCAGTTGCGCCAGAACCGTTTCCGGAACGTCGACCGGATTTTGCGTTACCAGGTACACGCCAACACCTTTGGAACGGACCAACCGCACGACCTGCTCGATCTTTTCCAAAAGTGGCTTGGGTGCATCGTTGAACAACAGATGCGCCTCATCGAAAAAGAAGACCAGCTTCGGCTTCTCGGGGTCGCCCACCTCGGGAAGTTTTTCGAACAATTCAGACAGCAGCCAGAGCAGAAATGTTGCATATAGCCGCGGATTGGCGATCAGCTTGTCGGCGGCCAGAACATTGATGAAACCCCGCCCGTCGTGATCTGTGCGCAGGAAATCGGCAAGATCGAGTGCCGGCTCGCCGAAGAAGGACTTGGCACCCTGATTTTCGAGCACCAGTAATTGGCGCTGCACGGCTCCAACCGTGGCGGCAGCGACATTTCCATATTCTTTCTGCAGCTCGGCAGCATGGTCGGCCACGAAATTCAGAATGGCGCGGAGATCTTTGAGATCGAGCAATGCAAGTCCCTGCTCGTCGGCGACACGGAACGCGATATTTAGAACACCTTCCTGAGTGTCATTGAGCTGCAGAAGACGTGCGAGCAGCAACGGCCCCATTTCGGAAATGGTTGCGCGGATTGGATGCCCCTGCTCACCGAAAACGTCCCAGAATATCACTGGGTACTGGTCAGGCTGATAGGCGAGCCCCATGCCTTTGGCGCGCGCAACCAGCGCATCTTTCATTTCACCAGCCGCGGCAATGCCCGATAAGTCACCCTTGATATCAGCGGCAAAGACTGACACGCCTGCTTTGGAGCAGCCTTCCGCCAGAACCTGCAGCGTGACGGTCTTGCCGGTACCAGTGGCACCAGCGACGAGACCATGCCGGTTGGCGAAATGAAGGTCCAACACTTCATACTTGGCGCTCTTGCCCACTATGATCGAGTTGGTCTTGGCCGGATCGTCGACCATCCCCGCGCTCGGCGCGGGGCCAGACTTTACCGATTTCGCCATAACGTCTCCTGCGCGGACTTGTTCGTTCGGCAGTGTACCATGTCCAACTGCAGCTCCGGCAACTGCCCCTACGGCCTAGAACCGAGCGGCAACCGGCCTAATGGCTTGAATGTCCTTAGGTCGAAAAATCGCACTTCAAGCCCCGTCGGCGTCTCGATGGTCAGGGCGAGCCGCTCGTCGTTCATGGCGCTCGACACAACGCGCGCACTATTTGGCCAAGGGGCATTCGTATCTAGCTGCACCCTTCCCTCGCCCCGGAAAACGCGATAGCCGATGACCCCGATGACTGCCGCGGCTGCGACGAACGTGGTGAGGCTTGTGATCACCATGAGCCGCCGCATCCTGGCAACAATGCGCGCTGCTTCAGGATCGAGCGGTTTTTCGTCGTTGGCAGTATCTTGAACCATGGCCGATAACGTTACCGAGACTGTCACTATTGCCGCTGACGAAGCAGGCTTGCGGCTTGATCGGGTCCTGGCCGCTCATATCCCGATATTGTCGCGCTCGCGCCTCAAGTCACTGATTGTCGGCGGCCAGGTCAAGTTGGCGGCACGCACGATCCGCGATCCGGCTGCGAGCGTCAAATCCGGCGACGTCGTGACGGTGACGCTTCCACCGGCCGAGCAAGCTTCGCCGGAAGGTGAAGCGATCCCGCTCAATGTCGTCTACGAAGACCAGGCAATCATCGTGATCGACAAGCCGAAAGGACTGGTCGTTCATCCCGCCGCCGGCCACCCAACCGGTACGCTCGTCAATGCGCTCATTGCCCATTGCGGTGCGAGCCTTTCGGGCATCGGCGGGGTTAGGCGGCCCGGCATTGTTCACCGCCTCGACAAGGACACCACCGGCCTGATGGTGGTGGCGAAAACCGATAGCGCGCACCGCGCGCTCAGTCGCCAGTTCGCCGAAAAAAGTGAAGGTCCTCTCAGACGGGGGTACCTGGCACTGGTCTGGGGCGCGCCTGACCGCCCGAAGGGCACAATCGATACGCCGCTTGGCCGCCATCCCCACTCCCGTGGCAAACAGGCCGTCAACAGGACCGGCCGCCCCGCGGTTACTCATTGGCAGGCGCTTGAGCGCTTTGATGCCACCGATGGAAAGCCTGTCGCCAGCCTGATTGCGTGCACCCTAGAGACCGGCCGCACGCACCAGCTTCGGGTGCACCTCGCCCATATCGGCCACCCCATCCTCGGGGATGCGACCTATGGTACCGGGTTCAGGACCAAAGCCAGCCGGCTGGGGCCAAGAGCGCGGGCAGCACTCGAGGATCTTGGCAGACAGGCCCTACATGCCTATCTATTGGCCATAGAACACCCCGAAACCCGCGAGATCCTGGAGTTCCGCTCGGAACTGCCGGGCGATTTGCGTCGTTTAACTGATGCCCTGCACATGGAGAGCCGTGAAGCGGGGCGAAAGCCCCGAGAATAGACAAGTCCGATCAATGGCTTGTCGGCCAGGCGCGACGCAGGGCTGCGTCACGGTGACGTGACGGGTCTAATCCTATCTTTCGCCTGATCCAGCCGTTATGCTGCACCTGCGATCGAGAGATTTCGCGGTCGCAACATCGAATGCGCGCCGTCGGCTCGGGGAGCGGCGGCGACAAACCGCCTGCCGATCAAACGGGGGCAAGTAAGGAGGGCGCTGTCATGGCCCGTACCGCCGCGTTGCCGGCACTCAAGGCCGAATCCGGCCTTTCACACTATCTGGACGAGATTCGTCGGTTCCCAATGTTGGAACCGCAGGAAGAATACATGCTGGCGCGCAGCTGGCGTGAGCACGGCGATCGTGAGGCCGCGCACAAGCTCGTCACCAGCCATCTCCGCCTCGTCGCCAAGATCGCGATGGGCTACCGGGGCTATGGTCTGCCGATTTCCGAGGTCATTTCAGAGGGCAATGTCGGCCTGATGCAGGCGGTCAAACGCTTCGAGCCAGAGAAAGGATTTCGTCTCGCCACTTACGCGATGTGGTGGATCAAGGCGGCGATACAGGAATACATCCTGCGCTCATGGTCGCTTGTGAAGATGGGCACGACCGCGAACCAGAAGAAGCTCTTCTTCAACCTGCGCAAGGCCAAGAGCAAGATTTCCGCGCTCGAAGAAGGCGATCTGCGACCTGACCAGGTTCAGATCATCGCCAAGCGTCTCGGCGTGACGGAACAGGACGTCGTCGACATGAACCGCCGCCTTGGCGGCGACGCTTCGCTAAACGCACCGATCCGCGATGACGGCGAGAGCGGCGAGTGGCAGGATTGGCTCGTCGATGATGCGCCGAGCCAGGAACGCGTCCTGGCCGAAAGTGAAGAAAGCGACAACCGGCACAAGGCGCTGATCTCTGCGCTCGACGTACTCAACGACCGCGAGCGGCGTATCTTCGAAGCGCGTCGGCTTGCGGACGATCCGATCACGCTTGAGGATCTCGCTTCCGAATTCGGTGTTTCGCGCGAAAGAGTGCGTCAGATCGAGGTGCGGGCTTTCGAAAAAGTGCAGAAAGCAGTCAAGAGCCGCATGTCGGCCATGGAACAGCCTCCGGAAGCGCCGGCGATCGGCGCGCAAGCGCAATAAGCTGCAACGTTTTACGCTTCAAAAATGGCCGGGCTACTGCTCGGCCAATTTGTTTGGCGGTCACCAGACGGCTTTTCTGTCTATTGGCCCCACGCGCGGAATGCTTCTTCGAAAGCGCGCGAGCCGGGAGTTCCTTTCTCCATCGCCAGAATTGCCCGCTTGCCGTTGGTATAGACGACAGGGATGTCGAACCAATCGCGCTCCTTGAGCAATTGGATATTTCGCTGCACATCGACATCGACTGCTGAGAGCCCGATCAGGAAGTATCCGTTGGTGACTTTTACCGCCAGACCGGCGAGCGGCACGCCGCGCGCCTGCTCGTTCTGTTTCATCAGCACGCCGGGCACATTGCCGATGCCGCCTTCCGGAAAATCCGGGGGCAGCGTGAACATGATTTCAAGGGTATGGCTGGCCGGCAGCGCCTTGTCGGTATTGCGGCGGAGCGACCAGGTCATGCGCATCTTGCGTTCGGGTATTTCGATATCGGCTCGGATCGCGAGTTCCGGCGCAAGTCCGGGGCCTGGCGACACGGTTTCTGTCCGCCAAAGCGCGGAGCCGACATAGCGCTTGCCCTGGGGATCAGTCGTGTCTTCATCATAAAGCACGACTTTTTGCGCTACGGCCGCCGCCGGCGCATTGGCGGTATCCGGTCTGCTTTCCCCGGATTGTCCAATACGATCGGCGATCTTCGGACGGACGTTTGGCTGACCAGTATCCTTTTGCGTCGCCGCGGGCTGCGAGCGGAAGTTCGGCACCAACGATGTGATGGCGTGCCGCTGCCAATATGCGGCGCCGGCGATGCCGACCACGACCAGCAGGAGAACCAGCAATTTGGCCAGACGGTGGTATGACCGCGCGGGACGCGCATACGTGTCTTCGTCATCGTACGCGCCGGGAAGCGATGTCGGCGGCACATAGGTTTCGGTATGCGAGGCTTCCTCCGTCAACGAAGGCTCGGTGACCGTAGCATTAGAGCTGCCGGGCTGCTCGAAATAGCGCGGCCCTGGCTCTACCGGCATTCCCTCATACGTGGCGTAGGCCGCGCGTTTGGCCTCGGCGGTGGCGCCGCCCAGGCCCTCTGCCTCCGCCACGGTCTCGCGGAAGTCGCGCAGACCGCGGTCGCGCAACGACGGCTCAGCGAGGTCGGCCTCTGAATTTTCCGTGCGCGGCCGCTTGGCGGCTTCCGCCTCCACTTTCCGGATCGCCTCTTCTAGCGATAGCCGCTCGCGCGTGATGTCGGTTTCGTCGAGCGCAGGTTCGACGCCGCGCAACTGGCTGACGAGCGCCGTCCGGGCACGATCATAGAGCGCGCGGCGGTTCTCGCCGCTGTTCTTCTCAAGGCCGCCGACGGCACGGGCGATCAGAGGGTAATAGTCAGCCATTGTCCGTTGTTCGTTCGAGCATGATCTTTTCCGAACTTTATCCCCACATTTCCCGGATCATGCCTGACCCCGGTTCCTTATCTTGCAACTATAGCTCAAATGGATTTTTCATGAGGATTGTGTCTTCGCGCTCCGGGCTTGTCGACAAGAGCGCCACAGGGCAACCCACGAGCTCTTCGATTCGACGAACGTACTTTATGGCCTGTGCCGGCAGCTGGGCCCATGAGCGTGCCCGTGCCGTCGGTTCCTTCCACCCCGCAATTGTTTCATAGACCGGCTCCACACGCGCCTGTGCCTGTTCCCCCGCTGGAAGATAGTCGATTTCACGGCCGTCCAAGCGATAACGCACACAGACTTTGATTTCATCGAAGCCGTCGAGAATATCGAGCTTGGTAAGCGCCAACCCGTCTATGCCGCACGTCAGGACGGTTTGCCGTACCAATACTGCGTCGAACCAACCGCAGCGGCGCGCCCGCCCCGTGACAACACCGAACTCTTTGCCGCGCTCGCCAAGAATTTTTCCAACCGGATGATCCATTTGGTCAGTCGGAAATGGACCCAAGCCTACCCGCGTCGTGTATGCCTTGCAGATGCCGAGCACATAATCGATCGCGTTCGGCCCCAGCCCGGACCCGGTCGCCGCTTGCGCCGCCACCGTATTGGACGAAGTCACGTAAGGATAAGTGCCATGATCGATGTCGAGCAACGCCCCCTGCGCGCCCTCGAACAGGATACGTTTTCCCTCGCGCCGATTGCTGTCGAGCAGCGACCAAACCGAGTCCATGTACGGTAATACCTTCGGCGCAATGGCAGCGAGCGGATCATAAACCGCCTGAATGCCGACTTCCGCCAGACCGTGACCCCGACGCAGCGCATTATGGTGCGCCAGCATTCTCTCGATCTTTCCCTTTAGCGCCGGGAGGTCCGCAAGATCCATGAAACGAATGGCACGACGGCCGACTTTATCCTCGTAGGCCGGGCCTATGCCGCGCTTGGTGGTGCCAATGCGAGTGGCCGCATTGTCCGCTTCGCGCAAGGCCTCCAGCTCGCGGTGCAGCGGCAGGATCAAAGTCGCGTTCTCGGCAATGCGCAAGCTTTCAGGCGTCACGACGATGCCTTGTTTCTTCAGTTGGGCAATTTCGTCGATAAGCGCTTGCGGGTCGATCACCACGCCATTGCCGATGACCGAAAGCTTCCCTTGGCGCACGACACCGGATGGCAACAACGAGAGTTTGTAAGTTGAGCCATCAATTACCAGAGTGTGGCCGGCATTATGGCCACCCTGAAAGCGCACAACGATGTCAGCCTGTTCCGACAGCCAGTCGACGATCTTGCCTTTGCCTTCGTCGCCCCACTGGGATCCGACAACCACGACATTCGCCATCAGGATCCCTTCCCTGCACCAGCGCCCGGACACTTGAAGCCGGGAGCTGCCGGCCAGGTCCACCCTCGGATAAAGGATGCATTCCTTTGAGGCAAGCCAAAGTCGAGTGCGTCAATGGCGCCGGCAGCAACGGCAACGGGTTGATCTTACGGGCATTTTCAGAAATGCAGCGGCTTGGCCTGCTGTACCTGCGGAAGCGCGCGAACCTTGGCTAACACGGCCTCAGGTAACTGACCGTCGATCTCAATCAGGGCCACCGCGTTGCCGCCAGGCGCATCTCGGCCAACGTGAAATGTGGCGATGTTGATGCCGGCCTCGCCGAGGGTTGAAGAGAATTTGCCGATAAATCCGGGCTTGTCGAGATTGGTAATGTAAATCATTGACGGGCCGAACTCGGCGTCCATGCGGATCCCCTTGATATTGACAATGCGTGGTCGCCCATCAGCGAACACAGTCCCCGAGACATGTCGTGACTGCCGCTCGGTAGTGACAGTAACGGTGATCAAGCTCTCATAGTCTTCCGGCATTTCACGCGTCACCTCTTCGACCACGATGCCGCGTTCTTTGGCAACCACCGGCGCGGATACAACATTGACGTCGCCGAGCATCGGCCGCAGCAAGCCAGCGACCGCTGCCGACGTAAGCGCTTTGGTGTTCATTTGCGCCACCGCGCCTTCATAGGCGAGTTGAACTTTGATGATTCCGGTTTCGGTCAACTGGCCGGCAAAAGATCCGAGTTTTTCCGCCAGAGCAATAAAAGGCTTAAGCTTTGGCGCCTCTTCGGCGCTGATCGAAGGGAAATTGACCGCGTTGGTGATGGCGCCGCGCAGGAGATAGTCCGACATCTGCTCGGCCACCTGAAGCGCAACATTTTCCTGCGCCTCGCTCGTTGATGCACCCAAGTGAGGCGTACAAACGACGTTGGGTAAACTGAACAGGGGGTTTCCCGTCGCAGGTTCGGTCACGAACACGTCGAAAGCGGCGCCGGAAACCAGTCCGCTCTTGAGCGCCTCGTAGAGCGACGTTTCGTCCACCAAACCGCCGCGCGCACAATTAATGATACGTACGCCCTTTTTGAGCGTCTTGATCGCCGCCGCATTGATGATATTGCGCGTCTTGTCGGTCAGCGGGGTGTGCAACGTGATGAAATCAGAACGCTTGAACAATTCATCGAGGCCGACCTTCTCGACACCGAGATCGTCGGCCCGCTCCTGCGAGAGAAACGGGTCGTAGGCGATCACCTTCATCTTCAACCCGAGCGCACGGTCCGCGACGATTGAACCGATGTTCCCGCAGCCGATTATTCCGAGCGTTTTTCCGAAGATTTCCACGCCCATGAACTTGTTCTTTTCCCATTTGCCGGCGCGCGTGGAGGCATCGGCTTCCGGAATTTGCCGCGCCAGAGCCAGCATGAGCGAGATCGCGTGCTCTGCTGTCGTAATCGAATTGCCGAACGGCGTATTCATCACGATGATGCCTCGGGCGGTGGCGGCCGGAATGTCGACATTGTCAACGCCGATGCCGGCACGGCCGATGACCTTCAGTTTCTTCGCCTGCTCAAGAATTTTTGCCGACACTTTGGTCGCAGAACGAATGGCAAGACCGTCGAAATTGCCGATAACGCCGGCGAGTTTGTCCTTGTCTTTGCCGAGCGCAGGCTGAAAATCGACTTCGATGCCGCGATCCTTGAAGATCTGAACGGCAGCAGGAGACAACGCGTCTGAGATGAGAACTTTGGGCATCGGGAATGGCTTTCCGGTAAATCAGGCAGCTTTCGGCAATGCGGATTTGGCCTCGGCAAAGGCCCAATCGAGCCACGGTGTCAGCGCTTCGATGTCACTTCGCTCAACCGTGGCCCCGCACCAGATGCGCAAGCCCGGCGGAGCATCGCGGTAGTAAGCAATATCGTAGGCCACGCCTTCTTTCTCGAGCAGACTGGCCATTGTCTTGGCAAAAGCGGCCTGATCGTCCCCGGACAGCCGGGTCACCGCCGGATCAACCACCTTGAGGCACACGGAGGTATTCGAACGCTCATTGGCGTTCTTGGCGAGATGGTCGACCCACGGCGTTACAGCTACCCAGTCAGACAGGACTCTGGCGTTGGCGTCTGATCGCGCCATCGTCGCAGAAAGACCGCCGATCGTTTTCGCCCAACTCAGCGCATCGAGATAATCCTCGACGCACAGCATGGATGGGGTGTTGATGGTTTCGCCGGCAAAAATACCTTCATTGAGTTTGCCGCCCTTGGTCATGCGGAAGATTTTGGGCATTGGCCAGGCGGGCTTGTAGCTTTCCAGGCGCGCAACGGCGCGCGGACTGAGGACGAGCATGCCGTGCGCCCCTTCCCCGCCGAGCGCCTTCTGCCAGGAGAACGTAGCGACGTCGAGCTTCGGCCAATCGAGCTTCTGCGCAAATGCCGCTGACGTGGCATCGCAAATTGTCAGGCCTTCGCGTCTGGCGGAAATCCAGCCCCCGTTGGGCACACGCACACCTGACGTGGTGCCGTTCCAGGTAAACACGACGTCCGTCGAGAAATCGATCGTTGTGAGGTCCGGAAGCTCACCGTAGGGCGCCTTGATGACGGTGAGATCCTTGAGCTTGAGTTGTTTTTCGACGTCGGTAATCCAACCCTCGCCGAATGATTCCCAGGCCAGCATTGTGACGGGGCGCGCGCCTAATAGCGACCAAAGCGCCATCTCAACCGCACCGGTGTCCGACGCCGGTACGATCCCGATGCGATAGTCGCCGGGCACCTCAAGCACCTCACGGGTGAGGTCAATAGCGCGTTTGAGCTTCCCTTTACCGATCTTAGACCGGTGCGACCGTCCGAGAACTGCGTCAGTGAGGTTTTGGAGGCTCCAGCCGGGGCGCTTGGCGCAGGGGCCGGACGAAAAGTGCGGGATTACCGGCCGCACCCCGGGCTTGATCGCGCTCATATGTCTATCCTTCCAGATAGGCGCCCCTCGTTGGGGAGGGGTGTCCCACTGGCGGAGATAGGCGAGTTGCCCGCCGCGGTCAACTCCGGCAGACGACAAGGCTTAAGGAAATGCGAAAGGTCGCCGGGTTGGCCGTTAGAAGCGCGCGCCGACGCCGAGCTGGCCGGTATTGATGTTGGTGCGAATGCCCGCGACCGGGCCAAATGCGATGTATTGCCACTCGCCGCGCAGGAAAATGCCGGGCGTTATCGCCCAATCCACACCAAGGCCGGCAGCAAGGCCGCCAACGAAGTCGTTGTCCTTCCCAACCGTTTGCGTCGTGGTGGTCGGGCCATAAGTTGCGCCCGTCGAGGCGTTGTCGCCCTGTTGGAAAACCGTTGCAGTCGTCGCGAAGTTGAACCGGCCCAACACAAAGCCAACGGTGGCATACGGCAGGAATTGGCCGACCGCGTAACCCGCGCGTCCACGCAACATAGCATAATCGATCAATTTGATCGTCGATTGTGCATCGATTGAGACTACGTTGTGGAATCCGTCGGAGGTGTCGAACTGGCGCGCGATCGAGCTTGCCGCACCCGCTTCGAGCGTAGTCGCCGTGTTGTTATAGACAAGTTCTGCCCCCAGGACGAGCCGCTCCCATTGCATGTTGTAGCTGAGGAAGGCGCCGTACGCTTGGCCGTTGGTGCCGTTGGCTGACAAGGCCGCCCAGTTCGAAGGGGCAAATTCGCTTTCGACGGTCGTGTTTTGCAGGATAAATGCCACCATCCCGCTCGTGCTGTTGCCGAAATCGGTATTCATGTTCGCCAATCCGGCCTGGATGCCGAATTGCCAACCATCCCAGCGGGCATAGGTCGGTGTAAGAGAACCGCGCAACGCGTCAGGCCAATCCGCTGCAACTGCGCGATCAGCCGCGGCTGCCGCGACAAGCGAACAAACAGCGGCGATGACGGGAAGAGACGCCGCC
>Ga0187777_10002816_pt1 | contig 11093 bp, 9 predicted proteins | sample 1015_Q2_SP5_10_M_FD_132416 | JGI IMG/M metagenome (GOLD analysis project Ga0187777, IMG submission 132416) | Tropical peat soil microbial communities from peatlands in Department of Meta, Colombia - 1015_Q2_SP5_10_MG | ecosystem: Environmental > Terrestrial > Soil > Wetlands > Peat | place...
CCTGCACTAGGGAAGGTGCATCGCCCATAAATGAGGATGGACGATGAGCGACGTGCGAACAATAAAGAAGTATCCGAACAGGCGCTTGTACGATACGGTCGATAGCCGCTACATCACCCTCGCTGATATCCGGCGTCTCGTGATCGAGGGGATCGACTTCGTCGTCATCGACAAGAAAACCCAGGGCGACATCACCCGTTCGATCCTGCTGCAGGTAATCGCCGAGCAGGAACACGGCGGGGAGCCGCTCATGAGCTGCGATTTTCTCTCGCAGGTGATCCGCTCCTACGGCGGGTCGATGCGCGGCACGATCGGCAGCTATCTCGAACAGAGCCTGAAGAGCTTCGCTAGAGAGAACGCGAGCCGCGGTCCGCAGAGCTGAGCCGCGCGCTCGATGCTGCCTTGGGCTGTGGCTGCCGCCTCAGCCGCCGTCGACGTCGCGCATCGAGAGCCGTATGCGGCCCTGCCGGTCGACCTCGAGCACTTTCACGCGGATCACATCCCCTTCGCGCAGCTTGTCGCTCACGCGTTCGACGCGTTCGTTCGAGATCTGCGAGATGTGCACGAGCCCATCGCGCCCGGGGAGGATAGTCACGAAGGCGCCGAAGTCCATAAGACGCGCCACTTTCCCCTCGTAGATCCGCCCGACTTCGACATCGGCGGTGATGAGCTCGATGCGCCGCTGCGCTTCGCGCCCCGCGGCCCCGCTCACGGATGCGATCTTCACCGTGCCATCGCTCTCGATGTCGATCGTCGTGCCCGTCTCCTCGGTGATCTGGCGGATGACGGCGCCGCCCTTGCCGATGACATCGCGGATCTTCTCCGGATCGATCTTGAGCGTGATGATGGAAGGCGCCCACTCGGACATCTTCTCGCGCGGCTTGCTGATGACCTTGTTCATCTCCTCGAGAATGTGGAGCCTGCCCGCGCGCGCCTGCTCGAGCGCGACATGCATGATCTCGGGCGTCACGCCCTCGACCTTGATGTCCATCTGCAGCGCCGTGACGCCGTCTTTGGTGCCGGCGACTTTAAAATCCATATCCCCGAGGTGATCCTCATCGCCGAGGATGTCGGTGAGCACCTTGTAGCGGCTGCCCTCGAGCACGAGCCCCATGGCGACACCGGCCACCGGCGCCTTGATCGGGACCCCGGCATCCATGAGCGAGAGCGAGGTCCCGCAGACGCTCGCCATCGAGCTCGAGCCATTCGATTCGAGAATCTCCGACACCACGCGGATCACGTACGGGAAGGTCGTCATGTCGGGCATGACCGCGCTTACCCCGCGGCGTGCCAGATTGCCGTGCCCGATCTCGCGGCGCTTCGGCGAACCGAGCATCCCGGTCTCACCGACCGAGAACGGCGGGAAGTTGTAATGCAGCATGAACGGCTCGCGCCGCTCCCCTTCGAGCGCATCAATGATCTGCGCATCGCGCGTGGTGCCGAGGGTCGTCACCACGAGCGCCTGGGTCTCGCCGCGGGTGAAGAGCGCCGAGCCATGGGTGCGCGGCAGCACACCGACCTCGACCGTGATGGGACGCACGGTGCGGGTGTCACGCCCGTCGATGCGCGGGGCGCCCTCGAGGATGCGCTCGCGCACGATGCGGCTTTCGAGCCGAAAGAGCACGCCCTCGATCTGCTCCTTGCTCCACTTGGGGTCATCACCGCCGCCAAACGCGATGAGCGCATTCGCCTTGATCTCGCCCAGGCGCTCGTGCCGCTGCTGCTTCTCGGTGATCGTGTAGGCCTGCTCCAGCGCGTGCTGTGACTCCTTGGCGATCGCGCTCGCGAGCTCGGCGGCTTCCGCAGGCGCGTGCCAGTTCCAGCGCGGCTTGCCCGCTTCGCTCGCGAGTTCGCGGATGGCGCGGATCGCGACCTGCATCTGCTCGTGGCCGAAAACAACCGCGCCCAGCATCACATCTTCCGAGAGCCCCTCGGCCTCCGATTCCACCATGAGGACCGCGTGCTCGGTACCGGCGACCACCAGGTGCAGCCCCGATTGCGCCAGGTCCTTGGCACCGGGATTTAGAAGATATTTCCCATCGTGCCAGCCGACACGCGCCGCCCCGACCGGGCCGCTGAAGGGGATCCCCGAGAGCGCGAGCGCTGCGGAGGCGCCGATGAGGGATGGGATGTCGGCGTCGATCTCCGGGTCCATCGAGAGCACCGTCGCGACGACCTGCACCTCGTTGTAAAAACCATCCGGGAAGAGCGGGCGGATCGGGCGATCGATCAGCCGCGAGGTGAGCGTCTCTTTCTCGCTCGGCCGACCCTCGCGCTTGAAGAAGCCCCCGGGAATGCGCCCGGCCGCGTAGGTTTTTTCGACGTAGTTGACGGTGAGCGGGAAGAAATCCTTCCCCGGGGTGACCTCCGCTCGCGCGACCGCGGTGACCAGCACCACCGTCTCGCCCATCGAAACGCGCACCGCGCCGTCGGCCTGGCGGGCGAGTTCACCCGTCTCGATAGTGACCGTGTGCGGACCGAATGGAAACGACTTACTGACAACGCTCAAAGCTCAGATCCTCGGAAGATGAAGAAGGTTCGGGGAAAAACAGCAAGGCCGCGCCTCGTGCGCGGCCTTTCGGTTTTTCAGCGGCGTAGTCCCAGGCGCTCGACGAGCTCCTGGTACTTCTCGGGTTGCGTGGCTCTGAGGTAATCGAGGAGCTTGCGACGCTGGTTTACGAGCTTGACGAGTCCGCGCCTTGAGGCGTGATCGCGCTTGTGCGCGGTAAAGTGCTCGCCAAGTCCGTTGATCCGCTCCGAGAGCAGTGCGACCTGCACTTCCGGAGAGCCGGTGTCGGCTGGTCCGCGGCGGAACTGCGCGAGGATGCCGCCTTTTTTCTCGCTGGATAAAGCCATTGCGCGATTGTCCTAACTACTTGTCTTAAGAGCCATTTTGGTAAGCCGCGCATTCTATCCGCGCAGCCGCCTCAGCGACAAGCTCAAAAGGTCCCCGAGTATCGAAAGGCGAGCGCATTGCGTGCCTCGCCGCGCGCGCGGAACGCGCATTCGGCGCCGAATCAGTACTTCGCATCGCGCGCGCAGCGACCGCTCATCGGCGCGGCGCGACCGTTCGGCGAATGTTGCACGCGCGGGCCCGCCGTATCAGCCGTGCAAATCACCCGTAAATCAATCGCTTACAAGTTCCGCGGACGACGCGAAGTAGGTCCGCGACTTCAACTTGAAGCTCTCGCTAGGATGAAAAGATGACTTCGATATCGAGCGAGGGGCTGTGAGCGCCGAGGCCTTGATCGCGGGCCTACCCGATCTCGTCGTGCTGTTGCGGCGCGATGGCGTTGTGCTCGAATCGGGCGGCGGCGGCGGCGTGCCGGCGCTGCGTTGGCGCGAGGACGCGCGCGGCAAATCGCTCGATGCGCTGTGCACGCCCGCGACCGCTGCGGTGTTGAAGCAGCTCGCGCGCAAGGCGATCGCCTCGCGCACGCCGATCGAGGCGCGCTTTGGCGAGCGTGGCTTGAGCTATGAAGCGCGGGTCAGTGCCCAGGGGCCCGAGCGCGTGCTCCTCATCGTGCGCGCGGCAGTAACGACGCGCGTCGATGAGACGCTCGATGGCACGGGCGAGAGCTCGCGCGCACAGCTCGAGCGGCGCAACTTCCTGCGGCGCTGCAAGGAATCGATGGCGAGTGCGGCGCTGCGCGAGAAGCCGCTCGCGATGGCGGTGATCCACCTCGATGGCATCGCGGACGTCGGCCAGCTCTTCGCGAGCAAACTCTCCGAGCAGATCATGGCGGCGGCGCTGCAGCGCCTGCCGGCACAGGCGCAGTCGAACGACCCCGACGGCAAGGGCTGGTGGTACGTCGGGCAATTGAGCGACACGCTGCTCGCGCTCGTCATCGAGAGCTCAGACCGCGAGGCGATCGGGAGCTGCGTCGCGACGGTGTGCGCGAGCCTGCGCGAGCCGGTCGTCGCCGGCGGCGCCGAGTTTCACCTGACGCCCTATACCGGCGTCGCCATCCTCGGCCAGGACGCCTCCTCGCCCAAGCTCCTCCTCGACCACGCACAGGCTGCGGCGGCCGAGGCACGCCGCACCGCTTCTTCCGAGGCGCGTTTTTTCACCGACACGATGCAGCTGAAATCGCTGGCGCGACTCGATATCGCGCGCGAACTTCGCCAGGCGATCGAAAACGGCGACATCCGTCTGCGCTACGTTGGCCGCCACGAGCTCGCCGGGGGCCGGCTCGTGGCCTGGGTCGGATATCTGCGCTGGCGCCACCCCTTGCGTGGTGAGGTGCGGCCGGCGGAGTTCCTGCGGGTCGCAGAGGCGACCGGGCTCGCCACCGTGCTCTCGCGCGCGATGCTCGGCTGCCTCAGCGAGGACTTCGCAGCGCTCGAGGCGGGCGCCAATGCCGATGTGCGCATCTCCTTCGGCGCGCTGCGCCATCACGTGCTGCAGGAGGAGTTCGCGAAGGACATCGAGGAGTTTCTCGCCGAAGGCCCCGTACCCGTCGAGCGGCTCGAGCTGCGCATTGCCGAACGCGCACTCGTCGCCCGCGATGCCGTCAACCTCGAGCGCCTGGGGCGGCTTGGGGTGCAGCTCGTGGTCGATGAGGTGGCGCGCGGTATGGGTTCACTCGATCTTCTCGCGCGCGCACCGATCTGGGGGCTGCAGCTCGATCGTGCCTGGGTGACGGCGCTTCGGAATGATCCGATCGCGCGCAAGGTCTGTCGCGCCGGCATCGGCGTCGCGCAGGCGCTCGGGCTTACCCCGATCGCGACCGGGGTCGACGACGCCGAACAGCGCGAAGCGCTCGTGGCGATGGGTTGCCGGCATGGAAGCGGCGACCTCTTTCGCGATGGCATCACCGAGCGGATGAGAGGGCCCCGCGCGGCAGCCCAGGGCTGAGCGCTCTGCGGACGCTGGGGCCTGCGAAGATCATCAGCTTGTCAACCGGGCGGCTGGCCGCGCGCTTGTTTCAGAGCGGGGTACGGCCTAGGATTTCCCTGAAATGAATCCCATGGTGAATAAGCTTCTGATCGCCCCATTGCTTGCACTCTCGCTCGTCGCCTGCCAGAGCACCCCTTCCTCGAGCACCGCGCCGACCGCGAAGGCGCAGCAACCCCCGGCAGGCTGCGTCGCGCAGACCGCGACCCACATCCCGATACCGCCTGATACCTGCGCCGGATTTGGCAACCAGTACACCCAGCCGGCGATTCAGAACACGGGCAAGACGGATGCGGGCAGTGCGCTCAAGCAGCTCGACCCCTCGATAACGATCGGTCACTGACGAGGGGCTGATTCAAGATTGAGGAGGCGCCGCGGTCGCACGGCGCCCGTGCTCTCGGCCGCGCCGATGCCGAGGAACCGTCCCGTCATCTCGTAAAGACGCACCCGTGGTGAGGCCGGCGCGGCCTTGGCGATGACCGACTGCCCATGCCGAAGGCGCGCGGCGTCGGTGGGTGGCAGGTAAACGGCAGGCAGGTGAGCGAGCGGCCAGTCGATCGAGAGTAACGCCCCCTCGCGCTCGCTCCCGGCCGCGTGCTCGAGCGCATCGAGGGTCAACATGGGTTCCTTCTCAAAGGGCTCGACGTAAAGACGCCGAAGCGCGGCGATGTGACCTAAGGTACCGAGGGCGCGGGCAATGTCCTCGGCGAGTACGCGGATGTAAGTGCCGGGGGAGCAAAGCGCCTCGAGTTCGAGCGCCTCCGGCGAGAGCGCAAGGAGCGAGAGTCCGAAGAGCTCGATCTTCCGGGGTGCGCGCGGCACCGTGATCCCCTCGCGGGCGAGCGCGTAGAGTGGCCGCCCCGCGCGCTTGATCGCCGAATACATGGGCGGCACCTGCTCCTGCCTGCCGATGAACCCCACGAGTACCCGCGCCACTTGCTCCTGAGCGAGCGCTGGCACCTCAGCCGTCTCGATCACTTCTCCTTCGGCATCGGCGGTCGCGGTGCGCGTACCCAGCCGCACCGTGAAGCGATAGCACTTGCGCCCCGCGAGGATATCGGCGGCGATCTTGGTGGCTTCCCCGAGGCAGATCGGCAGCATCCCGGTCGCAAGCGGATCGAGACTGCCGACGTGTCCTGCTTTCTCGCGCTGGAAGAGCGTGCGCACACGCTGAAGGGCCGCGTTCGAGGTGAGGCCGCGCGGCTTGTCGAGCAGGAGGATCCCGCTCGGCATAGGGTGTCAGCGCCGCCCGGGATTCACGCCCGTGTCGCCCGCGCCGGGTGATTCCGCTGCGCCGCCGGCGCGATCGGCGCTGATCGCGGCATCGATGAGGCGGGTGAGGCGCGCCGCGCCCTCGATGGTGTCGTCGAAGACGAACTCGAGCCGCGGTGCGTGGCGGAGCTTGAGGCTGCGGCCGAGCGCACCGCGCAGGAACCCCGCGGCGTGCGTGAGCCCCGCGAGCGCTTCCGCGCCCGGGTGGCTCGAGGCGAAGGGCGTGAAGAAAATGCGCGCCGTGGAGAGATCGGGCGCGAGACTCACGGCCGTGATCGTGACGTTGCCGACGCGCGGATCCTTCACCTCGCGCGCAATGAGCGCGGCGAGCACGCGCTGGATCTCCGCCTCGAGGCGTTGCGTGCGCTGCTTGTCCATTACTGCAGTGTTCGCGCCACCTCGACGCGCGCGAAGCACTCGATCTGATCACCGACGCGCACGTCTTGGTAGTTGCGTACCCCGATGCCGCATTCGGTACCGGCGCGCACTTCGTTGACGTCGTCCTTGAAGCGCCGCAGCGACTCGAGCGCCCCCTCGAAGATCACCACGTTGTCGCGCAGCACGCGGATCGGGTTGTTGCGCCGTACGAAACCCTCGGTCACGAGACAGCCGGCAACCACGCCGAACTTGCTCGAGCGGAACACCTCGCGCACCTGGGCGATGCCGACGATCTGCTCTTTGATCTCCGGCTGCAGCATGCCGGACATCATCTGCTTCACATCATCGATCGCCTCGTAAATGATGCTGTAGTAGCGCACCTCGACCGCGTTCTCCTTCACCGCCTCGCGCGCCCCGGCATCGGCGCGCACGTTGAAGCCGATGATGAAAGCGCGCGAGGCGGCGGCGAGCTGCACATCCGAGACCGTGATGCCGCCGAGCCCGCTCGCGATCACCTTCACCTGCACTTCCTCGGTCGAGAGCTTGCTCAGCGCCTCACGCAGCGCCTCGGCGCTGCCCTGCACGTCGGCCTTGATGAGGACTGCGACCACGCCCACCTTGGCCTCGCCAAGTTGCGAGAACACGTCCTCGGCGCGCGGGCTCTGGCGCGCGAGTTTGACGTCGCGGAACTTGCCCTGGCGGTAGAGCGCGACTTCTCGGGCCTTGCGCTCGCTTTCGACCGCGAGCATTTCATCCCCGGCGTTCGGGGCCGCCGAGAGTCCGAGCACCACGACCGGCATCGAGGGCGGCGCCTCGTTCACCGTCTTGCCGTTTTCATCGAACATGGCGCGCACCCGCCCGAATTCCGAGCCCGCGATGATCGGATCGCCAAGACGCAGCGTGCCGCGTTTGACGAGCACGGTGGCGACCGCGCCGCGGCCCTTTTCGATACTCGATTCGATCACCACGCCGGAAGCGAGCCCGGTGTGCGGGGCGCGCAGCTCGAGCACCTCCGCCTGCAGCGAAATCGCCTCGAGCAGCTGATCGATCCCCTGACCGGTGCGGGCGGAGACCGGAACGAAGATGTTCTCCCCGCCCCACTCCTCCGAGATGACCTGCTGCTTCGAGAGTTCGGTGCGTATGCGATCGAGATCGGCGTCGTTCTTGTCGATCTTGTTGATGGCGACCACGATCGGAACGCCGGCGGCGCGTGCATGCTCGATCGCCTCGATCGTCTGCGGCATGACGCCATCGTCGGCGGCGACCACGAGCACGACCACATCCGTCGCCTTGGCGCCGCGCGCGCGCATCGCGGTGAACGCCGCGTGCCCCGGGGTGTCGAGGAAGGTGATCACCCCGCGCGGTGTCTCGACGTGATAGGCGCCGATGTGCTGAGTGATCCCGCCCGCCTCCCCCGCCGCGACCTTGGTGCGGCGGATGTAATCAAGTAGCGAGGTCTTGCCGTGATCGACGTGGCCCATGACGGTGACCACCGGCGGACGCGGTTCGACCTGCGCCTCGGCCTGAGCACCCTGGAGTCCTTCTTCGATCTGATTTTCTTTGAGGAGCTTGGGCGTATGGCCCATCTCCTCGACCACGAGCACCGCGGTGTCCTGGTCGATCGGCTGATTGATGGTCGCCATGACACCCATGTTCATGAGCACCTTGATGACCTCGGTCGCCTTGACCGCCATCCTCTGGGCGAGCTCGGCGACCGTGACGGTCTCGCCGATACCGACCTCGCGCACCACGGGCGCGGTCGGCATCTCAAAGCCATGGCGACCCTCGGCGGCAGCCGGTACCGGCCGCGCCTTCTGGCGGCGCTTCTTCTTATAACGCGAGCTGACATCGGTCGTGACGTGCAGTTCCTGACGCCCGTAACGGGTATGGCGGTCATCGGCGGGAGGAGTTACGGCTTCGGGCGCCGGCGCGGCGGCCTGCGGCCGCTCGCGTTCGCTCGCGCGGCGCTCATGCTCCTCGCGCTCACGCGTGCGCCGCGCCTCGTCGTCGCGGGTGCGCTGTTCGGCCGCACGGCGCGCATCTTCCTGCGCGCGCCGGCGCGCCTCCTCTTCCTCGACGCGGCGGCGGTTCTCCGCCTCGAGCCGCTCGCGCTCACGCCGCTCGGCCTCGGCGCGCTCGCTCTCGGCACGCGCGGCCTCTTCGGCCTCGCGGCGGCGGTGATCGACCTCATCCTGCTGCGCGCGCGCCTGCTCCTCGAGCACGTCGCGCTTGATGTAGGTGCGCTTGCGGCGCACCTCGACGTTCACGGTGCGCGCCCGGCCCTGGGTGCTCGCGAGCTTGAGCTCGCTTTGCGTCTTCCTCTTGAGCGTGATCTTGCGTGGCGCGCCATCGCCGTCGGCGTCGCTGCCGTGGCTGCGGCGCAGATGCGTGAGGAGTTCGAGCTTCGCATCATCGCTGATGCGCGCATCGGGTCCGCTCACCTTGATGCCCGCCTGATCGAGCTGCACGAGCAGCCGGTCGACGGGCACCTTGAGCACCTCGGCAAACTGGGAAACGGTCACTTCCGCCATACTGCTTGCTTCCTCAGTTACCCGCCTCGAACCACGGCGCGCGCGCCGTCATGATGAGCTTCGCGGCCTTCTCCGCGGCGAGCCCCTCGATGTCCGCGAGCTCATCGACCGACTGCTCGGCGAGATCCTCGCGGGTGCGCACGCCACGCCGTGCGAGCGTGAGGGCGAGATCGGGACTCATGCCTTCAAGGAGCAGCAGATCGTCCGCGGGCATCGACTGATCGAGCGTCTCCTCGCTCGCGATCGCCTGCGTGAGCAGCACGTCGCGGGCACGGTTGCGCAGCTCCTTGACGATATCCTCGTCGAACTCCTCGATCGCGGCGAGCTCCGCCTGCGGCACGTAGGCGATCTCCTCGATGGTCGAGAAGCCCTCCTGGGCGAGAATGGTGGCGACGTCCTCATCGACGTCGAGCTGCTTCATGAAGTTCTGCACGAGCTCCTTGGCCTCGGTCTCGCTCTTGGCTTCCGCATCGGATTCGGTCATGACGTTGAGGTCCCAGCCGGTGAGCTGGCTCGCCAGACGGATGTTCTGGCCGCCGCGGCCGATCGCCTGAGAGAGTTTGTCCTCGGCGACCGCGATGTCCATGCTGTGGGAATCCTCATCGACGACGATCGACATCACTTCCGCGGGCGACATCGCGTTGATGACGAACTGCGCGGGATTATCGACGTAGGGGATGATGTCGACGCGCTCGCCGGCGATCTCATTCGACACCGCCTGCACGCGCGAGCCACGCATGCCGACGCAGGCGCCGACCGGATCGACGCGCGGATCGTTGCTACGCACGGCGATCTTGGCGCGCACGCCCGGATCGCGCGCGGCGCCGAGGATCTGGATCAGCCCCTGGCCGACCTCGGGCACCTCAAGCTTGAAGAGCTCGATGAGAAACTCGGGCGCGGTGCGCGTGAGGAACAGCTGCGGGCCGCGCGGTTCGGCGCGCACCTCGCGCAGGAACGCCTTGATGCGGTCCTGGGGCTTCGCCTGCTCGCGCGGGATCATGTCGGTGCGCGGCACGAAGCCTTCCGCATTGCTGCCGAGGTCGATGTAGATGCCGTTGCGGTCGACGCGCTTGACGACCCCGCCGACGAGCGTGCCGACGCGGTCGCGATAGGCTTCCACCACCTGGGCGCGCTCGGCCTCGCGCACTTTCTGCACGATCACCTGCTTCGCCTGCTGCGCGGCGATGCGCCCGAAGGCGACGGACTCGATCGGCTGCTCGACGTAGCCGCCGACCTGCGCCTTCGGATCCATCTCGAGCGCATCCTCGAGCCGCAGTTCGCGCTCTGGGACTTCGAGCTCCTTGGAATCGTCAGCGAACACCTTCCAGCGGCGGAAGGTCTCGTAGTCGCCGCTCTTGCGGTCGATCGCGACGCGCGCGTCCCACTCCTCGCCATGCTTCTTGCGAGTTGCGGACGCGAGCGCGGCCTCGAGCGCCTCGAAGATCACTTCCTTGTCGACGCCCTTCTCGTTCGAGACGGCATCGACCACCATGAGAATTTCCTTGTTCACTCGCTCATTACCTCTCGAAAAGCTGCGCCCGCCCTCAGGAGGCGAGCCGCGCCTTGCCAATTTCCTCAAACCTCATCGCCACGTGCTCCTGATCGACCTCGAGCGCGATGCCGCCATCGTCGACGGTCAGGAGCTTGCCGGTGTAACGGCGGCGCCCCTCGCGCGGCTCCTTGAGCTCGACGAAGACGCGCTCACCCACGAAGCGGCCGAAATGTGCCTGGGTGCGCAGCACCCGATCGAAGCCGGGCGACGACACCTCCAGCGTGTACGCGTTCGGGATCGGGTCCTCGACATCGAGCGCGGACGACACCTCGCGGCTCACAAGCGCGCACTCATCGAGCGTCACGCCCTCGGGCCGGTCGATGAAGAGCCGCACGAGGCCATGGCCGCGCGCGGAGGTGTACTCGAGATCCACAAGCTCATAGCCGAGCCGCTCGATCACCGGCTCGAGCAGCGTAATCAGGCGCTCCCGCACGTTCGTCGTCACCTTCAGCCCCCGCGGCCC
>Ga0187777_10002817_pt1 | contig 11092 bp, 11 predicted proteins | sample 1015_Q2_SP5_10_M_FD_132416 | JGI IMG/M metagenome (GOLD analysis project Ga0187777, IMG submission 132416) | Tropical peat soil microbial communities from peatlands in Department of Meta, Colombia - 1015_Q2_SP5_10_MG | ecosystem: Environmental > Terrestrial > Soil > Wetlands > Peat | place...
CGACGGCGCATTTCCAGCTCCCGTCGGGTTGCAGCCGATAGGTCTCGAGCGTAAGGCCGTCATGGGCGACGCCATCGGCGTCCGTAAAGACGTAGGTTCCGACGAGGTAACCTATATCTCCGGCGACCTTTGTCTCGATCACGCCAAGCTCGAAACGGACATCGCCGGAGTCTCGTGCCTCGCGCAGAAAACGGGCGATGTTGTCGCGCCCCGTGATGACATCGTGCTGGCCCGGCAGCGCTCGCGCATCCTCCGCGTAGAACAGCTCCCCGAGCTCCGTGATCCGTCCACTGTTGAAGTGCACGGGCCACTGAGCACGAAGCGCTTCAATCGCCTGAACACCGGCCTCTACTGTCGCACTCGACATCGGAGTTCTCCTCTCGATCGGCTGGAAAAGAGCGCGCGAGGAACGAGAGGGAATCTTAGGCCGGCTCGCTCGAACCGTCTCGGTCAAGTCAGCGAGGTCGAAGGCGCTGCGGCTACCGCTTGCAAGATCCGGCTGTCACGCGTACCGTCTCCGTTGCAAAAGACGTTCGTAAGGAGAGCAGGAGGACTTCATGGCGCTACAGATCGGAGATGCGGCACCTGATTTCGAGGCGCAGACAACTAACGGGCCGATCCGTTTTCATGAGTGGATCGGCGATTCATGGGCTGTTCTGTTTTCGCATCCAAAGGCCTTCACGCCCGTCTGTACGACGGAGCTCGGCTACATGGCCAAGATCAAGCCCGAGTTCGACCGCAGAGGCGTGAAGGTCATCGGCCTCTCCGTCGACCCGATTGGCGAGCAAGAGCAGTGGGCGCACGACATCGCGGAGACGCAAGGCGCCGCTCCGAATTACCCGATCATCGGCGACGCCGATTTCAAGGTCTCGAAGCTGTACGGAATGCTGCCCGCCAGCACATCTGGCGATCCGAAGGAACGGACGCCGGCCGACAACCAGACGGTCCGCAACGTGTTCGTGATCGGGCCTGACAAGAAGGTGAAGCTGATCCTCGTCTACCCGATGACAACGGGCCGCAATTTCGACGAGGTCTTGCGGGTGATCGACTCGCTTCAGCTGACAGCGACGCACAAGGTGTCGACGCCCGTCAACTGGCAGCAGGGCGAAGACGTGATCATCGCCGGCTCGGTCAACAACGAGCAGGCGAAGGAGCTGTTCGGCACGTGGGAGGAGCCGAAGCCCTACATCCGGATCGTGCCGCAGCCACGCTGAGCTGACGTCCCGCTTGGCTTAGCCGCGACTTCCTGGCTCGCCGCGCTCAACATGCCAGCTGTACGGGCTGAGCGCGGCGAGCCGCGACTTACACAGTCGTTGCAGTCGAGCTGGGTCGTTTGCAACGGCGTTCATGACCCGGCGCATGACCCGATGCGGCGGCGACCAGCAGCAACAAGACGATCGCGACGAAGTTGCGAAACGACGGCTCGGGCCAGTGAATGGAGCCTCCGCTGTGCAGCCAGTCCGGATCGACAAGGAAGACGATCCCTACGATCAGCACCCGGCCGACGAACCCGATGGCCAGGAAGATCGCAAACAGGACGATGCCCCAGAAGCCGAGCTCGCTCGCGCCCACGGCGTGCGCGAGATCGAGCACGTTCCAGGAGAGCCAGACGAGCAGCGGGCCGATCAGCAGCGCGACGATGACGATCGCGAGCACGCCCGCCGCGAAGACACCAAGGCCGAGAACGATGAAGAGCCAGCGCAGCATCGGCGCCGGGTTCGCGGCGCGATAGGCAACTCCTCTCGCTGGGCACCGAGGCGCCCGCGATCGATACGCCGGCGCTCGCAGTCCTCTAGTCTCTACGCGGCGCAGAGCAATCGCGTCTAGCCGGCATGACGACTGACGGAAGTAGGAGGAACAGTGGCTGAACAGACCGTCCGCATCGAGACCCCCGATGGAGCGACCAGCACGTTCATCGCGACTCCCGACGACGGTGGTCCATCGCCGGTCGTCATCTTCTACATGGACGCGCCCGGCATCAGGGAGGCTCTTCGAGATATGGCCCGCCGAGTTGCGGCGCACGGCTACTACGTCGTCCTACCCGACTTGTACTACAGGTTCGGCGAGGGGATCGTGTTCGACTCGGCGAAGCTCGCTCCTGGCTCAGAGGAGATGACGCGCATGTTCGCGACGATGCAGCAGCTGAGCGACGAGATGGTCGTGTCGGACACGCGGGCGATCCTCGAGTACGTGAAGTCGGACGAGCTGGCGGACGATGGTCCCAGAGGCTGCGTCGGGTTCTGCATGGGCGGTCGTCACGTCCTGCGCGTAATGTCGGCTCTGCCCGATGAGTTCGCGGCAGGTTCAGGACTCCACCCCTCGTTCCTTGTCACAGACGGGACCGATTCACCACACCTGGGCTGCCAGAACCTGAGCGGCGAGCTCTACCTCGCCTACGGCGAGATCGACGAGGTCGCGCCACCGTCCACGATCCCGGCGTTGCGCCAGGAGCTCGATCGCCACGGCGTCAGGGTGAACTTCGATGTGTATGCGGGAGCTGACCACGGCTTCATGTTCCCCGGCCACCGCTATCAGGAGGAGGCGGCTGAGCAGAGCTGGGAGCGCACGCTCGATCTGCTCCGGCGCAACCTCCAAGGTGCCACGGTGGGCGCTCGCTGAGCGATCGATCACGATACGCGCGCTGAATCAACCATGGTGACCAGAAGGCGACTGCTTGGCGGCACCGTCGAGGTGTCCGCGCTCGGCTTTGGCGCGATGGTGCTTTCGGGCAGCTACGGCGGCGTCGCGCCCGGCCAGGCGCTGTCTGTGCTCCGGCACGCTCTCGACCAGGGCGTGACCCTGATCGACACCTCGGACGCATATGGCGGCGGCTCGAACGAGGAGCTTGTCGGGCGAGCCATCGCGGGGCGCCGCGACGATGTCGTGGTGGCGACGAAATGGGGCGTCAAGCCTGGCGAACACTCGAACCCTGCCACGATCAACTTCGACATCAAGATCCCGATCGACGGGCGGCCGGAGCGGGCACGCGCCGCGGCAGAGGCGAGCCTGCGCCGTCTCGGCGTCTCGGCGATCGATCTCTGGTACCTCCACTTTCCGGATCCCGTCCGGCCGCTCGAGGACATCGTCGGCGCGATGGCCGAGCTCGTGCAGGCGGGGCTCGTTCGCCATCTCGGCCTGTCGAACGTCACGCCCGACCAGCTTCGCCGGGCCCACGCCGTGCACCCGATTACAGCGATTCAGTTCGAATACTCGCTCTGGACTCGCACCGTGGAGCCGGCGCTGTTGCCAGCGGCGCGCGAGCTCGGTGTCGGCCTCGTTGCCTGGGGTCCGCTCGGCAGCGGCTTCCTCGCGGGAACTGTTGACCTGAGCGGCGACCACAACTACCGCAACGACTCGCCGCGCTTCACCGCGGAGAACCTACGTAGCAACATCGACCGCTACGCGCCGTTTCGCGAGCTGGCCGGAGATCTCGGGATCACTCCCGGGCAGCTCGCGCTCGCCTGGCTTCTGCACCAGGGTGAGGACATCGTGCCGATTCCGGGCACGCGCGACGTCCAGCACCTCGACTCGAACCTGGAGGCCGCGGCGATCGAGCTAAAGGACGAGACGCTCGCACGGTTGGACGAGCTCGTCCCTCGGGACCTTGCACGGGGCGTCGCCATGGTCTCGTAGGTCGTGAGCGCGACGCCGAATCTCCTCGGGGCGGAACTCGAGCAAGCGCTGGCGGCGACGGCCGGAGGGAAGGTGCCGGGCCTGTCGGCGGCCGCTGTTTGCGAGGAGAGGGTTGTCTGGGCTGGTGCTGCCGGCCTCGCTGACCTGGCGTCGGGCGCGCCGGCTCGACCGGAGAGTGTCTACCTCTGGTTCTCGATGACGAAGATCGTGACAGCGACGGCTGTCTTGCAGCTTGCCGAGCAGGACGCTCTCGGACTCGATACCCCCGTGACCGACTACCTGCCCGAGTTCCCGCGTGCGGCGCCTCCGGTCACCGTCCGCCACCTCCTCAGCCACAGCTCGGGCCTGTCGAATCCGATCCCGGTGCGCTGGGTTCGTCCAGCCGACAGTTCGCGGCCCGACTCGCGGGCGTTCATGGACCGTCTGCTCGAACGACACGGAAAGCTCAAGAGCAGGCCGGGCGAGACGGCTCGGTACTCGAACCTCGGCTACGTCGTCCTCGGGGAGGTAGTTGCCGCCGCCAGCGGCATCCCGTACATCGACTACGTCCGCCAGAACGTGCTCGCGTCGCTCGGCATGCGCCAGACAGACTTTGTCTACCGACCCGATCTAGAAGCCATGGCTGCGACGGGTTACCAACTACGGCGAAGCGCGCTCACGCCGCTGTTCCGGCTGATGCTGCCCAAGGGGATCGTCGGACCCGTCCAGGGACGATTTGTGTCGTTCAATCGATTCATCGTGGACGGACCGCCCTACGGCGGTCTGATCGGCCCGGCCGTAGATGCCGGCCGGTTCCTCGCACTCCATACAAGCGGCGGAAGACTTGGCGACGGAACGATCCTCTCGCCGGACAGCGTCCGAGCGATGCAGGAGATCACGGCCACGGGACCCAAGCTCACTGTCGGCCTCGGCTGGTTTCGCTATCGCTCGGCGCCCCGTGACGCTCCGTACTTCCTCGAGCATCTCGGCGGTGGTGGAGGGTTTTTCAACACCATGCGCATCTACCCAGAGGAGGGACTCGGAATCGTTGTCATGGGGAACGCCTCGACATACGAACGAGAGCCGATCGCCAGGGCGGTTCTCGCGCTCCGCCCGACAGGCTGAGCCGAGTCCGTCAGATGAACTCGCGTCCGCCGTCGACGACTATCGTCTGGCCGCTCACATAGGCGCTCGGAGCCGAAGCAAGAAAGAGCACCGCGCCGACAATGTCCTCCGGCTGGCAAGGCCTCTTGATTGCCCCGCGTGACACCCCGTACGTCTCAGCGTCGTCGATCAGCCCGAGACTCGCCTCGGTGAGGGTGAAGCCCGGCGCCACGGCATTCACGGTAATCGCGAACTCGCCGACTTCGCGCGCCATTACACGCGTCAGTGCGATCAGCCCGCCTTTCGACGCGACGTAGTGCGCCCACAGCGGCGAGCCGCTGAAGACCGTCGCCGAGGAGACGTTGACGATCGCGCCGCTGCCGCGCTCGCGCATCGGCGGGACGCATGCCTTTGCGCACAGCCATGCACCCTTGAGGTTGACGTTCAGCACACGATCCCACGCGTGACCGTCGAGCTCGTAAAAGGGCTTGCGCTCGAGATCGGCGTAGAGCGCAGCATTGTTGACAAGGACATCGACGCCGCCGAAGGTCTTGCACGCCGTGTCGACCATTGCCTGAACGCTCGCCTCGCTCGTGACGTCGACTGTAACGGGGAGCGCATCGCCACCCTCGTCGTGGATCAAGGTCACTGTCTTTTCCGCGCCGGCCCGATCGAGATCAGCCGCCACCACAGCCAGGTGATCACGGGCGAGGCCGAGCGAGAACGCGCGGCCAAGCCCGCCTGCGGCACCCGTGACGATGGCCACACGCGCAGCCACAGCTATCCCTCGGTCGATCCGAGCCGCGATCGTGACGCGGCGAGCGTCTCCCGAGCGAGCCGCGCGCCTGGTTCCGTCAGGAACCACGTCTCGATCTTCGACTCGACGTACTCCATGAAGGCGGCGTGCGTCATCGACATCCAGCCGCAGGACGTGCGGATCCCGCTGTCCGTATAGCGCCAGAGCTTGTCGGCGTCCTTGACGATCGCATCCTCCACACTCATCGCCTGCTCACGCGAGTCGTGGCCGTCGATGATCTCCTGAACACGCCTCGTGCGTTCTTCGTCGTAGCCGAGGTCGCGCAGTACCTCTCCCGCAATCCTCGCGCCGGCGATCTCGTGACGCCGCGTCAGCTCCGGGTCCCAGCCGACCGGCGCTCCGACGAGGCCCCGCACCCGATCATCCTCCGGCACGTCGCCGTAGCCGACATCGTGAAACAGGATCGCGGGTAGCACGATCCCAGCATCAGCATCCGGGAACGACCGGAGCAACTCCTTGGCAAACGCATACGAGATAGGGGTGTGGACATCCGTTGCGCGAACCGTCCAGTACGGCTCGGCGGCCGCGTAGATCCGGTCGTAGACCTCGGCTGTCATCCCGGCACTTCGGCGAGCACATCAAGCCGCAACCGCCGGCGGGCCTCAGAAAGCTCAGCGCGTGCGATCTCGAGGGCCTTTGCGGTGAACAGCTCGCCGAGAACGTCCCGTTCGAGATGGTCGGCGTAGGCGGCTGGTGTCAGCTTCCACCAGTCACACGCGATCCCGACACCCGTGACGGTGAAGCGCCAGAGCTTGTCGGCGTCCTTGACGACCTCGTCGTCGTGCGAGATCGAGTGTGGCCGCGTGTCGTGGCCATCGATGATCGCGACAACGGCTTCCACCGTCGGCTCTGAATAACCGCAGCGCGCAAGGATCTCGCGAGCCAGCCGGGCGCCCTCCCTCTCGTGAGCAATGCGAACGTCAGATTCCATCATCCCGGGCCCAAATCCGTCACGGAAGATCGCTACCTCATCCACAACCGCCCAACCGATGTCGTGCAGGAGCACGGCAAGCAGCACGGTGTCGCGATTAGCCGCGGCGTCCTCCTCGAGCAGCCGCTCGGCAAAGCAGTAGGAAAGTGGAACGTGAACGTCGTTCTTGCGCGCGCGGAGATACGGCATCGCCTCGCGCCAGACTGGAGCGTACGGATCAGACATCCGAGGTCGCAGCTTACGGTCAGAGCAGCGTCACGATGCCGTTTGTTCCGTCGACACGTATCCGCTGGCCGGTCGCGATCTGCCTGCTGGCCGAGCCTGTTCCCGTCACCGCGGGCAGGCCGTATTCGCGGCACACGATCGCAGCGTGGCTCATGATCCCGCCGATGTCGGTAACGACAGCTGCGATCTTGGCGAAGACCGGAGCCCAGCTCGGAGCGGTCACCTGGGTGACAAGGATCTCGCCTTCCTGGAGCTGATCGAGGTCCTCGGCGCCGAGCACAACTCGGGCAATTCCCTCGACCTCGCCGGGCGCGGCCGACATTCCCGTCAGCTCGGTCGCTTGCTCCGATCCAGCGAGCCACTTGTTCACGCGCTCGGTCGTGATTCCCCAGAGCATGATCGTGAAGGGCTCTGTGATCACCTCCGGAGGCTCGTTCATTGCCGGAATCGGTCGCTTCGTCTCCAGAGCCTCGACGATCTTCCGTCGCCGTTCGATCTCCGCGGGCCAGTAGTGAGGGCCGCAGGCCTCGGCTCCGACCCCCCAGCCGTTGGCGTAGTCGAACAGGGCGACCGGAATCTCGTCGCGCCGTAGGTAGAAGATGTCGTCGCCGTTGGGCCAGAAGCCTGCATCGGCGAGGATGTGGCCGAGCTTGCGCATCTTGCGCCAGAAGATCGACATGGTCCAGTGCTCGATATAGAAATTGTGGTTCTCGACGTACGGGAACACGGTGCGAGCGAGCGTGAGCTTTCCGCCGAATGCCTCCCGCGCCTCGTCGCTTACGAGCAGCTCTCGGTACTCATTCGTGATCCGCTCGCGCTCGGCAGCGACCTGCTCGAGCGGGCGGTCGATGTTTTCGCCGCGCTCGACCTGCTCGATGTAGTTGCGCAGAAACCCGAGCGGGATGTCCAGGTGGTCGAGCCAGACCTTGTCCGTGCTGTAGAAGCCATTGCCCGAGGAGTAGTTGAACCACGGCTCCTTGGCGAGCTCCCACTCGGCAAGCCACTCCTTGCCACGAGGCGCGGCCGCCACCGCCGCAACCGTGTCGTCGACCGAGCCCTCCTTCAACGCTCCGGCCACACCGAGCTCGACCGCGAGCTTCGCGAGCCTCTTTAGCTCGTCATCCGGTCGGAAAAGATCGACCTGGATCCCTTGCACCATGCGCGCGATCGCCAGATCAGGGATGTCCGGGAACGACTCCTTGCAGAAGCCGAAGAAGTCGAGGTAGGCGGCATAGCCGAGGTTGAGGAACTCGAAGTGATACTGGTACGCCTTGTAACAGAGCTCGATCGCCCGGTGATAGTCGGCAATCAGGTCGGTGGTCGGATCGAGCCCAACGCCCTCCTTGATCCACTCGAGCGGAACAACATCGGGCAGGGGCTCGAAATCGAGCTCATCGAGCTCATCGATTAGGGCCCGAATCTTCCTGTGCCAGTTCTCGAGCAGAGACTGCCAGTTCTCGAAGTAGTAGCCGGCCCGCTCGAGAAAGAGCGGCACGCGTGCGGGAATGTCCTCGGGGGCAACGGCTAGCGGCGTCATGTAGCAGTAGCCGTTGTGGACGCGATAGTCGACGCCATTCGCCGGGGGGATCATCAGGTGGCGAGCGTTGTACTGGCCGAGGCACTTGCACGCGAACTCGACGTGGATCGTGTCGAACGGCTTGAAGACGTTCGGCCAGTGCTGCGCGTCGCAAAACCAGAACTTGCTCTCCTCCTCTTTGCGACGGTCCTCGCGGAAGATCAGGAAGTACGGGTAGAGCGACTCCCATCCCTCGGCACCCTCGGGCGCGGGATCCTCGTAAGGGCTCGCGAAGCGCTTGACTTGAGTGGACACGCCGTCTCCTATCCGCCCGTCTCTAGGCCTCGGATCGCTTCTTCGCCGCCAGCGGGTTCATCAGCGTCGACAGAACGCTTGTGATGCCTGTCTCGTACTCCGACCGGACCGTTGGTTCAGCTGACGCTTGGCTCCACACGGTCTCAGGGCGGCTCTGCAACAAGACGATCGGCTCCGTATCGACGGCGTCCGCGTCCAAGGCCCACTCGATGTCCTGCGGGCAGCCGTGGTGGCGCTCAACCGCCTTTGCAAGACCAGCGACAGCCTTGACCTCGTCGAGCGTCAGCGAGGCCTCGAGCTGTCGCTCCGGCTCGATCTGCCGCTCGATGGCGCGCCGCTCGTGCAGATCCGCTACCAGCTCGACGTGCTTCGGCGAGATCGTGCGCCTCACGACCTCGAGCATGACCTTGTCGACCACGAAGTTGTCCGGAGTGACGAGCCCGCCGACAACCGTCTCGCCGAGCCCAAAGCTCGAGTCGATCACGATCTTCGAGCGATCGCCGTTGACCGGATTCAAGGTCATCGCCACTCCTGCGCTGCGCGCCCTGACCATTTTCTGCACTGCAACGCTCATCAGCACCGCCTCGCCGTCAAAGCCCTGGTCGTGCCGATACGCGATCGCCCGCGACGTGTAGAGGCTCGCCCAGCAGCGCCTGACGTGGGTGAGGACGGCCTCCGCCCCGACGATCCACAGGTACGTGTCCTGTTGTCCGGCAAAGCTGGCGCCGGGCAGATCTTCGGCGGTCGCGCTCGAGCGCACGGCGACCGGAAGCTCGTCAGTGCCGGTCGCGACACACAGGTCGAGATACGCGGTGCGGATCGCCTGCTCCACACCTGGCGGAATCGGCCTCGTCTCGATCAAGCCTCTGATGCTCGCGCTGCAGCCCTCGAGCGCCTCGACGTCGCGTGGATCAACGGCATCGAGGTTCTTGCGAATTGTCCCAAACAAGTCGTTCGCGGCCAGCATCGTCTCGTAGGCATCTGTCGTAACCGCAAACCCAGGTGGGACAAGCAGGCCGGCTTGGAGCAGTGTGCCAAGGCTCGCGCACTTTCCGCCCACACGTGCAAGATCGCCCTGCCGGCAGTCCTCGAAGGAGAGAATGTAGTTCACTCAGGCGGTCCCGTCAGCGCTTCCGAGACCCCCCATTCCACCCACACGCTCGTAGGTCCTCGAAACGTCGTGGGCGGATACGTGAAGACCTGGTCCGCACACAGGCGTGCGTCCGGGAGACGCGCGGTCAGTTCTTCGAGCACCACACGCGTTTCGAGTCGCGCCAGGGCGTTGCCGAGGCAGTAGTGGATACCGAGACCGAAGGACAGATGGTCGTCCGCGTTCTGGCGGCGTACGTCGAGCCGCTCCGGATCAGCGAACACGCGCTCGTCACGGTTTGCGGAACCGATCAGGAGGAGCACGTTCGCTCCGACAGGGATGTCGCTATCGCCGATTCGAGCGGGCTTCTTCACCTTGCGCTTCCACGCGAAGACAGATGGGCCCGTTCGCAGCAGCTCCTCGACCGCGCCTGGGATCAGCCCAGGCTCGGCGCGGAGCGCCTCCCACTGGTCGCGGTCTCTCAGCAGCTCGACGAACCCGTTGGCGAGCAGGTTCGTGGTCGTTTCGTGTCCCGCGGTCAGCATGCCGTACACGAGCGAGGCGATCTCATGCTTGGTGATCGAGCGGTCGCCCTCCTGGTAGATCCGCACGAGCGCTCCCGGCAGGTCGTCGCGCGGCTCCCGCGTGCGCGCCTCGACGAGCTCCTCGCAGTATGTCCAGTAGCGAACCAGGTTCTCTGCGTGGTGGAGCTGCTCTTCGACCGGAAGATCTCCAAAATTCAGATACACGCGGCTCTGCGCCCACTGCTTGACTCGCGGAACGTCCTCCTCGGGTATGCCGAGCAGGATGAAGATGACGAGCGCGGGCAGCTCGTACACCAGCTCGCCGACGAGATCGGCGCGGCCGCGTTTCTCGAATCGCTCGATCATCGACACCGTAAGTGCGCGAATGTCAGGCTCGAGCAGTGCGATCCTCTTCGGTGTGAACGCCTTCTGCACGAAGGCCCTGATCCTCGTGTGATCCGGTGGCTGACGTGCAGACAGGCCGGAGAAGCCCGAGAAGCCACCATCGTCGAGAACTCGCTGGACGGCCGGAGGGCGCTCTCTGAACGGCGTCTGCGTGTTCTCGGACGAGAAGGTCTGCGGGTCGAGGAAGATCGCGCGCATCTCCTCGTAGCGAGTGACGACCCAGAAGTCGAGCTCTGGGCTGTAGAAGACGGGCGCCTCCGCTCGTGCGCGCGCCAGGAACGGAAACGGATCGGCCAGATCAAACGGGCGGAACTCATCCGCAAGCGAGGCGTGCGGACAGCCGGGGGTCGTCGGCACCACGCGACCCTCCGTCCCCGGGGCCTCCACTGACCGCTGCGAAGCCATTGGCGCCTGGAAACCTTACCGCGCTGGCAGCCGTTGCAACAACCGCGGCCCGTGTTCGACTTCGCTAACTCAGCCCAAGAACGAGCTTCCCCGTGGTCGCGCGGCTCTCCAGATCAGATTGCGCCCGCGCCGCGTCTGCGAGGGGGTA
>Ga0187777_10002818_pt1 | contig 11087 bp, 9 predicted proteins | sample 1015_Q2_SP5_10_M_FD_132416 | JGI IMG/M metagenome (GOLD analysis project Ga0187777, IMG submission 132416) | Tropical peat soil microbial communities from peatlands in Department of Meta, Colombia - 1015_Q2_SP5_10_MG | ecosystem: Environmental > Terrestrial > Soil > Wetlands > Peat | place...
TCCCGACATTGAGGTAGTGGGAACGGCGATGGACGGTGCTTTCGCGCTAAAAAAGATCGCGGAGTTACAGCCGGACGTGGTGACGCTCGATCTGGAGATGCCGCGGATGGACGGTATCGAGACGCTGCGGACGATCATGCGGAATGTGCCTCTCCCGGTGATTGTGTTCAGCACACACTCACGCGAGGGTGCGTATTCCACGTTTAAGGCGCTGGCCCTGGGTGCTATCGATTTTGTGGCAAAGCCAAAGGAGGCCGCGGCTGGGAACCTGGATCCAGTGGCGCACCAGCTTGCCGAGAAGATCAAAGTGGCCAAGCGAGCGGGCGGGCCGAAAGCGATTCCGAAACTGGAAGTGGAAGCGCTGGCGCCGCAGAAAAAACGCGGGCATTCGACGATCCCGCCGAGCCGCATTATTGCGATCGGGATTTCCACGGGCGGGCCGAACGCGTTGCAATACGTTCTGTCACAAATACCGGCGGATTTTCCTGCGAGCTTTGTGATTGTCCAGCACATGCCGGAAGGATTTACGGACATGTTTGCGCGGCGTTTGGACGAATGCTGCGCGCTGGACGTGCAAGAAGCAAAGTCCGGCGACTTGCTGGTGGCGGGACGAGTGCTGATCTGCCCGGGAAACCGGCACATGATGGTGCGGCGCATGCCACGCGGAGAGATGGCCGTGCTTTCGGATGGTCCGCCGATTAACGGGCACAGACCATCGGCGGACGTGTTGTTCCACTCGGTAGCACAGGAGTTTGGCTTGACCGCCGTCGGTGTGCTGATGACGGGCATGGGCGATGATGGCTCGGAAGGATTGGGCGCCATCAAACTGGCAGGCGGGATGACGATTGCACAGAGCGAAGAGACTTGCGTGGTGGGCGGGATGCCGCGGGCTGCCATCGTGAAGGGGTACGTCAACAAAGTGCTGCCGCTGGATGGCATGGCAGCTTACCTGGTTCACCAGTACGGGAACCAGCATGGCGGCGACAAAACAGATTCATCGGATAAAGGTGAGAAGGAAAAGAACGAAAAGGTACCCGTTTCAACTCCGCGTGCCTGACCGGGCATACGGAGCAAAGGAGAAGGTCATGCAACAGTTTTCAGCGCTACTTCGGAAAGACCAGCAGCCCGTGCGCTATCTGGTGGTGGACGATTCCGTTTTCGCCCGCAAGAACCTGATTAAGATGATCGAACAGTTCGGCGGGGAAGTGGCGGGTGAAGCCGGGGACGGGCTGACCGCGATTGCGGAATACAACCGCAGCAAACCCGACATTGTGCTGATGGACATCACCATGCCACAGATGGAAGGGATCGAAGCTGTCGAGCGGATCGTGCGGCAGCATCCGGAGGCGCGGATCGTAATGGTGTCGTCCGTGGGCTATCAAGAAAACATTCTGGCGGCCTTGCAGAAGGGCGCCAAGCACTTCGTACAGAAACCGGTGAAGCCGGAAGTGCTTTACGAGATTCTCCGCTACGTTCTGGGGGATGATCCAAGTGCTGTGGGCGCACCCGTGGCGCTCGCGGGGGAGCATCAACAATGAGAATGGAACTGATCCAGCCGTTCATCAATGCGGCGGACGCTGTTTTTGCCGAATCGTTGCAGGCTCCGACGAAAATCGTGGACCTGACGATGGACGAAAACACGTACCGGCGCAAGGGCGTGGCCGCGCTGATCGCGATCAAGGGAGACATCGAGGGTCGCGTAATTCTCGACCTGGCGCCGGAAGTGGCCATGCGCGTGGCCGGGCATCTGGCGGGAAGTCCGATGCCGGAGAGCGAACAGGTGGTTCGCGAGACAGTGTGCGAGCTGGCGAACATGGTCATCGGAAATTCGGTGACGTTGCTGAACGACCAGGGATTCCGGTTCAAGGTATTTCCGCCAGAGATTCACATGAGCGAGGAAGGGCTTGGCGGGAGTGTCGACACGGAAGCGATGGTGCTGTGCATTGAGACGCCTTGCGGACAGATTTATCTGAATATTTCGATGCATTATTTGCACCGGCGGCGGCGCGAACAGGCCGCTGTGCCGGCGCTGGATTAAAAGTCAGTTGGGAGACGGAGTTTCTTCAGGGCTAAATCCCTGGTCTTTTCAGCTGCAATGTCGGAGCCCCTCGTATCTCGGGACAAGCTGAAGCTCGGACCCCCTGAACACGATTTTTAGCGAGTTCCTAGAGTTCCTCACGCTCCGGCCCGCCCGGCAGGGTGCAGAAATGCACCCTGCTCCCCAAAAAGGTTCATAGTCGACAGTTCAGAGTTTACGGTTCCGGGCAGCAAGGTTGTCTGGCGGCCGTGGTCCTGGTGGGCATGTTTGCCATCGAAGGACTGGCAGCGGCTAGTCGGGAGGGCGGAGGTAGGCGGCGCCGTGGCGGAAGAGGCCGGCGCTAGAGATGGGTTGGGAGAAGACGATACGTATGGGAACGAAGATGGCTCCGGCGCCAGGCGTGTAAGGGACGGCAACTTCAAGGCGCGTGCCTTCCGGATATTGGTTGCGGCTGCGGAAACTGATCCCACCTTTCGACAGATCCTCGCAGACGGCCACTTCTTCCTGGAATCCGCGACGGCGGATGCAGGCTAGAACGCGTGCTTTTACGCGCGTACGGTTACGCCGGGGGATGACGCGTTCTTCCACGGCGCTGCGAGAGGGAAGTATCTCTTCCATGCTGGGCTCGGATTGAGCCTCGATCCAGATCGACGGCGAATCGCAATGCCGACAAAGGCGAGCGACGCACTTGCGAATCTCGAACGATTTCAGCTCCATCTCGTTTAGGTAGACGACTTCGCGTCTTTGGCAGAAGCTGCATTCCATGAGAAGTCTGGCGAGAGCTTCTTCCGCTTTGTGAGGAGCAGGAAAGTCAATGTCCCAAAAATCGACGCGCGGGTCGAGGATCGCGATGGCGTAGATAAAGCCTTCGGGTTCACGATCGATTTCGGCCACGATGCGGGCCCGTGCCGTCTTGGTCTGGTCGCCTTCTAACTTACGATGCAGAGTGAGTTCCTGGCCAGGGAACAGTTTCTCCTGGAGGCGTAGGACGCCACCATTGCGGCTGACCAGAAGCGTATGTGCGCGCTGGCGGATGGCGCCGGAGGACCCGGACCACGAGGCCTCCACCTGCATTTGCAGGCTGACGCGGTCGCTCTGACGAATGCCTTCAGCGATCATGAGAGGGGCGTAAGAGTGAGTTGACTCCAGAGTCAGGCTAGCACGCGAGGTGAGCCCAAAGGAGAGAAGGGTGGCGGGTTTTGTCGTACCCACTAATAACGATGCGGGGGAAGTGACAAGCGCGGGGAGCGGCCCGCCTCCCTTCCCGCGTCAAGGCAAGCGGAAGATGGGCCCTACAACAGCAGAACCTGCATGCTTCGCAGGAGCACAGGTGTGTTACCTTTACGCAGCGTTCATAATTGCGCGTGTTTCCAGGCACGGCCGGGTACGTCAAACTTAATGTATTAAGCGCCTCAACCGCCTGGGGGCCGTTTGGAACGAAGAGGCTTGTCTGAAGACATCCCATGAATAAAGTGATCTCCATGGACCGCTCCACCGCTGCCCACTCGCGTATGAGCGGCATCCGCGACCGACGCTATACGATTCGTTATCCCTTTGCGGCCGACGCCGAGCTTATTGACATGGAAACCGGCAAGCAGGTGACCGGGGTGACTTCCGATATCTCGTTGGGAGGGTGCTTTGTCTGCACGAGCAAGGCGCTGCCGGTGAATTCGCGCGCGAGGATGCGGCTAACGCGGAAGGGGCAGACCCTGGACACGCTTGTGATCGTGCGGATTGTGAAGCCGAGAGTAGGGCTAGGGATTGAGTTTTTTGATCTGGAAACGCCGAATGACCGCATCCTACATGCTTGGATTGAGACGCTGCAGAAGACGAGATAGAAAATAGAAAGTTTGCTTCCTCAGCGGGAAGGAAGAGTTCACCACAGAGGGTGCAGAGGAGCACAGAGAGCGCGGAGAGTTGTGAGGCAAGACGCACGGGTAAGATTCTTCGTCGCGTCCGCTTTCGCGCCATGGCGGACAGCCGCTCCTCCGGATGGCACTCCACAAGAGAAGTAAGAGGGTTGGTCAGTGCGCGGTGTCGAGCGGGTGGGTGCTTTTCTCGTAGAATTCGTTTTGTAATTTCAGGCTCTCGTCATCGGCCTTGATAGCGCGGATGGCACGAACCACGGTGTTAATCCAACTCTGAAGATCGGCCTCACCTTCTTCTTTTGAAGCAGCGCTGCCGTCGCCCGCGTAGTGGTAAGGAAAACGGGCATACCACCAGATTCCAGTGTAGACACTGTCGGGGAGTTTCACGCGCTTTTGATCGGCGCCGGATTCACTGGCGGCGCGGTCCATGTGAACGAGATCAGGGTGAGTCACGAGGACATTGGAAGTCTCCCTTTCGCCGGCGTGATAGTCCGGCCCACTCTTTTCGACGACCTTCTTTGTGGGTTCGTGGCCCCATTGGACGTAAACGACGTAGTCATGCGGTTTGTAGAGCTGCGACTGCGCGAAGTAAGGGAGAAGATGCTCGTTTCCACCGTGGCCATTGACGATGACGACCTTCTTGCAGCCGTTGCGGGCCATTTCGTCCGTGGTTTCCTGCAGCAGGCGCAGTTGCAGTTCGGGACTGTAGGCGATGGTGCCGGGTTCGTGCTTCGCTTCGAAGATCTGCCCGGCGAAATATTGCGGGAAGATGATGGCGTATTCCTGCTGAGCGGCGTGCTCGGCGACGTACCGGACGTTGAGCAGATCCGTACCGAGAGGAAGCTGCGGGCCGTGCTTTTCCAGAATGCCGAAGGGAAGCAGGCAGGTACCCTGGGCTTTGGCGATCGCTTCTTTGAAGTCGGCGGCGGTGAGTTCCTCCCATTTGGTGGAGAGTTTCGATTGGGCGTGGGCGTTCGTTGTGAGGACCAGAACGGTCAGTATTAAAACGATGCAATAGCGCATTGGGCCTCCTTAGTTCTTCGCGGGGATTGTACTACGGGATTTGAGGGAGGAAGGGCGAAGAAGTGCAAAAGTGCAAGAGTTCAAGAGTGGGCCCCGAAGAAAACCCAAGAGCGCTGGCATCCCTGGCGGGACAAGTGAAAGCCAGCGCTACATGGGAGCATGAAGAGAAAAGGCAAGAGAAAGCGAGAACCAGAATGTGATTAGGGCTTGGGGGATTCGGTGGCGCCGGGCATGACGTCCTTCAGCGGGGCGCGGAGCTGATCTTCCAGTTCAGGGTGCGGGAAGGGTTTGCGCGGGAGCATCTGATCGCGCATCGCGGCGTTGTAGACGAAGATGGCTTCCACGAAAGCGGCCTGGGCGAGATCGTCGCCCTGAAGTCGTTCGTAGGTGTCCATGTTGGAGTGATGGGTGCGTTCGCTGTAGTCGAGCGGGTCCTGGATGAACTGGAATCCTGGAATGTTGACGGCGTCGAAGCTGAGGTGGTCGGTGCCGCCGGTGTTGCGAAGAGTGATGGTGGTTACGCCAACGTCTTTGAGCGGCTCCATCCATTGTTTGAAGATGGGGCCGATGGCGGCATTTTGCTGGAGATAGATGCCGCGAATTTTGCCGCTGCCGTTGTCGACGTTGAAGTAGCCGGAGACCTTCTGCTGTTCGGGCTTCACCTGGATGGGGCCGCTGATTTTGCGGATGAAGTCCGGAAGGTTGATCTGATCAGGGGCGGTGGAGCGAGGCGCTTCACCGAAATGCTGCTTGACGTAGCCCTGCGAGCCAAGCAGTCCCTGCTCTTCACCCGTCCAAAGAGCAACGCGGATGGTACGGCGCGGCTGAATGTGGAGAGTGGTCAGAACGCGCATGACTTCCATGGCAACCACGCTGCCAGCGCCGTTGTCGGTTGCACCTGTGGCAGACATCCAGGAATCCAGGTGCGCGCCCAGCATGACGACCTCATCTTTCAGGTTGGGATCAGTGCCGGGTATTTCCGCGATGGTGTCGAAAGCGTGCTCGTGGTCACCGGTGAATTGTGCATCGATGTTTACTTCGAGAGAGACCGGGACGTTGGCCTTGAGCAAGCGATAGACGCGGCCATAGTTCTCGATGGCGGTGACGGCCAGGGGAACGGGATTGGCATGATCACGGTGATAGACCTGAGAGCCAAAGGCGGAGCCGTTGTCATCGAAGATGGTGCCGCCGGACCCACCGCCATTTTCGCCGTCGCGGCTGGGAAGAAGGACAGCCACAACCTGCTCGTCAACGAAAAACTTGCCGAGCTTTTCGCGGAACTCCAGGCGGCGGAGAAATGCCTGCACGTCACGATTGAAAGGGGCGAGACGTATGGGGTATTCCTCGATTTTCTTGAGCTCGGCGTCGTCATCGCGAGTGAAGAGAGGCTTGTCGACGGGTTTGACTTCACGCATCTCACCAAGGAGAACGATTTTTCCGGCAAGTTTGCCTTTGTACTTGTCGAAGTCCTTTTCGTCCTTGATGTCGACATAGATCGCGGCACCATTGAGGGGACCCTTGGTGGCAGGAGACCAAGGCGCGGCCTGGGCAATGAAGATGGCTTTGTCAGGAGAAGTCATGCGGACCCAGGTGTTCAGTTGTTCCCAGCCCATGCCGAACTCGCCCCAGTCTTCGAGGTGAGCATTGGCACAGCCCATGGCGGTGAACTGGTCGCGAGTCCACTCATTGGCTTTCTTTACATTGGGCGAACCGGTGAGACGCGGGCCGATGTCGTCCATCAAGGCTGAGGCGTATTCCATGACGTGGGAATGACCGAGGGCCTCGGAGCGGATGCTTGCGTAGGCGGCGTAGTCGAGCGTTTCGGTGGCAGGCTGAGGGAGCTCGTACGAAGGTTTAGCCGGTTCTTTCGCAGCGGGAGCTTTCTTATCTTTATCCGCGGCGAAGAGAGAAAGGGACAGGCCGACAAGCAAACACAGACCAACAGAAAAGATTTTTTTGGATTGCATGAAGTTTCCTTGGGTAAAAATTGTCTCGAGGAGCATAGCAAAGGTAAACAAAATAACCAAGACGGGGGCGTACAGAGAAGAGGCAGGCACGACTGCAAAAAAGCGCGTAACCTGCCGGCAGATCAGACGGAGATTAGGCTTTCTCTGTCCTTTGCGGCTTCGGTTATGGCATGCATGCCATCCTTCGTGAGGTCTCGCTGGCTGAAACTGACGCCGATCTTCTTGAGAAAATCGGTGGGAGGCTCTCCGCCGGCAAAAATCCAGACGAAATCATTTGGGAGGATTTGTGGGGTTCCCTTCACGTCCAGAATGACAGCGTCTTGACGGAATTCGACCGGGCTGGAATTGAAGAGGACTGTTAATTTGCCTCGGCGCATGAAATCTTCTATTCGCTTTGCGTTGCGGTCCTTGATACGGGAAAAAGCGGCCTGACGGTAGGAGAGCGTGACGGAATTGCCGACCTGGTGGGCGAGACCGATGGCGGCCTCGACGGCAGAGTCGCCGCCGCCGACGACCAGGATTTTCTTGTTCACATAGTGGTCGGCTTCGATCAAGCGATACATGACTTTTGGCAGATTTTCTCCTTTGACGCCGAGCTTGCGGGGGCTACCCATTTTTCCGAGGGCGAGAACGATGTAGCGCGCGCGATATTCGCCCTGGGGAGTCGAGACGGTGAAAGTGCCGTCGGCGGCCTTTTGGATGTTTTCGACCTTCTCGCCGGTGCGGCATTGGAAGTCGGCGCGCTTCATGACTTTGAGCCAAAACTCGATCAGGTTTTCCTTGGGGAGTTCCGTCTTTTTGAATTTGCCATAGAGAGGGAATTCGACGGGGCTGGTCATGACGAGTTTTTGGCGAGGATATTTTGCGACGGTCCCGCCAATTTCTGATTCTTCGATGGTGATGTACCTCAATTTATGCTCGATGGCGCGAAGAGAAGCCGTAAGACCAGCAGGCCCAGCACCGACGATGATGACGTCGGCGACATTGGGGGTGGCCGGAGATTTGGACGCGGCCAAACGGGCGACGATGGCGTCAATGCAATCGCGGCCTTGATTGACGGCGTTCTTGATAAGAGCCAAGCCACCGAGTTCGCCGATGATGAACATGTTCTTGATGGAGGTTTCGTATTCAGAAATGAGCGTGGGTAAATTTGCACCGACACTCGGATTTGCCAGGACCATGGTGATCGCGCCCACGGGGCACGAATCGGCACAGATGCCGTGGCCGATGCACTTGTTGCCGTTGATGATCATGGCCTTACCGCCGACCATACCGAGAACGTCGCCCTCAGGGCAGACCATCGTGCAAGTGGCGCAGCCGATGCAGTGCGTGCTGTCAATATGCGGGTGCTGGGACTGGGGGCCATCGGAGCGTAGCTTGCCTTTTTCCATCGCCGCACGAGTCTCCGAAGCTTTTTCCTTTTCCTGCTTCAGGTAGTAAAGCAGGAAGGCGGTGATGATGAACGCGGCGATCAGAAATGAAATTATGTTGTCCATGAAGAAGGCGTCCTAAAGGCGGTAGCCCATAAAAAGGACTAGCCCGATGTGAATCAGCGCGAGGAGCGCGAAGGCGTAACTGAAGGGGCGATGGACGACGTGCCATAGATTGAAGACCTGTTGGGTACGAGAGAGGAACAAGATACGTTTGGAGAGCTTTGCTTGCTTTTGCGCAACGGCGATGACGTGCTCGAGCTTCGCGTCTCGCGTGCGAAGAAAGCCGAAGAGGGAACTTAGCCATGAACCGAAGCCGGTCGCTTGCAGGCGCAACAAGGAGAGACTGAACGGCCGGCGCAAGTCGATCAGGATCATGAAGAGAAGCGCGACCAGCATGGGCATGTGCTCGACGTCCCGCGGAGTGGGCAGGTCGTAGAGTTTTTCGATGCGCTTTCCAAAGGCGAGATTCTGCGCAGCCAGTTCGCGGCGCATGGAATTTTCGATTTCGGTCATTTCTTTCATGGTGAGCTCGGCAGCGTTGAGGTTCCGCGGAATCTGCGCGTAGAGATAGCGGCCGACGAAGCCGGAGAGAGTGACCGCGAACATGCTCCAGAAGGCCATGCCCGCAATGTTGCCGAATTTGAAGGTCGCGTGAAATGCGATGACGATGGGCGCCAACGTCCCGAGGACGACGTGAAAGTCAAGCCAATGGCGGGAATTCCCCTGGCGGGCGAGCCAGCCCCATTTCTTCCGGAGCGGATAGAGATAGATCAGAAAGAAGAGAAACACGCCGAACATGCCGAGCTTGATGCCGACTGGGCCGCTCGGATGCAAGGCGTCATGTTTGGGAGAAAAGGGACGATCGGCGGCGGACAGCATGTAGTAATCGAGGCCATAACCGGCGATAACTAGAACGATCGCGAGGGCCAGCAACCACGCGAGAATCAGGCGCATTCGATGGCCGCGTTCGGGATCCTCCCGGACGAAGACGTTGGTTCCTACACTTGCCCCCACACTCATGGCTGTTTCTCCCCCATGTTGACTTGAATCGTGGCGCGGAACCTGCGGTAGTCCGTGAAGCGATGCACGTTGCGCCAATGCTGCTTGGGCGTTTCGACGTCGATGACCGCAGAAGCAGGCATCCAGTAGGATTCCTCGGGATCATGGAACTGGACGACGGAATAGTGAATCTCGCTGCGGAGGTCGTGGAGGCCGAGATCGGCGAGGCTGCCGTCGAGCGAGGAGATGAGTTTTCCGACAGCACCGCTTTCCTCGTCGATCCAGATATCGCCCTTGAGTTGGAGGGGATAGTTGCGTCCGAGGAGTTGCACGGCGGCGGGCGAGGAAGTGCCGGGAATGGCCTTGAAGTGGACCTTGAGGACGGTGTGACCGTCGATGGTTTCTTCTGAAATCGGCTCGAAAACATAACTGGATTCATACTTTGCGTGCAAAACCAGAAGGATGCTGGCGAAGCCGTTCGTGATGAGGAGGGTTTTGCTGGGATCACGGAAGGCGGTTTTGCGAGCTTCACGGGACTCCGTGAGGCGCAGGGAGCCGGTGTGATTGCTGGTCTGCAACTGGTATTCGAAAACGGAGTCCTCGTGATACAGCGGCTTATTGTTCCTGCCAACGAGCATCTGTGAAACTTCCTCTGTGCAGACGACGTTGGAGGTTTGTTCGAAGAAGCTGTCGACGAGCTTTCGCGAACGAACGATCGTGGCGTTGGCCCTGGTAATGAAGGCGGGATCGGGTGCGCTGGCAGAGGCATCGGGAAGAACTCGCGATTGCGCGGGGGAGGGCTCCTGGGCGCGGAGAAGAGCGGCGCAAGCCAGGAGGGCTGCGAAGAGTCTGAGCAGCGCGAAAAATGAGTTTGAGCGTGAGGAGCGGAATTTCATTTGGTCAGCCCTCCCCAGCGATAGCCGAACATTGTGGACCACTGGTTGTAGCTCAGCGCGTTGCCGTCATACCAGCCATATAGGGCTTCAACGAAATATTTGCGGCCGATGGTCCAATCGAGCGTGCCGTTGATGAACTTGGCGTTGGTGTTGCTTGTCAGAGACGAGGTGTAGAGCTGATTGCCGGCGAGAACCTGCAGACGCAGTTTTTCCGTTAGATTCTTGGAGAGGGAGATGGATTCGTATTCACCATTGCCAAAGTCGCTGTTGAATTTGGAGTAGTGCAAATCGAGGGACAGGCCAGTGCGGAAGAGATTGCCAAAAGCGACGCCGAATGCATCGTTCAATGATTTCTTTGTGTCTGTCGAGGCTTTGCTCTGACCGAGGGCGGCGTACAGGCTGATGTGCTTCGGCAAATCGAAGCGGACGTCGCCGCTGAAACCGGAGAAGAGGTAATTGTCGACCAGGCCGGTGCCGATGAGCCGAGGATCAAACGTGGGGAGATTGCGGAAATAGTCGTAGTTTACGCCGAAGGTGACGAGCTTGACCGGTTGAACGTGGACGGAATTGTAGGTTTGGGAAATTCCTGTAGGATTGCTGCCGCCACCCGGGAGAGGGGAAGTTCGGGCCGCGTCCACCTGAAGTGTGCTGAAGACGGAGAGATAGCGCTTCCAATTGAAATTGTTTTCGAAGAAAGCGAATTGGCGGGCGACTCTCCAATTGATGGAGGTCATGGCGAGACCTGCCGTGCTCATGATGTGAAAGCCGTCGAAGTTGCCGCGTTCCATGCTGATAAATGTGCCGCCAATTTGCTGGTCGGGGTTGTAGCTCCAGGAAGTTGGATCGGGCGTGGAGCCGCCGAA
>Ga0187777_10002819_pt1 | contig 11085 bp, 15 predicted proteins | sample 1015_Q2_SP5_10_M_FD_132416 | JGI IMG/M metagenome (GOLD analysis project Ga0187777, IMG submission 132416) | Tropical peat soil microbial communities from peatlands in Department of Meta, Colombia - 1015_Q2_SP5_10_MG | ecosystem: Environmental > Terrestrial > Soil > Wetlands > Peat | place...
ACACTCGAATTCCAGCAGGTCACGCCGCCTTCTTCAACTCATCGTCGTACACCAGAATCGATCATAGCTCCGGTCGATGGCGAAAACGAAAAGGCTTCGCTCAGGTGCGTCTGGCTTCTGGCGAAATTGTCCGCGCCGAGCTACATTGGTACGAAGCCACTGGCATCGGCAAACGTGAGTTCAAGATCAAACGGTTTCTGTGACCGCTAAGGCCATGGCACGAACATCGAAAGAACTTGTTATCTGTGTGAAGAATGAGGGCTACCCTGTCTCGCTCGAGCTGCGGAAGCTCTATGTCGCTATCCCCGATGCGAAAGCGGCCGCGCACGGTCACCTTCGTGTCATCGACGAGTCGGGCGAAGCGTACTTGTATCCGCGGGAGTTCTTCGTCCCGGCTGAGCTACCTGAGCCTGTGCGCCGGCGTGTGCTGCAAGCGGCCTAACCGCTCGCTCAAGCGGACCCGTGTCCGGCGGGCGTCCTGCGGCGCCCGCCGGCACGGGCCGCTTAGCTTGGTTCGTTAGGCCCCACAATTTGAGGTGCCACGCGATGATTTCTCGACAATGGAAGGGAATCGCGAAGCGCGAAGATGCAGACCGTTACGTCGCCCATCTCAGGAGCGACACGTTTCCTAAGCTCGCCTCGCTCGCCGGGTTTGTGAGAGCGAGTATTCTGCGTCGAGAAGTGGCCAGCGGCACCGAGTTCCAAGTCGTTACTGTCTGGGAGTCCTTGGAAGCGATCCGAGCATTCTCGGGCGCGGATGTCGAAGTAGCGGTCGTTCCGCCCGTGGCCCAGGCCATGATGGTTGAATTCGATCGCCGGGCCGCACACTATGAGATTACGTTTACTTTTGACGCTCCCCGTGGTGCCTAACCTCTCGCTCAAGCGGACCGCTCACCGGCGGCACTCACGCGCCGTCCGCTCGCGGCCGCTTAGCTTGGTTCGTTAGGCCGCACCATGACTAAAGGAACTTCACGATGCGACACCTCATAACGATTGCATTTTTGTTAGCTGCTCTCGCGGCTTACTTGGTTGCTCCGATGCTCACTGGAGCCCTCTGGCTGGCGGGCGCTCTATTGGCCGCAGGCATTCTATGCGAGGTCGTATTCTGGCTGCGGCTGCTCCGGCGGCAAAAGTCTCCAACGCAGCTCTAGCATGTCCGCGTCACTCTTGTGTCGCGGCGAGTAACCCACACACTTGATGAGAGCTCATGTTTGACCACGTCAAATTCGGAGTCAGCGACTATGCGGCGAGCAAAGCCTTCTTCCTCAAGGCACTCCAACCGCTCGGCGTAGCTGTTGCCTCGGAGGGGCCGCCGACGTACGGGGTCGAGCTTAGCCCAAAGGGTAAGGCTTCACTGTGCCTGTACCAAACCGAGGAGAAGCCGGCGCATCTTCACCTGGCGTTCACGGCCGAGAATCGCCAGCAAGTCGAAGCTTTCTATCGCGCGGCTCTGGAGGCGGGCGGCAAAGACAATGGTGCGCCTGGTCTGCGCCCGCACTACCACGCGAACTACTATGCAGCTTTCGTCATTGGTCCGGACGGGCACAACATCGAAGTGGTTTGCCACGAACCCGAGAAAAGGCGATGCACGTGATAGTGCGAATGTCGAACGGGTCTGACGCTCGGGACCTTGCGGCGTTGCGCTGGCAGTCCCGCACGGACGGCGAGCGGAGTCTCGAAAGCTATGGCTCGTTTGTAGCGCGATTTTGCAACTGGTATGCCGACGCGTTAATCTCGGAGTGCTGGTTTGCTGCCGTTGCGGCTGTCGAAGAAGCGTTGGTTGGTTGCATGTACCTTCGCTGCGTCGACACCGTGCCGGTCCCCGGTGTCGCGCGGCGAGCCTGGGGATATGTGACGCATGCGTTTGTCAGCGAAGGTCACCGGAACTCCGGAATTGGGCAGCAATTGCTCGCACTATTGATCAAGCGCGGTCAGATTCTTGGGCTGAAGGAACTTCAGGTCTGGCCGAGTCGCGGCGCTGTTTCTCTCTATGTTCGGGCAGGTTTCCAGTCACCGGAGGAGCAGCGATCTGCCATGGCGCCGGACGAAGCGTCCTACGTGCTTCCGCTTGCTGGCTTGCAACTTTGAGGCCCAACCTCTCGCTTGAGCGGACCGCTCGCCGGTGCGGCATCCACTCGCGGCCGGTTAGCTTGGTTCGCTAGGGCGTACACCCGCGTAGGAACCGACGATGCCGAGTCAGTCCGAATACTCCTTTACTCGTCGCAAAGCGCTTCTAACTCTTGGCGCAGTCGCGGGTTACCGGGCGCTAGGAAGCAACTCTGCGAGTGGGCAAGTCTCCATCAATACCGAAGCCGTCGAAAGCAACGCGAGTCCAACATTTGCCCAAGGAGGACCCGATGCAAAGCTATACGGCTTCGATGAAGGTTACCCTGTTCCCGGTCGTGTACGAGCAGTGACAGAGGGCAATCCGTGGGAACCAAAATATCGCGTAGGCGCGTTCAGTCACCTCGATGAGATCTATTCAACCCGAAGAATCAGTCGCGCCGCGATGCCTTGGAAGTTCAAGCGCTCGACTGTGGAGTTTCGCTATCGTTTCAAAGGACGGCAATCCTCATTGACCGATTACTTGTCGCGGAATCCTGTCACAGGACTCCTTATAGCGAGGGACGACGCGATTCTGTTCGAACATTACCAATATGGTCGAACAGACCGCGACCGACTCGTTTCTCAGTCGATGGCCAAGTCGATTACCGGCATATTGGTCGGCCTCGCGGTCGCCGATGGCGCGATCGGGTCAACCAATGACACGCCAGAGCGTTACGTCCCAGGATTCAAAGGCACTGAATACGGTCGCACGCCCATCCGGGACCTCTTGCACATGTCTTCTGGTGTCGATTTCGGTGAAGAAAGAGATGGTGGACGCGACCTTAACCGCTTGTGGCGGGATATGGTTATCGGCGGCTCAATGTTCAAGAAAGGCACGATTAACAGCATCACGCAATTCAATCATAGAATTGCGCCGCCCGGAACGAAATACCGCTACGCCAGCATCGAACCTGACGTGCTGGGCGTTGTACTCCACTACGCAGTGAACAAATCGGCATCCGAGTATCTCCAGGAAAAAGTGTGGCAGCCAATTGGCACAGAAGCTGACGCCACATGGCTGGTTGATGCTGAAGGAATTGAAGTCGCTCATTTCGGATTCAATGCGGTGCTGCGCGACTACGCGCGGCTGGGGCGCCTTCTCGCTTACGACGGCGCATGGGGGCGCAAACAGATCCTGCCATCGCAGTGGTTGATCGACGCAACGACAGTGCGAGCTTCCGATAGCTATCTTGCGCCAGGCAACGCGATGCCGACATTCGGCTATGGCTATCTGTTATGGTTACTCCCAGGCAACAGGCGCCAGTTCGCGCTCGTCGGACAGAATGGACAGCGCATCTGCATCGATCCGACTTCTAAGCTTGTTATGGTCCATACGGCTCTCGACGAATCAGGCGGCGAGGTCTGGCTCTTGTGGTCAGCGATCGTCGAGGAGCTCGGATAGGACAACCGGTCCGCATGCCGATGGACGCGAGAGTCATACATGAATGAATGATTGGTCATCACACACCTGGAGCGCAGTCCGTGCGATCTTCGTCGTCGCGACACTGCTGATGTGGCCGTTCGGCGCACATGCGCAGTTGAAGGTGCTGATATCGGGCGGATTCTCCGGCCCGTACGGGAAGCTGTTGCCGGAGTTCGAGCGCACGACAGGCATCAGGGTCACCACCGGCTCAGGTTCGTCGCAGGGAACGGGTCCGCAGACCATCGGAGCGCAGCTCTCCCGCGGCGTCCCCGGCGACGTCGTGATCCTCTCCAGGGAAGGTCTCAACGAGCTGATCGCCGCACACCGAATCGCCGCTGGAACGGATGTGGACTTGGCGCGGACGCCCCTCGGCGTGGCGGTGCGCGCTGGGGCTGTGAAACCCGACGTGAGCACCGTCGAAGCCTTCAAACAAGTCGTGTTGAACTCGAAAGCCGTCGCGGTCCCCAGCAGCACGAGCGGCATCTTCCTCACGAAGGACGTTCTTCCGCGGCTCGGCATCGCGGACAGGGTGAACATCAAGTCGACGCCGCGCGGTGCGGGTGCGGCAGCCATGGTTGCGGCGGGAGAAGCGGACATCGCGGTGATGCCGGTCAGCGAAATCGTGCATGCGCCCGGCGTCGACTTGGCAGGCGTGATCGCGGAGGAGATCCAGCTCAACCAGGTGTTCGCGGCGGCGGTTCTGGCGGGGTCCGACGAGGTTGAAGCGGCGAGGCGACTGATAGCGTTCCTCGCCTCCGAGCGTGCATCCGGGACGATCAGGGACAGCGGGATGGAGCCGCTTGCGAAACGCCGGCCGAACTGATGCGAGCGCGCGTCGGAGCTGATGACCGGATGGCCTGACAATTCGCTGGCGGCAGACGGCACGACGGCCCGCCTCTGAGCGCAAACGTCAGGCTGCAGCGATGCGCCTCTGGACCCTCCACCCCATGTACCTCGATTCGGCGGGCTTGGTTGCCCTCTGGCGAGAGGCCCTGCTCGCGCGCGCCGTGCTTCGAGGTCATACCAACGGCTATCGCTATCACCCGCAGTTGCAGCGCTTTCGGGAGTGCCGATCGCCGCGCTCCGCGATCAATGCCTACATAACAGCCGTCTACGCCGAAGCGCGTTCGCGCAACTACCGCTTCGACGCATCGAAGTTAGGGTGCATTGCGGCAAATGAGCGTATCGTTACGACGCGGGGACAACTGAAGTACGAATGGTGTCGGCTCCTTGAAAAGCTGCGCCGCCGAGACGTGCAAGCGTACGAAATCTTCCGCTGCGAATCGTCGCCCGCCGCGCACCCTTTGTTCACCGTTGTTCCGGGCCCCATCTGCGCATGGGAGCGCGTCCATGAATGAGTCGTTGCGAGCCGTGAGATATGGACGAGCAGTTTCGGAGCGACCAAAGGCATGATGTGCAGGCGCGCGAGCCTGGCTTGACGTCGGCCTACTTCCTCAGCAGTTCGCGGCTCGGCTTTCGGGCATGGACCGAGTCGGACCTGCAAAGCGCCAATGCCCTATGGGGCGATCCCGAAGTGACCAGGCTTATCGGCGGTCCGTTCAGCCAAGAGCAGGTCCGCCAGCGCCTTTATCGCGAAATCGAAACTCGTGAAGTACACGGACTCCAGTACTGGCCGATATTCCTCCTCGCGACGGACCAGCACATAGGATGTTGCGGGCTTCGGCCGTACCAACCGGATCGCGGAATCTGTGAGCTTGGGTTTCACATCCTGAAGTCGCAATGGGGCAGGGGATACGCGGCGGAGGCCGCGCGAGCGGTGATGGCGCTTGCCTTCGACTCGCTGAAAGTCGCCGCGCTGTTCGCGGGGCACCATCCCGCGAACGAGGCATCGCGCGGGCTGTTGCGAAAGCTGGGCTTTCGCTTCACCCACGCCGAGTACTATGCGCCGACAGGTCTCGATCATCCGTCGTATATCCTCACCAGCGACGAGTTCTCGTATCGCAACGATTCGGGCATCCACGCAAGCTAACCGCTGCAGGCCCGTGGTCTGCACCGGGCGCGCAAGAGGCGCATTGCCCAGCGAGAAGCCAATGAAAAACGGCGGCGCGTGCGCGCCGCCGTCTCACTTGTCCGGTTCCCGGGAAGGCTTAGTTCGAAGGAGCTGTCGCTACCTTGGTTTCAGACACGGCCTTGGTCTTGGTCGCCACCGGTTTCACCGCATTCGGTGTGGTCTTGGCGACCTTGGCTGCAGGCGCCTTGCTCGCCGCCGGTGCCGGTGTCGACGCCACCTGTTCGGGCGGAGCCGTGGATGCCGACGTCTCGTCGCCGTAGTCACAGGCGGTCCCGATCCCCGGAGCCAGCGCCACCATCGCCAGTGCCGTCGCCGCCAGTATGTTTCTCATGCTCGTCTCCAAAGCAGGTACGAGACCCACAATGCGCCCAATGATGACGCTTGTCAACGGACCAGCACGGGTCTCGGAGCGGCGCCAACGCACCCAGCACGCCCGCGGGCCGAGGGGTACGGGTTGCTAAAGCCCCTCATTCCCTCGCGCCAAGATCCAACTCCGGCGTGCTCCGATTCGCGCTACGTAGCAGCTCTCGCGCACGTCTGACTCGTGCAACCACGGCGGCAACAGGGACATCGAGCACGCTCGCTATCTCCTGGTAGGGCATTCCCTCCACGGCAACAAGCAGCAGCGCCTCGCGCTCAGCGACCGGCAGGGCCTGGAACTCCTCCAAGAGCGCCGTCGCTCCCGTGGACCGCGATCCGGCCCCCGGAACAACGCTCGCCTCGGTGACGGCCCGGGACCGAGGAGTCTTCGCCCACCCCACGTCGTAGAGGTGGTGCATCATGCCGAAAAGCCGCGTCTGCAACGGGACGTGGCCCCCTTGCCGCGGCAACGCCTTTCGAGCGAGCTCTACGGTGTCTACCAGGAGTTCGTCCGCCTGGCGCGCGTCGCCGGTGAGCACGCGAGCGTAACGGCGCAGGCGAGGCAGTGCGCCAAGTAGATCGGCCGTGGCGAGCGCCGTCATTGCAGTCAGTGCCTGGAAGGGTTTGTGTCGGACCTGGTCTCCTGCGGTCTGTTCCCACCAGGGCGGATTTGGTTCAATGGCAGGGCTAGAGTTTTGGCCTTCATCCGCCGCCACCCGTCCTGACGGCGCCTGGAATACCGCCGGCGTCTCTTTGTTAACGTTACAAGCGGGTCCGTGATTCGTACGAAGTGCGCGATCGACTGTCCAAGGCAGGTACCGTAGTGCGTCTACCCAGCGAGCATGCATCGTCTCTTAGCCGGGACACGCCGGAAGCGGCGGATGTGGCACTCATCGGCCGGATCGCGGAAGGCGACGTGGTGGCGTTCGACGCGCTGTTCCGCCGTTATGGTCCGAGGATTAGGCGCTTTGTCGGGACGTTGATGCGACGGCATCACCTGACCGACGAGATTCTGAACGATACAATGCTGGCGATCTGGCTCAGAGCCGGCACTTTCAACATGCGCTCGAAGGTGTCGACCTGGGTTCTCGGCATTGCCCTTCGCAGAAGCCTCAAGGCGGTCGAGCGCTCCGAGCGGCTGAACGCATTCGCCCTCGATGAAATTGAGATCGAGGCGTCCTCGTCGGGACCGGAGGAGCAGGTGTCCCGCAAAGAGTTGCGTGCGTGTCTCGATCGGGCGATGAAGTCGCTGTCGCCAGAGCATCGTGCGGTCGTCGAGCTCACCTACTTCGAGGGATACTCGTACCGCGAAATCGCTTCGATCGTCGGATGTCCGCCCGACACGGTGAAAACGAGGATGTTTCACGCGCGGCGTCGCCTCAAAGCGCTGCTCGCCGATCAACGGCAGGACGCGGCATGACGGGACGCGTTCTTCAATTCGAATCGGACGTCCACAAGGTGGTCGATGCCCTGCTGCCGTGGTACGTCAACGGGACGCTGACGCCCGAGGAATCGGACTTCGTGCAGAAGCATCTCGACGGATGTGGGCAGTGCAAGCAGGAAGCCGAATGGTTGCGCGAGCTGCAAGCGGCCTGCGTGACGGCCGAATCTGCGCCTGGCGGATCCTCGGCCTTACGCAACCTGCGAAGTCAGCTCGAGGCGAGAAGGCCCGGTCGCCCGGCCCGCGCGTGGACCCGCGGCGGCAGCTGGACGCGATGGGGTCTGGCGGCGTCGTTCGTCGTGCTGGCTGCGTTTGCCTTGTCGGTCATGCGCGACAGTGTCGTGGCGCCCTATCGGACGCTCGCCTCGCCAAACAGCGTGGCGGCGAAGGGATCGCTGGTCGTCGTCTTCGATCCCGCCACGACCGAAGCGGAGCTGCGACGAATACTTCGCGGCGCAGGCGCGCGGCTGGTCGACGGTCCCACCCGGCAGAACGCCTATGTGATCGATGTGCCGTCGGCGCAGCTCGACGCCGCAACGCGCGTCCTTCGCGCCGAGCGTTCCGTGGTCCTGGTCGAGCGCCTCTCGCAAGAGGGCAGCCCGTGATCGCTCGGAATCGGCGTTTTCTGCTGACGGTGCTGTGCCTCTGCGTCGTCGCCTGCGCGCCTGTGCAGCGTGAGTCCGCCGCCGGTAACTACACGGAGGACGAAGGCGCTCGTCGCCAGCTTCTGGTGATGTTGCGGATGCCGGCTCCGCACTTCAGGCCGGACCTCGCGTACGGATCGAACTACGCGATGCAAGTCGGGCAGGAAGCGCGCACGCGGATCGCCGAAGCGATCGCGAACGAATACGGGCTGAGAGTCATCGACAATTGGCCGATGCCGGCGCTCGGAGTCGATTGCTTCGTGATGCAGGTTGAGCGCGCCGACGCCCCCGCCCTGCTCGCCAAGCAGCTGGCCGCCGACCCGCGGGTCGAGTCAGCGCAGGTGGTGAACCTGTTCACCGGTCTCGCCTACAACGATCCCCTCTACCCGTTGCAACCGAGCGCTACGGAGTGGCACTTGTCTGATCTGCACCAAATCACCACCGGGAAACACGTGCGCATCGCGCAGGTGGACAGTGGCGTAGCGATCGACCATCCGGACCTCTCCGGCCAGATCGCTCTGGCGCGGGATTTCGTCGGCAGCGGCTCCGGCGACGGCGAACAGCACGGCACCGCCGTCGCAGGGATCATTGCCGCTCGGCCGAACAACGGCATCGGAATCGCCGGCATCGCGCCGGAAGCCACACTGCTCGCGCTCCGCGCGTGCTGGGAAGGCTCCGGACGCGAGGGTCGGGCTTCGTGCAGCAGCTTCACCCTGGCGAAAGCGCTGCAGTTCGCCATCGATGAGAATGCAGAGGTCATCAACTTGAGCATCGGCGGACCGCGCGACCGGTTGCTGGAACGTCTGCTCGATGTCGCGCTATCCCGTGGCGTGACCATCGTGGCAGCGGTCGAGCCCGGAGCGGGCAACAGCTTCCCCGCCTCGCATCGAGGCGTGCTTGCCATCGCCGTCGCGGGCGCGCAGGATTCCGGTGCAGCATTCCTGGCGGCGCCAGGGCAGGACGTGCCGACGACTTTGCCCGGCCGAAAGTGGGGGTTCGTGAGCGGCTCGTCGTTCGCGGCCGCTCACGTGACGGGGCTGGTGGCGCTCTTGCGCGCGCTGTCACCAGGTCTGCAACCGCAGCAACTGCGGCAGGCGCTTGCTCCCCAGGCACTCTCTACGCTCGCTACCGACCGCCCATTGACCGTCGATGCCTGCGCTGCAGTTGCGAAGACAGCGGGAACCTGTGCCTGTGCTTGTGCGGCGGCAGGGCACGCGCACGTGCAGGCTCGTTAGATTCGGCATCGCGGGGGTTATCGGCTTAGCTGCGCTGTCCGCCGCTTGCCGCGCGTTCGCTCAGCTCTCGGGCACCGTCAGCGTCGTTTCCGATTACCGGTATCGCGGGGTCTCGTTGAGCGACAACGAGCCAGCCGCGCAGGCGGGCGTAACCTACGACGATGCACAAGGCTGGTACGCAGGCGCGTTCGTCTCGACCGCTGAATCCGCCGGATATCACGAAACGCACGGCGTGCAGGCGATCGGCTTCGGCGGCTATGCCTGGCGGTTGGCGTCGGGACTCACCTTGGAGGCAGGCGCAGATTACTCGGTCGTGACTACCAGCCCGCGCTTCGATTATACCGAGGTTTACGCGGGCTTTGCGTTCCAGAACGTCAGCGGACGCGTCTACTACTCGCCCCGATACTTCGGCCAGGATTCACCCGCGGTCTACGGAGAGCTTAACCTGGCACAGCCTTTGCACGACAACGTTCATCTCGTTGCCCATGTCGGCGTTCTGGGCAGCCACGCCAAAACCCTTTACGGCCCGCCCTCCGGCCCGGTTGTTGACGGCGCCGCCGGAGTCAGCTTCACCTGGAACGGATTCAATCTCCAGGTGAGTTGGGTGGGGGTGAACCATGTAAGCGCGGCGTATGCGGCAACGGGTGTAGGCAATCGGAATGGTGTCGTTGCTTCACTCTCCCGCTCGTTCTAGCGGCATCCTAGAGGCGACCAAGTGAATGTCGATCAGCGTGCATTATTCAACAGCCGGACCGTGATCGATTCGTCGCGACCATGAATCTTGGCGTCGTGCGTCGACTGTCCATCCGGCGGAAGACCCGACATTCGGCAGACCTCCTCGGCCACGACCGCGCCGCACGCGTACGACTTGGTCAGGTCCTGAAGGCGGGCCGCGACGTTGACCGCATCGCCCAGTGCGGTGAACACCATATGGTCGCGATAGCCCACGTCGCCGATGATGACCTCGCCGCCATTGATGCCGATGCCGTACTGAATCGTTTCGTGCAAGTCGTTGGCGAGATCCTGGTTCAGCTTGGCCATGTTTGCGGCGATCCTGGTCACGGCGGCGAGCGCTTGCTCGCACGCCGTCTTGCGGTCGTAGTCGAGGCCGAACAGCGCCAGCAGCCCGTCGCCGACGAACTGGTTCGGGCGGCCGCCGCTTTCCTCGACGGCTGCGGCGACCGCGCCAAGGAACCGGTTGATGACGAACATGGTGTCGTAGGGCAGACGCTTCTCGGCCATGGCGGTCGAGCGGCGCATGTCGATGAACATGCACACGACGTAGCGCTCGTCGCCCGAGTTGACCTTGACCGATCGTCGAACCCCCGCCGCGTTCATCTGAGGGGGGAAGATTAGCCAGAAGGAAAGGTCGCTGACCGGCCGCAACTGGCAGGCGAGGCGGATCGCGGGATCCGTGCTGGCGCCCACGCGTTCGAGCACGAATGCTTCGCGAGGAGAGGGTTTGGGCAGTGCCCGCGGGTCGCCCCTCACCCGTATCCGGCAGGTCGAGCATCGAGCCTTGCCGCCGCATACGCTGGCGTGCGGAATGTTGTAGCGAAGGCTCGCCTCGAGCACGCTCATGCCTTGAGGCACGCGCACGACCCGCCCGTCGGGATAGGTCAAACCGACCGTGCCGTGACGACGCTCCCAGAGCAGCCGCCCGCCGCGCGCAGCGAGGATGAGTGCGAGCGCGCAGGCGTAGCCGATCGCGAAGTAGACGATCAGCGAGTCGAGCAACTCCCGCTGCGGCGGCGTCGCGCCGCGCCCGGTCACATTGGCCGCCCGCCAGGCCGGATCGGCGTACAGGGCGATCGCCTCCTTCGCGCCCTGGACGAGGCCCAGCA
>Ga0187777_10002821_pt1 | contig 11084 bp, 10 predicted proteins | sample 1015_Q2_SP5_10_M_FD_132416 | JGI IMG/M metagenome (GOLD analysis project Ga0187777, IMG submission 132416) | Tropical peat soil microbial communities from peatlands in Department of Meta, Colombia - 1015_Q2_SP5_10_MG | ecosystem: Environmental > Terrestrial > Soil > Wetlands > Peat | place...
ATGGCGGGTGTAAGGAATGGTGTAGAGGGTGACACATAAAAAAATCACGCTGGTGATGGACAGAAAGAGCCGCCCCGGCATGTCGAGCATGAGCAGGGAGTCAAGCTCCGGACCCGACGCTCCGCCCCAAAGCCAGGCTGTTGCCACGAGATGCGCGACGGCGGTTGCGACGAGCAGTGTCAGATCGATCCGCAGATCCTTGCTCAAAAGTGCGAGGACCCCCGCGACGGCAGGAAGGATCACGAGCAAGGTGAGCATCGCCGCTAGTCCTTCAGCGCGGACAAGAGTTCAGTGTCGATATGATCGAAGGCGCGGCTGATGTGGTGGATGGCGATCCCCATCACGAAGACACCCACCAGCAGATCCAGAAGAATCCCGAGTTCGACGGCAAATGGGATCCGCTGCACCAGCGTCTGACCGAAAATAAAGATGCCGTTTTCGACCATCAAGTAACCCACCACCTGAGTCACCGCCTTCTTTCGGCTGACGAGCACCAAGAAACCGACGAGCACCGTCGCGAAGGCCACCGGCACCAAGAGCGTGGTCGGCGCAGGGATCGGTAGAACCAGGACGCTCGACAGCCAGAAGGAGATTCCGACGAGCACGGCCGCGATCAGCACCGAGAGATGGAGGCTCACAAAAGGCTCCACTTCTCTTCGGACGTTGGCCTCGCGGATGGCGCGCAGCACAAGCTGCGGAATCACCAAGGCCTTCACCAAGAGGGTGCCGATACTCAGGAAGGCGAGGTGAAGCAGGTGGCCATCCACTCCCCCCTTGTAACTCGGGGCCCAGAGCGCGACGGAGAGGAGGGCCAAGGCGACGCCCTGAAAGGCCGAAGCGTGGACGCAGCTTGCCAGGCGACTCGTCGCGACCACGTAGAGATCGAGCACGACCACAACGAGCAGGATGAAGTCTGCGTATCCGGTCATGCAGTTCCTCGATAGAGAAGCGCCGCCAGGCCGACACCCGCCAATACCGAGGCCCCGACGAGAAACTGCGGCACCCGCGGAAGGCGAAGCCGCGCCATCATGGACTCGACGCAGCCGACTCCGATCGCCAATCCGAGTTGTCCTCCCACAAGCACCCCGGCGCCTTCCCAGCCCCCCTCGAGTGGGGGCGGCAGAATCACGTGGACGAGGAGCGCACCCACGACGAAGAGCTTCATGGCGCTTCCGTAGAGCACGAAGGCCAGGTCCGGCCCCCCGTGATCGAGCACCATGACTTCGTGAATCATCGTGAGTTCGAGATGGGTGTTGGGGTCATCCACCGGGATTCGGGAGTTCTCGGCGAGCAGCACGGCAAAAAGACCGAGCGCCGCGGCGAGGTAGGTGGGATGGGAAAAGCCGGGAGGCGCGGAGCGAAGCGCCGCGAAGGCATCGGCAAAGCCCACGCTCCGGGCGGGGACGCAGAGGATCGCAAGGCAAAGGAGCAGCGCCGGCTCCGCGAAGGCCGAGAATGCGGCCTCTCGACTCGCGCCCATTCCTTCGAAGCTCGAGCCGGTGTCGAGGGCGGCGGACATCGCAAAGAAACGGCCGAGTCCGAGGAGATAGGCGAAGAGAATGATGTCCCCGGAAAACCCGAGGGGCGAGCGTGCACCGATCAAGGGAAGGACAAGCCCAGCACACAAGGCGGTTGCCACGCCCACGATCGGCCCCGCCCGGAACAGCCAGGTGGTGGTTCGACTGTAGACCGCCCCCTTGTGCAGAAGCTTCCAGAAATCGAAGTACGGCTGGAGAAGGGGGGGGCCGCTCCTTCCTGCGAACCATGCCTTGGTCTTTTGGATCACGCCGAGAAGCAAGAGCGGCGCCGTGAGGAGGACCACCACGTGGAGGGCGAGCTCCATTGCCATGACTACCTTCCCGCTCCCATCAGTTCAAAGACGAGGAGCGCCACCAACGTGGCGACGATGTAGACGACGTAGAGCTGGATGCGACCTTGCTGGATTACGCGGAGCCGAGAGAGCCCGCGAAGCACCCGTCGGGTTCCGGGGATCAAGAACCGCTCGCCCGCGACGTCACCGATGTGCTCCTCGTAGCGGGCGGCTTTGGGGAAATAGCCCGACGGTCCGTCCTCATCGATGCGGACATGGAGGACCGGTGCAAAAGGTGCGAGGAGCGGTTGTGCGAAGGAGTTGGCCGTGTACTGGATCCGAGCGACCGGCGCTGCATAGCCGCAGCCCCAGGTCTCGCCGGGGATCACTTCGCGTTTGCGAAGGAATGCCGAGCGCAGGAGCGCGAGGACGACGATCAAAAGGACGAGGACAAAAGCGAGGCGGCTGATCGCGAGCAGCGGGGTTGCGGCGTCCGGGGGCGGCACGAGGCTCTGCCCCAGCACGGCCAGCGCCGGAACGACAAGGCGCAGCGCTCCTTTAGGCCAGAGGCCGATGGCAATGCACACAAGCGCACCGCCCCGCATCGTGATTCGCATCGCGAGACTGGCTTCGTGGGGCGGGCGCACCTCCTTTCTTCGCGGCTCGCCCAGGAAGACGAGGCCAAAGGCCCCTACGAAACACGCCGCGGCAAGGCCACCGATCAGACCGAGAACGGGGATCGCGGCGAGTGCCGGCACCGCCCCGGCGGTCGAGAAACTGGCGGCACCGCGGAAGGCGCCGACGTAGATCAGCCATTCGCCCGCGAAGCCATTGAGCGGAGGGAGACCGCAGATGGCGATTGAGCCCACGAGAAAGCACGAAGCCGTGGTCGGCATCCTCCGATACAGGCCGCCCAGGGAGTCGATGCTTCGAGTCCCCGTGGCGTGGATCACGCTTCCCGCCCCATGGAACAGGAGCCCTTTCATGAGCCCATGGTTCAAGACGTGTAGGAGCGCACCGCAATAGCCGAAGAAACTCACCAGCGCGTCGCCACGGCTCTGACCGAGCAGGCCAAGTCCGACGCCCAGCGCGATCAGCCCCATGTTCTCGACACTGCTGTACGCGAGCCGCCTCTTGAGATCGCGCTGTGCGAGGGCGTGCACGATCCCGGCAAGTCCCGAGAGCGCCCCGACAAAGAGCAGTACCGTGCTCCACCAGGCGTCCGGGGGCCCAAGAAAGGTGAGCGTTCGCAAAAGCCCGTAGATCCCGAGCTTGATCATGACCCCAGACATCAGCGCGGAGACGTGGCTCGGCGCCGCCGAGTGCGCTTCGGGAAGCCAGATGTGGAAGGGCCAAAACCCTGCCTTCGCTCCAAAGCCCACGACTGCCAGCACGAAGCACGTGTTGGCGAGCCCACCCGCCGCGGCGAAGCGATCGAAGTCATAGCTGCCCGAGCTGCGCCCGAGGAGAACAAACAAGAGGAAGAGAAAGACAGCCCCGAGCTGCGAGGCGATCAGGTAGGTCATGCCTGCGCGGCGCACCTCATCTTGGTCGTTTTCAAAGGTGACGAGGAAGAAGGAGGCGAAGGACATGATCTCCCAGGCAATGAGAAAAAGGATTCCGTCCCGCGCGACGACGACCAAGGCCATGGAGGCGACGAGAAGATTGAAGAGCGCGACCGCGGGGCCGAGGCGACGTCGCCCGAGGTAGGCGGTCAGGTATCCGCGCGCGTAGACCGCGGCCAATCCGGACACCACGAAGATGCAGAGCAGGAAGAACGCGGAGAGCGCATCGAGGGCCAGGTGAGGCTCTCCCAGAGGCAGCGACCAGGTTCCGCGGAACGCAGACCGCTCCCCACCCAGGAGCGCGAGGAGGGTCGCGACGGCGCCGAGCAGGCACGCGGCCACACTCCCCGCGGTTCCGAGAGCAAGAGACGCGCGATCAAAACGCGTAAGAAGGGCTGCGACGAGGGCACTGAGGGTGAGAAGCGCGATGGCAACGAGGATTGTCCCGAGCATCAGGAGGTCTTGGCGGGCGAAGAGGCTCCGCGTTCCGCCGCTTCCTTCCCTATGGATTCGGGCGCCTCGGCCTCCTCGAGCCCGGCAATGCACTCGAGAATTCGTTCCTTGCTCGCGCGGTTGCGAAGCAGCTCCTTTAGTGACTCGTTGTGGAGCGCAAACGCGAGCTTCGCGAGGAGCTGAAGGTGGACGCGAACCGAGGGGGAGAGCAGCGTGAAGAGAACCCGCACCGGCTGCCCGTCCATCGCCTGAAAGTCGACGGGCGTGCGGAGGAAGCACAGAAGCACCGCGGGCTGATCCACGCGGACAACGACCGGATCCCGCGGGTGGGGGATCGCGATCCCTTCACCCACCGCGGTCGAGGCGAGCGCCTCCCGCGCGACCAGGAGCTGATAGAGCAGCTCGCGGTTCACCTTGGAAGGGATCCCAGGAAGTGCACAGACCGCCTTCAGCACCTCCTCCCTGCGGTTCCCAGCGACCCCGTGGAAGATTCCGCCCTGCCCAATCGCCTCCCGTAGGCTCGGGCTGTGCTCGGCCACTCCATTGGAATGGAAGAGATCCGGGGACACGCGGTGCCTGTGAAGGGCCGCCCATTCCTGGAGTTCCACGCGGTTGAATCGATACTGGTCGTGGACACGGTGGCTGGGCAGAGCGCCCCTGCGGACCCAGCGATAGACCGTCTCCTCCGAGACATCGAGGAGTCTCGCGACGTCGCGAACGCTAAGGTCCATGCCCCCCAGAGCCTTCGGGCTTCAGCCCCCGTTCCTTCGCCAAAACCGGCGCGCCGCCACGAGTGACCAGATGGCCTCCACGACTCCGAACGGCCACGCACCCTGCAGGAAGCCGTATGCGGAGCCGAGAGCGCATGCGGCGGTGAACCCCAGCGTGAACCAGCGGCTGCGCTCCTCCAGCGCATAGCACACGAGCATCGCCGTCACCGCAAAGAGTCCAAAAAGAGTTAACCCGTCCATCACAGGTGCCTACCTTTCAGTGATGCCGTAGCCCCAGTAGGGACTGCCGCCTGCGCGAGAAGGTGCTCCCTCAACGCCGGACCGAGGGTCCAAACCGGAAGAAAGCGGACCTCAGTGGTCCACGCTCCTGCGACTGGGGAGGAGGCGGGTTGAGTTCAGGATGAACGCAAGCTCTGAGCTCACGTGGATGAACGCGGCCAGAAGCGGATCGAGAAATCCAAAGGCAGCGAGCCCGATTCCGCAGGTGTCCACGAGAATCGTACCCGCGAAATTCTCGGCCAAATGATGTGCCGAGACCAGCGTGCGATCGCGACGGTACGCACAAACTTCGCAAGATCGTTCCCGAGGAGCACACTCTCCGCGCTCTCCCGCGCCACGTCGGTCCCGGGGCCCATGGCCACGAACCGACCGCGCGCGTAGGCGACGACCGCCCGCCCGAGAGGGTGCTCCGAGCCCCGACATCGGCTTCGATCAAGGCCGGCGCGTCGTTGATCCCATCGCCGACCATCGCCACAATCTGTGTGCGTGGCTGGCCCATCTCCGATTGGCCTCCGCGTCGAGGGGTGCGCCGAAGCCGACGCCCCGAGCGGTCGATACGCTCCACCGGCTCGGGGAACCTCGAGGGGCCTTCTGGAGAACTCGGGTGTTCAGGAGGTCCGCAATGCGTTCTTGGGCACTGCTCGTGGTTGCCGCGCTCTCGATGACCGGAGAAGCCCGGGCGGGGGAATCGACCCTCGTCCTCGGCGGCATGAAGGTCGCGGTCTGGTCGGAGGAGACCCCGATCCCTACGAAGCAACCGGTGATCATCTTCTCTCACGGGTTTCATGGCTGCGCAACACAGTCACGCTTCCTGATGGAAGCATTCGCGTCGGCTGGCTACCTCGTATTCGCTCCCAACCACCGAGACGCCACATGCGACGGGGGAAAAGCCGGGCTGCTCGAGGGGCCTAAGGTCGCCTTCCAGCGTCCGGAACAGTGGAGCGATGCGACGTACCGCGATCGCCAAGAGGATGTCCATCTTCTCATCGAGGCGATTCGGAGCGACGATCGATTTAGCGCCCGCGCCGACCTCTCGCGCCTCGGCCTCTCGGGTCATTCGCTTGGGGGCTACACCGTGTTGGGACTTGCCGGGGCGTGGCCGAGCTGGAAACTCGGCGACGTGAAGGCAGTTCTTGCGCTCTCCCCCTACAGCCAGCCGTTTCTCGTGCACGACATGCTGGGTGGACTCGAGGCCCCGGTGATGTATCAGGGCGGGACGCGGGATTTCGGCATTACGCCTGCGTTGCGAAAGAACGCCGGCGCCTATGAGCAATCCCCGACACCGAAGTACTACGTGGAGTTCGAAAATGCCGGACATTTTGCGTGGACAAACCTCAGCACGACCGCGCATGAGTGGATCGTCGCTTACAGTCTCGCTTTCATGAATCACTACCTAAAAGGAGAGCCTCTGACTCCCATCCTGACCCACGCGAATCCCGAAGTGTCGCGATTCTCTTCGGCTCCTTGAGCGATTTGTGCCGCACGCTGTGAAGTCTTCGGTTTGACGGGTTTCGGGGCGCCTGCTCATTTTGTGTCGCACCGGCTCGACGAGCAGCGGGAACCGAAGGCCGAGGCTTCGCGATGCCTGTCACGACGCTGGAAACGACTCGGGTCCGCTCTGCCTGGACGACGGCGCAGCTTTGTGCGCTCGCCGCACTCGGGGCGGTTCTCACCGCAATCTTCGCCCACTATGAGGGCGCCTCGCCCGCGGAGGCCTGGCAGCTCGCTGCCCGCTACACGGCGCGGTTCTCTTTCCTGCTGTTTCTGCCGTATTTCTCGCGCGCCCCTGGAATTCCCTCGCTCCGAGTATGCTCTCCCGGACTCTGTTGCGACGTCGACGCTCCCTCGGTCTCGCCTGTGCGACGGCCCACACCGTGCATCTGGCAGCGCTTACGACGTTTTTCGCGGTCAAGGGGACACGACCTGATCCCGTCACGCTCGTCGTGGGAGGCGGTGCCTATCTTACGCTCTACGCCATGGCCGCAACTTCGACCGATGCTGCGGTTCGCCGTCTCGGCCGCAACTGGCGGAGACTTCACACCTTCGGCGTTTACTATTTGTGGTTCGTGTTCGCAGTCACCTATGGATTGCGCACGCTCGAGCGAGGTTCGGGCTATGCCCCCTTCTTTGCCGCCGCCCTTTTTGCGCTTGGACTGCGGTTCCTGGCGCGGCGACCGCGCGCACGGCGGAAAGAGCCGATCGCAGCCGCAGCACGCTGACGAGAATCCGAGCGCTTAAGGACACGCGGGCGCTGCGGTTTCAGCCCAGGCCTACGAGCGGCCGGATCAAGGCGTTGACATCGACGCGTGCGCGCAGGTGTGCGCAGAGCAGGAAGGACCCCACGAGCTTTCGGTGCAGGAAGACCGTCTCGGGCGGAGGTGCGTGCAGAAAACCGCGACGCAGGGCGAGATCGAGGCCCAGGTCACGAACCCGCGAAGGCAGCGTAGAGCGGCCGAAATCATAGGGGCCCCGATGGCGGAGCGGCTCGCAGACCGCGAGGATCAGTTCCTCCACACCGCGCGCGCGCTCCTCACTCTCGTCCTTGGGCAAATAACCGATTTCGATCGCGCTGCCTCGCACCCCTGCGCGGTCGCCGGCCAGCACCGCGCGGACAATCCTCGCGTAGTGTTCCACCAGGACCTCGGGCAAGTCGCGGGTCGATCCGAAGTCGAGGAGCGCCACACGCTCCCCGTCCGGCAAGATGCGGTAGTTCGCGAAGTTTGGATCGGTCTGCATGAAACGAAACTCGAAGAGCTCGCGGAACACAAGCCGCTCGAGGACGAATCCGACTTCGTCGCGGCTGAGCTGCGGGGTCCGAGGGGAGGCGAGCGACTCGATCGGCTCTCCATCGACGAAGTCCATCGCAAGGATGCGCCGGGTCGTAAAGTCATCGTGCACTCCCGGCACGAGCAGCGCGGGGTCGTCGGCTACGAGCGCTTGGTAGCGGCGCAGGCTTTGGGCTTCGAGCAGGTACTCGGCCTCTTGACGGAGCTGGCGTTTCGCCTCGGCGATGATCCCCCCGACATCGAGGTCCACTGGCAATAGCTTCGCCAGCCGAAGCAAGGACGCGACGTTGTCGACGTCACTCTCGATGCTGCGAGCGACGCCTGGATATTGGATCTTGAGCGCGAGGCGGCGGCCGTCCCTCGCCACGGCGGCGTGGACCTGTCCGATGGAGGCGGAGGCCACAGGCTCGAAGTCGAACTCCCGGAAGCGACCCTCCCAACCCTTGCCGTACTCGCGGCCAAGCATGCGTCGGACCTGCGCGGGCGGCATGGTGTCGGCCGAAGCGCGAAGCACGGCGAGGGCTTCGGCGAATTCCGGCGGCAGGATGTCCGCGCTCTCGAGGGAGAGCAGCTGCCCGAGCTTCATGGCCGCCCCGCGGAGATTTGCGAGGCGCCGTGCCAAGCGTTGTGCAGTTGCAAGGGAAAGCAGAGGGTTTGAGGCGCTTGCCCCGAGCTTGCCGAGGCCAAGCAGCCGGCGCGTACCCTCGATCAGTCCGCTTGCCGCGAACTCCCCTGCCATGAGGCCGATCCGCGCGAGCCGCTCAACTCGGCTGGCGGGTACTCTTGATCGCCTGCGCTCCGCCACACATGCCTGCCTTGTATGGGAGGGGAGTGTGCCCTTCTCGAGTGCAGAGGAATGCCCTCCAGCTGCGCTCGAACGCACGAGACCTTCTGCGACAAGCCTTCGATCGCCCGATCGCCAGCACCCGAGGATCATGCCCTCCGGTGCGGCGAGGGACCTCTCCCGGCGCGCGCCTCACAGGAGCCGCGCAAGGAGCGTGGACGCCGCGTCCCAAGAGGCCCTCGCGGGGCGGCAGGAGTGCGGCGCGGTGGAAGCGAATGCCGGCACCCGACGCAAGGGTCCAAGACCGATTCTTAGAACACGAAGGGGATGAGGCGCCAGGATTTGTTGCTGTACGTCGCGTACTCACTTCCGAGATTCTTGAGAAGCATCTTCTCCTCAACCTCGATTCGATAGATGTACGCAGGGACGAGGAGCAAAAGCTCGAGCAGCGGAGGGAGAAGATAGCCCAACCCGGCCGCCGCCCCTGGCCAAGTGAGCAATGCGGACAGGTATCCGGGATGCCGGATGTAACGATACGGTCCGTGCTGAACGACCCCCTGCCCGGCCACGGTAACGAGGGTACGCGTGTAGTACCTCCCGAGAGTCCGGAACGCGACGAGTCTTAGGAGGATGCCCGCCGTCCCCACTGCAATGCCCAGCCATTGCGTCCAGGGGGCAAGCCTGGGTCCCAATCCGGTGGTGAAGAGAATCGCCACTGCGGGAACCCAGACAATGAACATGAGCCGTGAGCTGCCGCGGTCGTCGTCGCCGGGAGACCAGCGTTTCGCAACCCCGCCCTGGCGCATGGAGAACTCGAACGCGCCGAATAGGAGCAGCAACACGGTGCCGAGGACGGTCGGGTAGGTCATGCAGCGTTCTTCGGCAGCTCGTGATGAGCTTCTCTCGGAGCTTAGCAAGCGGTATACCCAGGGCGCCGTCAATCCCGAGCATGCGATGAGACCGAGGGTGTCCACACGCTCGTCGACGGATCCGGGTCGTGTCAGATCGGAACGCGGAGCCTTGAGCCCGAAGCTGCACCGCTCGAGGTCGCAGGGGAAAAGCGGTGCCTGGGTCGTCGAGGAGAGGCGGATGCCGAGGACGGTCAATCGACGTTCGGGAACGCGGTTGCTGATCGGTGCACTGCTCTCCGCATTCGGCTCGATCGCCCCCCAACGCGGACCCAGTCAAGGGGCGACCGTTCGCCTTGAACGCTCGGGCCGAGTCGCCACGCGCGAGGACAGCTCGACCTCCCAGGCACAAGGCGGATTCGCACGACCGACACCATTTCCGGACTACACTTGACCCGGCACCGGTTTGTGTGATAGACCCGAAGGGTCTGGGGACACGGCAGCGTGCGAACGAACCCCCTCGCGCGATCCATTCCTTCGGACGACGGCCGACTCCCGCCGTCCCGCGGCCCTCCCCAAGCTCTGCCGAGCCCATCGACGGTCCCGCAGCTCCCGTGACCACGGAGAGCGCACTTCCTTTTCCTTGTCAGATCCCCAACACAGGAGGGAGGTTCCCATGTCACTCATGACGAGGCAGGAGCTGACACTTCGCGGAGAGCGTCTCAGTGTTTTCGAGCCCGCGGCACGGCGCATCGCCGAACGCGCGGTCGGCCAGAAAGAGAAGTTCCGCTGGGGCGCCTATCAAACGCTGTTTGGCGACATCTCGACGTTGACCTACGTGTCGCAGGCCGAGGACTGGGCGGAGATCGAAGCGCGAGAGCCGGTCGACGCGCTCGTGCGGCGGCTGCTGGGTGAAAAGGAAGGCCAGAAGGCCCTTGAGGAGATCCGTTCCAGCGTGGAGCGCATTCAATACACCGTTTCGGTCGAGCGCCCAGAGCTCAGCTACCCGCCCGATCGAACGGGGCGACCAGCTCCCTTTGCAATGGTGACGCTGATCCGTGTTCGGCCAGGCGCAACGGACGCCTTCGAGGAGCTTATCCGCAAAATCGCCGAGGCCATCCCGAAGGTGGACGAGCCCGCGCGCCTGATGGTTCGCCAGACGATCGTCGGAAACCTCCGCGAGTACGCGACGATCCGACCTCTCCAGAGCCTGAAGGAGCTCAGCGCCCAACGCACGCCCGCGGATCTGCTGACCCGCGCCTTCGGTGCCGCCGAAGGAGGTCTGATCTTCCGCGCGGGCAACGAAGCGATCGAGCACATCGAGCGCCGGATCGTCGCCTATCGGCAGGATCTTTCGAACTTCGCCTAAAAGGGTAGGGATCGGTCGGGCGGTGCTTCGCCCGATCGCTCCCGCCCTCCGAGCGCCTCAGGGTCACAACTCCGGAAGTCCGGACGGGGGAGACCCCCGCGCGCGAGGCGATGGAGGCAGACCGGGAGCGGCCTCCCGTCTCTACCGCAACCGTTCGACCTGACGCTTGATGGTGGCCCAGGGCGGAATCGAACCGCCGACACTGCGATTTTCAGTCTCAAAACCTGTGATACGTGGGGCTACGGGCTTCTACTCAGAAGTACGATATTTCGTAGATTCTCCGTCGGTGGTAACACAGGTTGTTGTACTTCAGACTATTCTGATGTACGATCTGAGTTGCTGCCTCCTGCTTCCCGTTTGCTTCCCGACCGATTCTCCTTTGGTGGAGTGAAACGAGGGGGGGGCACAAGGGGTTCCGATGCCCAGGCTTACCAAACGTTTCGTGGATGCTGCAAAACC
>Ga0187777_10002822_pt1 | contig 11077 bp, 9 predicted proteins | sample 1015_Q2_SP5_10_M_FD_132416 | JGI IMG/M metagenome (GOLD analysis project Ga0187777, IMG submission 132416) | Tropical peat soil microbial communities from peatlands in Department of Meta, Colombia - 1015_Q2_SP5_10_MG | ecosystem: Environmental > Terrestrial > Soil > Wetlands > Peat | place...
GAGGCGCGTGGTGCCAGAATCGAGGAATCAGATCTCTATAGCGAGCGATACCTGGTGGACCGGCCCATTCTGCAGTGCGTGCGCCACCAGGGACCGACCGCGCCGGTGCTGCTGATCGACGAAATCGACCGGGCCGACGACGAATTCGAGGCTCTACTGTTGGAGTTTCTCGGTGAATTCACCATCACCGTCCCGGAGCTGGGTACCTTCGCAGCCAAGTACCCGCCGATCGCCGTGCTGACATCCAACCGCAGCCGCGATCTGCACGACGCGCTGCGGCGGCGTTGCCTGTACCACTGGATCGACTATCCGGAGCCGTCCCGGGCCGCTGCGATCGTCCGCCGGACGGTGCCCGGCGCGACGGCGCCGCTGATCGAGCACGCCACCCAATTCGTCGGTCGCGCACGCGATCTCGATCTCGACAAGCCACCGGGGGTGGCCGAGACCATCGACTGGGTCGCCGCCCTGGTCTCGCTCGGTGTGGCAGATCTGGTCGACGCGGACGCATTGGCTAGCCTGGGTGCGCTGGCCAAGACGCCTGATGACCGTGCGCTGATCCATGACGCGTTTGTCGAGTACAGCAATACTTGAGAGCACGGAAACGATGAAGCGATGAAAATAGCCAACGAGTTCACCGTCAGCGCCCCAATCGAGCAGGCCTGGGACGTGCTGTCCGACCTTGAGCAGGTGGTCCCGCTGATGCCCGGTGCTGCGCTCGTCGGCCGCGACGGCGACGACTTCCTCGGCACCGTGAAAGTCAAGGTCGGGCCGGTGACCAGCGAATTCACCGGCAAAGTGCATTTCGTCGAGCGGAGCTGCCAGCAGCACCGCGCGGTCATCAATGGCAAGGGCAAGGAGGCCCGCGGCACCGGCAATGCGGCGGCCACGGTAACCACCCAGCTGCACGAAGCCGGCGAGTGCACCCGCGTCACGGTCGACACCGACCTGAAGATCGTCGGCAAGCTCGCTCAGTTCGGTAGCGGGATGCTGCAACAGGTGTCGGAGAAGCTGTTGAGCCAATTCGTGGACTCCCTGGAAGCGCAATTGGCTGCTAAGAGCTTGAATAGCACAGTCGCCGAGCCGGTTCCAATCGACCTGCTCGAGCTTGCGGGCGGCGACAAGCTGAAAAAGTACTCGCTGCTGTTGCTGGGCGCGCTGGCGCTCGGCGCGCTCGTGTGGGTGCTTCGCCGTCGACGATGAACAGCGCTGGCCTGCTGCGGGGAGTCGATTCGGCGGCATTCGCGACGGCCCTGGCTGTGCGGCTGCGCGGCGTCGGCATACTGGTCTCCGCTGCGGGTCCCGCGAGTTTCGTGCGGGCGCTAAGAGAGTTGGTGCCGCGCACCCGGTCGGAGCTGTATTGGGCGGCGCGGTTGACCCTGGTCAACCGGATGGAGGATCTGGCCGCGTTTGATGCGGTGTTCGAGGCCACAATCGGCGACGCCGTCGATCGGTCCGTTCCGCAGCGAACCCAGCATGCGCAAGCGGCATACCCAGGAAGCCCGGACGGCGCGCGCAGCCGAGCCAGCCATTCCGCAACAGCCCTGCCCTGGGCCACCCGACCCTCGGGAATGACCGTTGACCAGGAGGACACCGGCCCGTCGATACCGGACCTGCTGCCCAGCCGCATCGCCGCGCGGGCAGACGAACCGTTCGACCAATTCGACCCAGAAGACCTCCGCTTGCTCGGATCTTGGCTGGAAGCGTCGGTTGCGCAATGGCCCCGGCGGCGCAGTCTGCGGCTCGAGCCCAGCCGACACGGGAAGGCGATCGATCTGCGCCGAACGATGACCGCGTCGCGCATGACCGGCTGGGAACCGGTGATCCTGGCGCGCACCCGGCGGCGTCGCCGGCACCGGCGGGTGGTCTTGGTCTGCGATGTCAGCCGGTCGATGCAGCCCTACGCGACGATCTATCTGCATCTGATGCGAGCCGCGGTTCTCCGGCGGGCGGGGATCCGTCCCGAGGTGTTCGCGTTCTCGACATCGCTGACCCGACTCACGTCGGTGCTGTCCCACCGCTCGCCGGAAGTGGCGCTGGACCGGGCCAATGCCAAGGTCACGGACCGCTATGGCGGCACGCACATCGCACGCAGTCTCAGCTCCTTGTTAACTGCGCCGCACGGCAACGCGCTACGCGGCGCGGTGGTGATCATCGCCTCGGACGGCTGGGACAGCGATCCCCCTGACCTGCTCGCCCGTGCGCTGGCCCGCGTGCAGCGCCGCGCTGAGTTGCTGGTCTGGCTCAACCCGCGCGCCGCGCACAGTGAATTTGAACCGCTGGCCGGATCGATGGCCGCCGCCCTGCCCTATTGCGATCTGTTCCTGCCGGCGCATTCGCTGGCCGGCTTGCACCGGCTGTTCCTGGCGTTGGCGTCCGCTGACCGGGCCCGCTAGATCACCCAGCACGGGGATATGGGCACCGCTTGGTAAGGCACCGATTCGTTAATGCGCGGCCGCGGGTTCGAATTCGATTGGCAGAGTGGTTGGTCCAGTCAGGGCGGTCAGCGGTTTCCAGGGGGCCGGTCCGGTTCGCCGGGCGTTTGGCATATGCCGTGTCATGACCGTCAGGGCTTCGGCGAGTTCGAGCCGCGCGAGGTTAGCGCCAAGGCAGCAATGCATGCCGGCGCCGAAGGTCTGCATGGCGGGCGCGCCCTCGCGGGTGATGTCGAGTTGGTCGGGGTTGTCGTAGACGGCGGGATCCCGGTTGGCCGAGGCGGTGTTGGCGACGACCAATGTGCCGGCCGGGATGATGACTCCGGCGAGTTCGACGTCTTCGAGGGCGATGCGCAAGGTGCCCCAAGCGATAGGGGAGTGTCGCATGGTTTCCTCGACCGCATTGGCGGCCAGCTCGGGCCGCTGCCGCAAAAGTGCCCACTGGTCCGGGTGATCGCAGAGCACGTGCACCGAGGCGGCGAGCTGGTTGCGAGTGGTTTCGGTGCCGGCAATCAGGAGGCTCACCACCAGCATCCGCAACTCGTCGGTGTTGAGGCGATCGCCGTCGTGTTCGGCGCGGATCAGCTCGGAGAGCAGGTCGTCGGTCAGCGCGTCACGGCGGTCAGCGACCATATCGTCGACGTAGTCGTCGAGGGCCTGCCATGCCGCCAGGATGGCGTCCGACTCGTTGGCGACGTTCCAGCTGAAGGCCTTGAAGATGTCGTCGGTCCAATCCGAGAACAGCTCCCAGTCCCCGGCCGGCGCGCCGATCAGCGCGCAAATAATCGGGATCGGATATTGACGGGCGATGTCGGTCACCACATCGCAGCGCCCGCGGACCGTCTGGCGTTCAACGAGTTCGGTGATGACCTCGACGATCGTCGTGCGCAGCCGTGCGGTGGCTCGAGGCGTGAAGGCCTTCGATACCAGTCGGCGCAGGCGTTGGTGCGCGTCTCCGTCGAGACTGATCAGGTTCGTGGCGACACGGTCCCATATCGGGCCGGACGTGATGCCCTGGGCGGCAAGGAACATTCCCTTCGGGAGGCGAAATCGTGGGTCGCGCAGCACCGCGCGAACCAGTTCGTAGCGCAATATTTCCGGGCCATGAGTTCCGATGGCGATCGGTGCTCGCTCGCGGGCCCGCGCGACGAGTCGGTGCGCCTCTTCCGGATCGTCCAACTGCTCATAGGCCAAGATTGGGAGCCCCGCGTCGAACACATCCGGGCAACTGCGGGTAGGCATCGTATCCACGGTCATGACGACTCCTCGCTATGAACAAGTCGGCTGGGCGTTAGTTGCTAACCGTGACGACATCGTTGCTCCGGTACCGCAAAAGACGCGTCAGTGGACGGATACTGATCTTTCGGCTGAGCCGCCCGGGCTGCCGCTTTAGGCTGTACGGGTGCGGTTGACGTGGCCGTTGACCGGCCGCTCGAAGGAACTGCGGCTTATCGAAGCCGCGATTTCCGACCCGGACCTGTCCGGGATCGTGGTTTGCGGGGCTGCCGGTGTGGGGAAGAGCCGAATCGCACGTGAAGCGCTTAAGGCCATTGCGCCGAACGAGTATGAAGTCCGTTGGATAGTGGGCACGTCCTCGGCGCGGTCGATTCCGTTGGGGGCGCTGTCCTCATGGACAGTGCCCGCCGTCGAGGACAACCTTGAGTTGGTCCGCGGCGCGATCGCCTCGCTGACTTCATCATCGCCGGGCAGGACAGTGGTTCTGGGTGTTGATGATGTGGCCCTGCTCGACGATCTGTCGACATTCGTTGTGCATGAGATCATTCAGCGCGGCGCCGCGAAGGTCGTACTCACCGTCCGCGAAGGAGAACCGGTTCCCACCGCGACGCGGGAGCTTTGGAACTGCGAACAGTTTGACCGCCTCGACCTACAACCGTTGTCCGAGGCCGAGATAAGCGCGCTCATCTCGGCGACCTTGGGCGGCCCGCTGGATCCGCAGGCCGCCGAGCGGTTGTGGACGTTGACCCGCGGCAACCCGTTGTATCTGCGAAACATCGTCGAGCAGGAGGTTGCTGATGAACGGCTCAAGTTGCAGGACGGGTATTGGCGCTGGCTCGGTGACCCGGTCCTACCGCCCAGCCTGGTCGAGCTGATCGAAGGACGGATCGGAGGCCTGCCCAGCTCGGTTAGCGACGTGATCGACGCCCTCGCCGTCGGCGAACCCATCGAACTTGGGTCGCTGACCCGGATAACCGGCCCGGCCGCGGTCGAGCAGGCCGACATGCGCGGTCTCATCGCTCTTGACCAAGTGGGCGATCGGGTAGAGGCAAGGTTGGCACACCCGCTGTACGGCGAGGTGCGGCGCAGCCGCGCAGCCCAGACCAGGCTGCGACGGCTGCGTGGCCTGGTCGCCGCCGAACTGGCCACCTTCGCCGATCATGACGACATCCGCATGGTTGTGCGCCGCGCCACGCTAATTCTCGAGTCCGACCTCGAGCCCGATCCACCCCTGCTTGTTCGGGCGGCCCGAGGCGCGGTCTGGCTGTGGGAATTTCCGCTAGCCGATCGACTTGCAGCAGCGGCAATGCTCGCAGGAGGGGCCGCGGACGCGAAGCTCATTCGCGCCTACGCCTTGTCGTGTGCGGGCCGCGGCCGGGAAGCCGACGCTCTGCTCGCCGACGTCCAGGCGGACGAGTTGGCCGACGCGGCGTACGGGCGGGTGGCCTTTCTGCGGGCCACCAATCGGCTGTTCACCCTCGCCGACCCCGTAGGCGCAAAGACGCTCATCGACGATGCATCCCGCGCCGCCGGGCCGCAGGCTCGCAGCTGTATCGACGCGTTTCTGACGGTGTACTGGGCTGCGATGGGCAAGCCGCACGCGGCCATCGAGTCATCAGGCAAGTTCATCTGGAAGGAGCTGCCCGACCTCGTCGCCCAGCGAGTGACCGCCTGGGCCCTCGCCCTTGCGTTCGGAGAAGTGGGCCGCCCCGGCGAAGCCGCAGCAGCGGCAACGGCCGGTTACCCCGTCCCGATACGCTCGTTCGTCATCATCACCGACGCCCACATCGGCGCCCTGTTGTTATGTGGCCAAATCGCCGATGCCGATGCACCGGCGGAAACCATACGACAGCGCCAAATCGAATTCCGGGCATTCCAGTCCTTCCAAGTCGGCAGTGTCGCGGTGGGCAGAGTGGCGCTTGGTTCTGGCCGACTCGACGCCGCGATTTCCCTGCTGACCGAGGCCATCGAATCCGTGCAAATTTCCAGCGACTCCAACGGGTGGGGTTATCGATGCCAGATTCCGCTGACGACGGCGCTCGCGATGCGCGGCTCGACGGATGAGGCAGCGGCCTGGCTCGCGAGACTCGAAAAGCAGCGCCATCCAAGCTGGCGATACCTCGACTACGAGTACGCGATCGCCAAGGCATGGGTGGCCGCCGGCCAGGGCGCCATCAGTGAAGCCATCGTCATCTCGCTCGCCGCCGCCGAAACAGCCAGGGGCAATGGTCAATTCGCTCCCGAATTGATGTGCCTACAGACAGCCACACAGTTCGGGGAGTGTTCCTGCGGGCCGCGATTGCGGGAGCTGGAAGCGATCGTCGAAGGGCCCCGCGCCAGCGTCGCGGCCCGCTTCGCTGAAGCGTTGCATGATGGCGCTGGGGCCGAACTATCAGCGGTATCAGCGGAATTCGAGGGTATGGGCGATCTCATCGCTGCTGTCGATGCGGCGGCGTACGCGGCCATCGCCTATCGGCACCGGGACTTGCGCGGGTCGGCGCTGGGATGCTCGGCAAGGGCCGAAGCGTTGGCCGAGCAATGTGGCGGCGCCCGCACGCCAGCCCTACGTAAGGCTGTCGAACGATTGCCGCTGACCGACCGCGAACGAGAAATCGTGATGCTTATCGGGGAAGGGCTGTCCAACCGGGATATCGCGACGAGGCTGACGTTGTCGGTTCGAACCGTGGAAAGCCACATCTATAAGTCGATGGCCAAAACCGGCACGCCCAACCGCGACGAACTCGCGGCGCTGTTGCCTCGGCGCGTCAACCCAGCTGATCGGCCACTGCGGCCGAATCCAGCCAGACATTCTCGCGGCTGATCAGTCCGTCGCGGAATTCGAAGACGTGCAGCATCCGAAAATGTATGCGCCGTCCATTGCCCGGTAGCCCGAGGAGAGATCCTGTGACGGTGCCCGTCATGAGCTGTTCGAGCACTATCGCGTCCTCGGCAAGATACCGGCGTAGAACATCCCAGTGCTCGGTGCGGAAATTAGCGGTGAGATAGGCGTAGAAATCGCGCGCCCTGCCCTTGCTGCGCGTGGGGCTGTTGAGGAATCCGATGACGTCGTGCGCAACGTCATCGGTGTACACGGCCACCGCCCCGTCGATATCGCCCTGATTTTCGGCCCTCATGTGGCTGTCGACCAGCCCTTGCATCTGGCTGCTGTCCATCGCCGCCTCCCGGGTGGTGGCCCCGGCCTCAAGCTACAACTACTGATCCGCCTTTCCGTGGTATCACGCCGCAACGCTGCGAAACATCAGTAGTGCGCTACTGACATCGATTGATTGATTGTGATCAACGATTCCAGTACCGGATGTCACCGATGGAGGAATCACATGCTCAACGTAAAGCTCAGAGGCGAAACCCTCAATGAGGCCGCGGAGCAAGCGGCATCGCCGGCGCCGGTCCTCATCACCGAACATGAGGTTGCGCTCGGCACGGCGGTAGCTCTGCGCGCGCGCCCGACGACCCGGCGCGGGTGGGTCGAGGCGACCCACGCCCTGCTTGCGGCGCTGCACCGCACGCTTGTGCTGTCGCCGCAGGATGGCCGCCCCGCGCGTCACGCCAACCCAAGGCGGTACGCCTTCTTAGAAAGCGCCCGCCTGGCGCGCGAGATGGATCGCCTATAGAGGTCGCTGACATGTGACTCGTAGCGATCGGGATGCCAACCTGGATCAGCCAACACTGCTACATGGCCTGCGCCTGGTAGGGCAGGATCAGCAGACATGGATCAGGTTTGGGTCAACCGGGCGGTCAGCGCGGAAGCCGCCGTCACCGGGCGGCATCTGAAGCGGCTGTGGGCGTTGCCGGGCACCCAGCTCGGCGTCGTGGCCTGGCCGCCGACCCGGCGTGACCGATGGTTCGGCGGCTGGCACTACTGGTGGCAGGCGCATCTGCTGGACTGCCTGGTCGACGCCGAGCTGCGCGACCCGCAGCCGGACCGGCGCATCAAGATCCACCGGCAGATCCGCTCGCACCGGCTGCGCAACAACGGATCCTGGGTCAACAGCTACTACGACGACATGGCGTGGCTGGCGCTGGCCCTGGAACGGGCTGGCCGGGTCGCCGGTGCGGAGCGCAAACGCGCGCTGCACAAGTTGAACGACCAACTCGTCAAAGCATGGGTGCCTGAAGACGGTGGCGGCATCCCGTGGCGCAAGCAGGACCAATTCTTCAACGCCCCGGCCAATGGTCCGGCGGGGATCTTCCTCGCGCGCTACGGCGATCGGCTGCGGCGGGCCCAGCAGATGGCCAACTGGATTGACGACACGCTGATCGACCCCGACACGCACCTGGTGTTCGACGGCATCAAGGCCGGTTCACTGGTCCGCGCGCAGTACACCTACTGCCAGGGCGTGGTGCTGGGCCTGGAGACCGAGCTGGCCGCCCGCACCCGTGACGATCGGCACGGGCCCCGAGTGCATCGCCTGGTGGCCGCCGTCGACGAGCACATGGCGCCGGCCGGGGTGCTGCGCGGCGCCGGCGGCGGCGACGGCGGGCTGTTCGCCGGGATCACCGCTCGCTACCTGGCTTTGGTCGCCACCACGTTGCCGGGGGAGTCCGCCGCGGATGCCGCGGCCCGCGAAAGCGCCCGCGAAATCGTGCTGGCGTCGGCGCAATCAGCGTGGAACAACCGGCAGTCGGTGCAAGGGCTGCCGTTGTTCGGTCCGTTCTGGGATCGCCCCGCCGAGCTGCCTACCGCCGGCGGCCCGCAGGCCGAGTTCGTCGGGGGTGCGGTCACCGAGTCGGAGATAGCCGAGCGCGATCTGTCAGTGCAACTATCCGGTTGGATGCTGATGGAGGCCGCCCATGTCGTGACCAACAACGAGAGGACCACTCATGAGTAAAGTCCACCCCGGCGCCGAGTCGGCTCTGCACGGCCTGCTGAAGGACGGCATGACGATCGCCGCGGGCGGATTCGGCCTCTGTGGCATCCCGGAGAATCTGATCCAGGCCCTGGTGGACAGCGGCGTCAAAGACCTCACCATTGTCGGAAACAACGCTGGCGTAGACGATTTCGGCATGGGCCTGCTGCTGAAGGCGCGGCAGGTGAAGAAGGTCATCGCCTCATACGTCGGCGAGAACAAGGAATTCGAGCGCCAGGTGCTGGCCGGCGAGCTGGACCTTGTCCTGACGCCTCAAGGCACGCTGGCGGAAAAGTTACGCGCCGGCGGGGCAGGCATTCCCGGCTTTTACACCCGCACGGCCTACGGAACCAACCTTGCCGAAGGCAAAGACACCAGGGTCTTCGACGGCACCGAATACGTTCTGGAAGAAGGCATTCGCGCCGATGTGGCGATCGTCAAGGCGTGGAAGGGCGACAAGGCAGGCAACCTCATCTACCGCAAGACGGCGCGCAACTTCAACCCGATGATCGCCACCTGCGGCGCGGTCACCGTGGCCGAGGTAGAAGAACTGGTCGAGGTCGGCGACCTGGATCCTGACCTGGTCCATACCCCCAGCATCTACGTGGACCGCATCATCGCGGGCCGCGATTACGAGAAGCGCATCGAGTTCCGCACCACCAGCGGCGGTGCGGCGCTGCAGAACGACAGCCCGATTCGCGAACTGATGGCCCAGCGCGCGGCCCAGGAACTGCGCGACGGCTACTACGTGAACCTGGGCATCGGCATTCCGACGTTGGTGGCCAACTTCATCCCGGACAACATCAGCGTGACGCTGCAGTCGGAGAACGGGTTGCTGGGCATCGGTTCCTATCCGACGGAAGACGGCGTCGACCCCGATCTCATCAATGCCGGCAAGCAGACCGTCACCAGCCTGCCCGGGTCAAGCTTTTTCAGCAGCGCCGACTCGTTTGCGATGATCCGCGGCGGCCACATCGACCTGTCCATCCTGGGCGGCCTCGAGGTTGCGGAGAACGGCGACCTGGCCAACTGGATGGTGCCCGGCAAGATGGTCAAAGGGCCTGGCGGCGCGATGGATTTGGTGTCGGGCGTCAAGCGGGTGATCGTCATCATGGATCACACGGCGAAAGACGGCAGCCCGAAGATCCTCAAGCAGTGCACGCTGCCCATCACCGGCAAGGCCGTGGTGGACATGATCATCACCGACCTGTGCGTCTTCGACGTCGAGCCGGAACACGGACTCACGCTTACCGAATTACACCCCGGGGTGAGCGTCGCCGACGTTCGAGCCAAGACCGGTTGCGACTTCAAGGTCGCTGTCTGAAACTGTGCGGCGACGGTTTAGGTAAACCCTTGCAGCCGAGATAAAAGCCGGCAACATCGACACGAACAAGATGCCCAGGATGATCTTTTCCAGGTTGTGGTGGACGAATTCGTTGTTGCCCAGGAAGTAGCCCAACAGCGTCGCACCCCCACCCCAGAGAACGCCGCCGACGATGTCGAATCCGAGGAACACCGGATAGCGCATGTAGGACACCCCGGCCACCACCGGGGTGAACGTCCGCACGAACGGCATGAACCGGGCCATGATGATGGCCATCGGCCCGTATTTCTCGAAGAACGCGTGCGACTCCGTCACATGGTGCTGCTTGAAGAAGCGCGAATCCTCCTTCTTGAACAGCGCCGGGCCGATCCGCCGCCCGATGAAATACCCGGTCTGATCGCCGAGCACCGCGACCACCGCGACACAAATCGCCAACACCTCAATGCTGACCGGTGGGTGCGTGCTCGCGGCCAGCAAGCCGCCGGTGAACAGCAGCGACTCACCGGGCAGCAGCGGGAACAGCAGACCAGTCTCGACGAAGACGATGAGCAGGATGCCGGGCAGCACCGCGTGCCCGAACACGCCATTGGCGCCCAACCAGTACATCGGGTCGAGCAGGTTGGGCATGGCCACTACCGTGGTGTTCACGGTGTTCCAAGATACCGGCGAAATTCAACGATCTTTACCAGGCGCAGCTTGGGGGCCAGTGGGGCTGCCAACCAGAATCTGTGTTGTGATACTGATCGCACACGTCAGGAGGGAAGTTTCATGCCCATCGCAACGCCAGAGGTCTACGCCGAGATGCTGCGACGTGCCAAGGAGAACTCGTACGCCTTCCCGGCCATCAACTGCACGTCCTCGGAGACCATCAATGCCGCCATCAAGGGGTACGCTGACGCGGGCAGCGACGGCATCATCCAGTTCTCGACGGGTGGTGCCGAGTTCAGCTCCGGGCTGGGGGTCAAGGACATGGTCACCGGCGCGGTGGCGCTGGCCAAGTTCGCCCGCGTCATCGCGGACAATTACCCGATCCACGTCGCGCTGCACACCGACCACTGCCCGAAGGACAAGCTCGACTCCTACGTTCGTCCGCTGCTGGAGATATCGGCCAGGCGGGTCGCCGCGGGCAAGAACCCGCTGTTCCAGTCGCACATGTGGGACGGTTCGGCGGTGCCGATCGAAGAAAACCTCGCTATCGCCCAGGAGCTGCTCAAAGC
>Ga0187777_10002827_pt1 | contig 11068 bp, 9 predicted proteins | sample 1015_Q2_SP5_10_M_FD_132416 | JGI IMG/M metagenome (GOLD analysis project Ga0187777, IMG submission 132416) | Tropical peat soil microbial communities from peatlands in Department of Meta, Colombia - 1015_Q2_SP5_10_MG | ecosystem: Environmental > Terrestrial > Soil > Wetlands > Peat | place...
CGCCATGAAGGCCACCGGCCATATTGGAATGGACGAACCGTTCGCCGGACTATTCACGCAGGGCATGGTCGTGCACGAGACCTATCGCACGCAAAAGGGCGACTGGGTCGAGCCGGCCGAAGTGAAGTTCGAATTCGACGGCGACAAGCGCCGCGCGCTTCACGTCAAGACCAACGAAGTGCTCGAAATCGGTTCGATCGAGAAGATGTCGAAGTCGAAGAAGAACATCGTCGACCCGGACGACATCATCGCGAGTTACGGCGCCGACACTGCGCGCTGGTTCATGCTGTCCGATTCGCCGCCGGAGCGCGATGTCAATTGGACCGAGCAGGGCGTGCAAGGCGCCTGGCGTTTCGTTCAGCGCATATGGCGGCTGATCGGCGAGACGGCCGAAATCGCCAGCGCGGAAGGCGCGCCGCGGCCGACGTCATTCAGCGACAAGGCGCTTGCGTTGCGCAAGGCCGCGCACGGCGCGCTCGCTAAAGTTTCCGAATCGATCGAGAAGCTGCACTTCAACGTCTGCGTCGCCCACATCTACGAATTCGCCAACGCGCTGCAGTCATCGTTGGGTTCGATCGAGAGTCCCGCCGAAGTCACGCCCGACTACGCTTGGGCGGCGCGCGAGGCCGCCAACATCCTGGTGCGGCTGATCCATCCGATGATGCCGCACCTGGCCGAGGAATGCTGGGCGGTCCTCGGGCACCACACTCTGGTCGCCAGCGCGCCTTGGCCGCAGATTGAGGCGGCGTTGCTGGTGGAGGACACCGTCACGCTGCCGGTCCAGGTTAACGGCAAGAAGCGGGCCGAGGTGACGGTCGCCCGCGCCGCAAAAAATCCCGAGATTGAGGCTGCCGTTTTGGCGCACGATGCGGTAAAACGAGCCTTGGAGGGCAACCGCCCGAAAAAGATCATTATCGTCCCGCAGAGGATCGTGAATGTGGTGGTCTAGGCACAGCACGGCGATCAAGCGCTTCACGCGTCTCGGTGTCGTGCTTGCGGCCGCCGGACTTTTAGCCGGATGTTTCCAGCCGCTTTACGGTGAGCGTTCACTCACCGCCGGGCCGGGCATGCGCGACAAGATGAGCGCGGTCGACGTGATGCCGATCGACGCGCCCAATGGCCGCCCGGAAGCCCGCATCGGTGTCGAACTCCGCAACGCCCTTTTGTTTGACATCAATGGCGGTGCGGAGCCCGCGAGTCCCACCCATCGGCTGAAGATCAAGCTGACTTCGACGCGACAATCGGTCATCGTCGACATCTACTCGTCGCGGCCCGACGTGGAGAATTACGGGCTCGACGTAACCTACAGTCTGATCGATATTGCGTCCGGCAAGGTGGTCGTCGAAGGTCAGACTTTTGCGCGCGTCTCCTACGACATTCCCGGCCAGCAACAGCGCTTCGCGCGAGCGCGCGGCTTGCGCGACGCCGAAAACCGCGCCGCCAAAGTCATCGCCGATCAGATCCGCTCGCGCCTGGCCTCGTACTTCGTCGCCGGCGCGTAAGATGAATCACGCCTCATGGTGAGGAGGCGCGAAGCGCCGTCTCGAACCATGAGGACATCCGTCGAGACGCGCCCTTCGGGCGCTCCTCAGGATGAGGTATGATTTTCCCCATGACCGCCCTCAAAGCCGCCGACATCGACGCCTTCGTGGCGCGCCCCGACGCCAAGCGTCCGATCGTGCTGGTGTTCGGCCCCGACGCCGGCCTGGTGCGTGAGCGAACCGACGCGATCATTCACGCCTCCGTCGACGATCCCCGCGATCCTTTCGCGCTGGCGCGGCTTGAGGGCGACGAGCTCGCCTCCGAGCCCTCGCGCCTCATCGAGGAAGCGCAAACCGTACCGCTGTTCGGGACCCGCCGCGCCATCCTGGTCAAGGCCGGCGGCCGCAACTTCACCGCTGCCGTCGAAACTTTGCTTGAAACACCCCCCGCCGACTGTCGTGTCGTGATCGAGGCCGGCGATCTGCGGCGCAACGCGCCGCTCCGCGCGTCCTGCGAGCGCGCGAAATCCGCCGCTGTAATTCCCTGCTACACCGACAGCGAGCGCGATCTTGCGCGGCTCATCGACGAGGAAATGAAGGCGGCCGCTCTCAGCATCGCGCCCGAAGCGCGGACGGCACTCGTTGCATTGATCGGCGGCGACCGCCGCGCTTCGCGCAATGAAATCCGCAAGCTCGCGCTCTACACCCACGGCAAGGATCGCGTCACGCTCGACGACGTGCTCGCCGTTGTGGCCGATGCTTCCACGCTCGCGCTCGATGCGGTCGTCGACGCAGCCTTCGCCGGCCGCACCGCAGACGCCGAAACCCAGTTCGCCAAGGCCATCGCCGCCGGCACATCGGCGGGCACGATGCTTTCAGCCGCACTGCGCCATGCGCTGCAGCTTCACAGAGCGCGCCTCGCTTACGACGAGAGCAGGGATGCCGAAGCCGCGCTCGGCCGTTTCATTCCGCCGGTTCATTTTCGTCGGAAATCCTTAGTTGAGTCCGCGCTCGTCGGCTGGACCGCGCCGCGTCTCGGCGTTGTGATCTCCGACCTTGCCGCCACCACCTTGCAGGCGCGCCGCCAGCCTGCGCTGGCGGAAACGCTGACCGAAAGAGCGTTGCTGTCGATTTCGATGTCGGCGCGGCGAAAGCAATAACCGGACAATTGCAATTCGCTAGTCCCGCGCCAGCCTCCGCAAGACTTCTTCGAGCTGATCGAGATCGCGATACTTGATGTGCACGGTGCCGCCCGTGCCGCGGTGATCGACCGAGACACTCAAGCCCAGCGCGTCCGACACCCGCTTCTCCATCGCGATCGTGTCGGCATCCTTGTGCACGCGGGCGCGCACTTTCTTGCCGGACGCCTTCGCCCGCGCCTGCCCGATCGCCTCGACCTCGCGCACATTGAGCCCGCGCTCGACGATATCGCGCGCCGTCGTCTCCGGATCCGGCAGATTGACCAGCGCGCGCGCGTGCCCCGCCGAAAGTTTACCCGCGTTGATATAGGCCTTCACGGTTTCCGGCAGGCGCAGCAGCCGCAGCGTATTGGCGATATGGCTCCGGCTTTTTCCGACAATCTGAGCGATGTCGTCCTGCGAATGGTTGAACTGCGAGGCCAGCGTCTGATAGCCGGTCGCTTCTTCCAGCGGATTGAGATCGGTGCGCTGCACGTTCTCGATGATCGCGAGTTCCAGCGCCTCGCCGTCGCTCACGTCGAGCACAACGATGGGAATCTCGTGCAGGCTCGCGCGCTGCGCCGCGCGCCAGCGCCGCTCACCCGCGATGATTTCGTAAGAGTCGGACGCACCCGGCACGTGCCGCACCACGATCGGCTGGATCATGCCGCGCTCGCGCAGCGACTGCGCCAGCTCGTCGAGCTCGACGTCGGAAAAGACGCGGCGTGGATTGTTCGGATTGGGCCGGATGAACTCGATCGGCACGCGGCGCTGGCTGCGCGTGCGCTCGACGCTCTGCGTTTCCTCGTCGCCGATCAGCGCCGCAAGGCCGCGCCCCAATCGCGATCGTGCTGCGTCGTCCGCCATCCCTGCTCCGCCTCAGCTCGCGCGCAATTCTTTTTCGCGCTGGATGATTTCGGTCGCCAGCCGCAAGTAGGCTTCGCTGCCGACGCATTTGAGATCGTACACCAGCACCGGCTTGCCGTAGGACGGCGCCTCCGACACCCGCACGTTGCGCGGAATGATGGTGTCGTACACTTTCGCGCCCATGAACCCGCGCACATCGGCCACCACCTGGCCGGAGAGATTGTTGCGCGCATCGTACATGGTGAGCACGATACCGTGGATCGTCAGCCCGGGATTGAGCGTGGCCTTGACCTGATCGACCGTCTTCAGGAGCTGCGACAAACCCTCGAGCGCGAAGAACTCGCATTGCAACGGCACCAGGATGGCATGCGCCGCCGCCATGGCGTTGACGGTGATCAAGTTGAGCGACGGCGGACAATCGACCAGCGCATAGGTGAAGTCGTTGCTGCCGGCCGACTTGCCGGTATTGACCGCGCTGATGGCGGTGCGCAGCCGATAGGCGCGGTCGCGCGCCTGGCCGATCTCAAGCTCGAGCCCCGACAGATCCATGGTCGATGGCGCGATCGAAAGCCGCGGCACCGCGGTTGCCACCACCGCGTCGCGCAGCGGCGCGTCCCCGATCAGCACGTCGTAGGTCGAGCACCGCCGGTTGCGGCGATCGATGCCGAGACCGGTCGAGGCGTTGCCCTGCGGATCGAGATCGACCACCAGCACCCGTTCTCCAATGGCCGCCAGCGCGGTGCCGAGGTTGATGGCCGTTGTGGTCTTACCGACGCCGCCCTTTTGATTGGCGATGGCGAGCACGCGCGGCGGCTTCGCCGGCTCCGCGCGCGCGAATTCGACCACGTCGGATTCCGGCGGCAGAACCGCGGACCCTGATTCGCCGGAGAGGTTTGTGGTGTTCGTCATTTACGGACCCGAATCGATTGCTGGGTGTCAAACAATCTCTACTGTTTGGCACGCTTGATGGCACTTTGGATAACAACGATGCGCCCGTGCTGATTCGTTTTGCTCGGCACCAAGGTCGAATTGATGGTCCAACATTTGGATGCTTCGGTCAATTCAGCCTCTACATCTTGACCCTTGAGAAACAGACCTTTTGCACCTGTTTTCAAGAGCGGCGCCGCCAAATCCAGGAGTTCGCCGAGCGGCGCGAGTGCGCGCGCGGTCACGACATCGGCCCGATCGCTAAAGCCCGCGACGAAATCCTCGATGCGGCGCGCGTGCACCACAGCCGGAACTTCCAGCACGCGCACGGCCTCCCGCAAGAATGCGGCTTTCTTGCCGTTGCTTTCCACCAGATGCACGCACGCGTCCTTTTCGTCGGCCAGTGCGCACGCCACCACGAGCCCCGGAAAGCCCGCGCCGGATCCAAGATCGATCCAGATTTTCGCTTTCGGCTCGAGCCCAACGAGCTGCAGTGAATCCGCAATGTGCCGCGTCCAAATGTCTTCCATCGTCGAAGGCGCAACGAGATTGATCTTCGCCTGCCATTGCAGCAGCAACGCCACCAACGCATCGAGCCGCTTCGCGGTTTCGGCGGAAACCGGCGTCAAGCGCAGCGCGCGGTCGCGGTCGACGCGCAGATTCATGTCAGCCGAAATCTTTTCTGCGGAGCGAATCATGTTTCGCCTGGTGAGCTGCGTTTCAAGCAACGCTGCGGCTCCTGCGACGCGCGTGCGCGACCAAAAGCGTCAACGCGACGGGCGTGATTCCGTCGATCCGGCTCGCCTGGCCAATGGTACGGGGCCGAATCGAATTCAATTTCTGTGTCAGTTCGTTCGACAGGCCAGGAATGCGCGTGTAATCGATGGCATCCGGCAGTTCGAAGCTTTCGTCGCGCCGATAGGCCATGACATCAGTTGCCTGCCGTTCGAGATACACCGTGTATTTGGCATCGATCTCGAGTTGCTCGGCGATTGTTTCCGGCACCGAATCGAATTCCGGCCAGATGCGCTTGATATCCGCGAACGAAAGCGTCGGATAGGACAAGAGCTCAAAAACGCTACGACGCACGCCGTCACGATTGAGCGAAAGTCCATGTCGTTCCGCTTCGCTCGGCGTGATCGAGCGCGTATGCGCGAGCTCTTTGGCCCTCGCAAGCGCCGCCATTTTCGCACGGAAATGCTTTTCGCGTTCAGTGCCGACGCAACCGATGGCAATGCCTTTTTCTGTCAACCGCTGATCGGCATTGTCGGCGCGCAAGGTCAGCCGATACTCCGCACGCGACGTGAACATCCGGTACGGCTCGGTCACGCCGCGCGTGACCAGATCGTCGATCATCACGCCGAGATAGCCTTCGGACCGATCGAACGTGATCGCCCCCGTGCCTCCAGCCAGCGCTGCCGCATTCAAGCCCGCAATCAGCCCCTGCCCGGCGGCTTCCTCATATCCGGTCGTACCGTTGATCTGACCCGCCAGGAACAAACCATGAATCTTCTTGGTCTCCAAGGTCAGATAAAGCTCGCGTGGATCGATGTAATCGTACTCGATGGCGTAACCCGGCCGGATCACCCTCGCCTTTTCGAGACCCGGTATGGTCGCGACCAGCGCAAGCTGCACATCGGCTGGCAGCGAGGTCGAGATGCCGTTTGGGTAGACGGTCGAATCATCGAGCCCCTCGGGCTCGAGGAAAATTTGATGTCCGTCGCGCTCGCCGAACCGCACGATCTTGTCTTCGATCGACGGGCAATAGCGCGGGCCGGTGCTCTTGATCTGGCCCGAATACATCGGCGAACGGTGCACGTTCTCACGGATGATTTTGTGGGTCGCCGCTATCGTGCGCGTAATTCCGCAGGAGATTTGCGGATTCTCGATCCGCTCGGTGAGCATGGAGAATGGCTCGGGCGGCTCATCGCCGGGCTGCATCGTAAGGCCCGACCAATCGATGGTCTTGCCGTCGAGCCGCGGCGGCGTTCCGGTCTTCAAACGACCAAGCGCGAACCCGATTCGTTCCAGTGTTCGCGAGAGCCCGAGCGCCGGCGCCTCGCCGACCCGGCCCGCAGGGATCTTCTGTTCGCCGATATGGATCAGTCCCCGGAGGAATGTCCCTGTCGTGAGAACAACCGCCCCGGCACCAAAGACGCGGCCATCCGCTAAGCGAACCGCGGTTATGCGCCCCCCGTCGATCACCAAATCGTCCGCCTCGCCTTCGATCGTACTGAGATTGGCCGTATCGCGGATCGACTGTTGCATGGCGGCCGCGTAGAGCTTGCGGTCTGCCTGAGCGCGTGGCCCCCGTACGGCGGGCCCTTTGCGGCGATTGAGGACGCGGAACTGGATCCCGCCGCGATCCGCGACGCGTCCCATCAGACCATCGAGGGCGTCGATTTCCCGCACCAGATGGCCCTTCCCGAGCCCCCCGATAGCGGGATTGCAGGACATGGCCCCGACAGTACTGAATCGATGGGTCACCAGCGCCGTAGCCGCGCCCATGCGTGCCGCCACCGCTGCCGCCTCGCAGCCGGCGTGCCCGCCGCCAATCACGATGACATCGAATCGCCGATCCATGGGATAATCCGCGCGCCTGCTTTAACGGAGCAGGAGAAACCGGTCAAAATGAATTAAAGCTTGTTTCACGTGAAACATCCGATGGAAAACGGTTCGTTAATGCTGCTTGCCGAGGCCTTCGTTTCACGTGGAACTACGTCATATTGTCGTTCAGAGTTCGCTATTTCCCTATGCAAAAATCGCGGAAAATCACGTCCAGAATATCCTCAACGTCAACCCTCCCCGTGAGCCTGCCCAAAGCCCGACTGGCCAACCGGAGCTCCTCAGCAATGATTTCCTCTCGGTCGGCCGCATGTTTGGCCAATGCCCGATCCAGGGCCTCGGCTGCCTCTTGCAGGGTCCTCCGGTGCCGTTCCCGCGTGACCAAGGCACCTTCAACTGGCTCGAAAAAGCGGGTTGCATATGTAGAAAGCTTATTCATTAGTTCATTCATTCCTTGTCCAGTTAGGGCTGATATGGAATATCTTTCTATGAAATGATATTCCGATTCATTATTATTGATAATGCTCGCTACTGGATAAGGTGTGTCAGCCTTGTTCTGGATAAGCCAGATTGCCGGGCCCTGCCCTTGCACCGCCCCTCTGGGGTACGCGATGGCCGCTTTAGCCCCAGGCTCAACCACCCAAAGCACCAAGTCGGCCTCGGCGGCCCGTGCCCGTGCCCGCTTCACCCCTTCCTGCTCCACCGGGTCGTCGCTTTCTCGGATTCCAGCCGTGTCGAGCAGAGTAACCGGATAGCCATCGAGATCGAGATGAACCTCGATCACATCCCGCGTGGTGCCGGGAATGGCCGATACGATTGCCGCCTCGCGGCGCGCGATCCGATTGAGCAAGGTTGATTTGCCGGCGTTGGGCGGACCCGCGATAGCCACCACCAACCCTTCCCTCAGCCGCTCGCCGCGGTCCGCGCCGGCAAGCGCCTCCACAATCTCCTCGTGCAGATCGCGCGCAATTTTCAGGGCCGGAGCGACCAGATCCTCCGGCACATCGGCCTCGTCGGAAAAATCGATGCGCGCCTCCACTAGCGCCAGCGCTTGGATCAGCCGCGCCCGCCAAGCCTCCGCGCGATCGCCCAAAAGCCCTTTGAGCTGCCGAAAGGCCTGCCGCCGCTGGGCTTCGGTTTCGGCAGAGATCAGGTCGGCCAGGCCCTCGACCGCGGTCAGATCGAGCCGGCCGTTCTCGAACGCCCGGCGGGTGAATTCGCCCGGCTCCGCCAGGCGAAACCCCTCGAGCTTGCTGAGCGCAGCCAGCACGCTCGCGACGACCGCACGCCCCCCATGAAGCTGCAGCTCGGCGACATCCTCGCCGGTTTCGCTCTTGGGCCCCGGGAACCACAGCGCCAGCGCTTCATCGATATCTTCAGCCGCTTTCGGATCGCGCACACGCACAAGCCGCGCTTTGCGCGGCTCCGGCACCGTTCCGGCAATCGTTTCGAGTCCGAATCGAGCGCGCGGGCCGCTGATTCGCACGACCGCGATCGCGGCCGGCGGCCGGCCGGAGGAGAGGGCGAAGATCGTATCGCGGTGAAGGTTCACCGCTAAATATCAACAGATCGAGCGAGAGACCAAAAGCTTTTCAGCTGGAGACGTCGGCCCGCCAACTCAGACCAGGTTGCGGATCGCCTGCTGCAATCCCAACAACAGCATCCCGATAAAGAAATAGCGCCGGAACGCTTCCGCGCTCGCGCGCCTGCGGATGCGTTGGCCAATCGCCATGCCGGCGAGGGCGGGGACCACGGCCAGGGCCGACCCCGTCGCATTGCCGATTTGCATGACGCCGGCGCGCCAAAGCACCACCGCCAGCGCCGCAACCCCCACCGTGAAGGACAAGCCCAGCATCTGCACGAGCTCGTCTTTGTCGAGCCCGATCGCCTGGTAATAGGGCCCGGCCGGAATCATGAACACGCCCGTTGCGCCCGCGACCAGTCCGGTGGCAACGCCTATCAGCGGCGAGAGCCATGTCTCATACGGTCGCGGCACTGAAAACCGCACCGCGAACAGCCCCAAGGCCGCATAGATGACAAGCGCAATGCCAAGGCCGCAGGCCGCAGCGCGCGAATTTTCGCTCGTCAGGATGCCGCCGCCGATCCAGATGCCGACCACGCTGCTCAGCAGTAGAATCCAGAACCGCCGCAGCAGTTCCATGAGATGAGGTCCGACCAGCATTTGCCAGATGTTCGTGATCAGCGTCGGAAACACCATGATCGTCGCCGCCTGCGCCGGCGGCATTACCAGCGCCAACATCCCGATCGCGATGCTCGGCAGCCCAAGCCCGATCACGCCCTTAACCGTACCCGCGAGCAGGTATGTGACGATGGTCATAGCAATGATGATTGTGAGCGAAATGTCCATCACGCGACCATGCGGGGATTCGCCTGCAGCGGCAATCCGCCATGCACGAAGCCTTCATGCGCGAAATGCGAATGGCCCATGTTGGAGCCGCCGAGATGCAACTCAGACGTTAACGATGGGCAGCGACATTCGACCGCAACGGGGTTCCGGCAGACAAAACGCGCTGAGAGGCATACACTTCGGCTGGGGACAAGAACCACATATCCGAGCGCCACGAAATGACTCGCATCCTCGCCATCGTCTTCATCGCAAATCTGATATCGGTGTCATCGCCCTTCGCCCAGCAGATCAACACCTCGCTGAGCGACAAGCAGATCATCGCCAACATTCTCAAGGAATGCCGCGAGCTCTACATGCGCTCGGTCGGCGCCTGCGCCTGTGCGGACGACCGCAATCGCGAAGGCACGCATTGCAACAAAGTGATCAAGGAGCTACCCGAGACCTTCAAACCGTTCTGCAATCGCAAGGATGTGACCTTGCGAGAGGTCAGCATGTATCGCATGCAGAACGAGGGCTTCATCGATCGCCGTTGTTCAAAGTAGCATCCCCGGCAAACGCAAGTTCAACATAATTTGCCGCAATGGGCGCGCTGCCCTTGTGCTTGCCGCTCCGGCGTCGATAGGTATGGGCATGTCGGCTTCTAACGAGACCCGCGAAAACCGCCTCGCGCGCGAGACCTCGCCCTATTTGCTGCAGCACAAGCACAACCCCGTCGCCTGGTGGCCCTGGGGGCCCGAAGCGCTCGCGGAAGCCAACAACAGCGGCAAACCGATCTTGCTGTCGGTGGGCTACGCCGCGTGCCATTGGTGCCACGTCATGGCACACGAGAGTTTCGAGGACGAAGCCACGGCCGCGGTGATGAACGAGCTGTTCGTCAACATCAAAGTCGATCGCGAGGAACGGCCGGATATCGATCAAATCTATATGAACGCGCTGCATCTCCTGGGCGAGCAGGGCGGTTGGCCGCTGACCATGTTCTTGACGCCCGCCGGCGAGCCGGTGTGGGGCGGAACCTATTTTCCCAAGACGTCGCGCTACGGCCGGCCCGCATTCGTCGACGTTCTGCGCGAAGTATCGCGTATTTTTCGTGACGAGCCCGACAAGATCGCCCAGAACCGCAGCGCGTTGATGCAGCGATTGGCCGAAACGGCGCGCCCGGCAGGCCGTATCGTGATCGGCGCGGCCGAACTCGACCAGCTCGCGCGCCAGGTCGCCGGCGCCTTCGATCCGGTCCACGGCGGCATGCGCGGGGCGCCGAAATTTCCCAATGCCGCAATGTATGAATTTCTCTGGCGCGCCGGCACGCGCGGCCGCGCGGCGAGTTTCTTCAAGCTTATCGAGCACACGCTCGAGCGCATTTGCGAAGGCGGCATCTACGATCATCTCGGCGGAGGTTTCTCGCGCTATTCGGTCGACGAGCGCTGGCTCGTGCCTCATTTCGAGAAAATGCTTTACGACAACGCGCAACTGCTCGAGCTGCTTGCGCTCGCGCACCAGCGCTCGCGCAATCCGTTGTTCCAGCGGCGCACCCGCGAAACGGTCGAATGGCTCAAGCGCGAGATGACCACCAAGGAGGGCGCGTTCTGCGCCTCGCTCGACGCCGATTCCGAAGGCGAGGAGGGTAAATTCTACGTCTGGTCGCGCGCCGAAATATCAACCCTGCTCGGGCCCGACGATTCGGA
>Ga0187777_10002828_pt1 | contig 11067 bp, 10 predicted proteins | sample 1015_Q2_SP5_10_M_FD_132416 | JGI IMG/M metagenome (GOLD analysis project Ga0187777, IMG submission 132416) | Tropical peat soil microbial communities from peatlands in Department of Meta, Colombia - 1015_Q2_SP5_10_MG | ecosystem: Environmental > Terrestrial > Soil > Wetlands > Peat | place...
CCTTCACCACGCCGATAAGCTGCTCGAGCTTGGCTGGATCCTTACGCAGGGTTTCGCTTGGACCGTCGTAGACGATGCGTCCGCGGTCCATCACCACTGCCCGTGGAGCGATATCGAGCGCCAGCCGCGAATTCTGCTCGACAAGCACGGTGGCAAGGCCACCGGCCTGCGTTAACCGTTTTACGGCGCGCGCCAATTCCTCGACAATCACCGGCGCAAGTCCTTCCGATGGCTCATCCATGAGCAGCACGCTCGGATTGCCGATCAACGCTCGGCCGATGGCGAGCATTTGCTGCTCGCCGCCCGATAACTGATTGCCGCGATTGCCGGCACGCTCTGCGAGTCGAGGAAACAACTCGAATACGGTTGTGATTGTCCATTGTCCAGGGCGCGCGGCTACTTCCAGGTTCTCGCGCAAAGTGAGTGAAGGAAAAATTTCGCGCTCCTGCGGAACATAACCAAGGCCGGCAGTAACGCGGCGGTAGGTGGCGAGTGCGGAAATATCCTTGCCGTGCATCGACACGCGGCCGCCGTGCAGGGTGGTGTGACCCATGATCGTGGCCAGCAATGTGGTTTTTCCGACGCCATTACGGCCGATAATCGAGACGGTTTCACTTGCGCCGAGCGCCATTCGGATATCTTCCAGCACAACGGTTTCGCCATAACCGGCGCGAACCTTGTCGAGCTCAAGGGCGCGTTCAGCCATGGCGGCCTCCACGATGGCCTTCCCGGCCGAGGTAAACCGCCCTCACCTGTTCATTGTTAATGATCTCTTCCGGCGTGCCCTGGGTGAACACCGCTCCCTGCACCATTACTGTGATCTCCTTGGCGAACCGAAACACCACATCCATGTCATGTTCGATGATCAGCACGGCGATGTCGAGATCAAGCGCGGCCACCACGTCAAGGATGAGGTGACTCTCGGATGACGGCACGCCGGCTGCCGGCTCATCGAGCAGCAGCACGCGCGGCTTTTGCGCGAGCGCAATGGCGATCTCCACCAGCCGCTGCCGGCCGTATGGCAACTCTCGTACCAGCTTGAGGGCATCGTCGGTCAATCGCAACGAATCGAGATGAACGAGCGCCTCGTCGATCACCACGCGCCGCGACCCGGCAGAACGCCACAGGTTGTTGCAGTGGCCGTCGCGCTCACCGACTGTCATGCAGAGATTTTCCAGAACCGAAAGACCGCGGAACAGCTGATTGATCTGGAACGTGCGGGCAAGCCCGCGTCGCGCGCGATCCGCCTGGCTGAGCGTTGTGATATCTTCGCCGTTAAGCAGCACGCGGCCGGAATGCGGCTTGAGCGCGCCGGTAATCAGGTTCACCAGTGTAGTTTTGCCGGCACCATTCGGGCCAATCAACGCGCACCGCGCGCCGCGTTCGAGCGTCAGGGTGACGTCGCGCGTGACCGGCAGCGCACCAAAGGCCCGGTTCAACCTTTCAACCTGCAGCGCCGCGCTCACCGCTTTTTCCTCTCGGCCAGGTATTCCCCGAAACTCTCAAACAACCCGAGCACGCCCCGGCGCGCGAACAGCACGGCCAGCACCAGCAACAGACCAATGCCGAACTGCCAGAAGGTCGGACTCAATTTCGAGAAGTAGTCCTCAAGTATCATGTAAACGGCCGCCCCGACGAAGGCGCCATAAAGCCTGCCGGTTCCGCCGAGGATCAGCATGACCATCACCTTGGCGGAATTGTCGAAGTCGAACACCGTCAGCGTCACGTACGCATTGGTCTGTGTGAACAGCGCTCCGGCAACGCCGGCGATCGCCGCGGCGATTGTGTAGACCGTAACCAGCCGCCGGTGGACCGGCGAGCCAATCGCATGCATGCGACGCACGTTTTCCCGGATGCCGGTCAGGGCCTGGCCGAACGGCGAATAGACGATGCGGCGAACGAAATAGAACACCACCGCGAGGGTTGCCAGTACGTACAGATAATATGTGTGGCCGTAGAGATCATAGTCGAAGACGCCCAGCAGCGGCTTGAATGTCAGTCCCGGCAACCCGTCGTAACCGCCGGAAATATCGGAGCGCAGATTTCCCGTCTCCTGCAGCATGATGGCGGTAGCCAATGTCAGCATCAACAGCGTCAGACCGCGATAGCGCAGCAAAAGCCACCCGGTGAGGAAGCCAACAATGCCCGCAGCGATCGCTGCGGCGAACAGCCCGCTGATCGGCTCGGTCCATTGCAATCGCGCGGCGGCGAGACCAACGGTATAGGCGCCTATGCCGAAGAAGGCGGCATGGCCAAGGGTAACGATACCGGCGTAGCCAAGAATGAGGTCGAGCGAGAGCGCGAACATCACCATGATCAGCACTTGGCTGCCGAATGTCATGCGGTCCGGCACGATGAAGAACGCAGCGATCGCCACGAGCCAGGGCAGCGCTTCTGCCGCGCGCATGCGGTGGCGCTTGAGAATAAAGGTCGCCGCACGTTCGCGTGTCTGTCCGCGATTGGCCGTGGTCATGCTCTCACTCACGGCCGTAGAACCCCGCCGGTTTCACGAGAAGGACGGCAACGGTGACCGCATAGACGAAAAATCCGCCGGCGTCGGCCAGCAGATATTTGCCTGCCGTGTCGAAAACACCAATCACCAGCGCCGCGAGCAGCGTGCCCTTCAAACTACCTAACCCCCCGACCGCAACCACGATCAGGAACAAAACGAGGTAGAGCACTGCGAAGCTCGGTGAGAGGCCCAACAATTGAATGGCGAGTCCGCCTCCAAGGGCAGCGAGCCCCGATCCCAATGCGAAGGTCAGTGTGAACAGCCGGTCGACATTGATGCCGACCGATTCAGCCATGCGCCTGTTGTCGACCGCGGCGCGAATCTTGGCACCGATATTGGTGCGCTCGAAGGCATACCAGAGCACCGCGATGAGGGCCGTTCCAAGGACGATGAGGAAGGCCCGATAGGTTGGAAAATTGCGAAAGCCGAGATTGACGTCGCCTTCAAGCCAGGCCGGTAGCGGCACGGATTTGGGGATCGGGCCGTAGAAATATGTGAAGGTGGCGATGGCCATGAACGCCAGGCCGATGGTCAGCAGCACCTGCTCCAGATCGGTCGCTTTATAGAGTCGCCGATAAAGTCCGCGCTCGAACAGGACGCTGACGGCACCCACCACCAACGAAGCAATAACGAGCGACGGAATGAAGTCGATGCCCAGCGTGCGCGTCAGCGACACGACGATGTAGCCGCCCGCCATCGCAAAGGCGCCGTGCGCAAGATTCACAAAGCCCATCAACCCCATCGTGACCGAGAGGCCAACCGAGGTAATGAACAGGAACATTGCGTAGGCCAGGCCGTCGAACAGTATGCTGACGGCAATATTGGCAACGTGCGGCACGAGCCCCACCCCGTATTCAAGAAAACGCCGCCGCGCCTTTATGCGCGGCGGCGGCGTTGCAAGTCAATTCAGCTCAGGCAATCACGAGCCGCACCGCCCGACTTTAAGTTCCTTGCATTCGTCCTTGACGCCCTTGGTGGTGCCAAGGATTTTGACGCCAAGCTTGCCGTCGGCTTTCCGAACAACTTCCATGGCGTGCTCGTCCTGGACGATATCGCGCGTCGATGCGTCGATCGTAACGGTCCCGCGCGGACCCTTGCTGGTCCAGCCTTTCATCGCGTCGATGACTTTGGAGCCATCGCTCACGTTGCCGTTCAGCTTTTTGATGGTATCGAAGATGGCATGCATGGTGTCCCAACCGGCCGCCGACATGAAATCAGGATATGAGTCCTTGCCATAGGCTTGATGCCAGGCCTCGTTGAAGGCCTTGTTTTCGGGATTGTTGAGATCGACCGCGTAGTGGCCCATCACGATGGTGCCAATGGCGGCATCACCCATGTCCTGCAACTTGTTGTCGGGGATCAGATCCATCGGACCGATGAGCTTGACGCCGCCCTTGCGCATGCCGAGTTCGCCATAAGCCTTCATCACGCCGGCCGCGTGCGCGCCGGACGGAATAAAGACGTACATACAGTCAGGCTTGGCGTCCTTGATGCGCTGGAAGAATGGGGTGAAGTCCGGGACCTGTACCGGGCTGCCCATCGGGATCGCCTCGGTGATCTTGCCGCCGGCCTTCTCGAAGCCTGTCTTGAACGCCTCCGTGGAATCCTTGCCCGGTGGGAAATCGGTATAGGCCATGGCCGCAGTCTTGCAGCCGATCTTGTGGTGCGCATAGGCGCCCATCGGATAGGCCGGATGCCACATGCTGAATGACAGCCGCGCAATATACGGCGAAAGATTGGTAATCCAGGCCGTGCCCGCATTGGCGATGACCATCGGCACTTTTGCCTGCGTGACCACAGGCGCGAGTGCTATGGCTGAGGGCGAGAACACGAAACCGGTGAGGATCTGCACCTTGTCATTGGTGACCAATTCAGTGGCAACGGTCTTGGCCTGCGCACCGGTCGGCGGACCTTCGTCACGCTTGATGATTTCGACCTTATGCGGCGCAATGTCTTTGGCGTGCAGCTTGACGTAGAGGTCGAACGCCTTGTCGATCTGATGACCGAGGTCGGCATTGGCGCCGCTGAATGGAAGCACGACACCGATCTTGACGGTCTCAGCTTGGGCGGCTCCGCCCAACGTAAAGGCCAAGGCGGCAAACCCGAGCCAGCCAATCCTACGCATAATATCCTCCTAGTTCCTTGAATTAGTTTGGAACCCCACTAATCCCGAAGGGCAGCGTTTTCGCCCACTCGGCTAAACTGGACCAGTTCAAAGCCATTGGTCAATTGGGCTTGGCGCGGCAGCACGCCGCGTATCCGACATTGTGAGAGATGAAATTTCTTCGCTGCCAGAATGGCGTCGAGCGTTGTCAGGCGGCGCTTTTGGCCGTGATGGCCGCCACTGAACTGCTGTAGATCTTCTCCGAACCCTTGCGTTCGACCATCATTTCCGAGGATGCGACTTCGACCCGATTGCGCCCACGTTCCTTAGCGTAATAGAGCGCCTGGTCGGCTTGGGCCAGCAAATCGGCAAGGTCGAGCGTCGCCTCCAGGCTGTGGACAAGTCCGATGCTAACAGTCGCACCAACCGGCCGACCATCGACCTCCTGCGCCATTTGCCTGAAGGTCTCGCGAATTCGCTCGGCCACTGCGACGGCTTTGTCGTGGCTGGTGTCGATGAGCATCGCGGCAAATTCCTCTCCGCCCAGTCTTCCAACCAGGTCTGATCCGCGCATCGATTTCCGCGCAGCGTCCGCGAATATCGCCAGCACGCTGTCGCCGAGGGCGTGGCCAAACCGGTCGTTGATTGATTTGAAATGATCGAGGTCGATGAGCAGAACAGCGGCCGGACGCGGATTGCCAATATGACGCTTGGCGAGCAGCGCGGCTTCCTGCAGGAATGCGCGCCTGTTTGCGATGCCGGTGAGCGGATCGACCATGGCCGCAGTGCGGTGGCGCAATTCGGTGCGCTCTTTTGCCATGGCCAACAGGATGAAGGCGGTCGAAATGGTGAACAGCAGCGCCTCGGAGCTAAGCACCGTCATCCACACGCTGCCGAAAACCTCGTCTTTGACGACCATGCTGGGCAACACCGCGAACATAGGTGTGCGCAGCAAGAACAGCGCGCCGTGCGCAAACAACATAAACACCGCAGGCCAGCGCGAGACCAATGGCTCGTCGCGACCGCGCCAGAATTCGTAGGCGGTCAGCCACGTATATGCGCTGATGATCCCCGAAGCGATCAGCGAACGCGCATCGAGATTATCAGCCAGCATCGGAAGACGGCAGATCAGGAGCCAGAGCACGGCTCCAGTGACGAGGTAAACCGGTTCGACTGGTCGGCCATCAAACACGCGCGCGCCTGTCCAGGTGACGGCAAAGGCGGTGAAAAGCAGCGCGTTGGCGAGATCGATGCTGATGAGATCGGGTACGGAGCCGTACAGACCAAAGAGCGCGATTGAAGAAAGCCGGATCACATGGGCAAAGCCCCACCAGCAGACGGCCTGAAGCGCCATGTTCTGCGCCCAGACGAACAGCAGCAGCAGGCCGAGGATGGCCTCCACATAGATCGTCACCAGAAATAGTGTATGGACGTCGAGGTTCATCAGTCCGCTGGCCAATCTGCGCTGAGACCCAAGTTTTGGTCTCAGGCCCCGGCGTCACGGATAGCCCCTACGCCGGAAAGAACTGATGAACGTATTCCGTCCTGCCTAAACCAACGCGCCGCTATGGTTTCGGGACTGTTGCCAAAGCTTCTGCAATTCGATCCTTCAATTTGCCGCGAATAACCGGAAATCGCCGGCCATACAGGGCTTTGCCGCCGGTCTTGTAGCTCTTTGGGGGCTTTACTAGGTTGAATTGTTCCCACGAGCGTGGACCTCGGGCATGCAAATCCGCAGCGGCATCATCGAAGCCATCGGCCATACGCCACTCATTAAGCTTAAACGCGTTTCCGAGGCGACCGGGTGCACCATTCTCGGCAAGGCCGAATTCATGAACCCGGGCGGCTCGGTGAAGGATCGCGCCGGGCGTCAAATGATCCTTGAAGCGGAAAAGCGCGGCGAACTGCATCCCGGCGGTCTCGTGGTGGAGTCAACCGCCGGCAATACCGGCATCGGCCTGGCGCTGGTCGCCAATGCGCGCGGCTATCGCACGCTGATCGTCATTCCGGAGACCCAAAGCAAGGAAAAGAAAGACATGCTGCGGCTGTGCGGCGCTGAATTGCTCGAGGTGCCGGCCGTCCCATATTCCAACCCGAACAACTATCAGCACGTCGGACGCCGGCTCGCCGAGCAACTCAAGAAAAGCGAGAAAAACGGGGTCATCTTTGCTGATCAGTGGAACAATCTGGACAATCGCAAAGCCCACTATGTCTCGACGGGTCCCGAGATCTGGGAGGAATGCAACGGTCGCATCGACGGCTTCATCTGCGCCATCGGCACCGGCGGCACCATCGCCGGCGCGTCGACTTTCCTGCGCGCGAAGAAAAAGGACATCACCATCGGCATCGCTGATCCGCGCGGCGCAGGCATGTACCATTTGTTCAAGGACGGACAAGCAAAGGCAACTGAAGGCGGTTCTATTTCCGAGGGCATCGGTCTCGGGCGCGTGACGCCGATTATTGATGGTCTGAAGGTTGACCAGGCCTATCTCATCCCTGATGAGGAAGCGCTGCCAATCATCTTCGATCTGCTCGAGCACGAGGGCCTCTGCCTCGGCGGTTCATCCGGCATCAATATTGCCGGCGCAGTTCGGCTGGCCAAGGAATTGGGCCCGGGCAAGACAATCGTCACCGTCCTCGCCGACAACGGCGCGCGTTATCAGTCAAAGCTGTTCAATCCGGAATTTTTGCGGTCGAAAAAATTGCCGGTGCCGGATTGGCTTGAACGAAAAACGGACATCAAGTTGCCGTTCGAGAAGACCTGACTATGGCGACGGAATGTCTCTTCCGCGAGGATTCGTACCTCAGACGTTGTGATGCTCGCGTGGTTGCGCTGACGGATCAAGGCGGCATCGTGCTCGACCGCACGGTCTTCTACGCGACATCGGGCGGACAGCCCGGCGACACTGGCGTGCTCACCACAAAAGATGGTGCACGCATTCCGATTGAGACCGCAATCTACACGGATGGCGCCAAGAGCGTGATTGCCCACGTCGCGGTTGCCGGTTCGCCAACGGTCAAGGTCGGCGACGTCGTCAGTGCTGAGATCGATTGGGACAGACGCTACGCCCGCATGCGCATGCACACCGCGCTGCATTTGTTATCCGCCTTGCTGCCTTACGCTGTTACGGGAGGCTCGGTTGGCGAAGCCGAGAGCCGGCTCGATTTCGACATTCCCGAAGCGGGTCTCGACAAAGACAATATCACCGCAAAAGTGAACGCGATGATCAGCGGTAAAGCGGCGGTTTCCAGCCGCTGGATCAGCGATGCCGAGCTTGAAGCCAATCCGGGTCTGGTGAAGACTATGTCGGTCAAGCCGCCGATGGGCACCGGCCGCGTGCGGCTGATCGAGATCGCCGGACTTGACCTGCAGCCATGCGGCGGCACGCATGTGAAAAATATCGATGAAATCGGCGCTGTACGCGTCACCCAGATCGAGAAAAAGGGTAAGCAGAACCGCCGCGTACGTTTGGCGTTAATATAGGATGCATCCACGGTCACGAAAGCACCCTTTATGAGCGACTCGAAAGCGCCCCCCAGCCGCTGGCTAAAATCCACGCAATGGCTCGCCGACAACATTGGCAAGGTCGTCGCGGTCGACGCGACGTATTATTTGCCGACGGAAAAACGCGACGCGCATGCCGATTACGTCTCTGCCCACATTCCGGGCGCTGTGTTTTTCGACATTGAGGTCATCGCTGATACGTCAATCGACCTGCCGCACATGCTGCCGGGGCCCGATCAGTTCGGCGAGGCGGTCGGCGCGCTTGGCATCACTGATAAAGACACCATCATCGTCTATGACAGGTACGGCGACGGGGCAATCTATTCAGCGCCGCGCGTATGGTGGACGTTCCGCATATTCGGAGCCAAGAACGTGTTCATTCTCGATGGCGGTTTCCCTGCCTGGAAGGCGGAAGGCCGCAAGGTCGAGGCCGGTAAGGTCAAGCGGCCTGCAGCCGTCTTCAAGGCCGAGATGCAAACCGGCGCCGTCGCGATGGCCTCCGATGTACAAATGGCGCTCGCCGACGAGGAAGTGCAGGTCGTCGACGCGCGTTCAGCGGGACGCTTTACAGGCAAGGACCCCGAGCCGCGCCCGGAGCTCCGTTCCGGTCACATGCCCGGGGCGCGTAACGTGCCTTTCACGGCGATCATGGAGAATGGGCGTCTCGCCTCATCCGCGCGCATTAAGCAGGCGTTCGAGAAGGCCGGCGTCGACCTCGACAAACCGGTCATAACGACCTGCGGATCAGGCGTAACCGCTGTCGTGCTCGCACTCGGACTAGACGCCATCGGCAAACCGATGCCGCGCATTTACGACGGCTCTTGGGCCGAATGGGGTGGCCGGCCCGACCTTCCGGTCACGAAAGACTAGCTGCGCTCGCCGCCAGCTCTTTAGTGCAGGATCTGACTCAGGAATAATTTGGTGCGCTCGTGCTGCGGGTGGGCGAAAAATTCATCAGGCACGTTGCTCTCGACGATCTGCCCTTCATCCATGAACACGATCCGGTTAGCGACCTGACGGGCAAATCCCATTTCGTGGGTGACGACCAGCATGGTCATGCCGTCGTGAGCGAGCGCCACCATCGTGTCGAGCACTTCCTTGACCATTTCAGGGTCGAGCGCCGATGTGGGCTCGTCAAACAGCATGATCTTCGGGTTCATGCAGAGAGCGCGCGCGATGGCGACACGTTGTTGCTGACCGCCCGATAGTTGATTCGGATATTTGCCGGCTTGTTCCGGAATCTTAACGCGCTCGAGATAGTGCAGCGCGATTTCCTCGGCTTCTCTCTTGGGCATTTTACGGACCCAGATCAGCGCCAGCGTGCAGTTTTCCAAAACGGTCAAATGCGGAAACAGGTTGAAGTGCTGGAAAACCATGCCGACCTCGCGGCGTATCTCGTCAATCTTCTTCAAGTCCGCCGTCACTTCCACGCCGTCGATCACGATGTGACCGCTCTGGTGCTCTTCCAGGCGGTTGATGCAGCGGATCATGGTCGACTTGCCGGAGCCGGACGGCCCACAAATCACGATACGCTCCCCGCCCATGACCTTGAGATTGATGTCGCGCAACACGTGAAAGTCGCCATACCACTTGTTCAGATCGGTTATCTCCACAGCAACCGGCGTGTTGAGCTTGGCGGGCTTGAGCAGCGACCCCGAATTTTCGGCAACGTTCATGGGCGCTTCCTCAATGTCGATCGCCTCTGGCAAGACGCGCTTCCATAGCACGCGCGTACCGCGACATGCCGTAACAGAAGATCAAATAAAAGATGGCGGCAACAACATAACCCGTCGTGCTGGTCACCGGTGTTGCCCATTTCGGATCAATGCGCGCAACTTCGATCGTGCGCAGCAAGTCAAATGTGCCAACGATAAATACGAGCGTCGTATCCTTGAACAGGCCGATATAGGTATTGACGATGTTTGGTATGGTGATCCGCAGGGCCTGCGGCAGGACAATCAGCCGCATCATCTGCCAATAGCCCAATCCAACGGCCATCGCGCCCTCATATTGGCCCTTCGGAATGGCTTGCAGGCCCGCCCGCACGACTTCCGCCATATAGGCGGACGCAAAGATCGCAATACCGATCAACGCGCGCAGCAATTTGTCCGGAGAATATTGTTCGGGCACGAACAGCGGCAACATCACGCTGGCCATGAACAGCACGGTGACGAGCGGCACGCCACGCACGAACTCGATGAAGATCAGGGACAACGTACGAACAGCCGGCATGTGCGACCGGCGCCCCAAGGCCAGAAGTATTCCAAGAGGCAACGAAAAAACGATGCCGACCGAGGCAACCACAATCGTAACCAGCGCGCCGCCCCACAGAACCGTGTCCACCGGCTGCAAGCCAATAGCCGCCCAGCCCGAAAGCAAAATGAACGAGGCGATCGGCAACACCACGAAAAAATAGACCGTGCCGAGCTCGCGGCGCGGTGCGTTAAGCCAAAGCAGCCACACGATCCCGACCGCCAACATTATGAAGAACACATCGACGCGCCAGCGCAGGGGAATCGGATAGGAGCCGTAGATGAAATATGGCAGCCATTCGCGCACAAAGGGCCAGCAGGCGCCAATCTCGCGATGTTGAACGCTTTCCAGGCAAGCGTTGCGATCAACGCCTGTCCACACAGCATCGAGGATCAAGAACCTGAGGAGTTCCGGAATAGCCCACGCGAGGAGCAGCGTAATTATTGCCGTGAGCGCAATATTGAACGGCGTAGACAGGAGGTTTGCGCGCAGCCATCCGATCGTACCGGTCATCGTCGCCGGCGGCGGCTGCGGCGCGATGGTGGCATGGCGCACAAATGCCAGCTGGGTAACGGCGAGATCGCCTTCGGCCATGGTCATCTGGTCGCGCCCTCACCGCTCCCGCAACGCCATATGGCTGTTGTAGATGTTCATCAAAAACGAGGTGCCGAGACTGATCGTCAGATAGACCAG
>Ga0187777_10002829_pt1 | contig 11064 bp, 11 predicted proteins | sample 1015_Q2_SP5_10_M_FD_132416 | JGI IMG/M metagenome (GOLD analysis project Ga0187777, IMG submission 132416) | Tropical peat soil microbial communities from peatlands in Department of Meta, Colombia - 1015_Q2_SP5_10_MG | ecosystem: Environmental > Terrestrial > Soil > Wetlands > Peat | place...
ATCGATTCGATCCACCCCGTCCCCTTGCCGCCCAAGCGCACGCCAGCGATGAAGCATTCACCGGAATCCCTCGAGCTGAGGGGGCGGATCCTCGAGCGCATTCGCGAGACCTCAGGTCTGCGCACCGATTTTGATCTCCTGGAGAAATTATCGAAGCACGCGACCGCTTAGCTCCCGGGCTGACCGGAGCAGGTCTGTTGCCCCCTAATTGTGCACTATGGCCCGCGGTTGCCCGGAAACCGTGCGCGGTTGCCGGGCGGGCGCGCGCCATGTCGTGGCAAGTATCTGTTTCTGGTCACCTTCCCGATGGTCCAGAACGACGAATATCGGCACGTCCCTTGCATGCCAAGAAGAACCGCTGGGGACGGAGGGCTATGACGCCGCAACATTGGAGTGCCGCAACTGCTCTCGAGCGTATTAGACGGGCATTGCTCGCCGAGCCTCATAACCCGCGACTCCTGCTTGAGCGTGCGCATTACCTGCTCATGCTCGGTGAGTCCGTGCGCGCCCGAGAAGCTGCCGTCGCAGCGCGGACTCATGCTTCGCGCGACCCGAAGATGCTCGATGCGATCGGCCACGTGTTCAGCCGATCGAATGATCAGCAAGGCGCACTCTCCGCTTATGACGCGGCCGTGGCGCTCGCGCCCGAAGAGCCACACTTCGCCTTCAACCGCGCGACGGTGCGACGATTTCTCGGGGACTTGGACGGCGCCGAAGCCGACTATGACCGGGTCATTGCACTCAAGCGTGACGACTACGAAGCGCATTTGAATCGCTCGGAGCTGCGCACGCAGACTCCCGCCCGAAATCACACGGCACTCCTCGAAGCGCTACTGCGTGAAGGGAACGCGGACTGGCCCGGTGAAGTGACGCTACGCCACGCTCTGGCCAAGGAGTACGAAGATCTCACCGACTACGCGCGCTCTTTCGAGCATTTGACCCGCGGCGCACGACTCCGCCGCCAACACTTGCGTTATGACGTCCAGAATGACCTGGCGACCGTCGAGTACATTGTCCAGGCGTATCCTGGAGGTGATATTCCGCGTCCCGCATCCCAACCCAGCCAGGTCGCACCGATCTTCATCGTGGGACTTCCGCGCAGCGGCAGTACGCTCATCGAACGAATCCTCGGCAACCACTCCGCGCTGAGCATGGGTGGCGAGCTCCCGCACTTCGCGCTCAGCGTGGTGGCCGCAGTGACTGCGCGGAGTGGCGGCGCGCGGCTAACACGCCAACAGCTCGTGACCCAATCGGCACTCGTGGATTTCGCCGGCCTCGGGCGAGACTACCTTGCACGAGTCAGCGCCTCTGGAATCGAGGCGGATCGCTTCACAGACAAGATGCCGCTCAATTACCTTTATTGCGGTTTGATTCGGCGTGCCCTTCCGAACGCCCGGATCGTTCATGTGAGACGTGGTGCGATGGCTGCGTGCTACGCGATCTACAAGACGCTTTTTCAGGATGGCTATCCGTTCTCTTACGACCTCGAGGAGCTCGGGCGCTATTACATCGCGTACCGCCGCCTGATGCGCCACTGGGCCGCCACACTCCCAGGCGCCATCCACGAGCTTCGCTACGAGGACTTGATCGCCGATCAGCTCGGTGAAACACGACGTCTTCTCGCCTTCTGCGGGCTCGAATGGGAGGACGGCTGTCTCAGGTTCGACGCGAATACGGCACCGACCACGACGAGGAGCGCGGCGCAGATTCGGCGACGCTTGTACGGCACCTCCGTGTCGCAGTGGTGCCATTACAGAACTCAGCTCGCCTCGCTCGAGGAACGTTTGCGGGACGCGGGCCTTCTAGATGAGGATTGATATTCCGATGAGCAGGCTGCGCTCCGCAGTTAAAAAGCTGCCGGCAGGAGTCGCGGCTTTTCTGCTGCTCATCGCGTCCACCCTAGTCCACGCCGGTCCGCAGGCCACTCTCGGTGTCGTGAACTGGATCGGGTACGGACCGATCTATTGCGCCGTCGCGAACGGCTATTACAAAAAGTACGACGCGGACGTGAAACTGGTCACCTTCAGCGACAATTCGCTGATGTCAGGGGCACTGGAGGGTCGTGAGCTCGATGCCTCGACACTCACTTACGATCAGGTGATCACCGCGAGCGCCAAGGGCTGGAGGCTGAAGGTCGTGATGCCGCTCGATTATTCCGTCGGAGGTGACGCCATTATCGCTAACAGCGCCGTGCGATCCGTCAAGGACCTCCGGGGCCGCAAAGTCGCCTTCCAACCGCTCTCACCGTCGGACTTTCTCCTCGGCTACGCGCTCTCTCAGGTAGGGTTGTCGCAGAAAGACATTCGGCCCATCAATTCCACCCCGGAAGGTGTGATCGCGATCATGGCCACCGGTGCGGTGGATGCCGGTGTCACGTATCAACCGAGCGTGTCGGCCATCCTGAAGCTCGACGGCGGCCAGCGCTACCACGTCTTACTGTCCTCGCGCGAGGCGCGCGGCATGATCACGGACGTACTGGTCGTCAGGGAGGACACCATCGCCAGCAACCCGCGTCTTGTGGAGGGGTTGATCCGCGGCACACTGGACGGCCTCACCTTCATGCAGCGCGAGCCGAACAAAGCCATCGCCATCATCGCCAAAAGTCTCGAAATCGGTCCGAGCGAAGTCCAGGCGCAATTGCCAAATGTTGAAAATCCACCGCTCACAGAGCTCGCCGATGTGTTTAAGAACTCAAGCGCGTTGCCCTCGTTCTACGCAAGCGGTGCGGTCATCGGCGAGATCCTGAGAAAAGAAGGCCAGATCGAGCATCTGCCCGCGATTGCGGATACGTATGATCCAAGGTTCGTGTCCGCACTGCAGGCCAAGTCGGGAGCAGTGCAATGAGCCGTCTCTTTCGGCACCCGGGGGCGTGGATCAACGGGCCGGTCGTCCTCTATACGTTTGGCGGTTTTGGCGTTGGTGTCTGGATGCTGACCCGCACCGAAATCGCCCTCAATGTTGTTGGCGTACTTTTGGTGGCACACACCCTCGTGTGGTCCGCCTATCTGTTGCACGATTGTGCCCACCATGCCGTGTTCACAGCGCCCACCGCCAATGATCGACTCGGCCGGCTCCTGAGCTGGGTAAACGGCGCGTGCCTTGCGAGCTATGAAGGGCTGAAGCGGAAACATCTCCGCCATCATGCCGATCGACTCGACGTCCTAACATTCGACTACCGCGCGGTCCTCAAGGGGGCACCGGCGTGGGTACGTTACCTGGTGCTCTGCCTCGAGTTTGCCTACGTTCCGGTGGTCGAGCTCCTGATGCGCGGCCTGGTGATCGCAACACCGTTCCACCATGGGACTCGGCGCGAACGCGTCCGCATGATGTTATTCACCGCGGTTCGCGTCGCCGCGTTTGCGGCGCTCGCCCTGATCTCGATTAAGGCGCTGCTGCTCTACGCAGTCGCATATTTCATATTCCTGCACGTGCTGCGCTTCATGGATGCCTTCCAGCACACGTATGAGATTTTCGTCTCCCGCTCAGCAAGTCCCGCGCCGCCCGATCCGCGGCGCACCCGCCGCTACGAGTACGAGAACACCTACTCAAACCTAGTCAGCACCCGCTGGCCCTGGCTGAATCTCCTCGTGCTCAACTTCCCGTACCACAACGCACACCACACGCAAACTGGTGTGCCCTGGTATCGGCTGCCCGCACTCCATCGCGCGTTGTACGGCGAACAGGAACCGCAGGTGATTCCGTCCCGTACGCTGCTCGCCAACTACCACCGTTATCGGGTGGCCCGGGTCCTTGCCTGCGACTACGGCGCCGTTGAAGCAGTGGGAGCGCGTGCGACGGGCTTCATTGGCGCGGTGGGCGTGTCCTTCCTTACAGCGGTTTAAGCCTGTGCTGCTGACCGCGGCGCTGCTCGTCATCGACATGCAGCGCGACTTCCTCGACCCAGAAGGCTATATCGCGCGAAGCGGCGTGGACGTTGCCGCGCTCCGCGCCGTCATTCCCAATGTACAGCGCCTGCTCGAGACTGCACGAGGGAGTGGAATTCGCATCATCCATACGCGCGAAGGGCACCGTCCAGACCTCTCGGACCTAACGACGGTCAAGGCGCGCCGCGCCTCCCGGGCGGGTGCCGCAATTGGAAGTTTGGGTCCCCTGGGCCGACTCCTCGTGCGCGGCGAGCCGGGGCACGCCATCGTACCTGAACTCGCCCCGCTGCCAAGCGAGACGATCATCGACAAGCCAGGCTTTGGCGCCTTTTATGCGACAGACCTTGAGCACGTCTTGCGCACGGCCGGCATCCGCGCTCTGACAATTGCGGGCGTGACGACCGACATCTGTGTGCATTCGACTTTGCGCGAGGCCATAGATCGCGGCTTCGAATGCGTGACGGTGGGTGACGCGTGCGCTGCGGCTGAGCCCACCATTCATGCGGCGATGCTGGCGTGCATCGACGGCGAAGGGGGGATCCTCGGGCGAGTCTTGAGCACGGACGAAGTGGTGACATCCTGGCAGCGAGCGCCCAGAGTATTTCCGTTGGCTCGTTGACTGAAACAGGCCAAGTGCCCTGGCTGGATGCGCACCGCAACGAACGCGAATGAACTGCGCCGGAAACCGGCCGGGAATTACCCACTACGACGCGACCGGAAACGCCCGTTTAAGCACCAGGGCGGTGGGGGGTAATTTAGCGGGTAACTCGCATCCGCCTAGAAAAAAGCTCTATTGAATCAGCAGGTTACGAGCTAGTTTCGAGTCCTCGCCCGGGCATACTTTTCAATGACTTATAGAACATTATGAATGTTGTTCGGAAGCTAAGGAATTCTTAGTGTGTGCCTGATCTTGCGCCCGAACCTCGCCCGAGCACAGTAAACCATTTCTCGAGTTCTCGCGCGCGCGGTCTCCGGCGTCGTGGCGCGGCAGGCCTTCGGCAGTCAGCGAGCCAGCTACGCCCTCAGAGCTCGAGATCGGAGGTACCGTGACTGTTTCAGCCGCTCGGCTCCAGTCCGGCTCGCAGTGCTTGTACGAATGTCTCGATCCAGTTCACCGCGACTCCATCCGCCGCCGAGCGCCTTGATCAGCCGGACGCTCGCAGTCACGAGACGGGTTCGTATATCCGCATCGGAGAGTCGTAAGGCGAGCTCGATATTCCAACGAAGTTATATACCAATGTCTAATAGATCGTCGCCAGCAGAGTGGCGCATCCTGTACGCATAACGTTCCGGCGCAGTGCCGAACCACTCACCAATCCCACGGCTCACGGGGGACGCGCGGAAGACGCTTTTGACGTCGTCATACCCTCGATGCCCGGATACGGTTCCGTGATCGGATGTAAGGTTCTTGGACCAATTAGCGTAGATCGCACTTTGGGCAATGCTCGTCGACGTTCTTTCACAACATACAGGAGCGCAACATGAACATCTTCCTGCGGTCAGTCATGGTCTCTACATTAATGGCATGCGGAATTACGCTCACAACGGCCTACGCTGACGACAAGGCCTCGCTCGCCAGCAGCGATTACGCCAAATGGTTGCGGACGCCGGAAATGATGCACACGATTGATGCTAACAAGGACGGGAAGATTACGAAGCAGGAATGGGTCGCGTATCAGACGCGCGTGTTCAAGGCGCTCGACAAGAATGGGGATGGTTTCCTCACGCCGGAGGAGTTCTATGGGGACCCCCAACCCATCGAGTTTGCGACCGGAGGCTATTCGAGGTCGCTCGAAACGAAGCAGATGTTTGGCAGGATCGACGCCAACGGCGATGGCAAGGTTTCCCTTGAGGAGTACATCAACTTCCAGAACGAGGTGTTCGACATGATGGACACTGGTAAGAAGCAGGAGGTCACTGCCGGTGAATGGATCAAAGCGCCGGGCGTGCCGAGCGATCGTTGAGGTCCGGTCAGTGTCCTAACACTGGCGATTCTACTGGCCTGGCAAGCGCGCGTGTCCTGTGCTCACGGGTGGCTTGGCCGTGTGTGATGGGGGCGTCACAGCGCGATCGTCCGCTTTTCGCCAGCTGAGGGACCGCTATTGGGAAGACCGAGAGACCGCTCGGGGTCGAGGCTGTGTGATAACCCAGTCTCGGGTCACGGGTTGAGGCCCATAGCGGACGTAAATAGTGGTGTCTCTCACCAGCGGGCTCGCGCGTCTGACGTGCACCGCCAGATCGAAAGCGCTACAAGTGTGAGTTCCCTTGGAGGAACCCTCGATTTGAAGCTGGCCTCCGATATCGAACTACGACGAACGGTCGCGAACTTCCCTGGTTCCCTGGACTGCGGCGGCGGCGACCCAACAATTACCCATTACGCGCAGCTCGAAAACACCCGTTCAATGTTGTTCGGCAGCTAAGAAATTCTTGGTACGTGCACGATTTTGCCCCCGAGTCACGCTCAAGCACACTAAATCATTTTCCGAGTTCTCGCTTGCACACCTAGCTGCGCATACAGCTCGGCAGCACAGCGCCGGATCCTTCGGACCCGCACGGTCCGGTCAAGAAGTGCGGACGGCTTGGCCATTCAGGTGCTGAGTCGGATCTCAAAGCAAACGTGAACTCGACCCCGGACGGAGCTGAGTGGCGGTATCTAGCGCGACTCAAGTGTTTGCGGACGGCCGCTACCGGCCAAAACTCGCTAGCCGGGCCTCTAGTTCAGCTTTTCCGTTAGCAGACACTCAAAGGTCCGCTTTCGTTATTCGCGAATCCCAGGATCTCAGACCTATACTGGATCTTGCCGATGATGCATGGCGGCTACGCGTGCGGTTTTCCCGGCACGCACAAGGGGGGAGCCGTGACAACACGCCGTGACTTAATGACTGGTGCGGTGGCAGTGGCCGGGGCGACGCTGGCGCCGCAACCGGCCAACGCACAAGAACACGATCAGGATCACGGCCATCAAGCTCTTCCGTCGGATCTGGCACTACGTGTCAAAGCGCTTGAGTCATTACTGGTGGCCAAAGGCCTGGTAGATCCCGCTGCGCTCGATGCGCTTGTTGATGCATACGAACACAAGATCGGACCGAGAAATGGCGCGCGGGTCGTAGCGCGTGCGTGGGTTGACGGCGCGTATCGGCAGCGCCTGCTGGCAAACGCGAATGCGGCCATTGCTGAACTGGGGTACGGCGGCGGCGAGGGTGATCACATGGTGGTCGTCGCGAACACGCCGAAAGTGCATAACCTCGTTGTTTGCACTCTATGCTCCTGCTATCCGTGGCCGGTGCTCGGGCTTCCCCCCGTGTGGTACAAGTCCTTTGCTTATCGTTCGCGAGCGGTGATCGACCCACGGGGCGTGCTGCGGGAATTCGGGCTGGAGCTACCTGCCGATGTTGAAGTGCGTGTCTGGGATAGCACTGCAGAACTGCGCTACCTGGTATTACCGGAGCGCCCGCAAGGCACAGACCACTTAGCGGAGGTGGAACTGGCAGCACTGGTTACGCGTGATGCGATGATCGGCGTCGCGCGAATTGCTGCGCCGACCGAGGGGGAACGGGCATGAATGGCATCCACGACATGGGCGGCATGCAGGACATGGGGCCAGTCCGACCTGAGAAGAATGAGCCGGTGTTCCATGCGCAGTGGGAAGGACGCATATTCGCACTCGGCATGGCGATCGACGGTCCATGGACGTATGCCGAGTGGCGTTACCAGCAAGAGCTGATCCCCCCCTCCGAGTACCTGAAAATGAGCTACTACGAACGGCGGGTCACGAGTCTCCCGCAGTTGCTGGTTAAGACCGGCCTTGTGACACCGGCCGAGCTGGAGAGCGGTCGGCCGGGTGCCGCATCGACCGTGACACGCAAGGTACTCAAGGCATCTGAGGTGGCGCCGATGCTTGCAGCAGGATGGCCATCGAGCCGTAACGTTCCTGCGATCGCAGGCTTTCACGCTGGACAGAGAGTTCGCGCACGCAACATCAATCCGGTCGGGCACACGCGTCTGCCTCGCTACGCGCGCGGCAAGCTGGGGACGATCATGCGCGACCACGGCGTGTTTGTGTTTCCGCATACGGATGGCCATGACTTAGGCGAGATGCCGCAGCATGTTTACTCGGTGCGGTTCGAAGCGCGCGAGCTGTGGGGGGACGCCACCAGTCAGTCCGACTCTGTATACGTGGATCTGTGGGATGATCATCTTGAACCCGCGTGATTTGGTTACGAAGATGGACCCGGCGCTTACCAAGGCTCTCCGGCGGCTACCGCGAGATGATGATGACCCCGTGTTCGCCGAGCCCTGGCAGGCATCCGCTTTTGCGCTGGCGGTCTCCCTGTCCAAACAGGGGCACTTTACCTGGAGTGAGTGGGCCGACACGCTAGGCGAAGAACTGAAGGCGAGCGCGGCCCGCGGGGAGCCCGACGATGGGTCACACTATTACCACTGCTGGCTTGCCGCGCTCGAGCGCCTGGTAGTGAGCAAGCGGTTATCCGATACGGCCGCACTGCTGGCGCGCAAAGAGGCCTGGGCTGATGCCTATCGCCACACCCCGCACGGCCAACCGGTGCAGTTGGATAGTGATTCGAAGGGTTGAGCAGCGAGTGCGCCCGTGGCCGTTAACCCCCGTCGCCGAGGCGTTCGATAATCAAAATGCGCGGCGACGTGATTCCGATTAAGTTCCTCACCCGGTTTCCGCGATTTGGTGCGTCATATCGGGTTCCCCTCGTCCTCTAGTGAGAAGAACTGATCGGACGGAACGCATTTCAGTCGATCACGCGGCTCCAAGCTCCATATCTGACCCGCCCTGGGGGGTCGATCGACTCAGGGGTTGCCTGGCTCCTCGCGATACACCGTGAATCAGACACTCAGACTATTTAGCTCCGCTGGCAGCCCTGGCTTCGCAATGCGATCATCGTGTCATTACGATGAAACTCGACCTCGATTTCGTACGACGCCAGTTCCCTGCGTTCGCGGAAGTCTCGCTCGAGCACCAGGCGTTCTTCGAAAATGCCGGCGGCTCCTACGCATGCGGGCCGGTAATTCGCCGCCTCAGCGAACACTACCGGCGGCTCAAAGTTCAGCCGTACTACGCCTTCCCCGCCTCCACCGAGGCTGGGGAGTGGATGGATGCATCCTATGTGCGCCTCGCAGAATACCTCGGCGTGACACCGCAAGAGGTGCATTTCGGCCCTTCGACCTCGCAGAACACCTACGTGCTCGCGCAGGCTTTTCGCACGCTGCTCAAGCCAGGCGATGAAATCATCGTCACGAATCAGGACCACGAAGCCAACAGTGGCAGCTGGCGGCGGCTCGCTGCGCACGGAGTCATCGTGCGCGAGTGGCTGGTGGATCCCGAAACCGGCAGGCTGGACGAGGCGCAACTCGAGCGACTCCTGACCGATCGCACGCGGCTGCTCACTTTCCCGCACGCCTCAAATGTGGTGGCGCACATCAATCCCGTAGCGCGCATCACGGCCCGGGCACGGGCGGCCGGGGTCATCACCGCGGTGGATGGCGTAGCGTGGGCTCCGCACGGGTTCCCCGACGTTGCGGCGCTCGGCGCAGACATTTACCTCTTTTCGCTTTACAAGACTTACGGCCCCCATCAGGGGCTGATGGTGGTTCGCGGCGCCTTGCTGAATCGACTCGCGAACGAAGGGCACTATTTCAATGAAACCGAGGCGCACAAACGTCTAGTGCCTGCAGGCCCCGATCATGCCCAGGTTGCCGCGGCGCGCGGCATAGCGGAGTACTTCGACGCTCTGGACGAGCATCACGAGAGAGTGACTCCTAATCCTCTGCCTAGCAGTAGCCGCGCCGAGCGGGTTCGCAACTTGCTGCGCGCAGCTGAAGTCCCCCTCCTCGCAAGGTTGCTCGACTACCTCTCCGCCCGCAAGGACGTACGGCTCCTCGGTCCGGCTAGAGCCGAGGAGCGCGCCGCAACCGTATCCTTCGTGCCCCACGCGATCGATCCCGGGGAGATAGTGAGCAGGCTCGCCAAGCGGGGATTCATGGCGGGCAACGGCAATTTCTATGCCGTAAGGCTCCTTGAGGGCATGCACGTGGACCCGATGCGCGGCGCTGCGCGTCTCTCGCTCGTGCACTACAACTCCGTGAGTGAAATAGCCGGTCTCATCGATGCGCTCGAGCGCGTCCTCGAGTGAGGCGATTCAGCCCTTCGCGCCCGATGCGCCTCTGCGCAAGACGCTCGACCGGGCGGTGCGCACGGCCTTTGGCATGAGTCGCGCCATCGACTTCGGCGTGGCCGTGAACACGGTCGGTCTCGGAGCAAAATATCCTTTCGCCTTCACGGATGCGCAAGGCAAGTTCCTGACTTGGGGGGAAGTCCTATCGGCTGCACCTGCCCAAGGACATTCCGGCGAAGTTGTTTTGGTCGGTAACGGTTTACGACGCACTCATCGCCTCCGGGCTCGATAACGGGCAAGCATTCCCGTCCATCAACGCGATGGACAAGCCGGCGGCAAATGCCGACGGCTCAACCGACACTTATTTCGACCCCACGTCCCCGAGCGACGGAAAGAATTGGCTGAGAACCGTCTCTGACAAAGGGTACTTCGTGATCCTGCGGCGCTACGGCCCGACCGAGACCTTTTTCAACCAGTCCTGGCGGCCGGGAGACATTGAGGAAGCGAAATAAGACTTCTCAATTTGATCGTCGCCGAAGCCCGCTATCGCAATGTTGAACGTCCGCTTTCGCGGCCAAGAGGGACCGGTTTTGGTCCGATTTCGATCTACTTCGATTTACGCCGGATCGGCGTCGGCTTTCGCTCGCGGAGCCGCTGCGTCGCGAACAGCTGTCTGTGGGTCCCGATGCGATGCAAAACGACGGCGCGCCGACGTATGCGATAAACGAGCAAGAGATCAGGTCCAAGATGACACTCCGTGAACCCGCTCCACTTCGCTCGATGCTTGCTGAGGCGGTGCTCGCGGAGGGCTGACGGAAGCTTGTCACCCGAGATCAGGAGGTCAAAAATGTACTCGAGTGTTTCGACGTCGAAATCGGAATGCTGGCGAGCGGTTCTATAAGCGCGCTTAAAGCGCGGCAGAAATGATCAGCTCTCGAGCCAACGAATGGCCTCGCGACTGCTGCCGAAACGACGACCCTTGCCAGTAGCTTCTTCCTTCGAGGAATCCTTGAGCGCGGCGCGAAGTTCAGCGATCG
>Ga0187777_10002831_pt1 | contig 11063 bp, 10 predicted proteins | sample 1015_Q2_SP5_10_M_FD_132416 | JGI IMG/M metagenome (GOLD analysis project Ga0187777, IMG submission 132416) | Tropical peat soil microbial communities from peatlands in Department of Meta, Colombia - 1015_Q2_SP5_10_MG | ecosystem: Environmental > Terrestrial > Soil > Wetlands > Peat | place...
GACCGATCGCGGTACCTGCGGTTCCAGACTCCACTCGCGGAGCTCAGCGACGAGCAGCTCTCGTACCTGACCGCGGTCGACCATCACGATCATGAGGCGCTGGTGGCGCTCGACCCGCAATCTGACGACGCGATCGGCGTAGCCCGGTTTGTGCGGGTCAGCGACAACGTCGCCGAGTGCGCGATCGTCGTCGCCGACGACTGGCAGAACCGGGGCTTGGGCGGCGAATTGCTCGACCGTCTGGTCGAACGCGCGCGTGAGGAGGGAGTGGAGCGGTTCACCGCGCTCGTGCTCGCGGAGAACACCGACGCGCTGCGCTTGCTCGAGCGGCTCGGGGACACCGTCCGCCATTCGGAGGGCTCACAGCTCGAGCTCGAGATCGAGTTGCCCGAGCAGCCGGGGGCGGGCACTCCCTTGCGAATCATCCTCGCTGGGGCAGCCCGGGGCCTCGTGGTCCCCGCGATCAGCATGTGGCGACAGGTGGCCGACTTCGCGCATCGCCTTGGCCGCGCGGAGGCCGTCAGGCAGCCCGCCAACGTGATCGTCGCCCATGCGTACGGCGACGGCGGGACGGACACGCCGGCGCTCGCCGTCGCCGCCGGACTGGCGGCCGCCCGCAACGCCCACGTCCATCTGGTCGAGACCTATTGGCCCGTGCTGTCGGACCGCGACGAGGTCGACCAGCGGCTTTCCGCGGCCGCGGACGAGCTGCGCCGCCGAGGGATCGGCGTCACGACCCACGTGCTCGGCGGCGACACCGTCGACGCCCTGATCGACGTCGCTGTGCAGACCGACGCGGCGATGATCGTGATCGACCCGCGTGTCGCCAACGCGGTCACGCGCTGGCCCGCCTACACGCTGCCGGCGCGCGTGTGCGCCCGAGCGCCCTGCGACGTGCTCATCGCACGACACGCCGCTTAACGGCGACGGGCCCGGGCGCTCACCGCCCGGGCCCGCCTTCGAAATCAGTCCGCGGCGCTTACGCCGCCGCGCTCAGGCCTTCGAGTTCGGCGGTGGCGGCCAGACGACGGAGGCCCTGCTCCTCGAGCTGTCGGGCCCGCTCGGCGGTGATTCCGAGCTCCGACCCCGCCTGGCGAAGGGTTCGCGGCTCCTCGCCCGCGAGGCCGAACCGCAGCCGGATCACGCTCGCCTCGGCTGCCGGCAGTCGCTCGACGGCCTCGTTGACGCGCTGATCGCGCTCGAGGTCGGCCACTTCCTGCATCGGCTCCGGTCGATCGCTCGCGAGCAGATCGCCGAGCGCCGTCTCACCGTCGTCGCTGACCGGCTGATCGAGGCTGGTCATCGCGCGGCTGAGCTCACGGAGCTCCATCACCTCGTCGATCGGAAGCCCGGCGACGGCCGCGATCTCATCGTCGGTCGGCTCGCGTCCCAGCTTGATGCTCAGCTCGCTCTCGATCTTGCGCACCTTGACCTGGCGCTGCGAAACGTGCACCGGCACCCGGATCGTCCGGCCGTGGTTCTGCAGACCGCGCTGAATCGCCTGCCGGATCCACAGCGTGCCGTAGGTCGAGAACTTGAAGCCTCGCCGCCAGTCGAACTTCTCGACCGCGCGGATCAGCCCGAGCATTCCCTCCTGAACCAGGTCCTCCATCGGCAGGCCGTGGCCCTGATAGCGCCGGGCCTGCGATACGACCAGCCGGAGGTTCGCGTTGATCATCCGCTCCTTGGCGGCGAGGTCACCGCGCTCGATCCTCTTCGCGAGCTCGATCTCCTCCGCCGCGGTCAGCAGCGGGTGCACGCGGGCGTTGCGCATGAACAGCTCGAGCGAGTCGAGCGAGCCCACGCCGCGGTCAGTGTCGGCCGCCCGCAGCTCGACGCCGGTCTCAGCCGGGCCGCCGCCGTGCGCGCCACGACGCTTGTCCTGGCGTCGATTGGCCGCCATGGGCCTGCGCTTCGGGGTGCCTGACCGAAGGCGCCTGGTGGTTTCGTGGTTGCCGGACCGAGGGGAAGTCCGACGATCTACTTCAAAATTGTCCAATTCAATCCCTTTGTCATCCATAGTTCGATGCGTATCGAATTATACCATTGTTCGACGGTCATCGAACCATTCTTATCGAACCCTTCAGAGCCGATGGCCCGGGGCATCACGCCTTGTCGAGGGGGCGCCACGCCGTGGTCCGGAGTGCGCCGTACCGTCACCGGGACGGCGCCACCGGAGCCCTAAAACGTGAAGACGCCGGCCGGTCCATCTTCCTTCTACCCGAAGAAGCGTTCTTGTTGATTACTTCGTTTGCGCTCAAATGTCACACCCCTTCTGACCCGTGAAGGCCGAAAAACGATTCGGGGCGGCGACCCGGCATCCTGCCGCTGCCGATTTGACAGCGTTCGTGCATCTGCCTGAACCGGGGTCGAGAGCGCGTGATCCGCGTGGGCGAGTCCGTCCTCCCACGGCAGCCGACGACGCCTGATCCGGCGGGCGAGCCCGTCCTCCCACGAGCCAAGAGCGCGTGCTTCGCGGGGTAGCGCAGGGTCGTGGGGGTCGGCACTCATCCGCCTCATCGAGCCCCCGCGCCGGCGACGGTGAGACGCTGGCGCCCCGCCTCATCGGATATTCGAGCGTCTCTCCGATCGCCTTGGGTATCGCATATGGCGTGCGCATCGACGGCCTCATCACGGGAGGCCCGTGGCGCTCGCCCCCGCCGCCACCTTCGACAAACCCGTAGTTCACCCGAGTCCGTCCGGAGAACTACTGCTAACGCTTTCGGCCGACTACGACGATAAGGGGGCATGTTCTCGAACAGCGAGGCGCTCTCCCGGGCGAGCCATGAGTTGCGGACCCCGCTGAACGCGATTCTCGGCTTCGGGCAGCTGCTGCAGCTCGACGAGCTCAACGAGTCTCAGCGCCACAGCGTCGAGCAGATCTTGGCCGGCGGCCGTCACCTGCTTGCGCTGATCGAGGATCTGCTCGATCTCTCGCGTCTCGACGCCTCCGGCCTCGATCTGCGCCCGGTCGACGTGGGTGCTCAGATCGCCGAGGCGGTCTCGCTGTGCGCGCCGCTCTCGACCGAGGGGTCGCTGACCCTCGCCGTCGAGACGGGCGAGGATCCGCTCGTGGCGAATGCCGACCCCCGCCGACTCAAGCAGGTGCTGCTAAACCTGATCTCGAACGCGATCAAGTACAACCGCCCGGGCGGCTCGATCACGGTCCGGGCCCGGTCCGACGGTGATGACGGCGTGCGGATCGACGTGATCGACTCGGGTGTCGGGATGAGCTACCAGCAGCTGACGCGTCTGTTCCTGCCGTTCGAGCGACTCGATGCGCCGGCCCGAGGCATCGACGGCAACGGCCTCGGCCTAGCCGTCTCGAAGGCCCTCGTCGAGGCGATGCGCGGCACGATCGACGTCGCCTCGAACCCAGGCGCCGGATCGGTCTTCAGCGTTCGCCTGACCGCCGCCGTGGAGTACTCGGCCGCCCCCGCCGCCGTGGCAGTTTCGGCGTCCCCCGCCGCCGTGGCGGTCTCGGGCGCGCCGGCCGCCATATGCCCGCTGCCTAAGGCCGCCTGAAGGCGCCGCTGCTCGGCCTCCTCGGGCCTCACCGGCCGGGCAGGTGGTAGATGTCGAGCGTCCCGCTCGTCGAGTGATCGTTGGCGTTACCAACCGGCAGGATGACCCGGCCGCCGACCACGATTGGGCTGTTCCAGTGGCCGCTGCCCGCCGGCAGCGACACGAGCCGGCGCCCGGTCGTCGGCACGTAGACATCGAGCGATCCGCCGGGGTCGTAAACGTACAGCAGGCCGCCGGCTATCACCGGGCTGGTGCCGCCGTCCCCGGACCGCCACGCCACCGACAGTCGCGGGTTGGCGCCCGTGCCGCCGAGCGTGTACGCCCACGTGCCTGACCCGTCACCCACGAACACCCAGATCCGGCCGTTGTGGGTCCAGACCGCCGGCGCCGTGAACACCTGGTCGCCGCCGGGGGTGGAAAGCTCCTGAATCTGACCGCCCAGGCGCGGACCGGCGCCACCGGCGGTGCCGTCGAGACGATCGAGATCGAGCAGGTCGAGCACGCCGGCCTTCCCGCCCTGGACGGCCAGCCTGCGACCGTCAAAGTCCGGCAGGACGGCGGGCGAGGTGCTCCCGAGGTCGAGATCGTCCGAGTTCAGCCGGGCCTGATCGCTGGGCGTCCAGTTGTGGACCAGCGTGCCCCCGTCGGGGCTTAGCTCGAGCACGCTGTCGCCCCAATACGTCGAGCCGTTGAACGGCGCATTCCCCGTAGCGACGAGCATCCGTCCGGTGTCAGGCTCGATTACCGCGCCGGCGCGCCCCCAGATCGCTGAGTCGCTGGCCGGGCATGACCTCGGCGGGTCGATCAGCCGGTGGCGATCCGAGCACAGCGAGTTCCACACTGCGGTGATGCGTCCGGTTGACAGGCTGATCGTGACCACGTGGCCCTGGTAGGGCGGGATGTCGCCGATGTAGCCGCCGGTGGTCACGACCAGCGAGTCGCCGCTGATGTTCAGCGCGGAGGCGATCTTCTCGTGCGTGGCGTCGAACGTCACGCGCACGGGCCATCCGCCGGCGCGGATCTCGCGGCCGGTGGCGAGCGCGAGCTTGTGGATGCGCCCATCGGGCGAGGCCGCGTAGATGAACTGGCGATCGGGATCGGCGATCGGCGTGGCGGTGGTGAACTGCGAGCTGCCGAGGTACGAATGGATGTCGGCGGGGGTGAACTCCCACAGCCGCTTGCCGCTGCCCGGGTCGAGCGCGAGCGTCCGTCCGTACGTGGTCGTGACCGCGATCACGTCGCGCTTGCGCCCTCGCACGGTCACGCCGGCCAGTTCGATCGCGGACGAGTCGGCCGTACCCGGCAGCCGGACCGTCCGAAGCTTCAGCCGCATGACGTTGCCGGTGGTGATGCCCGTCGCCGCCGGCCCGACCCCGCTGCGCTGAGCGTCGTAATCGAATCGAAGCCAATCCGCCTCCGGGATATTGACCCGCGCGGTCGTCGCGCTCGCGTATTCGCTCGAGGAGTCCGCACCAGGGTCTACCACGGCCGGCCCGGTCCCGCCGCATCCCGCGAGGATCGCGGCGCAGCCGGCGATCGCGCCCCAAATCGAAACGACCCGCTTCATGGCACCTGAGGCGGCCCACCCTGGAAGCCCGGCGGCACCGGTGTCGCCACCGGCACCCGGAGCGGAACGGGCAACGGCGCCGCCTCCCCCGGCTGCCCCGGCTGCCCCGGCACGCGGACCCGGCCGAAGGCGCCACCGAGCGCCAGCGCCACGAGCGCGGCGAGCATCGCGAACGGGAAGATCAAGGCTGCAGTCGAGGCGCCGAGCAGCTGACGCCCCCACGCCCTGGCAAGGCTCATGGACGGCATGGTAGCCCGGCACTTCGCACCACAGGCCTCGCCCGAGCTCACCGCAACCCGACCTCAACTTGGCTGGACGCCCGAACCCGCGGGTACGATCACGCCGCGGGTCCCGAGCCCCAACATCGATCGTATGCAGCGTCTTTCCATCGCCCGCTCGCTGCGCCTGGCGCTCGTCGCGCTGACGATCGCCCTTGCCGTGATCGCCGCGCTCGGCGTCGCCAGCCTCTACAACTCGCGCCAGAGTTACGAGAACAAGCTCGAGCAGACCTCGTCGCTCGCCACCGCAGCGGCCAACCTCGCAGCCGCCGGGATCGCCGAGGAGGAGGTAGTGCGCGACGCGCGCGGAGCCGGTGCGGCCGCCGCCCGCGCCCAGGTCGCCGCCGCCTACCGGTTCGCCGCCAACGCGGCCACAAACCTCGCGGCCACCGATCCCGCAAGCGAACGACTCGTCCGCGCGCAGGTCGCCGCCGAAGACCAGGCCCGCCGGTTTGCCCTCACCGGGCAGCTCCCAGCCGCTACCGCGGCGAGCGGCCCCCTTGCCAGAGCCCGTTCGCTCGCCACTCAGTTACAGGCCCGCCAGCTGACCCGCGAGGCACAGGCCCGCCAACAGGCCCGCTCCGAATCCCGACGTGCTCTGCTCCTGATCGTGGTCGCCGGGGTGCTGGCGCTCGCCGGAGCGCTGGGGCTGATCACCGTGCTGGTCCGGTCGATGCGCGAGCCCCTCGACGAACTGGTCCAGGCGACCCACAGCCTCGCCGAGGGCCATCTCGAGCAGCGTGTTAACCCATCGGGACCGCGAGAGCTCCAGGATCTCGCCGGCGCCTTCAACGCGATGGGCGAGGACCTCGCGACCGCCCAGCGCCGAGTCGAGGAGGAGCGGGCGCGCCTGGCGATCACGATCGAGAGCCTCGGCGACGCGCTGATCGTCACCGAGCCCGGCTCGAGCACGATCGCCACGGTCAATCCGAGGGCGACGCAGCTCGTGCCTGAGCTGACCCCGGGAGCTCAGGTGGACGGCGAAGACAGCCCGCTGCCCCCTGAGCAGTCCGCGCTGCTCCACGAGATGCCGGTCGAGCATCGCGGGCGCTCGCTGGCCGTGACCGCCGCGCGGCTCGGAAGCGCGAACGACGGTGTCGTCTGGACCGTGCGCGACATGAGCGAGCGCGCGCGGCTCGAGCGGGCCAAGAGCGAGTTCGTCGCGACCGCCTCGCACGAGCTGCGCAGCCCGTTGACCTCGATCAAGGGCTTCGTCGAGTTGCTCCAGCGCTCCCCCGAGAACATGTCAGAGCGCCAGCGCGAGTTCGTCGAGATCATCCTCAAGTCGACCGACCGGCTCGTTGAGCTGGTCAACGACCTGCTCGACGTCGCCCGGATCGAGGCTGACCACGTCGAGATCAACCGCCGCCCGATCGACGTCGGCGACGTCGTGCACGACGTGGTCGAGCTGATGCAGCCCCGCGTACTGGAGAAGCACCAGAACCTCACCTCGTACGTCGCCCCGACCCTGCCTCCCGCGCTCGCCGATCCGGGACGCGTGCGCCAGATCGTCGCCAACCTCGTGACCAACGCGCATCTGTACACGCCCGAGGGAGGCAATATCCACGTCGGCGTCGTACCCGACCGTGCGTGGGTCCAGATCGTCGTCGCGGACTCCGGCGTCGGAATGACCGACGAGGAGGTTTCGCGAGTATTTGACCGCTTTTACCGCGCGGCGAACCGGAGCGGCACCAATCCGGGAACGGGTCTGGGGCTGTCGATCGTCAAGTCGCTTGTGGACCTCCACTTCGGGCAGATCACGGTCGAGAGCGAGGTCGGGCGCGGCTCGGTGTTTCGCGTGCGACTGCCCGCGGCGGTGCCGGGGCTCGACTCGGCGGGCGCGCTCGAGTCGATCCGCGGCCGCAGCGTGCTCGTGGTCGACGACGAGGAGGAGATCGCCGAGCTGATCGCCCGCCAGCTCGCCGTCCTCGACGTCCAAACGACGATCGCGCTGAGCGGCGAAGAAGCCCTCGCGCGGTTGCACGAGGACCACTTCGACGCGGTGACTCTCGACGTCCTGATGCCCGGACTGGACGGGTTCGAGGTACTGCGGCAGATCCGCGACGACCGAGACCTCGCGACGATGCCAATCGTGTTCGTGTCGGTGTTCTCGGGCCGCCAGGAGCTAGCCGGCGAGTGGGTCGTGAGCAAGCCGATCGACGCCAACGAACTGCGGGCGGTGCTCGGAGCGGCGGTCAGTGCGGGCCGTTCGCGCGTGCTGGTCGTCGGCCGCGAGGAGCTCCAGACGACGCTCGAGCCGGCGCTCGACGACCTCGGCATCGAATTTCAGTGGGAGGTGACGGGCGTCGCGGCGGCGCGCGTGTGCCGGGAGCGCCGCTTCGAGGTCGCGCTCGTCGATGTCGGGATCCGCAATCCCCAGATGGTCGTTCAGGCGCTGGACCTGCGCGGCCGCCGCGTCCGGCGCGCGGTGATCCTGGTCTCCGACGGCGAGACGCCGACGCCGCCCGGGGTCGGAAAGCTGGGGATGGAAGTCGTCCCGGCGGAGTACGCCGCCTCGGCGGTGCTTGCCGCACTTCGAGGGGAGCGGTAGCTTTCTGATGCCGAGGTAGGCTTATGCGCCAGGACGGGTCGGCTTGGCGCTGCACGAGTTGATACAGCTTTTCGCTGCACGAGTTGATACAGGTACGCTGATTCGATGGCAGTCCAGAGCGAGATCGGGCTGATCGACGAGCTCGTCCGCGTGCGGGCCGAGCTCAGACGCCGCGAACGCGAGTCCGCCGACAAAGAGCTTCAACTCCAGCGGTACGCGGCAGACCTGCGCGAGACGTTCAAGCAGGAACGAGCTCGGGCGCAGGAGCTGCGCCGTTCCTACATGGCGACCGTGCGGGCGCTGTCGAACGCGGTCGAGGCCCGTGACGCCTACACCGGCAAGCACGCCGAGCGCGTCGCCGCCTACGGGCTCGTGATCGCCCGCAAGTTCACGCCCGAGCTGGCGATCACCCCCGAGCTCGAGTTCGGCTACCTCCTCCATGACGTCGGCAAGGTCGCGATCCCGGACTCGATCCTGTACAAGCCGAGCTCGCTCGACGAGGCCGAGCGCGCGCTGATGTCGCGCCATCCAGTGATCGGCGCCGAGATCGTCCAGGGCATCGAATTCCTGGCCGAAGCGGCCGAGGTGGTCCGCTCGCACCACGAGCGGTGGGACGGCACCGGCTATCCGGACGGCCTCGCCGGCGAGGAGATTCCTTTGGCCGCGCGAGTGTTCTCGGTCGCCGACGTGCTCGACGCGCTGACCACCGACCGGCCCTACCGACCAGCCTGCTCGCTCCGCTACGCGCGCGCGATGATCTCCGGCGAGAGCGGCACGCAGTTCGATCCGCGTGTCGTGGACGCCTTCAATTCGATCGACGACGAGGTGTTCGAGCGGATCGCGGCCGAGATTCGATGAGCGCAGACTCTCCGGCCCCGTCCGGACACGGAGTCCTGATCGTCGATGACGACCAATTCATCCGCAAGCTGATCGCGACCACGCTCGAGGACGTTGCGGAGTTCGAGTTGCATGAGGCGGCCGACGGCGTAGAGGCGATCGAGGTCGCACGGCGCACCCGTCCCACACTCGTGTTCCTCGATGTCGACATGCCGCGCCTGAACGGGATCGAGGCGTGCCGGCAACTGCGGGCCGACGATGAGTCCGGCGAGGTCACGATCGTGATGCTGACCGCGGCCTCGGGCGACAGCGTCGAGTCCGAAGCCGAGCGGGCCGGCGCCGACTTGTTCCTGACCAAGCCGTTCAGCCCGCTCGACCTGCTTCGCCTGGTCGACCGGCTTGGCGAGCGCGGCGCCAGCTGAGCGGTCGCGGCTGCAACACTCCGTGCATGACTCGTCGCGCCTGGGTGGCGTTCGCGGCCGCCTCGCTGGTTTGGGGCGTGCCCTACCTGTTCATCAAGATCGCGGTCGAGCACGGCGTCACCCCGCCGGTGCTCGCCTGGGGACGAGTGACGCTTGGCGCGCTCGTGCTGCTGGCGCTGGCCGGGAGGGCGGGCACGCTCGGGAGCGTGCGCAGATACTGGCGGTGGCTGCTCGCCTTCGCTGTCGCCGAGATCGTGATTCCGTTCCCGATGCTCGCGATCGGCGAGGAGCGGGTCCCCTCGTCGCTGGCCGCGATCATGGTCGCGACGGTCCCGCTGATCGGGGCGCTGCTGGCGATCCGCTTCGACCACTCCGAGCGACCCACGCCGGTCCGCGCGGTCGGCCTGGCGATCGGTTTCGGAGGCGTGATCGCGCTCGTCGGGATCGACGTCGCCGGCCATCGCGGGGAGCTGCTTGGGATCGGGGCGATCATGGTCACCGCCACCGGCTACGCAATCGGACCGATGCTGCTCAAGCACCGCCTCACCGGGCTCGACCCCCGCGCGGCCATGGGCGCGAGCCTCGCACTCGCGTCGCTGATACTGCTGCCGTGGGCGGCGCTCGACCTACCCGCGCGGGCGCCGTCGGCGGGCGGGATCGGGGCGGTCGTCGTGCTCGGGCTCCTGTGCACCGCCGCGGGATTCGTGGTCTACGCGATCCTGATCGGCGAGGCGGGCACGAGCCGCGCCACCGTGATCACGTATGTCAACCCGGTCGTCGCGGTCACGCTAGGGGTGCTGCTGCTCGGCGAGCAGCCCGGGGCCGGCGCGATCGCCGGGCTGCTCCTGATCCTCGCCGGCGGGTGGCTGGCGACCGACGGCCGACTCCCACCCGGTCTAACGCGTGTGGTGGCGCGGGCCCCGCGACGCGCGCATGCGCTCGGCGAGCACGTCGACCTGACCGTCGCCACGGACGTATAACGGGCCTCGCTTACGCTCGGCGTCCCTGGGGCCGTTCCGCCGGGCGTCCGTGCCCAGCGGTTCGCACGACCTGCCGGGTCGCATAGCTGCCCAGGTGGATGTCCGCTCTCGGGTGACTCGCGCCCGATTCAGCGGAGGAAAGACACGCGTTGCCGGCGCACGTCACCCGAAGCGGACGCCACCGGACGCCACCGGAGCTACTACGAAATCTTGATCAGGATGATCGTGTTGATCACGAACGCGATCGCAAACCCGATCGTCCAACGGTTCAGGTTGCGCTCGACGAGCGACCCGCCGCCGAACGGGCCCGCGCCCGTCCCCACGCCGAACGCGCCCGACAGCCCTGCGTCCTTGCCCGAGTGCATCAGGATCAGGAACACCAGGACGACGCAGATAAAGACCTGGACCACTCCGAGGACGGTGCTCATCGCGAGAGCGATGGTAGCGCCACCCGCCTAGTCGGGCGGCTGATCGCGTTCCTGCTCGCCGTCGAGGTTGCGAAGGATCGTGATCGCCTCGCCCCGCAGAGCGCGGTCGAGCTCCTCGTAGTCGGCGTCGGACAGCTTGCCCGTACGGTGGTCGAGTTCGGCGTCTCGCAACTCGCGGTACTTGGCCTCACGCTCGGCCTCGAGCTCGGCGAGGTTGGTGGCGTGGGACTGATCGCCGGCGACGTCGTCGCTTTGGCCCGCGAGCGCGCGCCGAACCGGCGCGGAGACGAACGCGACCACGGCGAAGAGAATCGCGAAGATCACCAGGTACTCGACGACCTGCATGCTCCGCTCGCTCTCAGACTGGCTCGCGGACGGGAACCGGGGGTGGCGGCGTCGGTCGCGCCGCAGAAGGCATCCGCGCGCGCCGGCGCGCGAACGACGGCACCGGCCACAGCGCGATCAGCCCGCCCAC
>Ga0187777_10002833_pt1 | contig 11062 bp, 13 predicted proteins | sample 1015_Q2_SP5_10_M_FD_132416 | JGI IMG/M metagenome (GOLD analysis project Ga0187777, IMG submission 132416) | Tropical peat soil microbial communities from peatlands in Department of Meta, Colombia - 1015_Q2_SP5_10_MG | ecosystem: Environmental > Terrestrial > Soil > Wetlands > Peat | place...
CCGAGCCTCTTGTTGCACTCAGCCAGCCACTTGCAGTACTCCAGCCTCTCGCTAGCCGGCTTTGTCGTGTCCCTGACGTCCATTTCCATCGAGGATATGGCCCTACCATATTCCCCATTGTGGATCATTACAACTATCTCCTGAAGGCTCATACGTCCCCCTGAATCGACGGTTCTCACGATAAGAAACCGTGTAATCATTAGATGACCTTGAACTCAAAATTCGAGCGGCACGAATGGGTGGTTCAAACATCCCCTGCAATTTGTATAAACGGCAAGGACCATCCTCATGTCTCTTGCCCGTATTCACGAAGCGCCTCTCGCTGAGGACAGAAGGCGAGAACGACATGGTGGACATCACCCCCGAGGTCCAACGGGCCGTGGACGAGAGCGGCTTCGCTGACGGGGTGGCGGTAGTCTTCGTCCCAGGCTCAACCGCAGCGGTCACCACCATCGAGTTCGAGCCGGGGCTGGCCAAGGATTTCCCCGACATGCTGGAGCGGGTGGCGCCGAAGGGTGTCGACTACGAGCACCAGGAGGCTTGGCACGACGACAACGGCAGGTCTCACGTCAAGGCCTCGCTGGTGGGACCGAGCCTCACCGTCCCATTCGAGGAAGGGAGCCTGACCCTGGGAACGTGGCAGCAGATAGTCTTCGTCGAGCTCGACATCGCACCCCGAGGAAGGGAGGTCGTCGTCCAGGTAATCGGGGAAGAAAGGAACGTCGAAGGAAACGAGTGACGGCAGTCATCCGGGCCCATGGTCCGTGATCCTCCAGGCGACGTATGCCAGGGGACCTATCGCGACAAAGGAGAGAAGCGTGCCCAACCAAATCCCATAGGCGGGGAAGAAGAAACTGGCGGCGATGCCATAGGGAATCACGGTGAAGATGCTTGTCTGCATGAATGAGAGCGTAAGAGAGCGCGCGAACTCCACCCCCTTCGCCCTGGATGTGACCAGGAGCGAAGACGACCAGATTGCTGGAGCGGCTGAAAACACTCCGCCTACCTGGGGCCCCGCGATTTCGCTCAAGATGACCACCGAAACGACGACCGAGCCGCCCAACACCCCCCGGAGTATTGCAAGCACCATGCTGGGCCTGGTAGGTAAATTGTCTACCTTCTGGGTAGAAATCCTCCTCCTCAGAAACAGTACGACCAGCGCGACGGCGAACCCCCCCACGACTGACAGCGTGAAATCCCGAGGGCCCCATTCTGCGACAACAGCGGAGATCGGAAGCCACAGGCCTAGGGCCATCGCAAGGCGAGGAGCCGGTCTCATTCTCTGGGGTATCGCGTAGAACAGAAGGAAGGCGAAGGTGCTGCTGAAGCCGATAGGGAACAGCGAAACCGCCTGCACTGCCGCCGAAGTAGACTGCGTGAGCCCGATGAACAGGAGGCTCACCGGCCCCGCCGAGGGAATCCCTCCCAGGAACCCTGCCGGTCCCTCCCCGAGCAGGTCAGCAAGCGTAGTCACCAGAGCCACTATGACGAAGCCGGCGGCGAAAGAAGCCAACAGACGCAGTAGAAACAGGTCCGAAATCGTCACTGGCCTCCCCTCCACTTCACGGCTTATATCCCACTCATCCGAGAAACTGGGTGCCGGGAAGCTATGGCGACGTCCAGCCCGGCGGACTAGTCCCAAACTGGTTAGGCTCAAGGTGTATACACCCAGAGCGTCCGACGATTCTTGGAAGTCTCGGGCTATGATGAAAGAGGTACGCATGCACGGGCGAGGAGGTCAGGGAGTAGTTTCTGCAGCCCAACTGCTGGCAGACGCCGCGGTCCTGGAGGGCAAGTACGTACAGGCTTTCCCCGAGTTCGGCGCCGAAAGGTCGGGTGCGCCTATCGCCGCATACGCTCGACTCAGCGACGGGCCGATTGAGATCCATTCATTCATCCGAAACCCCGACGTCGTGATGGTGTGCGACAAGTCGATGGCCTTCTTCAAGACTACGACCCAGGGCCTTTCGAAAGACGGCTGGTTCATCTGCAACTACGACGGCGCCCCCGAGGAGCTCCGGTCCAAGTTGGGCCTGGACCCGTCGGTGAAGATTGTCACTTTGGACGCCACAGGCATCGCGATCAAGGCGCTAGGCAAAGACTACCCCAATACTCCGATGCTTGGCGCCCTCCTCAAGGCAACGGGGATGGTCAGTACCGAGTCCCTGGAGAAGGTCCTCGGCGACCGTTTCAAGGGGAAGGTTCTCGCCGGGAACCAGGAGGCCCTGAAGATGGGGTACCAGGGAGGCGCCCCCGCATGAGCTGGAAGGAGCTCAACCAGGCCGCCGTCGTCAAAGGCGGCACCTCGAAGGACTACATCGTCTCCGGCTGGAGGGTCAACAAGCCCGTGATAGACGAGAAGAAGTGTACCAATTGCCTGATCTGCTGGGTGTACTGCCCCGAGCCTGCCATCCTCAGGCACGAGGGGGGCAAGGTCACCATCGACTACGACCACTGCAAGGGGTGCGGAATCTGCGAGACCGAGTGCCCCCCCAAGGCGATAACAATGGTGAGGGAGCCGTGACGATGTTGGAGACCCTGCGGGTATCCGCCCTCCAGGGGGACGAGGCGGTCGCAGAGGCCGTGCGCCAGTGTGACGTCGACGTGGTCTCGGCTTATCCCATCACACCCCAGACCATCATAGTCGAGAAGCTGGCCGAGTTCGTGGCTGACGGGAAGTTCAGGGGTGAATTCATCCCGGTCGAATCTGAGCACAGCGCACTTTCGGCCGCCCTGGGTGCGTCGGCGACAGGAGCGCGCGTCTTCACAGCCACGTCGAGCCAGGGGCTCGCCTACCTTCACGAGATGCTCTACAACGTCTCCGGCATGCGCCTCCCGATCGTGATGGCCGTCGCAAACCGGGCGCTCAGCGCGCCGCTCGTGCTGAACGCTGACCACTCCGACATGATGGGTTCGAGGGACTCCGGATGGATACAGCTCTACGCCGAGAACGTGGAGGAGATCTACGACAGGACCATCCAGCTGTTCAAACTCTCCGAGGACCCCCGCGTCATGCTCCCATCTGCAATCAACTTCGAGGGGTTCATCCTGTCCCACGACAAGGAGAGGGTCCGCCTCTTCAAGGAGGAGGCGATCCAGAAGTTCCTGGGCCGGCCCAGGATCAAGGACAAGCTAGACCCGAGCAACCCTCTGACCTTCGGCGCCATCGCGACTCCGGACACCTACTACGAGTTCAGGATGCAGCAGAACGAGGCCATGAAGAACGCCCTCGCGGTCTTCGACGAGGTCGAGGAGGAGTTCGAGAAGTTCAGCGGGAGGAGGTACGGAGCCGTCGATTCCTACAACACCGACAAGGCCGATACGATAATGGTGATCAACGGCAGCGCAGCGGGGACCATGAGGGCAGCCGCGAGGGAGCTGAACGCGGCAGGAGCCAAGGTCGGCGTCCTCGCTGTCAAACTGTACAGGCCCTTCCCGGCGGAGCAGCTGCTCTCCCATCTCGGGCACGCCTCGACTGTGATAACCATGGACAGGAGCATCAGCCCAGGCGCACCAGCGGGTCCCCTGGCCGAAGACGTCAGGTCTACCCTGCACGGAGGAGGGGTGGACAACTTGGTGATGAGCGTCGTCTACGGCATCGGCGGAAGGGACCTGTCGAAGGAAGACGGGAAGAAGATATTCGCTTTGGCAAAGGAAGGGAAGTCCTTTGGCACCGCGCCGGTGATGTATGGGGTGAAGAGCTAGATGTACGAGCAGGTCAAAGGCCTCAAGGACCTCACAACCGACGAGCCGCTCTCCCCCGGGCACCGACTCTGCCCAGGGTGTGGCGCGTCAATCGTTGTCAGACAGGTCCTCCTCGCCGCTCCCAATGACGTAATCGTGGCCAACGCCACCGGGTGCCTGGAGGTCTCCACAGCCCTCTATCCGTATTCGGCTTGGAACCGCCCCTGGATCCACTCTGCCTTCGAGAACGCCGCTGCAGTCGCCTCTGGTGTCGACGCCGCATTCAAGGCCCTCGCAAAGCGCGGAGAGGCGAAGAGGCACCCGATAATCGTCTTTGGAGGAGACGGCGGAACCTACGACATAGGCTTCCAGGCGCTTTCCGGCGCCATGGAGAGGGGCCACCGGTTCCTCTACGTATGCTACGACAACGAGGCTTACATGAACACAGGAATCCAGCGCTCGGGCGGCACCCCAATGGGGGCCTGGACCACAACCACCCAGGTGGGCTCGGCACGGGCGGGCAAGGTCGAGGCGAAGAAGGATCTGATGTCAATCGTCGTGGCGCACCGCGTCCCCTACGCGGCGACGGCTTCCATCTCCCACTGGCGGGACCTCATGACCAAGGTGAGGAAGGCGCTCTCGTACGACGGCCCGACCTTCCTCCATGTGATGGCACCCTGTACTAGGGGGTGGCGTTTCGACTCCGCCAAGACGGTGCGGATGTCGAGGCTCGCCGTCGAAACCCGCGTCTTCCCGCTTTACGAGGTGGAAGGCGGTGTGTACAAGATCACGTTCCCTGTCGCCAGCCCCAAGCCTGTTGAGGAGTACCTGAAGCTGCAGGGGCGCTACTCCCACCTCTTCCAGCCGCAGAACGCCGCCGAGCTGGAGACCATCAAGAAGGGGGTCGAGGACAATTATCGCCGCCTGGAAAAGCTTTCACAGCTGACGGCCCAGCTGTTCACCCCTCCAGCTCCCTGAGCTAGTCGCAGAACCCGTCCAAGGAAACCAGGTCCATCTGGTCAGGCTTCCACTCCATGTCGTCCGAACGCTGCATCCCGTACCTGCACACAAGGCCCGACAACTTCGCCGCGAGCTCTTCGCGCCCGACCAGAGCTTCGTCCGTGCTCATGCGTGCGGTCTCTTCGAAGAGCTTCCTCGATTCCTCGTATCCCACGAACCTGAGAACGCCGTATGAAACCGAGCGTACGCCAGCCCCGCTCAGCTCCTCAAAGAGCTCGTCGAGGTCCACCATCACAAGTCCTGGAATTACCGGCGCCAGCGAAACCCAGGTCCGGATGCCCGCGGCGTGAAGCTTCCTCAGAGTCTCGACCCTCCTTCTGAGCGGGGGCACGCCGGGCTCGAACCTCCGAACTGGGACCGTCGTAATCGACATCCCGACCTGGACCCAGTCGAACTTCGTCAGGAGGTCGATGTCCCTAAGGACAAGCGGAGACCTCGTCAGGACCGAGACGGGAAAACCTTGCCTCAGCAACACCTCGAGGCACCTCCGCGTAATCCGATACCTCGCCTCGACGGGCTGATATGGGTCCGACGCACTCGAAAGGAAGACTTCCTCCTTCTTCACTCCCCTCAGCTCTCTGTCCAATACTTCCGGGGCATTCACTTTCGCGTCTACGTAGCTCCCCCATCTCCTCTCGTCGTGGGTGAGCGAAGGCGCGTAGCAGTAGACGCAGCCGTGAGTGCACCCCTTGTACAGGTTGACCGTATATCCCGTCGACCCACGGTAGTTCAGTTTGTGGAGGAGTGTCGAGCATCGCACTTCCCGAACCTCGACGCGGCCTGGAAGGGAACGAGACTGCAGGGGAACGTGCAGAGGCGCCAGCGACAATGCAGACAGGCCGACTTGCATCGCATGATATTAGCGGGAGCGCGCGTAAGGCGGTCAGGTAGACGGGGTAACCCGAAAGTAATCGGGTAAACCAGAGCAGACCGCAAACACTTCATCCAACCTACTTCGCAAATACATGCAGATGCACGGCTCCGTTTAAGAAACTGAAGGCGCGCCGCCGGAATTATGTCAAAACAGGAACTCGAGGGGCATAGGCCAACAGTCGACGAGCTACTTGCAAAAGCGAAGAAGCCGTCGCTCCTCGCGCCACCGCTGCACAAATTCTACGGAGGGAAGCTCCAGGTCATGCCGAAGTGTGCGATCCAGAGTTATCAAGACTTCGCCATCTGGTACACGCCGGGCGTGGCCGCGGCCTGCAAGGAGATCCAGGCCAACCCCGACATGGCCTACGACCTCACCAACAAGTGGAACTTCGTAGCCATCGTCTCCGACGGGACCCGAGTGCTCGGCTTGGGCAACATCGGCCCAGAGGCCGGCCTGCCGGTAATGGAGGGAAAGAGCATCCTGTTCAAGTACCTCGGGGGCGTCGACGCGTTCCCCATCTGCCTGAAGACCCGCGACCCCGAGGAGATAATCAGGACCTGTGAACTGCTTCAACCATCCTTCGGAGGTATCAACCTGGAGGACATCGAGAAGCCGAAGTGCTTCCACGTCCTTGAGGAGGCCAGGAAGAGGCTCAAGATACCCGTCTGGCATGACGACCAGCAGGGGACCGCCACCGTAGTGCTGGCCGGTCTCATCAACGCCTTCAAGCTCGTCGGTAAAGACCCGAAGGACAGCCTCATCACCCTCATCGGCGCAGGGGCAGCCAACCTGAGGACGGCCTACGTACTGATGAAGTGGGGCATCGACCCGAAGCACATAATGCTGGTCGACACCCAGGGGATAATCTACCCAGGAAGAGACGACATCGTACAGGCCGAGAACCCCTGGAAGTACGAGCTATCGCAGATTACCAACGGCGAAGGGAGGCACGGCGACATGGCCGCCTCCTTCAAGAACTCGGATGCGATAGTTGGAGCCGCGAAGTCGGGTCCCGGCGTCATCAAGAAGGAATGGATCCAAACGATGAACGACAAGCCCATCGTCTTCGCCTGCGCGAACCCCGTTCCCGAAATCTGGCCATGGGAGGCGGAGGAGGCCGGCGCCAAGGTTGTCGCCACAGGCAGGAGTGACTTCCCCAACCAGGTGAACAACAGCCTCGGGTTCCCGGCAATCTTCCGCGGCGTCCTGGACGTCAGGGCGGTCACTGTCACCGACGACATGTGCGTCGCTGCCGCCGAAGCGCTCGCGAAGTTCGCCGAGGCCAGGGGCATCAACGAGAAGGACATCACGCCTCATATGGACGAATGGGAAGTGTACCCGATGGAGGCCGTCGCCTGCGCCCAGAAGTCGATAGACCAGGGACTCGCGAGGATCAAGCCCAGCAGGCAGGAGCTCTACGACAAAGCCACCGCCATCATCAAGCACGCCCGAGAGTGCACCGAGCTGCTGATGCAGCACGGCGAAATCAAGCACATGCCGGCCGAGAAGGACATTCTGAAGTAGGGAGAGCCCAGTTCCCGGCCCCTATCGGGTCCTGGGCGATTCCCCGCCGCTGCCGGCAAACCCTTATTCCGTTTCACTCCAGGAAGACTCCATGCGCAAGATAGTCGACGCGCACGTCCACCTCTCCGAGCGGAAGGACGACGCGCTGCGGCGCTTCGCGAAGATGAACAGCAATCCATACACTCTCGACGGGCTCCTTCACGACATGGACAAACACGAAGTGGAGTGTGGCCTCCTGCTGAGCCCTCCCCTGGAGAAGGGTGTGCCTCTTCCGAACGAGGAAATCATCGGTCTCTGCAGTAAGAGCCGCGGCAGGCTGCATCCAGTCATCACGGTCGAGCCTTCATCAAAGGAAGTCCGGAGTGCCATCAGGCTCGCAGAGCAGCACCGAAAGGCAGCGAAGGCATTCAAAGTGAGACTCGGCTACATCAAAGCTGGGGCAACAGACACGGTGTTCGACCCCCTGTACGACTACGCCGAATCGGCGGGGATGCCCGTGCTCTTCCACACGGGGGATACGGCTTTCGACAAGGGGGACCTGTCCCTTGCTCACCCTCTCACCATGGACGCACTCGCCAACAGGCGGAGCGAGCTCACCATCGTCCTCTGCCACTTCGGGAACCCATGGTTCGAGGATGTGGCCGAGCTGATTTACAAGCACCCGAGGGTCTACACCGACATTTCTGGCCTCACCACCGGTGGGGGAGCATATCCCCAAAAGTTCGCCAGTTGGCTGGCTGCGAAGATCAGTGGCGCCATCTACTTTGCCGGTGGGCCTGAGAAAGTAATCTTCGGAACCGACTACCCGGTGACAGCCTACCCGGACGCGCTTGACCTGGTGAAGAGGCTCGACATCCCGGAAGGGGACAAAGAGATGATCCTCTGGCGCAACGCGAAGCGGGTGTTCGGACTCTGAGCGACCGTGAAATGACAATCGTCGAAGTACCCGCCGCCGGGAGGTCGCAGTTGGAATGGATACTCGAAGAGAGCTTCGAGGGGTGGTATCTTCGTCACTCCTTGGGGAAGCTCAAGGACATCGAAATCGTACGAGTAGCCCAGCTCTCCGGCAAAGGCGTCGGGCTCGTGATGGTCAAAAACGTGGAGCCTGAGGTGGGTTACGTATACTATATCGCAGTGGCGAGGGAGAACAGGCGCCGCGGCGTGGCCCGGTTTCTTCTCGAAGACGCCATCGACCGGTTCCAGAAAGCGGGAGTGAAAGAGGTGTTTGCCAGCGCAGAGACTGACAACATCCCATCTGAGACGCTGTTCGAGTCAGAGGGGTTCACGCGGACCAACTTCGGGGAGGTCTCAAAGAAGTACGGCAGGCTCCGCTCCCTGGACATGTACATGAAAATGCTCGTAGTACCTGGCGAGGTCCTGTTACACAAGGAATTCGCCTAAGGTCGGGGCCTGTGCCTACTTCAGGGTCCTTCTTCTCATGAAGGCAGGGCCGTACCTCTCTGCGATGAGCCCCAACACCTCGTCGGGGTGTTCTCTGATCACATGCGTGAGGAACTCGGCGGCGACCTCGGCCCCCTTCCCCGGCCCCAGCTCGAACGCCTTGTCTGCCAGGTCGATGCACGTGCTGCACTCAGGGATTGTAGTGTTCCTTGATGCCTTCTTGAGGCCTGCGAGCTGGTCGTCGAACAGTTTGCTTACCTTGGCAAGCCTCTCGTCCGGGTCCAGCGTGTTCAGCAGGTCGAGCCTGTCCTGGCGTGAGAAGAACGGAGAGTAGGCACAGAGGTCGGCGAGCCTCCCGGGGCTATCGACGCTTTTCAGGAATTCGATTATCTCCGTAGGTATGCCAGGGATGACCCTCATGAACTCGTCGATCTGGCCGAAGACTGCGGTCATCAGGGGGGTCCTGCCGGGTTCGACATCCCGTGTCTCACCTGCCTTCGAGAACTTGACCCTGATGTAGGGTTCCCCTGAAAGCACTTTGTCCACCTTCACCCTCCAGAGCCCCTTCCAGAGCGACTGCGCACCGGCCCCCTTCTCGGGTACGGTCCTGACAAGAGCGAGTGTGCCGATGGAACCTACAGCGGATTCGAGGTCAAGGGACGGGACCAGTACCACGAGGTTGTGTTCCCGAAGAGCCTGAAGGGCCGCCGCGACGCTCCGAGGCTCGTGCATGCTCATGTTGACCTCCATCTCTGGAAACAGAATCGCGTCCTGGGTCAGTATCGCCGGGGCTTCGTAGGTTTCATTTTCTGGCGGGGTCTGCTCTTCGCTCAACGAACAATCAATCCTGGTTCGCACATTGCGCTTCTATTAAACAAACGGAGGCCCAGAAATGGGGAGGTCAGGGCTCGAAGCCCGGACCACGTCTACATCCCTTTTGCCTGCCAGAGGCCTATGATGTTGCCTTCGGTGTCTTCGAAGTAGGCGGACCAGCCCATATCACCCACGGGCATCGTCTTTCCGCTCTGCTTGCCGCCGAGCTGCTTTATGCTCGCCAGGGACTTTTCGATGTCAGCCACCTGGATGGTGACGGTCACGTTGTTCGGGGCCATCTCTCCCCTCTTTCCCAGGCCGCCGTTTACTGCGCCTGGGGTCTTGGCTCGTCCGTTCTCGTCAGAGTCGGTGGTGCCCAGACTCCAGTACTCGAAGTTCGGGAACTGGGTGATGTTCCATCCGAACGCTTTGGTGTAGAAGGCCGCAGCCCTCCTTGGGTCCTTGGCAGGTATTTCGAAGTGTGTTACGGAATCCATTGGACGGTGCTTGGGTCCTGCGCTATTAAAATCCGGTGAATTGACAACCTGAAACTATAGACTCTAGAGCGAAAGTGTTTGGAATCGGCAAAGCTAAACTACCGCGCAGATGGCGCGCAACGCGACAGTCTTGGGACAGGTACCGCGGTATTTCTTCCTGACGAAGGGAGCTGGCAGGCACAAGGAGAACCTTGCATCGTTCGAGGTCGCCCTGAAGGACGCTGGCATAAGCGCCTACAACCTCGTCACCGTGTCCAGCATCGTCCCCCCGGGGTGCAAGCAAATCACCAGGGAGCAGGGGATTCCCATGCTGAAGGCGGGCGAGATCGTGTTCCTCGTGCTGGCCAGGAACTCTACCAACGAGCCCCACAGACTGCTGGCTTCGTCCATAGGGCTGGCCATCCCCAAGGACGAGACTGTGCACGGCTACCTCTCGGAGTGGCACGGCTTCGGCGTGACTGACGAGGAGGCCGGTGATTACAGCGAAGACCTTGCGGCCCAGATGCTCGCCTCGACCCTGGGCCTCGACTTCGACATCGACACTTCATGGGACGAGAGAGAGCAGGTCTTCAAATCTTCCGGGAAGATCATCAAGACGGCCAACATAACCCAGAGCGCAGTCGCCCAGAAGGGTCAGTGGACCACCGTAGTGGCTGGCGCGGTATTCATCCTCTAGCTTGGGCCAAACGGATATGTAACGCCGGGCGCAGGCCCGGTCGCATGTCCGCCGGAAGGGCTGTTACGAAGGAGCTCGGCGTGGGCGAAGTCGTCTCAAAGACGTTCGACCTTTACCGGCGCAACTTCGTGAAGTACTTCATCCTGTTTCTGGTGGTCGATGCGATAGTCGGCCTCGTCTCGGCGTGGGCTTACCATACCTTCCCGCTTCCGACGCTACCTTCTCAGCCGACTTCACAGCAGGTCCTGAACTGGATGCCCGGCTACTTCTCCGCGCTCCTATCCATCTTCGCAGTGGTAGCAGTCGTGGGACTCGTCCTCGCCCCCATCGCGGCGGCGGGGACCATCAGAATGGCCTCGGAGGAGATTGAGGGGCGCCCGGTCGAACTTGGAGCGGCGGTGAGATTCGCCGCTTCGAAACTGATCTGGCTGTGGGCGCTTGGAATCATTGTAGGGATCATCGTTGGTGTGGGTTTCATACTGCTGGTAGTCCCAGGAATCATCCTTCTGATAATGTTCGGTCTAACGTTCCCGGTCCTCTTTATCGAGAACGTAGGGGTCCTCGGGAGCCTCG
>Ga0187777_10002834_pt1 | contig 11060 bp, 16 predicted proteins | sample 1015_Q2_SP5_10_M_FD_132416 | JGI IMG/M metagenome (GOLD analysis project Ga0187777, IMG submission 132416) | Tropical peat soil microbial communities from peatlands in Department of Meta, Colombia - 1015_Q2_SP5_10_MG | ecosystem: Environmental > Terrestrial > Soil > Wetlands > Peat | place...
AGCCTGGGGTGCCGGCTCCCCGAAACGTCCGACGCGACGGCACATCGAGTTCGGACACCGGCATCTCTGCGCCGGGCACCTGAGTATGCTGACGTTCCCCGCATTGGGAAGCACATGCCCTACGCAACGAATCCCATCGATCGTTTCCGCACCTGGTTCGAGGACACCGGAGGCCGAGGCCAGCCGGTTCTCGTCTACCCGGGCTTCGCCGACTCCCTCGACTACGCGAAGACGACCCCGCTCGCTCAGGCGCTCGGGCTGAGCTTCCGCATGGTGTTCGCCGACCACCGCGGTCAGGGTCGCAGCGACAAGCCCCATGAGGTTGCCTCCTACGACGTGATCCTGCGGGTCGCAGACGCCGTAGCCGTCCTGGACGCACTCGGGATCGAACGCGCCCACTACATCGGATTCTCCTTGGGCGCTCGCCTCGGGTTCGCCGTTGGTGAGCACTCCCCCGAGCGCTTGCGTTCCCTGGTTCTGTGCGGCAACCAGCCGTACGAGTGGCCGGACGGTCCGATGCGCCGGGCCGTCTGTGACGCCGTGGCCGCGGGACGAGCTCGCGGGATGGTCGCGCTGGTCGAGACGTGGGAATCGGCAATCGGCGAGAGAATCCCGGAGCCTGGAAGGACGTGGATGCTCGAGAACGACCCCCTCGCCCTGGATGCGATGCTTCGATCGTCCCTTGCCGAGGGACCCCTGTCCCGGGACCTGACGGCGTGGAACGTCCCGTGCCTCATCTACGCCGGTGCCGAAGACGAGATGCACGAGAACGCTGCCCGGGCGGCATCGGAGATTCCGGGTGCCGTCTTCCTCTCGCTGCCCGGCCACACGCACTTCTCGGCCGAGCACGTTGCGGATGAGCTGCTTCCGCATGTCGTGGCGCTGTTCGACGCTGCTGTACCCTGACGGGTCGCGCCCCGGCCCTCAAAGGCGCTACCATGACATTCGTACTTCCACGATTCGGGCGAGCTCAGACCCTCCGTCTCCTCACGCGAATCCCTGCAGAGAGGAGAGAACGATGCGAAGCCGCCCGGTGGCGGGGTGACCCGCCGCATCGAGCCATTGAGTCAGCACGGAAAGAGCGCCATCCAACACGCGCCGGGACGGGTCTGCGAGTCGCCCGAGTGCGACACGCACCTTTCCATCTACAACGGCTCCAGCCTCTGCTCGGTGCACGAAGGCCTCGCGGGGCAGGGGAAGCCCCCGCTGGGCAGGGGGCCGTTGCTCGGCCAGCAGACATCGGGGAGGTGAGAACGAATGCCTGACAGCTACGGGAAGCGCCAGCGGGACGCCGTGAAGGCGCGAAAGGCCGCCGCTCGCGAGGAGCGCAGGATCGCTCGGCGGCAACGCAGAGGGAGTGAGTCCGGCGCGTCGGGCGTCGACTCCCCGGAGGATACGTTGACGGCAGACGACACGGAGCAATCGCAATCCGTTGAGGTCCCCGACCTCTCGGATTCTGCAACGTAGAACGAATCCAACATCGAAGACACGGAAGGACGGTCACAAGGATGGCTACAGGCACAGTGAAGTGGTTCAACCCGGACAAGGGCTTCGGGTTCATCGAACAGCAGGGCGGGCCGGACGTGTTCGTGCACTTCAGCGCGATCACCGAGGGTGACCCCGGACGCAGGAACCTCGAGGAGGGGCAGCGGGTGGAGTTCGACGTGGTTGACGGAGCCAAAGGCCCGCAGGCGCAGAACGTCAAGAGCGCACCCGAGAACTGAAACGCCACACCGTGCGGTCAGAAGGCGACGCTTCGTCGAGCGTCCGGCCCCCGCTGCCCAAACCACTCCTTCGAGGACGGCTCCACCAGGTCGCCTTCTTCGTGGCCATCCCGGCAGGAGCGGCGCTGGTGGCCGTCGCACGAGGGTCGACCGCCCGCGTTTCGGCCCTGGTGTACGCGGTGAGCCTCGTGGCGCTGTACGGGACCAGCGCGCTCTATCATCGTCGGAACTGGACGGTCCGAGGCCTGAGCGTGATTCGGCGGCTGGACCACGCGATGATCTTCCTGCTCATCGCCGGCACCTACACTCCCTTCAGCCTCCTTGTTCTCCCGGCACCGTGGTCGTACGTGGTCCTCGCCACGGTGTGGATCGGTGCCATCGGCGGCATGGCGCTGAAGATCACACAGGTCGACGGATTCAGAGTTCTCACCGCGGTCTTGTACGTGGGGCTCGGCTGGCTGGCAATCCTCACCGCCCGGCTGGTGCTGGAGGGGCTCGCTCCCGCCGGCCTTGTCTTGATGATGGCCGGGGGCTTGCTGTACACCGTCGGCGCAGTCGTCCTGCAGCGTCAGTCGCCGGATCCGTCGCCCCGCGTGTTTGGCTATCACGAGGTCTGGCATTCGATGGTGGTCGGTGCGAGCGCCTGCCACTACGCGCTCATCCTGGGGCTCGTCATCGGCTCGAGCGCCGTCCTGGCCAGATGACGCCCCTGCCGCTCATCGCCTGATCGCAGGAACGCACGCCGGAGCCGCCGCCGGCTCCTCGCGTGACTCGGCGAACTCCAGCCGTGAGAATGCGGGGTGTGTCGAGCCTGCTCGTCGTCACCGGACCGCCCGGCTCGGGGAAATCGACCCTGGCCCCACTCGTGGCCGACCACTTCGACAGGAGCGTCTTGGTCCAGGGCGATGCCTTCTTCGCCTTCGTGGCCAAGGGAGCGATCGAGCCGTGGCTTCGTGAGGCCAACGCCCAGAACGAGACCGTGACGCAGGCAGCCGCCGCCGCAGCGGGGCGGTACGCCGTCGGCGGCTACACGACCGTGTACGACGGCCTCGTGGGGCCGTGGTTCCTCCCCACGTTCCTGCGGGCGAGCGGCCTGACCAGCATCGACTATGTGATCCTGCTGCCTTCGCTGGATCGATGCATCCAGCGCGTGGCGACTCGACTCGGACACGGCTTCCGGGACGAGGACGCGACGCGGGCAATGCACGGCCAGTTCGTCGAGGCGCAGATGCCCGAGCGTCATTTCCTCGTCGATCCGCCCGAGGACCCCGGCGAAGTCGCCGACTCCATTCTCGAGTCGTTCGCGGGTGGGCTCTTTCGCTACCCGGGAACGAACGGCTGATTCGCGGGATCAGTCGAACGTCGCGACGGCGCCTCGGGAAGCGAACGTCAGGTGACTCGAGTCGGTGATGGTCGCCTCCGCCACCTGGTGCGTCGTGAAGATCGGATAGAACACCAACCCACCACTCATGCGCGCCGCATTGTTCTCGACCTGGGTGAAGAGAGAGGAGGGAACGGTGCTGCTCGGCGAGAAGTCGGCGATGTTCACGTACACCCCCGCGATGACGGCTTCGGTGTCGGCGCCCGTCGGGCGCGTGGCCCCCGAGTCCCATGTGCCGTCGGTCGGATTGCTGCTGTCGGCACCGCGGACGTCGAGCTCGTTGGCGGCCAGCCCCCTGATCTCAACGGTGCATACCGCCCACTTCGCGGTGGCACTCAGCGTGAAGCTCGGACCGGTCGAGCCGGAGCCGGCCGCCACACGTCCCCAGATCTCCACGTCGGGGTGCGTCTGAAAGGCGGACCACGAGCCGGGACCGCTCTGCACATGCCGGGTGCCCCCCGTGAAGCTGACGGTCGCGACGACGAGATCACCCACCCTGGTCTTGAGTTGCCAGTTTGGCGCCGTGGCCGTCGTGCCGTCGCCGGACGCACAGGCCGTCGCCTGGTACATGTAGGGGCCTTTCGGCGTCCAGGTCGTCGTGTACGTGCCACCGCTTCCGGCCGTGGTGACCACCTGAAGGTTCCCTCCGCCCGCCGCCGTCGGCACGGTGACGGAGATACTGGTGTCGCTCCAATTGGTCACCTTCCCGGGCACGTAACTCCCGGCGGAGCCATTCGTCCGCTGCCAGAACATCACCTTGCCGCCGGTCCCGAAGTGGCAACCCGCCACGGTGATGGATTGGGTGACGCCACCGGCGCCGACCGAGTGGATGCCGGACGTCCCACAGCTGGTCTCGGTGGTGGCGGAGGCGAAAGCGGCGACCGGCGCCGCGAGCGCTCCAAGGATCAGGGTTGTAACGACGGCGGCCAGTGGCCGCCCAAGGGTGCGCCGCATGCGTAGCTCCTCCTGAGTTCAGTCGACGAACGACGGCCCAGTCTAGGGCAAGCTCGGCTGCATCGAATCGGCCGAATGGCCGAAGATGGACCGCCGCCGCCGGAGGGGCGCGATCCGCCGCCCTGCATCCAATCCTCAGCCCAGGTGCGCCCGGAGCAGGTGGACCGTGTCGGCAACACCCTTCAATTCAACCGGACCGATGTCCGCGAAGGCGATCCCGGACTCCTCCGAAGCCTCGGCCACCGCCTGCGAGACGAGCACCTCGCCGGGTCGTGCGTAGTCGGCGATGCGCGCGGAGAGGTTCACGGTCTGGCCGAAGTAGTCGCCCTGTTGGTACAGGACGGGTCCGGCGTGCAGACCGACGTGCGCCGGCGGCAGCCCGGCCGTCGCCAAGCCGTCCACCATCTCGATCGCGGCGCGAACGCCCGGGCCGGGATCGCGGAAGTAGAACATCACGCCGTCGCCAAGCCACTTGATCGGCTTGCCGCCGTGCTGCACCGAGCCGCGCTGCACCAGCCGCGAGAGCGTGGTGGCCAGGTCGGCCGCCGCTTCGTCGCCGCGCTCCTGCGTCAGCCGCGTGAACCCGGTGATGTCCAGGAAGCAGATGGCCGGCGGTCGTTCGAGCCGGCTGTGGATGCCCGCGTTCGCCAGCAGCACCTCGAACCCGTCGATGATCTTGCCGGTCCAGACTCGCGCCTGCTGCGCGTGGTACATCGCGAGCACGGCCTGCTCCGCGAGCGGGGTGCTCCGATTCGCGAACTCGGCGTTCGCGATCTCCTCGGGGCTCTTTCCCGCGGCGAGGGCAGGCTCGATCACCTCGGCGCTCCACCACGCGCCTTCCGCCTCGGTCATGCGGCCGATGCTGTCGCCGTGGACGCGGAGCAGGTGGTCGATGGACGTGAGACGGAACCCGGCCTCGACCTGGAGCTGCAGGAACGGCACCACGGACAGCTCGTCCTCGCGCATCCGGTCCTCCGCCGAAGCCGGCGCCGAGCCGGCGGCCTCCCGGATCGCCAAGAGCAGCTCGAGGGGCACCCCGGTCCGGTCGCTGACCTGCCGGAAGGTCTCTTCGGCGAGCGACGCGAACCGCTCGTAGGCCGCCTCGTCAAGGAAGTCGAGCGTGATCGCTCCCTGCTGCAAGGCTGCGGCCACGCGGTCCAAGGGGATGCCGGCGTCCTCGAGCGACTTGGCCATCATGACGCGGCGGACGTCTCCGTCGGAGAAGCGCTCCGCTCCGGCCGGACTCAGGATGCCGAGGTCAAGGAGTCGATCGAGATAGGCGGGCTCGACCCCGGCCCGCTCGGCAGCCCCCTCCCGTGAGCGCGACGTCACGCCCGTAGCTTACCGACGCCCCGGAGACGGGGCGTCGATGCGCCCTACACTCTCCGAGTCCGGTTCATCCTGCAACAAGATGGACGAGCTGCGTGTATTAGATCCGTGAGCACGGGAGCCGAACTGCCGGAGGCGCCTCTCGGACGCGAGGTCGGGATGCATCGATCGCAGCTGGGTGAACTCTACAACCGGTGCGCGCCGGAGGGCGTCCGGCTCGCCTACCTGCTCACCGGAGATCAGGCGGTGGCCGAAGACCTGGTCCAGGAAGCCTTCCTGCGCATGGTCGCTCGGCTCCAGTTCCTGCGGGAGGGCGAGGGATCGCGGGCGTACCTTCGCCGCACGATCGTGAACCTGTCGAAGAACCACTTTCGCCGCAGGGCGATCGAGCACTCCCACCTCGTGCGTCGAGCCGGCGAGCCGCAGGCGGAGGCACGGGACGACGACCTCGGGACGCACGAGGTCATGCGATCGGCACTCATGGCCCTGTCGGAACGCCAGCGATGCGCGATCGTCCTTCGCTACTACGAGGATCTCGCGGACGCGCAGATCGCCGACATCATGCACTGTCGCCAGGCCACCGTGCGCTCGCTCATCGCCCGCGGACTGTCGGCCCTGAGGAGCGTCCCGGAGGTGATCGGATGAACGACGACACCGATGTCCGCGACTTCCTGCGGATAATGTCCGCCGAGGTTGGTCCGCTCCGGACGGACCCGGACGCGGTCGCCCGCAGAGCAGGTGCTCGACTGGTGAGGACCGTCGTCCTCGGCGTGCTCGTCGTGACGCTCGTCGCTGTGACCGGGTTCGCTGGAGCGGAGGCACTCCGAAGCCCGTATCGTGAGCGACCCGCGTCCCACGGGCCCACGGCCTCGACGATCACGGTCGTCGTGGCCCGATCCACCTTCACCAATCTTCCGGCCGGCCAGCGCTTCGACCTCGACGGCGGATTGGCCCTGGTCCCCGAACCGGGGGACGCTTCCTCCGACGTCGTGCTGGTGCGCCGTCATGACGGCTCCGTGCTCCTGTTCATGAATGGCTCTCGGGTCGTTGCTCTCGGACATGCGTCGTTCAGCACGCTGTCCCCATCCGGGCTGAAGGGATTGGCGTACCACCGCGGGTCCTCGCGGCTTTCGGCGTTCGCCGGGGAGGTCCTCGCCGTCCGCACGAGCGAGGGCAACTACTCCAAGGTCCAGGTGATCCAGTGCTGCGGCTCGTCCTCGCGCCGCTTCATCCAGTTCCGGTTCGTGACATATGGCTGAGGCGCGGGACTTAAGCATATGGTGAGGTCGGCTCGCCGTCGACTGCGCCACGCCGGCCACCTGCATGGCGGTCGGCGGGTACACGAACAACGGGACGCAGGTCACCCTGTCGGAACAGTGGCAGGGAGCCGTCGCGAACGGACCCCTCGGCAGCGCGGCGACGGGCTCACCGGTCGGCCGGCCCTACTGGCCCACCCTTCCGTCGATGCATTCGCGCAACAGGTCGGCGTGACCGCAGTGGCGGGCATACTCCTCGACCCTGTGCACCAGCAACTCCCGAACTGCGATCCCGTCCTTGCCCAGACGCTCGCCCAGATCCGGGTGCTCGGCAAGGGCGGCGTCGGTCTCGGCCTGCTCGCGAGCCAGGGCCGAGAACGCGGCGTCGACCTCGGCCTGCTCGGCGGCGGCTCCGTGGAAGTCCGAGTCGCGCCCTCCGTACAGCTTCGGCAGCGGATCGCCGTCGCTGATCCAGTTGCGCCAATCCCGTTCCACCTCGGCGAGGTGCCGAAGCAGCCCCAGCAGTGACATGGTCGACGGCGGAACCGACCGTCGGGCGAGTTGCTCCGGATCCATGCCCTCGCACTTCATTCGCAGGGTCGTCCGGTAGTGCGTCAGGTAGTCCTCGAGCGTCGCAAGCTCGCCGTCCGGGCTGACTGCGCTGTTGCGGGGGTCGTCGTCCGGGTCGGCCCACATGTCGGGGTAGACGGTCGCCTTGGTCCAACGTGCGGGTCGCTCGCTCACGCATTCCATGGTAGCCCGCGGGGCCCGCCGAGCTCGCCTTGCCCGGGGGCCCCAAACCCACGGCGGTCGACCGGGTGGCGACGAGTCGGGAGCGCCCCCCTGCCGACGGGCGCTCCCGGCGCGACGCTCAGTACGAGTTCTTCCAGGTGGCCGTGAAGCCGTTGCCCGCGGCGTTCAGAGCGGACACGGTCGCGAGGGGGTAGGTCTGGGTCGTGTCCACCATCGTGATCTGGTCGTCGGGGAAGGTCTTGATCGTGCCCGTCGTGGAGCCCGACTTGACCGTTGCGGCGCTGACCTTCCACGCCGAGAACTGAGCGAGCGGAAACACCCCGGTCCCCCCGCTCGGGCGCTCGACGATCAATTCGGCGCTGCTGCGCCCGCACGTCACGCCCGAACCACAGGCCTGCTTCGTGCTGAAGGAGGCAGCAGTCGTCGTCGAGTCGGTCACCTTCAGCGTGAACGTGCCGCCCGCGAACGACACCGAAGCGGCGATGTGATCGCCGGGCTTCGCCGTTCCGACGATCTGGATGGTGTTCGTCGGATACATCTCCCACCACGTGTAGTAGTGGGCGGTGCCCTGGAAGCACTGGGCGTAGGTTCCCGCTTGTTCCACGGTCTTGGAGGTCAGTCCGTCGAGCCCCGCCCAGAAGACCGCGATCCGGTCCTCGGAGGTGCACTTCACCGATGGCTGGACCCACGACCCGCCCACACTGCTGTAGACGTTGCCGGACGTCTTGTCGTCGGCGTATCCGGCCCAGTCGAACGACGAGTACTGGGTGAGAGCGCTCCCTATGCGCTCACCCGGAACGAGCATGACCGGGTGTGTCTTGCCGGCGCGGGCTGAAGCCGCGTCGGCGGGTACGACCGAAACAAGGGTCACGGCGATGCTCGACAACAACGTCATGGCCGCGGCCCACACGAGCGATGTGCGGGCAAACGAGGGCATTGCGCCTCCTTCCGACAGACCTTCCCCGAGTCCGCGCCGAACGGGGCGGACCTCCGTCCGAGGGCCGACGCTACCACTCCCCCGACCCCCGGGTCGCCGGCCTGGCCCGAACGACGCAGCGCGCCCGGCCGTGGCGGACCGTCGAACAGATTAGTCTGTTGACAGAACTAGTCTGTGGTGCAAAGCTTAGAGCCATGACGAGTGACGCTCGGGCGCCGGAGACGCCGCACGAGCTCCTGGCCGCGACGAAGGCCCTCACGCGGCGGGTCCGGAGCGCCCAGCGCGGCACCTGGTTCCCGCTCCTGGTGCTGGGATCGATCACGCTCGCCGCCATCCCGGTGATGCGCTACGGGCACCGGGTCACCACGTGCACGACGCAACGCGTCGGCTCGGTGGTCCGGGGCTGCTTCATCTATTCCGGCCCCTGGTTCATCTACTGGCCGATCGCGCTCGTCCTGGCCTACGCGGCGATCGCGGCCTTCTACGTCTCCCGTTCGCACAGGCGGGGCGTCGGCACGCCGATCCGGCCGTACATCGTCGCCGGGGTCGTCGTCGCCGCGCTGGTCACCGGTGTTGCGTTGTGGTTCGTCCACGACCCCTTCGGGGGGGCACAGCAGCAACTGTTCCCGCCGTCGTCTGCGAGCCGCCTGTTCACGGCGCCGCTGTCCGCGATCGGATTGGGGTTGCTGGCGTTGGCCTGGGTCGAGCGAAGCCGAGCCCTGCTGGTGTTTGCCGTTGTCTACCTAGCGGTCGTGGTGGTGCCCCTCACCTTCGGGTGGGCCATGGCGCCCCCCTGGCTCTTCCTGCCGCGCCTGGTCCTTCCCGGTGGGCTGCTCCTGCTCGGAGCTGCCGGCTTCGCCTTGGCGGAGCGGGTTCGGCGACAGACGTGATGACGGAGCATCCGGTCAACGGGCTCGACGAGGTCGTCCATCAGCGCGTGCGCTTGGGCATCCTCGCCGTCGCCCACCAAGCCGGCCGGGTGGAGTTCGGCTTCCTGCGCACGACGCTCGACTTGACGGCGGGCAATCTGGGCCAGCACCTGAGCGTGCTCGAGAACGCGGGGCTGGTGCGCATCGACAAGGGGTACGAGGGGAAGCGACCCCGCACGTGGGTGACCCTGACTCCCGCCGGTGAGAAGGCCCTGCGCGAAGAGGTTGCCCACCTCAAGCGCCTGATCCGCGACGTCGAGCACGCTTCTCGCGGCGGGTGAAGCCCGAGGAGACACTCGCAAAGCTGCCCTCCACCCCACTCGCGCCTGAGTCACGGCCGTTTGCAGTTGATCGGAGAGACCGTGGAAGATTCGCCTCGTGATCGCGGCGAGCGGGTGGGCGGCCCAGATCCTCCCAACGGCCCTGGTGGTGGCGGCAAGCCCCGCGAGCTATCTGGCCGCCCTCACGCTGCTCACCACCGAGCGGCCGCTCGCGAACGGCTGGGCATTCGGCGCGGGATGGTTCACCGCGGTCATCGGGATCTTCGTCGTGACCTACGCGGTCACCAGTCCGGCGCCCCCCAAGACCGCCTCCGGCACGAACTCCGCCGTTTCGGCGGCCATCGGCGTGGCGGCGGTCGTGGCGGCGGTCATCATCTGGCGGCGTCAGAACGCCGCGGGTCGAGCGCCGGCGCAGCCGAAGTGGCTGGCCCGCATGGAGCAGATCAGGCCCCTCGCGTCGTTCGCACTCGGGTTCTTCCTTCCCACGTACGGCCTGATTCCGCCCGCGGCCATCCACCTCAAGGACACGCATCCTTCGACCGCCACGGCCGCCGTCGCCGCCATCACGTTCGCATTGGTCGCGACGCTGGGCGTCATCATCCCGCTCGTGCTGTACATGGCCAGTGACCGGATTCGGGACAGGTTGCGCGGGCTGAAGGAGACCGCCGTCGCGAACCAGATGAAGATCGCGGCCGCGCTCCTGGGGGTGATCGGCCTGTCGCTGATCGTGTCGGCGATCACGACGGCGCTGAGCCTCAACAAGATGTCCTGACCGCCGCACGTGACCTGACTATCATCCCGGGCGAGAGGGGGACGGCCGTGAGCGACGCAGTCCAGACCACTGAGAACGCCGGCACCGGGGGCTCCGGCGCCCGGGCGACCGGCGTGGTGCTGCTGACACTATGCGCCGGGCAGTTCCTGATGGCCCTCGACAGCTCGGTGATGAACGTCTCGATCGCCACGGTGGCGAAGGATCTCGGGACGACCATCACGGGAATCCAGGGCGCGATCGTCCTCTACACGCTGATCATGGCCATGCTGATGGTCACGGGGGGCAAGGTCGGCTCGATCATCGGCCGCAAGCGAGCCTTCGTGATCGGCTTGGTGATCTACTGCTCGGGGTCGCTCACCACCGCCCTCTCCCCCAATCTGGCCGTGCTCCTGTTCGGCTGGTCCTTTCTGGAGGGCGTCGGCGCCGCGCTCATCATGCCGGCCATCGTCGCCCTGGTGGCGGGGAACTTCCCACCGCAGGGGCGGCCCCGCGCCTACGGCCTCGTGGGAGCCGCGGGGGCGATCGCCATCGCGGTCGGGCCGCTCATCGGCGGCCTGGCGACGACGTACGCCTCGTGGAGGTGGGTGTTCGCCGGCGAGGTGCTCATCGGCGCGGGGATCTTCCTGTTCGGCCGGCGCATGGCGGATGCTCCCATCGAGTCCCGTCCGCGACTGGACGTCCACGGGTCGGTTCTGTGGGCGGTCGGGATGGGCCTGATCATCCTGGGGGTCCTGAAGTCCGGCG
>Ga0187777_10002835_pt1 | contig 11058 bp, 8 predicted proteins | sample 1015_Q2_SP5_10_M_FD_132416 | JGI IMG/M metagenome (GOLD analysis project Ga0187777, IMG submission 132416) | Tropical peat soil microbial communities from peatlands in Department of Meta, Colombia - 1015_Q2_SP5_10_MG | ecosystem: Environmental > Terrestrial > Soil > Wetlands > Peat | place...
CGAGCGCCCGTGCCGTGGTCAGCACGACGCCGTAGGCGACCCCCCAGCGGATCGTCGGCAGCGTGACCCGCCAGAACGTCTGCCAGGACGAGGCGCCGAGCGTCGCCGCCGCCTGCTCCTGCTCGTCACCGACCTCTCGGAGCACCGGAGTGACCTCGCGCACCACAAACGGGAGCGACACGAACACGGTCGCGATCACCATTCCCGGGACCGCGTAGATGATTCGGATTCCGTTGTTCAGGAACACGTTCCCGAACCAGCCGCCCTGGCCGTAGACCAACAGCAGGGCGAGCCCGGCGATCACCGGCGAGACGATGAACGGCAGATCGATCAGCGCGTCGAGAATCCCCTTGCCAGCCCGTGGCGCACTGCTGCGGGCGAGGACCATCGCCGCTCCCACGCCGAAGATCGTGTTGAGCGGCACCGCGATCGCCGCGATCAGCACCGACAGCCAGAACGCGCTGACCGCAGCGGGCGTGGTCATGAACGCCCAGGCGGTGTCGACGCCGTACTGGAACGTCCGCCAGAACACGATCACGAGCGGCGCCAGCAACAGCAGCGTCAGATACAGGAGCGCTGCGAACCGCAGCGACAGTGTGGAGCGGCGGCTAACGACCAACTCGCGCTCCAAACCGGCGTATCAAGAACAGCACCAGCAGCGAGATCACCATCAGTACCACCGACAGCGCCGCCGCCGCCTGCTCGGACCCGCTCTCGATGTCGGCGAAGATTACGATCGAAGCGATCTGCACCTTGCCGGCGATCAGCGCGAGCGAGCCGAACTCACCAACCGACCGTGCGAACGCGAGCGCCGCGCCCGAGAAGATCGCCGGGCGCAGTGCGGGCAGGATGATCCGCCGGAACGTGGTGGCGTTCGAGGCGCCGAGCGACGCCGCCGCCTCCTCAACCTCGGTGTCGAGCTCGATCAGCACCGGCTGGACCGACCGGGCCACGAACGGGAGGGTGACGAACAGCAGCGCGACGATCACGGCACCGCGCGTGTATGCCAGATGGATCCCGACCGGGCTGTCGGGCCCGTACAGCGCGATCAGCGTCAGCCCGGCGACGACCGTCGGGAGCGCGAACGGCAGGTCGATCAGAGCGTTCACGAAACGCTTGCCCGGGAAAGAGTCGCGGACCAGCACCCAGGCCACGAGCGTGCCCATCACCGCTCCGATCGCCGCGACGATCAGCGACGCCCCGAGCGTGATCGCGAGCGCCCGGACAGTGAGCGGGTTGTCGATCGAGCTCCACAGCGTCCCGAGTCCCGACGAGAAGGCCTTGACGAGGACCGCGGCCAGCGGGATCACGACGATCACGCTCAGGTACAGCATGCAGACGCCGAGGCCGAGCCCCCCGGCGCTGATCGCTATCGGCCTCGTCGCGGGTCGGCGACGCGGGGTGATCGGCGCCGGCCCGGTTGCCGGCGCCGTCGCGATCCGAGGCTCAGCTTGCAGTGGGCACCCCCGCCGCCTCCTCGATCTTCGTGATCGAGCCCGTGGACGGGGCGAAGAACGTCTTCGTGACGCTCGTCCAGCCACCGAGATAGTCGATCGTGAACAGGTCTGGCGGCGTGGGGAACTTGCTCGCGAACTGCTTGGCGACCGACGCCAGCACCGGCCGGTAGCCCTTCTGCCCCCAGATCGTCTGGCCGGCAGTCGACCACTGCCAGTTGACGAACGCCTGCGCCTGAGCCTGGTGAGAGCTCTTGGTGGTGACCGCAATCGGCGTCTGGATCAGGATCGTCTGCGGGGGATACACGATCTGGACCGCGTCCCCGGCCTTCACGGCCGACAGCGCGTCGCTCTCGTAGTCGAGCAACACGTCGCCCTTGCCGCCGGTGAAAGTCTGCAGCGCGGCGCTCGCGCTCGAGTCCTGCACGCTCACGTTCTTGGTCAGGAGCGTACGGATGTAGTCGAGGGCCTGCGCCGGCGTCTTGCCCTCCTTGAGCTGGGCGCCGTAGCCGGCGAGGATGTTCCAGCGCGCGCTTCCTGAGGTCGACGGGTTCGGCGTGATCACGTCGACGCCCGGCTTGATCAGATCGTCCCAACCGGTGATGTGCTTCGCGTTGCCCTTCCGCACGACGAACACCACGACAGAATCGCTGGAGAAGCCCTTCTCGGGGTTCGCGTTCCAACCCTTGGACACGATCCCGCCCTTGACCAGACGGGTCATGTCGGGCGTCGTCGAGAACGCCACCACGTCGGCCGGCTGGCCGGTATCGACCGCGCGGCTCTGCGACCCGGAGGCACCGAACGATTGGCCAAACGACACTCCCTTGCCGGCGCTGGTCTGCGTAAACGCGGCGATCAGGGCGTCATACGCCTTCTTCGGCGTCGAGTACGCAACGAGCTGGAGCTGCGCGCTTCCTGCGCCGCTCGTGGCCGCGGCGTTGCTCGGCGAGCCGGAGGTCGCGGAGCTGGTCGTAGAGTCAGAGGCGCCGCCGCAACCCGCGAGCACCGCCGCGAGGGCGATCGCAGCCACGGCGGCGGTCAGGGCGGCACGAGTGGTCCGGCGTGGTCGTGATGTCATCAAATCCCCCTGGGATGCGACGTGTTCTGATGTTCAAGCCGCCGGCGCATGCACGGTAATTCGGCTTACCTCACCTAGTCCATCGACATTACCAGATTGATCAGCTTACTCCGCTTAGGCGGCAGTGCGGCAAACTACGCGACCGTAGATACGGCTCCATTTCGGCGCCGGCTTCGCTACCCTCCGGCGCCCCGATGCGCTTCTTCGAATACGAGTCGCGGGCGATCGTCGCCAAAGCCGGGATCCCCGTCACCCGGCACGGGTTCGCCAAGACGGCCGACGAGGCACGCCGGATCGCCGAGCAGATCGGCGGCCCTGTGGTGATCAAGTCCCAAGTCCTGAGCGGCGGCCGGATGAAAGCCGGCGGCGTCAAGTTCGCCGATACGCCCGAGGAGGCGGCCCGCCACGCCGAGCACATCCTCGACCTCGAGATCGGCGGGCACATGCCTCGCGGCGTGCTGGTCGACTCGCGCGCCGCGGTCGAGCACGAGTACTACGCCGGCGTGGTGTGGGACGGGATCCGCAAACGGCCGGTGATGCTGTTCTCGGACATGGGCGGGATCGACATTGAGCAGGTCGCCGAACAACACCCGGACCACGTAGCCCGCCGGCATTTCTCGACGCGCGCGCCGTTCTCCGAGTGGGAGGCCAAGCAGTTGATCGCGTCGCTGGGCGTCAGCGGCAGCGCTTTGAATCGGCTTACGCCGATCGTGGCCAGGCTCGCGCGGCTGTTCCTCGAGTACGACATGACGCTGGCCGAAATCAACCCGCTCGGCGAACTCGAGGACGGCTCGTTCGTCGCCCTCGACGCGCACATGGACATGGAGAACGAGGCTCGGCCGCGCCAGCGGGCACTGCTGCACGAGCTGGGCGTCGGCGACGAGGAGACGCGACTGGCGCGCGAGCCGACCCCGTTCGAGCTGGCCGGCGAGCAGGTCGACTCCCAGGATCATCGCGGCGTGGCGGGGAACGTGACCGAGTTCGGCGGCAACCTGGGCCTGGTGATCGGCGCCGGCGGCGGTTCGCTGACGCTGTTCGACGCCGTCCGTGCGCACGGCGGCGACCCGGCCAACTACTGCGAGATTGGCGGCAACCCGTCGGTGCGAAAGGCGTGCGGGCTGGCCAAGCTCGTCCTCCAGAAGCCGGGGGTCGACAAGATCGCGGTGATGATGTCGATCGTCTCGAACACCCGGGTGGACATCGTCGCCCGCGGGGTGATCAAGGCGTGCGTCGAGCTAGGCTACGACCCCGCCGAGAAGATCGCGATCTTTCGGATCCCAGGGGCCTGGGAGGAAGAGGGGTTCAAGATCCTCGAGAAGTACGGGGTCGACTACGCCGACCGGAGCGTGTCGCTGCACGAGGCCGCCCGCCGCGCGGTCGTGAAGATCCAGGGTGCGGAGGCTGCGGCGTGAGCATCTTGATCGACGCGAGCACTACGTTCATCGTGCAGGGCATCACCGGCCGCGAGGCCGTGAACCTGACTCGCGAATGCCTGGACTATGGTGACGGCGCCAAGATCGTCGGCGGCGTCACCCCGGGTCGCCTCGGCCGCGATGTGCACGGCGTGCCCGTGTTCGACACGGTGGCGCAGGCGGTCGAGCACCACGGCGGCCCGATCGACGGCTCGGTGGTGACGGTCCCCCCCGCGTTCACCAAGGACGCGGTGTTCGAGGCGCTCGAGAACGGCGTCAAACTGGTCGTGATCGTGACCGAGCGGATCCCGCGCGGCGACGTCGCCCAGATGGTCGAGCTCGCCTCCGAGCGTGGGGCCCGCATCATCGGGCCGAACTGCCTTGGGATCATTGTCCCCGACGTGATCAAGATGGGCGGGATCGGCGGCCCCGCCCGCGACGCCGCCAAGTCGTACACGCCGGGACCGGTCGGGGTGATCTCGCGCTCGGGCGGGATGACCACTGAGATGTCCTCGACGCTGACCGCGGCCGGCCTCGGCCAATCGACCGCGGTGTCGATCGGCGGCGACGCGATCATCGGCTCGACCTACGCGGAGCTGATGCCGCTGTTCGAGGCCGACCTCGACACCGAGGCGATCGTGATCTACACCGAGCCGGGCGGCCGGATGGAAGCAGAGCTGGCCCGCTGGGTCACCGACAACGGCTCGCGGCTGCCGATCGTCGCGTTCATGGCGGGGCGGTTCATGGACGAGATGCCGGGGATGAGCTTCGGCCACGCCGGCACGATCGTCGAGGGCAAGGAGGACACCGCCACCGAGAAGATCGCGCGCCTCGGCGAGGCCGGCATCGTGGTCGCCGAGGAGATCTCGGAGATCCCGCGAATCGTCAAGGACCGCATCGGAGCGAAGGTATGAGCCGGGTCGGGGTCGCCGGAGCGGGCGCGTGAGCAAGGCCCTGTTCATCGCGGTCGAGGTCGACGAGCCCGTCGCGAGCGATCCCGGGCTCGCCGGCAAGCTCGAGGAGGTGTGTCCCGTCGACATCTTCCGCGCGGGCCCGAGCGGCATCGGGATCGTCGAGGACAACCTCGATGAATGTGTGCTGTGCGAGCTGTGCATCAACGCGGCGCCGGCCGGCACCGTCCGGGTCGTCAAGCTGTACTCGGGCGAGACGCTTCCCGCTTACGCGTAGCGGGCCGCATCAGCCGCTGCCTGGCTGTCGGCGTCAGCGGCCGGTAGGTCGCGCCGGACGCGTCAAGGTACCAGGCCTGCCTGCCGTCCTCGGGCTCGGGGATCCCGGCCGCGCGCAGCTCTTGCGTCAGGGGCCTGAACCAGGTCGTGACGGGGATCCGATCGACAACGTGTACGAGCCCCGGCCGTTGCTCGGCCTGGAGCACGCCCAGCGCGCGGCCGACTTCGCGAGCGGTCAGCTCGCGGCCGGCGCACAGGGTCACGGCCGCCACCGCGAGCTCGTCGTCGTCCGCGTTTCGAGGCAGGCCGTAGGCGAGTGCGAGATCGACCGCTGGGATAGCGCCGAGGGCATCCCGGATCGGTGTCGTGAACACCGATCCCCGGTCGGTGTTGATGACGTCGCCGGCGCCGTCGACGCGCCAATAGTCGCCGTCGGCGTCGCGCCGGAATAGGTCGCCGGTGACGACCCAGGCGTCGCCTCGCGCGAACAGCGAACGTAGCGGGGTGATGCTGAGCGGCTCGCCCGGACTCACCCGCGCGAGCAGCATCCCGACCTCGTCGACGCCGCAGCGCTTGGCGAACCCGTCGCGACCCAGCGCCAAGCCCTGCGCCTCGAGGTCATACTCGGCGATCCGCACTTCGGCGCTGCCGGGCAACGGGCGACCCATGGCGCCGATCTTGGCGCCACGGACGTTGACGAGGATCGCGCCCGCCTCGGTCGAAGCGTAGAACTCGACGACGCGTGCCGGCTCAAAGCGGTCCTCGACCCTCCTCCACAGCGAGCGGGGCATGCCCGACCCGATGAACAGGCGCAGTGGATGGTGGCGCTCGGCCCGCTGTGGCGGCGCGTCGACGAGCTCGTCGAGCATCGTCCAGGTGTACGACGCCACCGTCACCCCATATCGCCTGACCTCGTCCCAGAACGTGGACACGTCGAAGCGCCTGGCCACCGCCAGCCGAGCGCCCCCGGCCACCGCTCCGCCGACGCTCATCATCAGGCCCGACGGGTGGTAGACAGGCGTGACGCTGTAGACCGTGTCCGCGGGACTGAGCGCTGCCGCCGATGCCGTCCCAAACGCGGACTGGGCCCAGCGCCGGTTCGTGATCCGGCTCGCCCTCGTGTACTCACCCTCGCCGCTGAATACGATGAACGCCAGTTCGCCCGCGCGCCCGGGGTTCGGCCGGTACCAGCGCGGCAGAGTCACCGCAGATGGGTCGATCTGCTCCATATCGGTGGCCCGGGCGATCCCCAGGTCACGCGGCGCGCCGCCGCCACCGAGCACGAACGTTTCGACGCCTTCGAGCTCAACCGCCAACCCGGCGTGCTCGGGATCGGCAACGATCCGCTCGATCTGCCCCAGCGCCGCCTCTCGACGTGGGTCGCCATCGGGACGCATCAGAACCGCGACCGCGCCAATGCGGTTGATCGCGACTACGAGCGCCAGCGCGCTTGGGCGTGCGCCCATCAGCACACCGACGTGCTCACCCTGGCGGACGCCGACCGAGAGCAACCCGCGCACGACGTTGTCGATCCGCTCCCCCACCTGGCCGGCATCGTAGGCGCGGTCCTCGTAGAGGAAGAACACGTCGCGCCGCGCCTGGAGCCTGCGTTCCTCGACCAGCAGCCCCAGGGAGACCCGGGTGTTTGCCTGGATCTCCTCGAGTCGCGCTAGCCGCGGAAGCTGCGCCGCAGCCTCACGCGACAGCTTGCGCGCGCCACGCACGGCGCGCCCGGCCAGGCCGAGAGCGGACCGCGCCACCCCGATCCCGGCTCCGGTCGCGAGCTCCACCCCGTAGCCGACGCTGTTCGCGACCTCTGGCACGAGCTCGACCGCCCCGTCATCCGGGACGGGCTTGACGTTCTCCGGCAACTCCCCCACGCCGGATCGCCAATGCGCCCAGTCGGCCACCGTCGGCCACGTCACCGTGGTCGAGAGCGACCCTACGACCAGGCCGAAGTGTCCGGCGTGTAGGGCGAGCTCGTAGACGTCGGCACGAGGCGCGGCCTGCCGGATCGCGCGAACGCCGGCCGCGGGCGCGATGTCGTCGACCGTCCCCACGACGGACAGGACCGGAACCGCGATGTCGGCCAGGCTGAGTAGCCGGTCCTCGATCACGAATCCGCCCTCGAGCATCCGGTTGTGCGCGACGAACTGGTTCACGAACTCCGCCAGCGCCGGCCCGGGCCACGCCACCCAGCCCTCGGCCTCGAGGAACCGGCGCTGTCGCTCGCGGGGCAGAAGGGCTTCGCGGTCGTGGAGCTGGAGCAGGAATTCGATCCGATTGCGTGCTGACTTCACCGGATCGAGCAAGAGGAAGCCGTTACGGCTGAACCAGGCCGGGACGCCGCCGCCCCGGAACGCCAGCGCCAGCACTTCGGCGACCTCGACGGCGAGGCGACCCGGTATCCCGAACGGAGCTCCCTGCCGCGTGTCGACCGGGCTGCCGAACGTGATCAGCGAGGCGAGCCCGTGGTTGCGGCGGTAGGCGGCGGTCTGGTAGACGAACATCCCGCCCTGCGAATAGCCACCGAGGTGAACGTTGCGCCCGGCCTTTTCCCGCACGCGATCGACCGCGTCGGATACGGCGAGCACGTGGTCCGCGAGCGTGCGCTCGAGCCCGCCCTTCTCGCGCTCGGGGGCCCCGAAGTCGATCACCCAGGGATCGACCCCGTGCTCGTGCAGGATCGTGACTGCGCTGCTTCGCCGCGACACGTCGTAGACCTCGGCGGCCAGCATCAGCGGCGGCACGAGCACGACCGCGGGGGCGCCGTCATCCGTTCCGGGGTAATAGCGGCGGAGCTTGAAGACGCGCTCTTCGGCGACTACTTCGTAGGGCGCCGGTTCGTCATCAGTCGCCAGCCCGCCGAAGCGAGCGACCTCGAGCGCGTTCTGTGCTGCCGCACCGACGCGGCTGACGGGTGCGGTGATTGTCTTCGGCACACGAGGCATGCGCGCCCCATGTTGTCGGAAGCGCTCGCGCCGTGCCAGTGGGCCCGTCCGTATGTCGTGCGGCACCGAGAGTGGCCACTGGCGGATGCTGCGCGAGGACGCAGGACCCAACGTGTGGCAGCGCCACACGAGGGTCCGAGGACAAAGTCGCAGCGCCGTCAGGGGCCGCTCGAATGACGCAGGACTTACGCACGGGTCCACTAACAGGGGTGAGCCGCCCACCGGCTATTGTCAGCCGCCTTGAGCGTCGAGGTCCGGATCCGCGACGCGCGGCGCGATGATGTCGCGCTGATCTTCGGCTGGATCGTCGAGCTGGCCGAGTACGAGCGCGCCCCCGAGCAGGTGACGGGGACGCCCGCGCTGCTCGAGGAAGCGCTGTTCGGGCGGGCTCCGTCCGCCGAGGCCGTAATCGGCGAGACACGCCAGGAGTCCGCCGACTGGCGGCCGGCCGGATTCGCCCTGTTCCACTCCACGTTCTCGACCTGGGAATCTCGGCCGGGGATCTGGCTCGAGGACCTGTACGTCCCGCCGGTTCACCGCCGCTCGGGCGTCGGAGCCGCGCTGCTGACCCATCTCGCCAAGATCACCGTCGAGCGCGGATATGCGCGGCTCGAGTGGGCGGCGCTCGATTGGAACGAGCCCGCCCTCAACTTCTACGACAAGATCGGCGCGCGACGACTCGACGAATGGGTCCTCCATCGGCTCGACGGCGCCGCGCTCACGCACATCGCCGGGAAAGCCACCTCCGTCGATTAATGACCATGTGCGAGGCGCACGATTACCCTTCGTGCCAGCGGACTGCACCACGGCGATTCGGAGAGCTCCCGCCATGCCACCTCCTCGCAACGTCCCCGATCCGTCAGACCCCGGCGAAACGATCACGCCGGGCGGGCCGCTGCGGTTCGCACGCATGGCCGGGTCGTCGATCGCCTCCCGCGACGCGGCGCCATGGGTGACGGATTTCCTCAACGCCTCTTATTTCCGGTGGCCGATCGGTGATCGCGAGGTCGAGGACCTTCGACTGGCCTTTGCAATCCTGACGACCTTCTGGTACCGCCGTCGGGCCCCACGCCGGGTCCGGATCACCGATCTGGCGGCGTTTCACGGCGTGTATGGAAGCCGACGCTTCAACACCGACCTGACGGGCCTCGGGATGCTGCTCACGCGCCGGCAGTTGCTGGAAGGAGCCGCGGAGCTGATCGGCGACTGGTTCCCCGACGCCTACGCCGACGACTCGCGGCGTGCGTGGGGCATCGCGTTCCCTTCCGTCGAGGAGCGCGATGCCTACGACCCTCAGCGGCGGATGGCAGTGGCCAAGCTCGGCAAGCTGACCCCCGAGTCGGCGCCACCTGACCGCCAGACCTGGCACACGTACCCGCCGGTTGAGATGCCGTCGGTCGGCGGCGTCGTCGGCGCGCTCACCCGACCGGAGACGTGGCCCGATTACGCCAGCGAGCTCGGCCGCTTCACGCCTCTGCGCGCCGGCGGCCTCGCCGGGCAGACATTCGAGATCGAGGTCGCCGCCGGCACCGAGGCAGCCTTTCCTGTGTTCACCCGCGGATACGTGACGATCACGCGGCTGGTCACGCCCGAGGACCCCGACGCGCTGCACGACTACTTCGCCGAGCTCGAGGCGGGCCTCGAGCGGTACGGCAAGGGCGAGCCACGCGCGGTGCCCGAGGGCGGCGAGCCTGTGGTCGGGTTCGACCTCACTACCCACAAGGGCCATTTCATGGGAGCCGGGCACAACCGCCTCATCCTGTACACACACGAGGGCCGGCCGTGGGTGCGAGCCGCCGGGACCTGGGATCCGATGCCGTGGCACGTGGAGCAGTCCTACCGCATGGCAGGCCGGACCGCCCAGCACGCGTTCTGGGGCCAGGACAACGTCGTGCGGCTCAGCATGCTCCACCAGCTTGCGCTGCAGGTCGCATGACTGACATCGTCATCGGCGCTGGCCCAAATGGCCTCGCCGCCGCAATCAGGCTCGCCGAGGCCGGACGGCCCGTCAATGTGATCGAGGCAGCGGATCGTCCGGGTGGCGCGGTCCGGACCGAGCAGCTGACGCTTCCAGGCTTTCGCCATGACACGTTCTCGTCGGTCTATCCCGCCGCTGCCGCTTCGCCCGTATTTGCGCGGATGCCACTCGAGCGCCACGGCCTGCGCTGGACGCACCCGGAGGTCTGCTACGCGCACCCAGTCCAGGACGGCCGGGCGGTGGCGCTGTACCGCGACCTCGAGCGGACGGCGGCGAGCCTCGATGCCGCGCATTCCGGCGACGGCGATCGGTGGCGGTCGTTCGTCGCCCCGATGCTCGACGAGTTCGACGCCATCCGGGCGACCATGCTCGGCGGCTTCCCACCCGTGGCCGCCGGGCTCCGTCTACCAGTGGCGCTCGGGCCGCTCGGGACGGCAAGGTTCGCATCGCTATTGCCCAGGTCCGCCCAGGGACTCGCCTCGCGCCTGTTTGACGGCCGCGCCTCACGGGCGTGGCTGTACGGCTCCTCCGGTCACGGGGACGTTCCGCCGACTGACGCGGGCAGCGCGATCGCGGCGGTCTACCTGAACCTGATGGGCCACGCGGTCGGATGGCCCAGCCCCGCCGGCGGCGCGGAGCGGCTGACCGACGCGCTCGTCGGCTACCTGCGAGAGCTCGGCGGCGAGGTGCGGACCGGGGCGCCGGTCGAGTCGATCGATGCCGCCCAGGGACGCGTCACTGGCGTGCGTGTGGCGGGGGGCGAGAACGTGGCTGCCGACATCGTCGTCGCCGACGTGATGCCGCATGCGCTCGCAGTCCTCGCGGGCGAGGCGCTGCCGTCCTCGTATCAGTCGCTCCTGCGCCGCTACCGCTACGGGCCGGCGACGGTCAAGGTCGACTGGGCGCTCGACGGGCCGATCCCCTGGGAGGCCGCCGAGCCGCGAGTCGCCGGCACCGTGCACCTCGCCGGCGGCGAGGAGGAAATCGTCCAGGCGATC
>Ga0187777_10002837_pt1 | contig 11052 bp, 8 predicted proteins | sample 1015_Q2_SP5_10_M_FD_132416 | JGI IMG/M metagenome (GOLD analysis project Ga0187777, IMG submission 132416) | Tropical peat soil microbial communities from peatlands in Department of Meta, Colombia - 1015_Q2_SP5_10_MG | ecosystem: Environmental > Terrestrial > Soil > Wetlands > Peat | place...
CCAACCCTCGACCGCGTGGAAGAGTGGCAGCTCCTCCAGCCGCCGGAAGGTGCCCGCCTTGGAGAAGGAGGCGAAGCGCAGCAGGCAGAGGTAGTTCGCCCGCCCCTTCATCACCGCCACCTGGAGCTCGCGGCCGAGCGCCTGGGCCAGGATCGGGATGTCCTTGGAGACGAGCTGGTCCTGCAGGTTCTTGGTCCCGGTGGAGACGACCACCCGGCGACCCAGCTCCACCGCCGGCAGCAGGTAGGCGAGCGTCTTGCCGGTGCCGGTGCCCGCCTCCGCGAGCAGCAGCCCGCCGGCGTCGAGCACCTCGGCCACCGCCTCGGAGAGCTTGCGCTGGGCAGGCCTCTCCTCGTAGCCGGGCAGGACTCGCGCCAGCCGCCCGGTCCGGGAGAAGAAGGAAGAGGGGACCGTCGTCACCGCGCCATCTTAGCAAGCGCTCCCGGACCGGCCGGGACCGCCGGGTCGGCAGCGCGAGACGTCACCAGCGCTGGAGCGCCTCGCGCTGACCAGGCGGCTACGACTGAAGCGAACGGCCCGGCAGGTAGTGCAAACGCGCCAGCAGAGCCAGGCCTCGCGCCGGCTTTGACACAACTGTGACGGAAGCGGTGACGGAGCGGATGCTACAAGCTGGGGAATGGACATCACGGGCTTTCCCAGGCACCCGAAGGGCACGGCCGCGCGCGTGCTGCTCAGCAGCGTGTTCGGCCCCTACGCGCAGGACGACGCGTACGGCAGCCGGCTCATCAACCCGATGGAGCTGTACCACAACCAGGTGACGCGGGCGCAGGGCGGCTACTCGCTGCGGATGTTCCACCGTTCCTGGGGCCTGATGATGATCCAGGCCAACCTGCAGGCTCCCGTCACCCTGCTCGACTTCCCCACCCTGGAGCGCTTCGAGGAGGAGCTGCGGGCGGTGCCGTACGACGTGGTCGGCATCAGCGCCATCCTGCCGAACGTCGGCAAGGTGAAGAAGATGTGCGAGCTGGTCCGCCGCCTCCAGCCGCAGGCCACCATCGTGGTGGGCGGCCACGTGGCCAACCTCGACGGCCTGGCCGAGCGGGTGGACGCCGACCACGTGGTCCGCGGCGAGGGCGTGCGCTGGTTCCGGGCGTTCCTCGGCGAGCCCACCGACACGCCCGTCCGGCACCCGCTGATCATGTCGGCCTTCGGCTCGCGCACCATGGGCGTCCCCTTCGGCACCGGCCGGCAGGAGACCGCGGCCACGGTGATCCCCTCGGTGGGCTGCCCGCTCGGCTGCAACTTCTGCTCGACCTCGGCGATGTTCGGGGGCAAGGGCCGCTTCGTCAGCTTCTACGAGGACGGCGACACGCTCTACGAGGTGATGCGCTCGCTCGAGCAGCGGCTGGGCGTGCGCTCGTTCTTCATGATGGACGAGAACTTCCTGCTGCACAGGAAGCGCGCGCTGCGCCTGCTCGAAAGGATGCAGGAGCACGGCAAGGCCTGGGCCCTCTACGTCTTCAGCTCGGCCAACGCGCTGCGCCTCTACACCGACGAGCAGCTGGTGCAGCTCGGCGTCTCCTGGGTGTGGCTGGGCCTGGAGGGCGAGAACAGCGAGTACCGCAAGCTCGACGGCACCGACAGCCGGGCGCTGGTGATGCGCCTGCAGTCGCTCGGCATCCGCGTGCTGGGCTCCTCGATCGTGGGGCTGCTCGAGCACACGCCGGAGAACATCGACCGCGCCATCGACCACGCGGTCGCCCACGACACCGAGTTCCACCAGTTCATGCTCTACACGCCGGTGCCGGGGACCGCACTCCACGCCGAGCACCAGGCGAAGGGGACGCTGCTCTCCAGCGAGGAGATCCCCGAGGCCGACGTGCACGGGCAGCTCCGCTTCAACTTCCGCCACCCGGGCATCCGCCACGGCCAGGAGACCGAGTACCTGCTGCGGGCCTTCCGCCGCGACTTCGAGGTGAACGGCCCCGCCGTCACCCGCATCGCCCGCACGCTGCTGCGCGGCCACCTGGCCCTGCGCCGCCACCCCGACCCGCGGGTGCGCGACCGCGTGCGGTTCGAGACCAAGGACCTGCCGACCCAGTACGCAGGCGCGCTGTGGGCCTCCGAGCGCTGGTTCCGTGGCAACCCGCGCCTCGTGGGCCGCCTGCGCGCGGTGCGCCGCGGCATCGAGCGGACCTTCGGCTGGACGGCTCGCCTCGCGGCCCGGGTCGTCGGCCCGGTCGTCCTCTTCACCCTGTGGCGCGAGGAGCGGGCGCTGCGCGCCGGCAGGACCTACGAGCCGCCGACCTTCTACGACGCCAACCCGGCGGCAGCGGGCCGGCCGGAGATGGCGGGGCGCGGCGCCACCGCCTGCCGCTGGGTCGAGCCGGTCGAGCGGGAGCCGGAGGCGAAAGAAGCCGTCGCCTGACACGCTGCCGTCCGCGTTCCGGATGTTGGAGCCAGTCGCGACGGACTGGGGCGCGGGTTGGAGTGGCGGCTCAGATGGTCAGCACACACGCGCAGGCTGGTGGTATCGGTGCGCGCTCCGCCTGGCGGTGCTGGCGCGCGCGTTGGCCCGGCGGTGCGGCCGCGCTCCGTGGCGTCGGTGCGCCAGCGTGAACGCGGTGCTGCCGGCCATAGTCGAGCTCGGCCAGGTAACGGTTGTGGGTGCGGCACATCAGGCAGATGTTGTCGACCGTCGGGCCTCCGCCGTATCCGAAGGGGTGTCGATGGTGAAACTCGAGCCGACGGGTAGCGTCGCAGCGGCGTCCTCGCTCGTCGACGTACCGGCACCGGCCAGCGTCGCGCTCCCAGACCGCGCGTCGAACGGCAGAGGGAATGTGACGGAAGGACGTGCTCGTCTGCTCGTCTTGAAACGAGTTCCTCCTGTGAAGACGCCGTAGTGACGAGGCCGCCAGCAGGCGCTTGCGTGGAGGGAAGCGTCGAAGCGTCCCCCGTGTCCGGTTGTGGACCGGCGGCCAGGCCAGTGCCCGGCAGCGGCAGGAGGTTCGACGGCAGTAGCGAATTCGGCCGCAGAGGGTCCGCAGTGCGAACTCGCTCCGGCAGCTTTCGGATCACCGCAGGCGCGTCCGCCTGCGGCGACAGCTCGGCGACCAGCTGCTCCACCTGCCGCATGGACTTGTGAGTCGCCTGCTTTAGGACCCGCTCGCAGTTCTCGGCGGTCAGGTGCGGCGCGAGCCGGACGACGCCGCTCAGGTGCAGGCAGCCGTCCGCCAGCATGGCGAGCAGCACCGGGTGGGCCCGCGCGGCCCGGGCGGCGGTGATGCGCAACGTGCTCGGAGAGGTGGAGGACGCTGGTGGGAAGCTGGAGCAGTGTCGATGTCCCATCAGGATCGGTGTCGCCCCAAAGCGGACTGGTGTCGAGCGGAGGATCGCGCGGCCACCCCGGAGAAGACGGCGCGCGTCCCGCGAGCGTCCCGTCGACGGCGGCTCGGCAGGGCTCAGTCGACAGCGCGCCGCACCACAACGCACCGGCTCGCGCCGTGACAGTGCAGGAGCCGAGTCTCGCCTGCGCTGTGACACTGCAAGAACCGTCCCAACCCCGCGTCCGCAGCCACCGCGCCGTCCTACGCTGACGACCGTCGGCGAGCCAGCACCCGTCTACCGGCTCAACCCGGAGGTGAATCATGGAGCGCCAGTCGTGGCGAATCGCCGTCGCCTTCCTGGCGGCGGTGCTGCTGCCGGTCGTCCTCGTTGCGTCTCCCACCACCATCACCGTCCTGCACGTCAACGACACCCACTCGCACCTCGACGCGTTCGGCTACAAGGACCTCCGCCTCGAGGGCACCCTGGGCGGCCTCGCCAAGGCCGCGAGGGTCATCCGCGCGGAGAGGGAACATGACCCGAACGCGCTGCTGCTGCACGCCGGCGACGTCTTCGTCGGCGACTTCTTCTTCAACCGCACGTTCGGCGCGTTCGAGCTGGGCGTGCTGAGGTCGCTCGGCCTCGACGCCATGACCCTCGGCAACCACGAGTTCGACCTCGGGCCGGGTCTGCTCACGCAGACCTTGGCCAACGTGCCGGGCGGCCGGCCGGTGGTGCTCTCGGCGAACGCCAACACCGCCGGCTGCGCCACGGCCAGCTGCGCGCCGCTGCAGTCGTGGATCCAGCCGTCCACCATCCTCGAGCGTGGCGGCGTGAAGATCGGCGTCTTCGGCCTGACGACACCGGACGACCCGACCACGCAGCCGTCGCCGGTGATCATCGAAGGGGCCGGCGGCGCGCCGGCCTACCCCGGCGGGCCGCCGCTGGTGCTGCTGCGGGCCTACCAGACCGCGTTCGCGCTGCGGATGGCGGGAGCCCAGGTGGTGATCCTGCTGTCCCACCTCGGTTTGAGATACGACCAGGCGATCGCGGCCAACCAGCCAGCGCTGCCGCCGCCCTTCTCCGGTCCCCTCATCAGCTTCATCGTCGGCGGCCACGACCACCTTGTGCTGGAGCAGCCGGTGGTGGTGGGCGGGACACCCATCGTCTCCGCCGGCGAGTTCTACAAGTACGTCGGCCGGCTGCGCTTCACGGTCGACGGCCCCACCGTCACCTTCCAGGACTACGCGCTCTTGCCGGTGGACCGCGAGGTCCGTCCGGACGCCACGGTGCAGGCGCAGGTGGACGCCCTCAAGCGGCAGATCGTGGCCTTCTACCAGGAGGACGTCTACAGGCAGGTGATCGGCTGGGCCGTCCGCAGCATCCAGCGGGATCCGCAAGCGGGCAGCGCCTCGCGCGACAGCGGCATGGGGAACCTGATCGCCGACTCCTACCGCTTCAAGACCGGGAGCGACGTCGCCCTGGTCGCCGCCGGTTACGTCTCGGACAGGATCTACGCCGGTCCCGTCGTCGGTGCCGATCTCTTCCGCACCGTGCCGTACGGGCTGGACCCCGTCTCGTACAAGGACTTTCCGCTGGTGGTCTTCGGCCTCAAGGGATCGGAGCTGTGGAAAGGCGTGGAGATGTCGCTCGCCTACCTCGGCGTCACCAGGAGCTTCTTCCTCGAGGTGTCCGGGATGAAGTACGCCTACAACTCGACGAACCCGGTCGGCTCGAGGCTGGTCGAGCTCACGGTCAACGGCGAACCGATCGATCCCGACGCCACCTACACGGTCACCGCCAACTACATCGTCGCGGCGATCGCGCAGCAGTTCATGAAGCTCCAGTTCGAGAGCTTCAGCATGGCGGGGATGACCGAGTACGACGCCTTGCGGGACTGGGTGAAGCACCAGAAGGTGCTGTGGAAGGAGTCCGAGGGCCGGATCCTCGACGTGGCCGCCCAGCCCTGAGGGGCCCTCACCCGTGGATGCGGCCCGTCAGGTCCTCCGGCCGGAACGGTCCCGGCTGGGCGATCAGCTCGCGGGCCGCATCCACCTGCCCCCAGACGTTCCACAGCATCGCGCCGCGCACCCTTTCGCCTTCGAGGTAGTAGAGGACACCCTCGCGGAACGGCTCCTTCCAGTCGGAAACCAGGGTGAGGCGGGCGTCGAGCGTGCCCACGGCCTCGTAGCCCATGTCGAAGAGGTCCGAGTAGAAGAAGGGCAGGTGGGCGTACGGGGCGCGGTCGCCGGCCATCGAGCGGCCGGCGGCCTTGCCCATGCTGAGGGCCGCGTCCTCGTGCTCCACCCGGACCCGCCGGCCGAGGGCGTCGGAGAAGACGCTCGCCACGTCGCCGGCGGCGAAGACGTCGGGGTGGCTGGTGCGGAGCTGGGCGTCGACCTCGATGCCGTTGCCGCAGGCGATCCCCGCCGACCCCGCCAGCCCAAGGTTCGGCTCGATGCCGAGGCCGGCGACGACCCCGGCCACCTCCACCTCCCGGCCCGTCTGGGTGGTGAGCTTCCAGCCGTTGCCCTTGCGCTCCAGCCGGCGCACCGTGTCGCCCGCGAGAACCTCCACGCCGCGCGTGCGGTAGGCGTCGGTGACGAAGCGGGAGAGCTCCTTGCCGAACACCCGCTCGGTGATGCCCTGCTCGGGGAAGATGATCACCGGCCGGGCGCCCACCATGGAGAGGGCCGCCGTGACCTCGGCGCCGATGAAGCCTCCGCCGATCACCGCGATGCGCGCCTCCGGTTGCGCCATCGCCCGCAAGCGCTCGTAGTCGGCGAAGGTGCGGAAGTAGATGACGCCCTCCGGCGCCTCCGGCAGCCTCCGCGGCGTGCCGCCGGTCGCCAACAGCAGCTTGCCGAAGCGGTACTCGACGCCCTTCTCGTCGATGGCCCGGTGGCCCTGGGCGTCCACACCGGTGATCCGCGTGCCGAGGTGCAGGACCAGGTTGTCCACCCGCTCGGTGCCGCGCCAGATGGTGTCGACCGCCTCGCCCTTCCACAGCGCCTTCGACAGCGGCGGCCGGCTGTACGGCCGCTGCGGGTCGCTGCCGACCAGGCCGATGGAGCCACCGGCGTCGCACTCGCGGATCCCGCGGACTGCCGCGTCGGCGGCCATCCCGCCGCCGACCACCAGGTACTCGTACGCCGGCATCTCTCACCTCCCGACGCGGCCGAGGAACTCCCGGCGATGAGACCGCGCCTCGGCGAACGCGCCGCGCACGGCGCAGGTGGTAACCACCATCATGACACCGGCCGGCTGCAGCCGCGAGTCGAGGAACCGGCGCTCAGGCCTTGCCTAGTGCGTCTCCGCGCAGCGGCATCGAGCGGAGGCGCACGCCGGTGGCGGCGAAGACGGCGTTGGTGATGGCCGGGGCCGCGGCGATGATGGGCGTCTCGCCGCCGCCCGCCGACGGGATCTCGCGGTTGTCGAGCAGGTGGACGTCGATCTTCGGCACGTCGCGGAAGCGGGGGACGCGGTAGCGCGAGAAGCGCGGGTTCAGCATCCGGCCGTCCTTGAACTCCAGCTCCTCGCTGAGCGCCCCGCCGAGGGCCATCACGATGCAGCCCTGCACCTGCGAGACGAGGCCCGCCGGGTTCAGGACGGGGCCGGCCTCGAAGGCCTCGCAGATCTCGGTGACCTGCAACAGGCCCTTGGCGCGGTCGACCCTCACCTCCGCGCAGGCGGCGACCACCGAGTTCTTCTCGGTCCCGCAGGCAAGCCCCACCCCGCGCTCGGCGCTCACCTGCCTTCGCCGCGCCGCCCAGCCGAACTCCTTCGCCGCCCGCTCGAGCACGGCGGCGAGCCGCGGGTTCTGCAGGTGGGCCAGCCGGAACTCCAGCGGGTCGGCGCCGGCGGCCGCCGCCAGCTCGTCCATGAACGACTCGCGGGCGAAGTTGTTGGCGGTGGCGCCCAGGCAGCGATAGGACCCCTGGCGCAGCGGCGAGTCCGTCTCCACCGAGGAGACGGCGAGGTTCGCCACGGCGTACGGGGTCGACACGGCGGCGCCGCCCGGGTTGATGGAGGTGAACTCCCAGGCCACCAGGCGCCCCTGGGCGTCGAGGCCCCCGCGGCACTCGACGAGGGCCGCCGGCCGGCAGTACGCCCAGGTGAACTCCTCCTCCCGCGTCCAGCGCACCTGCACCGGCTTGCCGGCAGCGCGGGCGAGACGCGCCGCCTCGACGGCGGCCTCGGCGGTGTGCTTGCCTCCGAAGCCGCCGCCCATGTCGGGCACGATCACGTGCACGCGCTCCCGCGGGATCTTCAGCTCCTCGCACAGGTGCTGCTGCGCGCGGAAGGGTCCGTCGCAGCCCGCCCAGACCGTCAGCCGATCCCCCGTCCACTCGGCCACGGCGGCGCGCGGCTCCATCGGCGCGTGCTGGATGAAGGCAACCTGGTACGACTCCGCGAGCACGTGCACCGCCTGCGCCAGCGCCGCTGCGGTCGAGCCCTTCTGCTCCGTGCGCGCTTCGTTTCGACGGGCGTGCGCGCGCAGGTGCTCGAACAGGTTCTGGTTCGAGACGGGCGGGGGCGCCTCCTTCCAGGAGGCCGTGGACGCGACCGCCTCCAGCGCCTGCCCCGCGCCGCGCGAGGTCTTCGCAGCGACGCCGACGAAGGAGCCGTCGCGGACCGCCACCACGTCGGCCATGGCCTGGGCCGGCTTCAGGTCGACGGACTCGAGCGTTGCCCCGAAGGCGGAGGGCCGCAGGACCCGGCCGTAGAGCATCCCCGGCCGCACCACGTCCGAGGGGAAGCGGTGGGCGCCGGTGACCATGTCGCGGGCGTTGCCGCGGAGGGTGGGCTGGCCCAGCGTCTTCCAGCCGCCCACCGGGGTCAGCGTCACGTCGGGCCGGATCGCCTCGCCCAGGCTGGCCACCGCCTCCCTGGCCTTCGCCAGGTCGGCGTAGGTCAGCCTCCGCCCCGAAGGCCCCGTGATCACGCCGCCCTGCACCTCGAGCGCGGCGGCCTCGACATTCCACTGGCGGGCTGCGTAGGCCACCAGCAGCTCGCGGGCGCTCGCCGCCGCCCGTCGCATCTCCGGCACGTTCGCCGGCGTCGTGCGGCTGCCCGCGGTCATGCCGTCGTCGGGGACGAGGTCGGTGTCGGCCATGACCAGGAGCACCCGCTCCACCGGCAGGCGCAGCTCCTCGGCCGCGGCCTGGGTGAGCTCGGCCCGGGGCCCCTGTCCCTCCTCGACCTTGCCGCTGAAGGCGCTGACCGTGCCGTCCTCGTTGAGGAGGATCCGGGTCCTGACCGGAGCGCCCTGGGCCCAGCCCTCGGGCGCCGCCACGGTGACGAGGAGGCCGGTGCCGAGGAGCTGGAGGAAGCTCCGGCGGTCGACGCTGTCGAGCGGCTCATCCACGGCGCTCGCCTCGCGTGGTGGCGGCCGCACGGCGGATGGCCTTCACCATCTTGACGTAGCCGTTGCAGCGGCACAGGTGGCCGTTCATCCCGGCCGCGACCTCCTCGTCGGTCGGCTCGGGCTGGTTCTTCAGCAGCGCCGCCGCCTCCAGGATCATGCCGGGCGTGCAGTACCCGCACTGCAGAGCGCCCTCGTCGAGGAACGCCTGCTGGACGGGGTGGAGCTCCTCGCCACGGGCGAGGCCCTCGATGGTGGTCACGGACTTGCCAGCGACCGCGCCCACTGGCAGCAGGCAGGAGCGCGCCGGCGCGCCGTCGACGAGCACGGTGCAGGCGCCGCACTGGCCCTCGCCGCAGCCGTACTTGGTGCCGGTGAGCTGCAGCTCCTCGCGCAGCACCTCGAGCAGCTTCCGCTCCGTGTCGGTGCTGACGCTGCGCTCCGACCCGTTCACGCTGAACCGCACGGTCACGGCAGGTACTCCGCGGGGATCGGCGCTTCCTCGGACTCGCGGGTCCAGAGGATGCTGCTCACCCACCAGCGGCCGTCCCGGAAGTAGAGCTGGATGCTCTCGATGCCGCGCCAGAGGACGCGCGGGTCCTCGGCCCGGGGGCGGGCCTCGTAGGTCGAGAGCACGTGGGCGATGTCGCCCATGCGGTCGATCCGCCTCGCGATCTCGCCTTCCCAGAAAGTCGGCAGCGTTCCGCTGGCGATGAGGGCCCGGAAGCCCTCGATCCAGGTGTCGACCGTCATCGTCTCGACCGCCGCCGGCAGGACGCGGATCAGCAGGGCGCCGGGCGCCATGTGCGAGCGCACCCGGGCCCAGTCGATCGCCGCCGGGTCCGTGAAGGAAATGGCGTCGTAGAGGGCGCGGGTGATGCCCTCGATCGTCGCCACCTCGGCTTGCCTGTCCATGACCGCCGCGTCCTCTCCCATGGCGCAGCTCCCGACCCCTCGGTCAGGCCCTGGCCAGCGCCTTCTCGTAGCCGGCCAGGCGCTCGGCGTACAGCGGGAAGCGGTCGCAGAGCTTGCGCACGTCGCGCTTGACCTCGCCGAGCTCGGTCTCGTTCTCGACCGCGTGCAGCGCCCGCGCGATCAGCCGGCCGACCGTCTCCATCTCTGGCTCCTTCATCCCCCGGGTGGTGAGGGCCGGGGTGCCGATGCGGATCCCCGAGGCGACCATCGGCGAGTGGGTGTCGAAGGGGATGGTGTTCTTGTTGACGGTGATGCCGGCCTGGTCGAGCGCCTTCTCGGCCACCTTGCCGGTGATGCCCTTGGCGAACACGTCCACCAGCATCAGGTGGTTGTCGGTCCCCCCGCTGACCAGCCGCCAGCCCTCGCCCAGGAGCGTCTTCGCCAGCGCGGCCGCGTTCGTCACGATCTGCGTCTGGTACGCCTTCCACTCCGGCTGCAGCGCCTCCTGGAAGGCGACGGCCTTGGCCGCGACCACGTGCATGAGCGGCCCGCCCTGCACGCCGGGGAAGAGGGCGCGGTCGAGCTCCTTAGCCCACGCCTCCTTGCACATCACCATGCCGCCGCGCGGGCCGCGCAGCGTCTTGTGGGTGGTGGTGGTCACGAACTCGCAGTGCGGCACCGGGCTCGGGTGCAGGCCGGCGGCCACCAGGCCGGCGATGTGGGCGATGTCGGCCATCACCACGGCGCCGCTGGCGTCGGCCGCCCGCCGCACCGCCTGGAAGTCGATCAGGCGCGGGTAGGCGGAGGCCCCGACCACGATCACCTTCGGCTTGTGCTCGGCGGCGAGCGCGGCCAGCGCCTCGTAGTCGATGCGCTCGTCCTCCTTGCGCACGCCGTAGGCGACCACGTTGAAGTACTTGCCGGAGAAGTTCAGCGGGTGGCCGTGGGTGAGGTGGCCGCCGTGCGAGAGGTTCATGCCCAGGATGGTGTCACCGGGCTTCGCCGCCGCCATGTAGACGGCGGTGTTGGCCTGCGCGCCCGAGTGCGGCTGCACGTTGGCGTGGTCGCAGCCGAACAGCTCCTTCGCCCGGAGAATGGCCAGCGTCTCGGCCACGTCCACGAACTCGCAGCCGCCGTAGTAGCGCTTGCCCGGGTAGCCCTCGGCGTACTTGTTGGTGAGCACCGAGCCGAGCGCCTCCAGCACCGCCTCGGAGACGAAGTTCTCGGAGGCGATCATCTCCAGCTGGCTGCCCTGACGCTGCGTCTCCTTGCGGATCGCCTCGGCCACCTCGGGGTCGGTGCGAGCCAGGTTCTCCATCTCGTTCACCTCGTTGCCTCGCCGGGCTCGATGAGAGCGACCCGGCGCGCGTGCCGGCCGCCTTCGAAGGGAGTATCCAGCCACACGTCCAGTATCCGGCGGGCCAGCTGGTGGTCCATGCTGCGGCCGCCCATCGCCAGCACGTTGGCGTCGTTGTGCGCGCGGCAGA
>Ga0187777_10002838_pt1 | contig 11049 bp, 14 predicted proteins | sample 1015_Q2_SP5_10_M_FD_132416 | JGI IMG/M metagenome (GOLD analysis project Ga0187777, IMG submission 132416) | Tropical peat soil microbial communities from peatlands in Department of Meta, Colombia - 1015_Q2_SP5_10_MG | ecosystem: Environmental > Terrestrial > Soil > Wetlands > Peat | place...
CCCCCGCGTAGGGGTTTCGCGCGCGTGGATGATGCATTCGTCATCCGTCAGCCATGATCGACGTGCTGACGAGCACCCGGCGCCTCGCTTAGAGCCAAGCGCGCCCAGGAAAGCCGGTACAAGGCGATACACCTCGAGCGCCAAGCCTCGCCGAGGGCGCCAGGCTGCTGCGCTGGACCATCGCTCAGACCCAAGCGCGCGACGTCGAAAGCCGCGACGGCCTGCGCGGCCTCTCGCTCAAGGCGGCAGACACGCTCAAGGGGCGACATGGCTACAACCTCTCTCGGTCGTGCGACCCTCGAGCATTAACCGGCGCGGAACAAACTCACCCCCCACCGCCTGGGGTTCTCGCGCGCGTGAGATCCGCCATTGGTCTGGCTGACACTCTTTGGGCGGAGGCGTTCGCAAGCTGCGAAATCTCGGGAGGCCATGGTCGCCCGACCCAGAAACGAGTGTCGCCAGTTCCTGTACACTGAGCGTCGTGGACCCTGGATCGCCCCTTTCCTGTCCTTCCTGCGGCCACGCGAACAGTGCGGGCGCGAAGTTCTGCGAAGAGTGCGCCGCCGCGACTCTCGGTCGGCTGGATAAGACCGATGCACTCTACCGGAGAGCACTAGAGCTGGAAGAGGGTTTTCGTGCCCCCATCTTAGCGGCACGTACCCGCTATTGGTGGGCACGGACCCTAGCTGAGCGCCGGAGGCTGGAAGACGTGGAACGCGCGAGAGCGCTGGTTGCGGATTCGCTGGCCGAGGCGCGTCGGATTGGAATGCGACGCTCGAACGCGAGGCCGCACAGCTCGAGGCCACGCTGGATGGATGACGCGCCAACAAGGAACAAACCCGTGCGCCTGCGCGCAGATCACGCGGCCACAGGGATATCGAATGGAAACTTCTCGCTTGTTGTAAAGCAGGCCCCCGCTACGGCCGAGATTATCCCCGTCGGCTGAGGCTGGCGGGGGGTAGCCGGCCACCCGAACCAAGCCCTCGATCCGGAACCCGCGCTTAGGATCGGCGCCCACCCACAAGCGCCGGCCGACGATGATCGACCCGAGGGCCTCGAGCTCCCCGTCGTGGCCCTCGAGCGTCGTCCGGAGCTCCCGAACCCATCCCTCGGCGGCCTCGCGCAGGCGGTCCATGTCGGGAATCGCGGGCCGGGCTGCAAGGCGCGCCTTGATCCGTGTCCGCTCGGCCTCGAGCGCCGAGATTTGGGCCGCGATCGCGTCGAGGTCGCCCGCCTTGCTCGCCAGCACCACGAGGCGCTGTAGTTCGCGCTCAACCTCGGCAACGCTCTTGCGATCGACGCCGGGATCGCGCTTGCGTAGCCCCGCCTCGACCTTCTGAAGCGTGCGCTGCACCGCCCGGGCCGCCACCTCGGGCACGCGGATCTGAGTTCAGATCGCGCCGAGGATTTGGATGCTGCGACCGCGGGGATCGACTTGACCACTCGGGATCTGCTCAATTCGGCAGGCGTGTGGCCGTCGCCGACCGCCAGGGTCACGCTCCGCCCCGCTCAACCGGTGGGTACCGGCGTTCAACATCCCCGGGTACTCCCAGCCGAGGTCTTCCTCGTTTCGCGCGAGCCGCTGCCCGGTAGAGCGAGAGTGCGAAGACACCGACGATTCCGAGCGGGACAGCAAGAAGGATCAGCGTAGTCACAAAATACGCTTCGCGCTGCGCACTCTGGAAGGACAGGCACATTGCGCATGCGGCTGCGCTTTGCACGGTAAGCGGGATGGTCGCGACGAGGACTACCGCTTGGCACAGCATGGAGCGGTAGCTCCTACCCAAATGGAGGCTCATCGCCAGTAGACCAACGCATAGAGGATGGGCCAAATCCCAACGACAAAGAGCCAGTACATCCGGTAAGGTGCCAGCTCCGCCCACCCTGCAAGCTGGCCGCGGCGAACCTCGCGAAGGGCAAAGCCAAGCACGGCGAGGGCGATCAGAACGTGGGTGGCATGCGCACCTACGATGGCATAGAACGTCGCGCCGTAGAGACTTGAGCAGGTCGTGAGCCCGAAGCCTATTAAGTGCGCCCACTCCATTCCCTGAAGCGCAACGAAGACTGAGCCAAGGGCGAAGGCTCCGCCCAGCCCCCGCGCAAGGGCATGACGATCATGTCGCCGACGGACACCGCTTTCGAGAGCAATGGCTGAAAGGAGCAGGAAAGCGGTATTGACCCCTGTCGCCACGATAGGAAGCCGCGGCTGCCCCTGTGGCGGCCAATCGACGGCACCGGCGCGTAGCACCAAGAAGGCTGAGACGAGCGCCGCAAAGAACATCAGCTCGGTGGCTAGGAAGACCGCCATTCCCAGCACGCCACTCGGGACCAGAGGCTCCTGCCGCGCCACGAGTACTCGGTCGCTCATGGACCGGCTCCCGAGGCTGCATGGAACACCACATCGGGGACAAGACCCACGAAGAGGAAGTACAGACAAGCAAAGCCTGTGGCCACGATGAGGACGATGAAAAAGGGCTCGTACCTGAGATGCATGAAGTACGCTGCCACCAGCCACGCTTTCACGATCGCTACCGAAAAAATCAAAACAAGGGTCACGACCGGTAGCTTCATGCCAGCCATCAGAAGCGACACCATCAGTGCAGCAACGAGAATGCCCCAAATCGCTACATAGTTCGGATGTGCGGCCTCGGCGTTGCTTTCCATTGTCACTCTTCCTCTACGAGGTCAGATACAGAAGCGGAAATAGAAAAATCCAGACCACATCTACGAAATGCCAGTAGATTCCCACGTACTCGACCCGGTGTGGAAGTCGCCCGCGCCTGAGCGCCACGAGGACACACCCGATCGCAACCATCCCACCAATCACATGGAGTGCGTGCAATCCCGTCATCGTGTAGTAAAACGACCAAAAGAGACTCCGCGCCGGCACAAAGCCCTCGCGGATCTCGTGCGCGTATTCAAATGCCTTGACACAAAGGAAGATGAGCCCGCCGAGCAGTGTAAACCCGAGGAGGCGTGCCGCTTCTCGAAGACGCTCCTCTGAAACCGCTTTATGCGCAAGGACCACGGTAAGGCTGCTTGTAAGCAGCACAAGGGTGTTGAAGGCACCCGCGGCATTGATGGTGTGCGTTGACTCTGCGCCCCACTCGGGATGACGCCAGCGCAGCAATACATAGACGGAGATCAGTCCGCCAAAGATCACGATCTCGGAGGCTAGGAACCACCAGATACCGAGTCGGCCGGTCGGGACCTCGGTGCTCTCGTGCTCGATGTGCGCCGCGCGCGCGTACTGCATGCTTCCTCGGCTCAGGCCAGGGCGTCTTGAGGCAGGTAGTCCTCGGAATGGCCCGGTGCGCTGTATTCATACGGACCGCGGCGCACCACGGGGACGTTTGCGAAGTTGCCGTGAGGCGGCGGCGAGTCCACCGTCCATTCAAGCGTGTTGGCACGCCACGGATTTTTCTCCGCACGCACGCCACGCACGAGCGAAAGGATCAAGTTCAAAATCAAAGGAATCTGGGAGGCGAACAAGCCAATCGCTCCCAAGGTGGCGATCCACTGCAATCGGTCGGCCTCTGGCGTGCGCAGTGCCTCAAAGAAGTGGGGGTTGGCGATCCTCCGATGGTGACCCATGAGCCCGAGAAAGAACATCGGGAGGAAGGTTACGTTCATGAAGACGAACGTGCCCCAAAAGTGCAGTTGGCCGAGCCACTCGTAGGTACGTCTTCCGAACATTTTCGGAAACCAATAGTAGAAGGCCGCAAAGAAGGCAAAGAAGACAGATGGAATTAGTGCATAGTGGAAATGCGCTACCACGAAATAGGTATCGTGGATGTAGATGTCGGTTGCCGGTACGCCGTTGTGGATACCGGTCACCCCCCCGAGCAAGAACACCGCGATCATTCCGAGGGCGAAGAGCATGGGGGTCTGGAACGAGATCGAACCGCGCCAAAGTGTGGCGATGAACGCGAACAGTGTGATTCCGATTGGCACCGAGATAAGGATAGTGGTGATACTGAATGGCGTAGCAAGGCGCGGGTCGATCCCAGCGATGAACTGATGGTGCGCCCACACGATGAATGAAAGCACCCCGGTCACGATGGTCGAGTAGACGATCATCCGGTAACCAAAGATTGGCTTGCGGGCGAACACCGGCAAGATCTCAGCTACGGCGCCAAAGCCTGGGAGGAGAATCACGTACACCTCAGGATGGCCGAAGAACCAGAACAAATGTTGAAAGAGCAGCGGATCGCCGCCACGAGCCGGATCATAGAAGCCGGTATTCGCAACGCGATCGAGAAGCAGCAACACGGCCCCTGCAATCAGCGGGCCCACGGAGAACAAGAAGATGATGCTGGCCGCGACCTCCATCCAGACCATGAGCGGCATGTCGAACAGCCGCATCCCCGGGGCCCGGTTGTTGATTGCGGTCACGATAAAGTTGATCCCTCCCATGAGGAAAGCCGCGAACTCGAGCGCAACCGCGAGAATCCACAGGGTCACGCCGAGATCGACGCCTGAGTTCACCGCGCGGTCGGAAAGCGGGGGATAACTGGTCCATCCCCCAGCTGCCGCGCCGCCGGGTACGAAGAACGACGCGAGGAGAATCAGTGTCGAGGTGAAGAAGACCCAATAGGAGAGCATGTTTAGGCGCGGGAAGGCCATGTCATGTGCTCCAATCATGAGCGGGATAAGAAAGTTCCCGAGCCCGGCGAGCAGGATCGGCATCGCCACCCAGAAGATCATGATCGTACCGTGGAGCGTTACCACAGCGTTGTACTGGCCAGGCCCGATGGTCCCGTAGCCAGGAACCGGTTGACCCGGATTTGCGAGCTGCATCCGGATCACGTAAGCAAGAAAGCCACCTATCAGCGCCAGTGCAAGACCCGTGAACATATACTGCTTCGCGATCGTCTTGTGGTCCGTGGAAAAGACCCACGTGCGCCAGAAGCTGCGAGCATGTGTTTGGTTCACGTGGTGCAGGGCGGGTGTGCCGGCACTCATCGTCTTCCCTAGTTTTGATTGTTCTCAGTGGGGGTGGTGTACGCCGAGCCTGCTTTTTGCCGCACCCAGTTCTGGTAGGCTTCACGGTTTTCCACCACCACCAGGGCTTTCATCATGGTGTGGCCGAAGCCGCAAATCTGGGCACAGGCCAGCTCGAAACGACCCTCCCGGGTAGGCTCGAACCAGCCGCGGATGGTGCGGCCTGGAACCGCGTCCTGCTTAAGTCGCATTTCCGGCATCCACAGCGAGTGGATCACGTCCTTGGCCGTAAGCTCGAACTGAACCACTGCGCCTACCGGGAGATGGAGTTCGTTCACCACCTCGACGTCATCCGCTGTGTCGAAACGGCCGTCCGGTCCGGGGAGGCGGAAGCGCCAGGCCCACTGCTCGCCGGTGATCCGAACCGTTTCCTGCGGTGGCGGAAGAGTCTCCTTGATCCGCTGCCAGATTGGGGCGGCCACCGCATCGATGACCAAATCGAAGCCCAAGATGAGGGCGCAGGGAACGAGCACAAATGCCATCGCGCGGAGACTGCGTGCCGGAACATACGCAGCTCGAACGCCAGGGCGTCGGCGATAGCGGAAGATGAAGAAGACGAGGATTCCCTCAGCGAGAAGGAACCAGATACCGACGATCCAGGTGATGAAGCGAAGTAGCCAGTCGACATCACCGGCGAAACTCGATGCCGCCGTCGGAAGCCAACTCTCGAGACCCACTCCGTATTCTCCTCGGACGCCGGCACGGGCAGCGTGCCGAATCTTGCCTCACTTACCGACCCCGGCTCGCACTCCCTGCACGGCGTGTTCCAGGCAACTGGTCCTTCGAAGCCCCCTTCTTGGGCCTCCAGCCCTCACGCCTGCGACAATCGGCCACAAGTGCTGTGCGTCTCTTGGTCACAATTCTCCTGTAGATTTTTTGGTGAGCGGCGCAACCCCCTACTCGTGCCACGCGGCTCGAAGGCGAGCCATCGCCTCGGGGTGCCGTCGGATCAGGAACCAGAACATCCCTCCAGCGGAAAGGAGGTTTGCGAACCCCACCGCGAACGCTCCGAGCGCCCCGACAAGATGTGGAACGAGTGTCACCTCGAAGCCGAACAGGATGGACTCGAAGAGCAGGAAGATCAGCAGGAGAACGAGGCCGAGCTGGGGGTTGCGCTCGATCTGATGGAACATCCACGAGACGATGACCCCGGCGATCAGGAACAGGATCCCGTGGACACCAGTGTAGGCAAGCACCATGATGGCGTTCGCATCCGGGGCCTGATCGACGCTTTTGCCCAACAGAACTGCGTTGCCCAGCAGCGAGGGCGTAAAAAACGGCTTACCTCGAGCGATATCTAGCACAAAGAACCAAACTGCCACGATGATTGCGCCAACAATTCCGGCCAGGACCCCGTCCTGCAGCATGCCGGCGTGACGACCCTCGGCCGTTTTGCTCGCCCGGAGTTCGCGCGCAGGTTCATCCATCGCTTACCTCCAAGCCATTGATATTGCACAAGCCGTGCCGGGTCACGCGCTGCGGGTCGCCCTTCGGATTTGACCTTCCTAAACTCTGCGTATCCAAACGGGTCGGGCGTTTATCCGAGCTGGACGGGCTTCGTGGCCGATTCGGGCGGGCAGGCCGCATGAAATTTTCGGCAGTCAGAGGGAGTGAGCAACCAAAAAAAGTCAACTCGCCGGACATCACCCTTCAGGACATCGCCCTCCTCCAGATGATCCGCGTGGCGTTTGAGGAACAGAGCTTGAAGGCGGTACGATCCTTGCAAGAACTTCTGGGGGCTTCAGGTGGAATCGGGGAACACACCATGGACAATCCGAAGCTGGTCGATGCGCTGAATCAAATGCTCGCGCAAGAGCACGCCTGCGCGATCCGGTATGCCACCCACGCGGCGATCATCGCCGGTCCCTATTCTGAGACGGTTTCGGCGCGGCTCAAGGAAATCGGAACGGACGAGTTGCTCCACGCCGAAAAGCTCCGGGACCGGATCCTCGCGCTTGGAGGTAAGCCTACGATGGAAGTATCCGCTGCCGGCTTGAAGCCAGCAGCCACGCTGGAGGCGATCTTGGACGTCAACATTGCGGAAGAACAGGCCGCGATCCGCGGCTACATCGGTGTTCTCGAAGGTTTGTCAATGAGCAACGTGATCCTGTTCCAGACGATCCAGGAGATTATCCGGGACGAGCAGGAACATCTAGAGGAGCTCGACGCACTGAAGAATCCCAAGACGTGAACGGCTGGGCCGCACATCGGTGCGTCCGGGGTACCGTAACGCCCACCTCTAGGACATCACGGTCCGGTTGGCGAGGAACGCGAAGAGCTTCAGAAGGATCTCAGGTGCGAACGACGGCTACGCGAAAAAGGAAGAAGCCGCGCAGAGCAGTGCGGGGCCGGCGCAGTGTTCGGTCGTCTGGAGACCGCTGGTCGCAGCGCGTCACCGAAACGAGCAATGCACTGGATCTCGAGAGGAGCGTCTTCACACTGCGGGATCCGCGGGCGATTGCCCTCTCGCTCAAGCAGTCCGCTGAGAGGAGTAAGAGGCGACGATCAGCGCCTTTCCAGTCTGCAATGTCGATGCTCATCTTCTATGTGAATCGAGCCGGCAGGAATCTGTCGACAGATCGCCGCCGAATCCTGGAGCGGGCGAAGGTGGAACTGAGGAGGGTCTTCGGGCGGAAGCCGGCGGCACGAGTAGGTGCCCTCTCAGCGCGCGACCTGGGTTCGTCGTCGTACCGGCCTACATCGCCGTCCTGCTGCTCCTGAAGGGGATGAGATCGGTCGTGGGCTTGGTAGCTCCCATCGCCATGCTCCTTCCCGACACCATTCCAGCCGAAACAATCCTCTCCCTCCTCCTCGTCCTCCTGATCTGCTTCGTGGTCGGCGTCGCAGTTCGGAGCCGGGTAGGACAGGTGGCCCGGGAGAGCATGGAGACGGGCCTCTTCGAGCGGATCCCGGGCTACGCGCTGATCCGTAGCCTCACCCAGCAGGTGGCGGGAAAGACGGCCGAGAGCGTCTGGAAGCCCGCCCTAGTCGAGACTAAGGACGGCTTCGTCCCGGCGTTCATGATTGAGGAGTTCGGCGACGGGCGCTGCACCGTCTTCATCCCATCCGTCCCGACCCCCCTCGCCGGTTCCATCCTTGTGCTCGAACGGAAACTGGTCCACCCGGTCAACGTCGCGTTCACAGACGCGCTGAAGGTCATTTCTCGCTGGGGATCTGGCGCCAAGGAGCTTTATGCGGCCCTGGAAGGAATGGAGAGTTCAAGGGAGTAGGGCTCGCCCGTGCTGCCCGTGGGTGGCCGTGCAGCCCAAGGAGTCGAGCGTGAGGGCAGCGGCGCAATGAAGTCCAGAAGCCGAAGTGCGTGGACCCACGCACGCCGCCGCGTGCGACGTCTCTTCACGCGACCGCTTGCAGCGCTTACGGCATCTTTGGCGCCACCGTTTTACATGCTTTACATGCGGCTCGTCTGGTCAACGAGCCGAGTCGATCTTGGAAACTTCGGCGAGCTTCAAAAATTGTGCGATGCGCACGATGGCGCGGTTGCTCTTCTTTGGCACGAGGAGGTCTTTACCGTTGCCTACGGCTACTGGTGGGCGGGCATCCGGGGCCACACCTTGGCGAGCCGCGGCGATGTCGGAGAGGTGATCACGCGACTGCTCCTTCGCTGCGGTTACACTGTCTTCCGGGGTGGCTCGACGACTTCGCGTTCGCGTCACCGCGATGGTGTGATCGACGACCTCGTCGCACACATGCGCGACCACCATGGCGTTCTGTACGGGCTCACGGTCGATGGGTCGAAAGGCCCCGCCTATCGCATGAAGACAGGAGGAATCGTTGTCGCGGGCACTTGCGGCAAGCCCATTGCACTTGTGCGCACCTGGTATCGCTACTCTCTGCGCCTGCCTACGTGGGATCGCACCGCGATCCCGCTCCCCTTCAATTGGATCGCGTACTCCTACCGCGGCCCGTATTTCGCGCCGGAGAGTCTTTCCGATGGTGCGGCGGTCGAGCGATTTCGGAACGAGCTCGAAGACGATCTCGTAGATCTCGCGGCAGAGAGCTACGCCCTGATGGGGCTGCCCCGTCCGGCGAACCTCGTGAAGCGGCTTCCTGCGCCGGCGATCGCGACTCCACAGGGAGCTTGACCCGTGCCGCGTACTCGCACTGTCTTCTCCCGTCCAGGTCGAAGACGCGCAACGATTGTGGCCAGTCGTGCGGAAAGTGTGCCTCCCATTACATCCCTTTGCAGTGCGTCCCCGCCCCCAGCACCGCCAGGGCGATGGCAGAGAGCGTGAGGGTCGAAGGCTGCGGCACCGGGGGCTATCCTTGGATGAAAGCATTCTGGATCAGTTCGAGAGGCGGCTCGGCATCCGGATCCGGTCCGACCCCCCTCCCAACCCCTGTGGATCTGGAATCCTCGCAAGCGCAAGGTCCTCTGGAACGACGTACAGCTTCTCTACAGTGCGATCGAGCAATTCCCCTTCTTGACGCAGCGCCGGAAGACGAGACTCCGGGAGGCTCTGCAAGATGCTCTCGATCATCGCTCGCAAGCGCCGCACCACCTGAAAGTTACCCGCGCCGTACTGGCGGATCTCGCTGAAGGTAAGATCTACGAAATCTGTCCAGTTCGGTGTCCGAAAAATCACCCTGAGCCGCCCATCACCATCAGGTATCCACTCATGGCGCAGATCCCGCTTGCCTACCGTGCGCAACAACCGCTGAAGCTGGTCGATCGCAATGACAGCTGTGGTCGGGTCGTTGATCGCCGGCGACAGCGCCTTGAGGGCGATGTCGACGATGATGCGAAAGGCAAAGGTGCAATCCTGCTCAATGGTACGCTCACGCCCAAAAGCCACCTGACCCCGCAGAAGGCCATCGTTGACCTCCGCCGCGCACCGACCGCGTACCCGAAATAGCGGATCGCCGCTTGCGACGAAATCGCCCACGCGCGGCACCAGTTCGATAAGAACGTCTGCCCTTTGCGCCTCCCCCAGGAGCGCTTTTAGATTAACTGCAATTACGATCGCAGAATTCCCACGGTGTGGAACCGTCCGTTCCGCTGGGCCAAGCTCATCCAGCGCTGGTGCGGGAACAGATGAGGCTGGGATCGGATCGGGATAGACGTCGTCGATGACCATGAGGCCCTGCTCGGCTAGTCGCCAGACGATGCTGACCGGGCGGAGCAGCCGCGCTGCGTAATCGATGAGAAACATAAACACTACGACGCTGACCAGTCCGAGGATTCCCGCTGCGCTCACGAGGAAGTGGGGAATCGTGTCGACTCTAGTTTTCATCGCGATGGCAAGCAGCAACACATAGACGAAGAGGCCGACCGACCAACGGATGCCTCTGTCGCGGAGAAGCGCGGTTGCGATGATCCGAGGAGTCAACTGGCCGCTTGCGACCTGAATTGCCACAATTAACGAGCTGAAGGTAAAGACGATGAATGCAATCGACGATGCGATGAGATAATCCGCCAGTGCGATCGTTCCCTCCCTGTCAATCACGAAACCGGGAATCCAGCCGAAATCGAGTTGGTGCACATATGCGATTCGGACTGTTGCCTGTTCGAGTACGACCGCAATCACTGGTGCCGTCCAAACCGCGGAAAGAAGGTAGCTCTTGATTGCGTACCTATGACTCCAACTCATTCGACCTCCCCATTCACCGTCGATTCGTTAGACTGGATCTTCGCCGTGTGTTGCAAGAGGTATTCATGATACACAGAAGGCTGCCCGCGCCTGAACTCCTCCGTAGCCCGTTACCGTAAACCGTTCCTTCTTCTCGATCGCGAGGTAACATACGGTCTATGGAATTCGCGGTCACCGGCGACTAGCGCCTCCAGCGCCGCGACGAACGCGCAGTGCGGAACCACGGCCTCCTGAACCCCAATCAAACAGACTATGTACGCCGATACGTCTGTCGGGGGTCAACGCCGCGTGCAAGCTATGAGATCGCCCATCGAGGTCCGCCGCCACCGTGCGCGACGCGCCTCGGTTGGGGCGCGTCTCGCATTCGGGCGCTGCCGAACGCCGCTTGCGTGTCGTACGGTGGACGGGCGCTCGAGGTCCCCGAGAGACACGGGAG
>Ga0187777_10002839_pt1 | contig 11048 bp, 14 predicted proteins | sample 1015_Q2_SP5_10_M_FD_132416 | JGI IMG/M metagenome (GOLD analysis project Ga0187777, IMG submission 132416) | Tropical peat soil microbial communities from peatlands in Department of Meta, Colombia - 1015_Q2_SP5_10_MG | ecosystem: Environmental > Terrestrial > Soil > Wetlands > Peat | place...
AACACCAGACCGGCGTCAAGCGCGCTCAAGCCACGCCCCTGCTGGAGGTACAGCGCGAGCACGAGGAAGAACGAGGCCTGCCCGCACCAGAAGACGAGTTGGGTCAGCAGCCCGGCGGTGAACGAGCGGGCCCGGAACATCGCCGGCGGCAACAACGGCTCGCCGCCGCGGCGGGCGAGACGGCGCTGGTGGGAGGCGAAGACCAGCAGCAGCAGCGGCGCGACGCCGAACGAGATCCAGGTCCAGGCCGGCCAACCGTGCTGGCGCCCCTCAACCAGCGGAAACACAACCGCGGTGAGCCCGGCCGTGAGCAGGAGCGTTCCCAGCGGATCGAGCTGCGTAACGCGCTCGGAACGCGACTCGGGGACGAATCGCGGCGCCAGTGCCAGCGTGGCGACGCCGACGGGCACGTTGATCAGGAAGCATGCGCGCCAACCCGAGCCGGCGATGTCGGCCTGAATCAGGCCGCCGCCGATCAGCTGCCCGCACGCGGCCGCCAGCCCCATCACGAGCCCGTAGATCCCGAGCGCCCGGGGAAGGTCGCCACCGCGGTAGGTGACGTTGATGATCGACAGCACGTTCGGCATCACCAGCGCTGCGCCGACCCCCTGGGCCAGGCGCGCCGCCACCAGCACCGTCGGGCGACCGGCCGCGCCGCAGGCGGCGGAGGCCAAGGTGAACATGCCGAGGCCGATCGAGAACGTGCGCCGGCGGCCGATCCGGTCGCCGAGTCGCGCCGCGGTGATCAGGAACACGGCCGATGTGAGCGCGAACCCGGCGACGACCCACTCGATCGCGCCGGTGCCCGCGTGCAGGTCGCGCTGCATCGAGGGCAGCGCGACGTTGACGATGAAGAAGTCGAGGACGACCATGAAGGTGCCCGTCAGGAGCACCGGAAGCGGCGCCCAGCGGCTGGTCTCGGCCGGCAAGGCACGGGCGCCCGCCGGGACCGCCAATGTGGATGAACTCGATTGCGTAGTCATGCCGACCACGGTGACGGCCGGCGCGCGGACTGTCGATTACCCGGTAGGTAATGCCATTGCCTGGTCGGTAAGAGTCGAGCCCGATGCCGCGGGGCATCGTTGCGGGCCGCGGCCTGTTACGGCGGCAGCTCTCGCTGCCGGGCCTGGAGCCCGCGCGTGATCTCCCCATAGTCGCCGGGCATATCCGCCGGTACCCGCCACACATCGACCGTTCCGAACAGCGATACGACGCGCACCGAGATCTCCGGTGACTGCGACCGTTCGACGTCCTCGCCCCAGTCGCGCCGGTGACCGCCGAGCACCAGCCCGCTCACTGTGACGTTGACGTTCTCGGGCACGTACACGTCGACGTTGCCGAGGGCGACAAGTACGGTCACCGCGGTTCTTTGGCCGTGAATTTCGGCCTTGCGCAGGTCGAGGTCGAGGTCGCAGAGTGCGCCGCCCGCGAGTGTCCAGCGCCGGAGGTTGAGCCTTCCGCGCTTGACCGCATGGCCCAGCAAGGCGCCTGTGAAACGGGTGGCTCGACGCTTGGGGCGCGTCGCTGGTAGCTCGTCGGTCGCCGGCAGCCCGGAGCGGATCTCGGCGAGGTCAGCCCGGACGACCGCCCGGTATGCTCGCTCGACCCGCTCGGAGAACTCCTCGAGCGTGAGCCTCCCTGACAGCAGATCGTCCTCGAGCCGCGCCACCGCCTGCTCGCGCTCGTCATCCGAAACTCGCTCGTCCACGTCGTGGATGGTCTCAGAGCCGCTACGGTGAGCTGCTTGAGCGTTTACGTGGACAACGCTTTTGCCGTCGGCGACTGGGGCCGATGGAGCGGCGGCGGGCACCTCCAGGCAGACACGGTCGCAGAGCTGCACGAGTTCGCCGAGCGCCTCGGCCTCCGCCGGGAGTGGTTCCAGGCCAAGTCCGGTCGGCCGGAGAACGACCACTACGACCTGGGGCGGAGCGGCCGCGAGCGCGCGCTCGCGCTCGGCGCGATCGACGAGGACAGAGCCGCCGGCGCGAGGCGCCGTCAGGCGATCCGGCGCGCTCGCCGCGCGCGCGGGACCGCCTCGTCGGTCGCCTAATTCACCTCTGCCCCGAGCCTTGGCGAGTCAGTCGGCGATTCCCAGTCCCCAGCCGCCGTCGATCACGATCTCTTGCCCGGTTATGTACTCGCACGCAGGCGAGGCGAGGAACAGCGCCAGCGTCTTGATGTCGTCCGGGAACCCAACACGATGCATGGGGATGTCCTTGGCGAGTGCCGCCTGCACATCGGGGTTGTGCGCGTGGCCTCCACCGATGTTCGTGACAAAGAAGCCCGGGGCGATCGCGTTGACCGTGATGCCGTCGGCGGCCAGCTCGAGCGCGAGCATATGCATCAGGTGCCTCGCGCCGGCCTTCGCCGCCATGTAGGCGGAGCCGATCGCGGGCTCGGTCTTGGTTGCAGCGAGCGATGTCGTCACGACGATCCGGCCGAACCGGCGGGGGCGCATGTGGCGCGCCGCCGCCCGTGCGGTGGCGAAGATCCCGCTCAGGTTGATCTCGATCACGCGGTTCCAGCGCTCGTCGGCGTAGTGCTCGATCGCACCCGCCTCGACGCGCGGCCGCTGGCCGCCGGCCCAGGCGCCGACGAAGCCGACGCCGGGATCGATGCCGGCGTTGGCAAAGGCGACGTCAAGCCTCCCGTACATCTCGGCCGCTTGATCGATCGCGCGATCGAGGCCGGCGTGATCGGTCACATCCGCGACCGTGCCTCGGACGTCGAGTCCCTCACCTTGGAGGCGTGACGCCTGCGCCGTGAGCGCGTCTGCGTCGACGTCGATCAGAGTTACTCGCGCGCCGTGCGCGGCGAGCACCTCGCCGTACGCGAGTCCCAGCCCGCTGGCACCGCCGGTGACGATCGCGCCGAACCCGGCCACGTCGAACCTCGAGGAAACGTTCACTGTCGTTGCTCCTGTGATCTCGTTGGCCGCGGCAGCGTATACGCCTCGGGTATAAGGTCGATCGCACCCATGGCCCGGCTTCCCTACCTCGACCCCGACGACGCCGAGCCGCACGTGGCGGCCGTGCTCTCCCGATCGCCCAGCCTCGGCATCTTCCGCATGGTCGCCAACGCCCAGGGGGCGTTCCCGGCGTGGATGCGGTTCGGCGGCACGCTGTTCGACGGCGACGAGTTCGACCACCTGCTGCGCGAGCTGGCGATCATGCGGGTCGCGGCGATGACCCCGGGTGCGGAGTACGAGTGGGTCCAGCACGCCGCGATCATGCTGGACGTGGGCGGGACAAGGGAGCAACTAGACGCGATCGAGCGGGGCGATCTCGATGCCGACGTGCTCGGAGACGACGGGCGGCTCGTCGTCCGGTTCACCACTCAGGTTGTGCGCGACGCCACCCCCGGCGAGGAGACCTTCGCCGCGATGACGGTGCGGTTCACACCGCGCGAGATCATGCATTTGCTGCTGGTGATCGGCCAGTACATGATGGTCGGCCGGATCATGGCCACGACGCAGCTCGACCTCGAGCCGGCCGTCGCCGGCGAGTTGCTCCGGAGCGCGGGCGAGGCGAAGGCCAGGCGCGCGGCTAAGCCCGACTCCGATTAACCGCCGGTGTCACAGGTCGAGGGCGAGATCGGTGCGCGGATGCGTGCAGCACATGAGCAACCGGCCGACCGTCGGCGGCTCGAGCGGTTCGATTTGGTAGTCGACGTCGCCGCTCACGAGCCCGCTCTCGCAGTTGTGGCAGACCCCCGTCCGACAGCCGAAGCCGACGGGCACATCGCACGCCTCGGCGAGGTCGAGCAGGCTGCCGAACACTGGGTCCCACCTGACCGAAAGGTTGCTGCGGCTGAACAGGACCAGCGGGCCTGTTCCCTGAGCGCCATCGGGCGGGTGCGGCGCACGCTTCTCGAGGCCGACGATTCCCGAGCGGTACACGTCGGTCGGTCCGAACACCTCGGTCCTGACCCGGTCGGGAGTCACGCCGTTCGCGGTCAGCGCCGCGGCCAGGTCGTGCATGAACCCGCCCGGGCCGCAGATGTAGAAGTCGGCGTCGATCGGCACGCCGCTCTCGGCGAGCAGGGCTCCGGTGAGGTGGCCGCTCACGTCGAAGTCGCGGCCGGGTCGGTCCTCGGGGCCGGGGGCGCTGTAGGCGACGAGCCGATGGGCGTTCGGAAGCTCTTCGAGGAGGCTCTCGGCCTCGTCGTGGAAAGAGTGCTGGGCCCGGTTGCGGGCGCCGTGGATCCACCACACCTCGCGCTCCGATCGCTTGGCCGCAAGCGCGTGCAGCATCGCAAGCACCGGCGTTGCCCCCACGCCGGCGCTGATCAGGACGGCCGGTCGCTGGTCTTGCTCTAGCGTGAACGAGCCTCGCGGTGCCGCCACCTCGACGAGGTCCCCGACGGCCAGCCTGGTGTGGAGGTAGCCGCTCGCGGCCCCATGGGGCTCGCGCTTGACGCCGATGCGATAGCTGCCGGCGACCGGGGCCCCAGACAACGAGTAGTTGCGGGTCACCGGCGCCTCGGCGGCGTCGGGATGGAGCCGCAGCGTCAGGAACTGCCCTGGAGCCGCGGCCGGCGCGACGTCCGCGTCGGTCGGGCTGAGCGTGATCGAGATCACCTCAGCACTCTCGGCGACGATCGAGTCGACGCGCAACGGTCGGAACCCGGCCCATGCCGGCGGTGGGCTCTTCGGCGTGTCGCCGTCGTCCGATCCCGGTGCCGTCTCTCGGTCAAGAATCTCCTGGAACGAGCCCTTCCAGCCATCGCTCAGGGCCGGGATCTTGAGAGCGCGCACGAGATTGTGACGCTGGCGGCCCGGCAGGTAGAGCAGTGCGTCGATCTCGGCGACGGTCATGCTCTCGGGGCCTGAGGCGACCTTCACGATTTCCTCGCCGGCCTGCACGACGCCCTCCTCCAGCACGCGCAGATAGAAGCCGGGGCGCCGGTGGGAGACGAGCAGCGCCGGCATCCGGGGCTCGTCCATGCGAATCCCGACGCGGTAGCACGTCACGCGGGGTTGTGTGACCTCGAACAGCGCATCCCCGATCCGGAAATGGTCGCCGATACAGACCTCGTCGTCGGCGAGTCCCTCAACTGTGAAGTTCTCGCCGAACTGCCCGTACGCGAAGTCGTCACGGCCGAGCTCCTTCTCCCAGTAGTGGTAAGACTCGATCTGGTAGACGAACACCGCTCGGTGCTCGCCGCCGTGCGCCAGCCGGTCGGCCTGGTCGTCTCCTTCGATGTTGATCCGGCCGACGAACCGGGGGCCGGCGACTGGATCCTTGAAGATCGCGGTCCTCACCTGACGCCCCTGCCACGCAACCGTCCGCGGAGTTCCGACGTTGATCGACAGCAGTCTCATCTTCGGTGTGCTGGTTGCCACGCGGGTTTCATCATGCCCGTTCCGATTTAGCCGGAGGGTTGAGCCGGGACGGCTCGATCAGTTCCCAGCCCCCCGGCATCGCGCCCGATTGCTCATGCACAGCCAGCACCGCGATTCGCACCAGCCGTTCGGCGCCGGGCCACGCGCGGATCTCCTTCGCGTCCCAAACGATCTCCGCGCGACCGGTCAACTGGAGCGCGGTCCCGGTCTGCCAGTCGAGGAACAGGAGACCGGCGCGCGAGTCGACGGTGAGGTTACCGAGGGTCTTGAACATGCGATTGCCGGGGTAGTCCGGGAAGACCAGCTCGCGGCCGTCGCCCGACACCTCGACGAATCCCGGCCGACCGCCGCGATGCGACGCGTCCATCCCGCGGCTGGGGTGTGCGCTCGCGATGAAGAATGTGTCGGCGCCCTCGACGGTTCTTACCTGGTGCGCATCGAGTGCGTTAGCGTCCTTGTGCCAGCGCGCGCTGCCTCGCTCAAGCCGGCCGGCCGGGAGCCGACGCTGGATGAACTTGGGGCAATTACCGAACGCCTCCTCGACCGTGAGTACGATGCCCTCGAGCGTACGCTCGGCGACGCCGTTCAGGCGGATCCGCAGCCGCGTGGCGAACTCGATCGCTAGCACGCCGATCCGAGCCCCGGCCGGCGCGAGCGCCGCTTCGAGTGGGTCGCCTGTCGGTAGATCGGTCGCGAGCACGATCCGTCGCTCGTCGACCGCGCGCGCAAAGCCGACGCCGCCGACCAGCGGCGAAGACCAGACATGCTCGTCGCGGTCCGCGCCGGCGATCACGACGAAGGGCTGGCGGGCCAGGAATTCCGCGAACCCGGGCTGGAGCCAAGAAGAGATGTTGCTCGCACCCACGCGCTCCGCCACACGCTCGACGCCAGCCCTTCGCTGTACTTCGCGCTCACCCTCGTGAAACATTTGTTTAGCGATCGCTCAAGAACCTGGCCAAAAGGAACCGGCCCCCAGCGGCCGCGTTCGGCACATCATAACAGAACGATCGCTCAACAACTGGGTTCGGAGGAGTGCTGAGGAGTGTCAACCGGGATTGTGTGTGAAATCGAGGGTGCGCTGCGCCGCCTTCTCGATGGCGATCACGAAGCACACGCGCTCTGGGCCTCGACGCGGGAACGGCGCCCCCGTGTACTTGTGGGAGAGGACGTCCATGTAGGCGCACTCCGGGTCTGGGCGGACCTCGACCACCCGGCCCTGAATTGCCGCCATCCGGTAAGGGTTCTCGAGGTCTGTGACCGAGAGGGCAACACGCGGATCCCGGCGCATGTCCTTCGCCTTCCAGATTGCATCCGATGTGCAGACGAGGATGTGATCGCCCTCGACGCCGGCCCACACCACCCAGTTCCGCGGCGAGCCATCCGTGCGGAGCGTCGAGAGGTGGACGTAGTTGGGAGCTTCGAGCAGCTCGCGTACGTCGGCCGGTATCGGAATCGCCACGCCTGTCACCTCACTCGATATCTGCGAATGCGCCGTTCACGATCGTCTCGAGCACCTTGCGCCCCGGGTCGGTCTTGCCGACGACCATGAGGCCCATCCCCGTCGCCATCAGCTGGGTTGCCTTGGCACGTGGGTTCACATGCGCCGAGATCTCACCCCGGCGCTTGGCGTTTCGGAGCGCGCGCTCGGCGTTTCGCTCCAGACGCGCCATGTGTCCGCGTACGAGCGCTCCCACCTCCGAGTCCTCGGCCGCCAGTTCGACCGCGGAGTTCACCATCAGGCACCCCATGCGTCCTTCCGGCGTGCTCAGGTCACGGACAAGCCCGTCGAAGTACGCGCGCAGCTCGGGCAGACCAGAGCCGGGACGCTCGAGCGCGCCTAGCTTCTCGGGCACCACGAGGTTGGAGTAGCGGTGCAGCGTCTCCAGGAAGAGGCCTCGTTTGCCGCCCGGGAAGGCGTTGTAGAGGCTGCCCGGTCGCACGCCGGTGACCCGCACCAGATCATCAACCGACGTGTCGCGATAGCCGCGCTCCCAGAACTCGTGCATCGACCGATCGAGGACTTCGTCGGGGTCGAACTGGCGCGGCCGGGCCATCGTTGCAGAGGATATCCGAACGACTGCTCAAAAACAGCCGCGCTAAGGTCGCCCGATGGTTAGGGTCGAGTGGTTCGAAGGCTCGCGCGAGGCGCTGGACGACCTCTTCGCCCTCGCCGACGACTCATCCTCGGCGGTGCCGAGCTATCGCGATCTTGGGCGCGTCCTCGTCGCGCGCGACGGGCGGGAGGTGATCGGCCACCTGCAGCTGATCCCGGGCGAGCACGCCGGTGAGGCGGAGGTGAAGAGCCTCGCTGTTCGCCGGGACCGCCAGGGACAGGGCGTGGGTCAGATGCTCGTCAACCGCGCCGTCGCGGTGTGCCGTGAGGAGAACGTGTCAACGGTTCTGTTGTCAACCTCGCCGGCTGACGCGCGGGTGCTGCATTTCTATCAGCGGCTCGGGTTCCGGCTATTGCGGGTCGTCCGCGATGCGTTCATGCCCGAGGCCGGTTATCCGGCGGTCGAGATCGACGGGGTTCCCCTGCGGGATCAGGTGTGGCTGTCGTTGACCCTGCGAAGCCCTTCGGAGCTCAGACCGATCCAGCTGCGCTTGGCGCGTCACACCGAGCGGCTCGACGAGCTCGTGCGGTTCTATCGAGACGGCCTGGGCTTGATCGAGATCGGCGGCTTCAATGATCACGATGGCTACGACGGCGTCTTCCTCGAGGTGCCGGGCACGGGTGCCCACCTGGAGTTGACCTCCGGTGGCGACCACGGCGCTCCGATCCCGCATCCGGAGTCGCTGCTCGTGCTGTATGTCGGCGATGAGGAGGCGGTGCGGACCACGTCGGCGCGGCTTGGCGTCGAGCCGGTTGCGCCGGCCAACCCCTACTGGGGCGATCACGGCACCACGTTCGAGGACCCCGACGGCTTCCGCGTCGTGCTCGTGCCCGAGCATTGGCGACCGGTTCACGCGCCGCGTCGTCTACCCGGCGGGTGAGCCGCGGTACCGTGCCCGCCGTGCTCGCCGACCAGACATGGGTTCTCACCGGCGCGGCTGGTCGGATCGGTACCAGCCTGCGGCCGTCCATCGCCGAGCGCGTAGGGCGGCTCCGGCTCGTCGACCGCGTACCCGTGACGCCAGAGTACGAGGGCGAGGAGTCACGCGTGGCTGACCTGCGCGACCGCGCGGGTGCCAATGAGGCGATCGCCGGCGCCGACGGCGTCGTACACCTCGCCGCGATTTCCGACGAGGCTCCCTTCGACGATCTGTGCGCGGTCAACATCCTTGGCACGTTCAACGTCGTCGAGGCGGCGCGCCTCGCGGGCGTTACCCGGTTCGTCTATGCGAGCAGCAACCGGGTCACCGGGTTCTACCCCGTGAGCACCGTCGTCGGGCCGGAGGTACCGACGCATCCCGACAGCCTGTACGCCGTCAGCAAGGTAGCGGGCGAGGCACTGGGATCCCTGTATGCCGACAAGTTCGACCTGTCGTTCGTGTCTGTCCGGATCGGCAGCTTCGAGGACGCGCCACGTGACCGGCGACACCTCAGCACGTGGCTGAGTCCCCGCGACTGCGCCGCCGCCTTCCTGGCGGCCATGCGCGCCCCCGGGGTTACCTACGCGGCGTTCTATGCGGTCTCTGCCAACACGCGCGGGTGGTGGGACCTCACTCCCGGTTACGGGCTCGGCTTTCGGCCGGTGGACAACGCCGAGGACTACGTGGGAACGATCAACGCGGACGCGGCGCAGTCGCCGAACGACCCCCAAGGCGGGACCAACGCGTCACCTGGCGCGACCCTGCGCTACCTGTAGTCGACTGCTCAGGCTTCGGCGATCATGACCGTCGCGCCGCCGGTGGCGAACGCCTCCACGTCGGCGTCGGCCGCCTGTCCCTCCGGGCTCCCCAACGACGACTGCAGCGCCTCGGCGTCGTCGAACTACAGCTCGGCGAGGTAATAGAACGGGGGCGCACCGCATCGGGCGTCCCGAGCACCTTGCCCGCGTCGAACCGGCGCAGCCATGAAACGGAACGCGCGTCGGGCTGGAGGATTAGATCGCCGGGCCGAGCAGCAGTATCCCGGTGTGCTCACCAATCTGCAGGGCCTGCACCACCATCCCGTCGACCACGCACGCGGCGAATGCGTTGTGTGCCTGGAGCAGCCCGTCGAGCTCGACTGCCGGCAGCGTGACGACGCTGAGCTCGGCACGCTAGTCGGGAGAGAGGTGACGTGCGAGCTCGAGCTTCGCGTCGAGCAGCTGAACTCGGTCTCTGGGCGGCATGTAAGTCCGAGCGACTGCGATATGAGATTCGCCCGACGATGTCGGGGGAACATGGCGGTTATGAACGATCAGGAGTTGGCGGTTGGCGCCCAGGCCCGCGAGCAGCGTGCACGAGACCGTGAGGCTCGGACGCTGGCGCACGAACGAGTGGCAGCCCTTAGGGCGAAGGAGGCCACCAGCCGGGAGTCAGCCGAGAATCATCGTCTCGAAGCACAGACCCACCGCATCGCTGCGGAGTTGCACCACGGGGCGATCGAGATTCAGGCGTGGCACGCACAGCACCACGAGTATTAGTGCGCGCATCGGTCTCGGTCAGGCTGGCGCACGACCCGGCTCTGACCAACATGACGTCGCCCCGACGGTGCGCCAGATGTTGGGCTCCGACCCTGGCGGGTTCCGGCAGGACTACGGCTCGCTCGGCCTCGAGCCGTCCTCCGAGGCCGGCTCGAGCGTGAAGACTTCGATTGCCAAGTCACGGCGGGTGTCGATCCCGCTCACAAATGCCACCGTTCGGCGGCCAGGGGCCTCCTCGATGATCGCGCGGAACTGATCCTCGAGCGCGTACGTGAAGAACAGCCGGGCCTCGCGCAGCCGCTGATGCTCGCCCATCGCGACCAGGTTGGGCTCGACCACCGTGAGGCTGGCCCCGAGCAAGACCACGAGCGTGTCGGGACCCGAAAACCGCGCCCGAAGGCCTCCTTATAGAGCCCCAACCATCGCGTTCGATATCTCGAGCATCGGGCTCCGGTCCTGCGTGACGCCGCCGGCGTTCTGATGCCCATCAACGATCTTCTCTGCGATCTGCTCGTCCGTTTCGCGCATCATCCTGCACGTTCCTGGCCACTCGCGACGAAGTCAGTAGCCGGTCTAATCTAAGTCGGGCCTGTGGGAGGGACAAGCAGGCTGTTCAACACCAACCGTGGACCAGCGGGTCCGGACGGTGCCTGAGGGCCGCGCCGCCCCGACCGGCCATCAGTACCATCGGGCCCCTCCGGGCGGTTAGCTCAGCTGGTAGAGCGCCTGCCTTACAAGCAGGAGGTCACTGGTTCGAGCCCAGTACCGCCCACTGCCGAATTGCCTGGAGCTCTGGGGCTTTCTAGCTCCCCACGGTCGTCCGCAGATTTGTGGGACAGCGGCATGGAAGCCTCCTGCAAGCCACAGCGTGCTCAAGGAGCATGGCCCCGAGATGCTCGCGGCGCCCCAGGTGATCTGCCTGCGCCTCGGCATGCGGGCTCGGTTAGGCGAGTTCCCCGAGGAGAAATCTAAGAGCGAGCGATCCGCCTCCGTCTACCCGTCGTACAAGCCCGATCCGGTGACGGCCTGGATGGCCGTCGCCGGATCGGGCTTAATCCCGCGGGTGTGTCCTGAACGCTGAAGGAGGTCTTGTGTAGGAGCTGATCTTCATAGGCGGTGCTGTGCGAGAGATG
>Ga0187777_10002840_pt1 | contig 11048 bp, 8 predicted proteins | sample 1015_Q2_SP5_10_M_FD_132416 | JGI IMG/M metagenome (GOLD analysis project Ga0187777, IMG submission 132416) | Tropical peat soil microbial communities from peatlands in Department of Meta, Colombia - 1015_Q2_SP5_10_MG | ecosystem: Environmental > Terrestrial > Soil > Wetlands > Peat | place...
ATGCAGCGGATAGGCGAGCACGTGCCACTCGAGGCTCTCCTCGTGCTGCCACTCGCGCTTCTGGCCGAACTCTCCGCCCATGAAGAGGAGCTTCTTCCCCGGATGGGTCCACATATAACCGAATAGCAGCCGCAGGCTTGCAAACTGTTGCCACTCATCGCCCGGCATCTTGCCGATCAGCGAACCCTTGCCGTGCACGACTTCGTCGTGGCTGAGCGGCAGCACGAAGTTTTCGCTGAAGGCGTACCAGATGCTGAAGGTGAGGCGGCTATGGTGGTACTTGCGGTGCAGCGGGTCCTGTTGGAAGTACTTGAGCGTGTCGTGCATCCAGCCCATGTTCCACTTGAGTCCGAAGCCGAGCCCGCCAAGATAGGTCGGCCGCGAAACCATCGGCCAGGCGGTGGACTCCTCGGCGATCGTCTGGGTATCGGGGTGATCGCGATAGACTGCGAGATTGAGTTGCTTGAGGAATTCCACTGCGGCGAGATTCTCGTGGCCGCCGTAGCGATTGGGGATCCACTCCCCGGCGCGCCGCCCGTAATCGAGATAGAGCATGGAGGCGACTGCATCGACGCGCAGCCCGTCGATGTGATAGGTGTCGAGCCAAAAAAGCGCGCTGCTCGCGAGAAAATTGCGCACCTCCGCCCGATCGTAGTTGAAGATGGAACTGTTCCACTCCGGATGGAACCCCTGCCTGGGGTCGGCGTGCTCGTAGAGATGTGTTCCGTCGAAACGCGCGAGACCATGTTCGTCGGTCGGAAAGTGCGACGGCACCCAATCCAGGATCACGCCAATGCCGCGCGTGTGCAGATGATCGACGAAATACATGAAGTCCTGCGGGGTACCGTAGCGGGAGCTCGGCGCGAAATATCCGGTCACCTGATAGCCCCAGGAACCGTAGAACGGATGCTCCATCACGGGCAGCAGCTCGACGTGCGTGAAGCCGAGCTCGGTCACGTAGTCGGCTACGGCGTGGGCGAGCTCGCGGTAGTTGAGGGAACGATTGTGCTCTTCGGGCACGCGCCGCCAGGATCCGAGGTGCAGCTCATAGATCGACCAGGGCGCCCCGAGTGCATTGGCGCGTGCGCGGTTGCGCAGCCACTCGCCATCGCGCCATTCGAAACCGAGCTCTGAGACGATCGAGGCCGTGCGCGGGGGCACCTCGCTACGAAACGCGTAGGGGTCGGACTTCTCAACCGCGTGGCCGCCATAGCGCGAGACGATGTAGTACTTGTAGAGCGCCCCAGGTCCGACACCCTGCACGGTGCCCTCCCAGATTCCGGACCAGTCGTGGCGCTGCGCAAGCGGATGCTCCGTGCGATTCCAACCGTTGAAGTCGCCGATGACCGAGACCGCCTTCGCGTTCGGGGCCCACACCGCGAAGTGCGTCGCTGCGGCTGCGGCGCCGGTGGCGGGCACCGCGTGCGCGCCGAGCTTCTCGTAGGAGCGGACGTAAGTGCCCTCGCGGAAGTGGTAGATGTCCTGTTCCGTTAGCAGCACGCGGAAAGTCTAGCAAGTCGGCTGAGGCTGTGCTTCGATGCGCGCCATGGATCAGTCGCCGATCGTCATCGCCCATCGCGGCGCGAGCGGTTATGTGCCCGAGCACACGCTCGCCTCCTATTTTCTCGCCATGCAGCAGGGCGCCGACTACATCGAACCCGACCTCGTCATGACGGCCGATGGAGTGCTGGTGGCGCGTCACGAAAACGAGATCAGCGCCACGACCGATGTGGCATGGCACCCCGAGTTCGCCTCGCGGCGTGCGGCGCGACGGATCGATGGCGTCGCCGTTGAGGGTTGGTTCACCGAGGATTTCACGCTCGCCGAGCTCAAGCAGCTGCGCACGCGCGAGCGCATCCCGCAGCTGCGGCCGGGCAACACCCGTTTTGACGGCCAGTTCGAGATTCCAACCCTGGAGGAGATCCTGGTCCTGATTCAGGGTGTCGAGGGGCAGCGCGCTGCGCGTGCGCGGCAGCTCGGCGCGAGCGCGCCCGCTCGCATCGGTGTCTACCCTGAGACCAAGCACCCGAGCTATTTCGCCGCCCGCGGATTGCCGATGGAGGAGTCACTGGTGAAGACGCTCGGGCGCCACGGCTACACGGGGAGCGATGCTCCGGTGTGGCTCCAGTCATTCGAGGTTGGCAATCTCAAGGCGCTAAGCCGCATGACCCCGTTGCGCCGCGTGCAGCTCATCGAGGCCGAAGGCGCACCCTTTGACTTCCTTGCCGCGGGCGACCCCCGCACCTACGCCGAGCTCATCACCCCGCGCGGACTTGCAGAGATTGCGCGCTACGCACAGGCGATCGGTCCCAACAAGTTGCTCATCATTCCCTGGCGCGCCGATCAATCCCTCGGCGAACCGACCGCACTCGTAGCCGATGCACATGCCGAGGGGCTCGCCGTGCATCCCTGGACGTTTCGCGCGGAGAACGCCTTTTTGCCCGCGCCGCTGCGGTCGGGGACGGTCGCGTCCGCAATAGGCGATTTGAGGGGCGAGCTGCTCGCGTTCCTGCGGTGCGGCATCGACGGCTTTTTCACCGACCAGACGGATTTGGGCATCGCCGCGCGTGCGGCGTTCCGCGCCGAGCAGGCGCGACACTGAAGGACTGCGCGCGACCCTAGGGGCGGCGGCGTCCGGCGCCGACAAACACCAACGGTTCGCTCAGCTCGCGACGCGGTTCGTTCGGACCGCCCTCGAGCACGTCGCGGGCGCGCGCCGCCGCGGCTTCGGATTCGCGCGCCGCCGTGGCCGCCTCCACGGGGTGGGCGAGGAGATATCCCTGTACGCCCATCGGTCCGCAGCGCGAGAGAAACTCGAGCTGCGCCGCGCGCTCCACCCCTTCGGCGACGACCTGCAGCCCGAGGCCATGACAGAGTGCGACGATCGAGCGCACGATCGCCGCGGAACGGGGATTGCCGTCGATGCCCGCTATGAGGAGCCGATCGAGCTTCACGCGCGTGATCGGCAGCTGCTCGAGCGAGGTGAGCGAGGAGTAGCCGATGCCGAAATCATCGAGCGCGATCGTGACGCCGAGCACCCGCAGGCGGCGCAACGTTTCGATGGTGGCGGGCCCGGTCTGGAACACGGTCTCGGTGATCTCGAGCTCGAGCGCGCTCGCCGGGAGGCGGCTGCCTTCGAGCGCACGCGCCACCCGCTCGACGAAGTCCTTTTCAAAGAGCTGCGGCGGCGAGACGTTGATCGCTACGCTCGCATTGTGCCAGCCCTGCGCGCGCCAGGCCGCGGCCGTGGAGGTTGCCGACTCCAGTACCCAGTCGGTGAGCTCGTGGATGATGCCGGACTTCTCGGCGACCTGGATGAACTCGGAGGCGCTGGCGATGCGGCCGTCGGACTTGCGCCAGCGCAGCAGCGCCTCGAGCAACGTCGCTTCGTAAGTGGGCAGGGAGACCTGCGGCTGATACATGAGCAGCATGGCGCCGCTCTCGACGGCGCGCCGCAATGCCTGCTCGACGCGAAAGCGCTGCGCGGCGGCGTCGAAGAGCGCGGGACGATAAAGCGCAAAGCGGTTGCGGCCGAGATCCTTGGCACGGTAGAGCGCGACGTCCGCCGCGCGCAAAAGCCCATCGGCGTCCGGAGCATGATCGGGGTAGAGGCTCGCGCCGACGCTCGCGCTCGTGGCAAGCAGCCGCCCATCGACCGTGAGGGGCTGTTGGAGAGTCGTAACGACCTTCGCGGCGCATTGCTCGACGTCATCGCTCGACTTTACGTTCTCAATAAGCACCGTGAACTCATCGCCGCCGAGGCGCGCGAGGAGTCCGAGGTCGCCGACCGCGCCTTCGAGCCGCTTGGCGATGTGCTGCAGCACCCGGTCACCGAAGCTGTGACCGAGTGTGTCGTTGATGGATTTGAAGTTATCGACGTCGACGAAGAGGAGCGCGACGTGTTCCCCGGAAGTCGCGCGCGAGAGCGCATCCTCGAGATGCGCGGCGAGCTTGCGGCGGTTTGGAAGTTGCGTGAGCGGATCGTGGTGCGCGAGGTGCTCAAGCTGCTGGGTGCGTTCGGCGACGTGCAACTCAAGTTCGCTCTGGTGAGCGCGCAGCTGCACCTCGGCGCTCTCGATCTGATCCGCCATGGTGTTGAAGGACTCGGCGAGCTCGTCGATCTCCGCCGAACCACCGCGCGCGGCACGCGCACTGCGCGAACCGTCGGTGAACTGGCGCGTAGCGGCCGTCAGGCGCCGGACGGGCAGACTGATGCTGACCGCGAGTAGTACCGATACGAGTATCAGCAGACCGAGCACCGCCGCCTCGGTATTGCGCAGCGTCAGCTGGGCACTCTCCGCGGCGCTCGCCGCGCGCTGCGCCGCGACCACGAGGCCACGGCGGGCGGGTTTCTGCAACTGTTCCTGGATGCCGTCGGTGAGCGCGGCGCTGTCTTCGAGGAGGCTGTGCCACTGCCGCCCGCTGACTGCGTCATAGTGCTCGATGTCGACCCGCAGGCGCATCGCCTCGGCGAAATCCTGCCGCACGAGTCCGAGCCAGGCTCGGCCGGGCGAGTTCTGCAGTTCCGCGGCGTGCGCGTCCAGCACGTCAAGGAAATCTGCCTCCCGGCGTGCCATGACCGCGGAAGTGCCGGCGTTGCCGCGCACGGCGTTGATGGCCTGGGCGAGCTCCGCGAGTGAGCGTCGTGCCACCACCTGATTGCCGTTGATGGCGAGTCCACTGCCGCCCGCGCCGGCGATCAACTGGTACACGCGGTTGAGGGCTGCCTGACGTTTGTCAGACCACTGCGTGCGCTGCGTCGCAGCGCTCGCGAGCTGGCGCGCATTGGCCATGTGGCGGGTGAGCTGGCCGCGGAGTGCCGCGGCTGTAGGGCCGAGCGTGGGCGGCGCGTAATCGAAGTAACTGCTGACCGCCTCTTCGAGCTCATCGCCCGCGGCGTTGATCGCGCTCAGGTCGACGGTGCCGTGCGCCTGCACGTACTCGCCGACGGCACGATCGAAGACAATGAACTTCTCGAGCACGAGGCTCGCGCTGCGCGCGAGCGGTTCGTGCTCGTTCTGCATGCTGCGCACCGCATCGAGGGCCTCGCCGGTGGTGCGAGTCGCGAGGAGCTCGCCCGCGCCGAGTACCGCGAACACCGCCATGAGCCAGAGCCCGAGCCGCCAGCCGATGCCGAGGCGGGGCGTGCGGATGCGGAAACCCCGTCTCTTCAGGGGTTCAGGCGTGGGCTGCGGCGTGGCGCACGCAACGGTTTCGTTCGGCTCGTGCATACGACATAAGCCGCAGAGGGCAAATGACGAAGCTTTCTTGGCAAATCAGTCATGAACTGCGGCTCATGATGCCCGCGGCCACGGTTCCCCTTCCGTGGCGGGCATCGCACAAAGTGCCAGGGTGACTGTGACCGACCGCGCGGACGGGCGCGGGGGGGTTAAATTGGCCGCACGCGCCTTTTTGTGGGGAGATCTTGGGGGGTGTTCGGGGCTGGCGACAGCGCGCTTTGTCCTATACTAGCGACACACGATGAAGGGCGGCCGCCAGCATGACCGAACTTGCTGATACTTTTGATGCGGCATTCTCTAAGGCCGTCGATCTCGGGAATCGGATCGCGGATAAGGAGAAGGACGCGGACTTATGGGATATCGCCGACGGGTTGCTCGCCGGCGCCATTCAGTATTGGCTCTACTCGCGACAACCCTGCGGCGATCCGCGCTGTCAGGATTGCATGCCGATCAGCACCGCGCAGGGGCGCATGGCCGAGCTCAATCGCCTCATCGAGCAGCTCGCTTCTGAAAGCGAGTACTTCCACACACCGACGGACGCGAACGCCGGTCGCGCCTGAGAGTCACACCGCGGCTTTCGCCGCGAGCCCGCTGCCTGCGACTTCATCCAACGCGCGCTCGAACAGATGCAGCCCCTCGCGCAGCACCGCGTCGGAGATGGTGAGGGGTGCCAGGAAGCGGATGACGTTCGAATAGATTCCGCAGGAGAGAATCACGAGCCCTTGCCGGCCGGCCGCCTGCACCAGAGCCTTGGTGAGTTCCGCATCCGGCGCATCAGCGCGCGAGTTCTTCACGAGTTCGATCGCAATCATCGCTCCGAGGCCGCGAACCTCGCCGATTGCGGGAAAGCGCGTCTGCAGCCCGCGCAGCCGCGCACTCATGAAGCGCCCGATCTCGTCCGCGCGCTTGAGCAGCTGCTCCTCGCGCATCACCTCGAGCACCGCAAGCCCTGCGGCGCAGGCGAGTGGTGAGCCGGCAAAAGTTCCGCCGAGTCCGCCGGGAACAGGTGAGTCCATGATCTCGGCCTTGCCGGTGACCGCCGACAGCGGCACGCCGCCCGCGACACTCTTCGCGATGGTGATGAGATCGGGCTCGACGCCCGAGTGTTCAATCGCGAACATCCTTCCGGTGCGTCCAAAGCCAGACTGAATCTCATCCGCAATGAAGACGATCCCGTGGGTGTCACAGAGGCTGCGCAAGCGTCGCAAGAGTTCGGGCGGTGCGGCGTAGAAGCCGCCCTCACCGAGCACCGGCTCGATAATGATCGCCGCGGCGCGCGCCGGATCGAGGTCCGCCTTGAAGAGCTGATCGAGCGCCTCGAGGGAATGCTCGACAGTGATGCCGTGGTAGGGGATCGGGAAGGGAAGGTGGTAGACCTCGGGCAGCATCGGCCCGAAGCCGCTCTTGTAGGGCTGAACCTTGCCCGTAAGACTGATGCAGCCGAGCGTGCGGCCGTGGAAGCCGCCCGAGAACGCGATGACGCCTGAGCGCTTGGTGTGAAAGCGGGCGATCTTGATGGCGTTCTCGACCGCCTCGGCGCCGGTCGTGAGGAAGATCGTCTTTTTCGGGCTCGCGCCCGGCGCGAGCGCATTCAACTGCTCGGCGAGCGCGATGTAGCTCTCATAGGGCGTCACCTGAAAGCAGGTGTGGGTGAACTTCGCGAGCTGCCGTGCAATCGCCTCGCGCACCTTCGGATGCACGTGCCCGGTGTTGACGACCGAGATGCCGGCCGCGAAATCGATGTAACGTCGGCCCTCCACGTCCCATAGCTCGGCGTTTTCAGCGCGCTCGGTGTAGACCGAGAGTGAGTTCGAGATGCCGCGCGGGACGGCGCGCTGACGACGGCTGTGCAGATCGGCGTTTGAAGTCACGGGAGTTCCTCTGGTGCGCTCTGCAGGGGAGCGGCGAGCGGCTGCAATCAGCCGCCGGCTTTGAGTTGGGCCGCGCGGTGAATGGCCGCACGAATGCGCTGATAGGTGCCGCAGCGACAGATGTTCCCCGACATCGCTGCATCGATGTCATCGTCGGAGGGGTCGGGGGTCTGCTCGAGTAACGCCACAGCGGACATGATCTGACCCGACTGGCAGTAGCCGCACTGCGGAACGTCAAGCTCGATCCACGCCCGCTGCACCGGATGGCTGCGATCGGCCGATAAGCCCTCGATCGTGAGCACCTTCTTTGTGCCCACGGCGCTCAGAGGAGTTTGACATGAGCGCACCGGCTGTCCATCGAGATGCACGGTGCACGCGCCACAGAGCGCCATCCCACAGCCGTACTTGGTTCCGGTGAGTCCCAACGTATCGCGCAGCACCCACAGCAACGGCGAGTCGGGGTCGTCGTCGACCTCCATCTGCTTGCCGTTGACGTTGAGCTTGGTCATTGAACCCCTTTCGGCCGTGTATGCGACAAACGAGGCATGGGCAGAGTTGGCGCGCGGGTCTCGCGCGGCCCGCCTACTATAAGGTGCAGCGGGAGGCGGGCGCATCTTCCGCCTCTTTTACGGTGAGCCCTTATGCGAGGGCGGGGCAGACCCTCTACAATGCCCCACCAAATTCAGCGAATAGCGAAAGACCCACCTTGAGCCAGACCGCACCCAGCGCCGCTTCCGCGGCGGCGCCGATCAGCGCCGAAGTTGTCGTCATTGGAGCCGGGCCCTGTGGGCTCTTTCAGGTGTTTGAACTGGGACTGCTCGGCATCAGCGCGCACGTCGTCGATTCTTTGAAACACCCCGGCGGGCAGTGCGCGGAGCTCTACCCCGACAAGCCGATCTACGACATTCCGGCGATTCCGGTGTGCGGCGCGCAGGAGCTCGTCGACCGCCTCCTGCAGCAGATCAAGCCCTTCAAGGCGGAACTGCATCTTGGACACGAGGTAACGGAGTTTGCACGGCGCGACGACGGGCGCTTTCACCTGGCGACCGCCGGCGGACTCATCTTCGATGCGGGCGCAGTGGTGATCGCAGCCGGTCTCGGCTCCTTTCAGCCGCGCCGCATCGGCGTCGAAGGAGCGGAAGTATTCGAGGGCGGCCCGATCCAGTACCGGGTGAAGAGTGCCGCCGAGCTCGCCGGCAAGCGCCTGGTAATCTTCGGGGGCGGCGATTCCGCGCTCGATTGGACGCTCGAGCTTCTGCCGCGCGCCGCCAGCCTCGATCTCGTGCATCGCCGCAAGGAATTCCGTGCCGCGCCTGCCTCGGTGAGCCGCATGCGCGAGCAGGTGGCGGCCGGTCGCATGCGGCTCTTTGAGGGCGTGCCCCAGTCGCTCATCGTGAACGATGGGACGGTACGCGGCGTGAACGTCAAATCCCCCGATGGGGCGCTGCATGCGCTCGACGCCGAGCAACTGCTCGTGTTCTTCGGCCTGCATCCGAAGCTCGGACCGATTGCCGACTGGGGCCTTGCGCTCGAGAAACGGGCGCTCAGAGTCGACACGGAGAAGTTCCAGACGAGTCTTCCGGGCGTGTTCGCGGTCGGTGACATCAACACCTACCCGGGGAAGAAGAAACTGATCCTCTCCGGCTTTCACGAGGCCGCCCTCGCGGCCTTCGGCATCCAGCACCACCTCTATCCGCAGAAGAAGCAGTTTCTGCAGTACACGACTACAAGCCCGGTGATGCACCAGCGATTGGGCGTTCCGGACTGATTGCTCGAGTTATGAACCCAAGGAGACGCTCATGACCATCCCGCGCACCTCACTTGCCGCTGCCACCCTGCTTTGCGCCTCCGCGCTGTTTGCGCCGCGCTCGTACGCCGCCGATCCATGCCAGCTCGAGATCAGCGGCAACGATCAGATCCAGTACGACAAGAAGGAGCTCTCGGTACCCGCGACCTGCAAGCAAATCACGCTCACGCTGCACCATACCGGCAAACTGCCCAAGGAAGCGATGGGCCATAACTGGGTACTGACCCTGGCTGCGGACCTGCAAGCCGTCGCCACCGCGGGCATGGGGGCGGGGGTTGCCAACAACTACCTCCAGCCAGGCGACAAGCGCGTGATCGCCGCCACCAAGACGATCGGTGGGGGCGAGACGACAAGCGTCACCTTCTCTTCCTCTCTGCTCAAGGCGGGTGGCGCCTACAAGTACGAATGCACCTTCCCGGGCCATAACGCGCTGATGCAGGGCGTGTTCAAGTTCGGCTGAGCGCCACGCGTCTCACGATGGATCAGCGTCTCGCCGATCTCCTCGAGCTGCTCGAACTCGAGCAGCTCGAGGTCAATCTGTTCCGCGGCGCGAGCCGTGACATCGGCGCCCCGCAGGTGTTCGGCGGACAGGTACTCGGTCAGGCACTCAGTGCCGCGGCGGCCACGGTCGATGCGCGGGTGGTGCACTCGCTGCACGCCTATTTCCTGCGACGCGGCGATTGCAACGCGCCGATCGTCTACGAGGTCGACCGCGCCCTCGACGGCAACCACTTCTCGAACCGCCGCGTCATCGCCATTCAGCACGGTGAGCAGATCTTCAATATGACCGCGTCGTTCCAGGTGGCGGAAGAGGGCTTCGACCACCAGATCGACATGCCTCAGGTACCAGGCCCCGATGAGCTCAAGGAATCGGGTGGCCCGCCCAGCGCGCTCCTCGAGCGCCTGCCCGAGCGGTTGCGGCGCTTCTTCGAGCACGAGCGGCCGTTCGAATTCCGCATGGTGCAGCCGATCGACTACCTGCACCCCAAGCCCGAGCCGCCGCTGCGGCAGATCTGGTTCCGTGCTGTCGGGCCGCTCCCCGACAACGAGATGCTGCATCGGCGCCTGCTCGCCTATGTATCGGACTTCTTTCTTCTCGATACCGCGACGCTTCCCCACGGCACCTCGTTCCTCAAACCAACGCTCATCATGGCGAGCATCGATCATGCGCTGTGGTTTCACCGCTCGCTGCGGGTCGACGACTGGTTGCTCTACGCCATAGAGAGTCCGAGCGCCTCGGGTGCGCGCGGCTTCTCCATCGCGAGCGTCTTTGCCCGCGATGGGCGGCTCGTCGCGAGTGTGGCTCAGGAGGGGCTCATCCGCGTCCGCCAGGACACCCCGAAGGACGCTGGCGCTCGACGCTGAACTCCCTCCGTCGCCGGGTCAGTGCGTCGCTCGCGCTTCGAGAGCGTCGATATCCTTAATCAGCAGCGGATTGAAGCGCGCCGGGGCTTCCATCATGAGGAAGTGGCCGCTGTGATCGAGCACGTCGAGGTGGAAATCGGGAAGCGCCTTGCGGACACGCGCGGCATCGGTGGGTGCGAGGTCGGAGTTGATTGCGTACACCGGCACGTGAATGGCCGGCAGGAGCGGAGCAAAATCCATCGAGAGCAGCGCCTGCAGACTCGGGATCGCGACCGCCGGGCGCTCAAGTGACATGTCGTAGGCGACTTTCTGCACTAGCACGGGGTCGGCGTCCTTGCGGAAGAGCGAATCGGTCACGAGGCGGCGTGTCGCTCCGATGAAATCCTCACGCAACGGAGCGACCCCGATCTCGACATCGCGCGCTGTCAGCCGCGGCTCACCGATCGAGCGCAATGCATCGACCGCGATGATGCCGATGACGCGGCTGCCGATGATCGGGGTGGCCGCAAGCGCCACCGTCGCTCCCATGCCGTGGCCGACGAGCACCAGGCGTGGGTTGGGAATCTCGCGCGCGACGGCGGCGACATCCTGTGCATAGTTTGTGATCGACCAGTCGCTGCGATTGCTGCCCGAGGCCCCGTGTCCCGCCAGGTTTAGCGCCACGACCGTATAGCGTGCCTTGAGGGCATCGCGTTGCGCATACCAGTAGTTGGCATCGCAGGCCCAGCCGTGGATGAGCACCACGGCCGGATCACCCCGTCCGTA
>Ga0187777_10002842_pt1 | contig 11046 bp, 13 predicted proteins | sample 1015_Q2_SP5_10_M_FD_132416 | JGI IMG/M metagenome (GOLD analysis project Ga0187777, IMG submission 132416) | Tropical peat soil microbial communities from peatlands in Department of Meta, Colombia - 1015_Q2_SP5_10_MG | ecosystem: Environmental > Terrestrial > Soil > Wetlands > Peat | place...
CTACGCGCTGACACTCGAGGCGATCGGGGACCGCCGCCAGCTCGGGCTGCGCCAGGTCGACGTGTCGGCGGTCGCCCACGTCACCCGGCGCGCGGAAGGGCGATTGGGGTTCGTCGTGATCGAGCTCCGAGTGAACGTCGCCGTCGAAGCCGGGCACGAAGCCGCAGCCGAGCACGCCGCGCACGACGCACACCACGCGTGTCTCGTGACGCATGCGCTCGACGTTCCGGTCGAGCTCGAGCTCACGGTGAGATCCGACGACGGCGTTGCCCGCAGGCAATCGGTCGCGGCTCGAACTGAGAGGACGAGTTCGCATTGACCGACGCGACGAGAGCCCACTGGAAGCACGCGCTCGATATCGCGGCCGAAGCGCTCGAGGCGGGCCGGCAGGCCAAGATCCTCGGCCCCGAGTTCTGCGCGGAGGCGCTGCGGGCGATCCAGGACGAGCGGGCGTGGCTGGCAGAGCTCGCCGCCTGGAGCTGACGCACACGACCGCGGCAAACGCCGCCTGAGAGGGAGGGCATCGTATGTTCGAGAAGATCATCTGGGCAACCGACGGATCGGATGCAGCCGACAGGGCGCTGTCCTACGCGCTGAAGCTGGCCGAGTCGAACGGCTCGAGCGTGGTCGCCGTCCACTGCAACGAGCACATCATCGGCGGCAAGGCAAAGGGGCAGCCGGTGTTGGCCGACGAGGAGGAACTCCAGGCCAAGATCGCCCACCAGGTCCACGAGCTCAAGGAAAAAGGAGTCGATGCGAGCCTCGTCGTCATCGACGAGCGCTCACCGGGTGCGGCGCACTCGATCGCCGACCACGCCGAAAAGGTGAAGGCCGACGTGATCGTCGTCGGCACGCGAGGTCACTCGACTGTCGCGGGCCTCCTGGTCGGCTCGGTCACGCACCGGCTACTCCACATCGCTCCCTGCCCGCTGATCGTCGTCCCGGAGAAGTAGCTTCACCGGGCGCCGCGCGCGCTCCAGGCAAGGTTTCGCGGCCGCCGTCCGCGGACTGAATGCGATCGTCCTCGGCGTCGACGACACGACGCTGGCGACCTCCATCTACGAGATCTTCAGCAACCAGGCGTTCCCGGCCGTGCCCGGAGTGGTCCCCCGGCCGGGACGGCGTCCTTCAGCCGCCTCGGCCGGGTGGCGAGCTCAACGCCCGATCTTCGCCTCTCCGCGCCAGAGTCTGAAGCCGCCGACGAAGGCGTTCTCGTTCGACCCGAGTCGCGCGTTCTCGGGCAGACCGTCCAGCTTGTCGGCGTTGCCGCCGCCGAGCACGACGTAGTCCGGCGCGAGCGCTGCGGACAGCGTCGTGACCGCGTCGTCGACCGCCTTCTGCCACTTCTTCCTGCCGGCCCGTTTGAGCCCGCGCGACCCGACATAGTCCTCGAACGTCGCCTTGCGGAACGGCAGGTGCGCGAGTTCCATCGGCACGACCAGCTGTGGCTCGACGACCAGCGCGGAGCCGAGCCCGGTCCCGAGCCCGAGGAAGAGCATCATGCCTCCCTCGTAGCTTCCGAGCGCCTGCATGGCGGCGTCGTTGACGATCTTGGTCGGCCGCGAGAACGCGTGCTCGAAGTCGAACTCGACCCACCCGGCGCCGAGGTTCGCCGGCTCGCGCGCGACGCGACCGCCCTTGATCGGCGCGGGAATCCCGATCGAGACGACGTCGAACTGCCAATCGCCCACCTCCTCGAGCACGCCCTCGACCGTCCGCTGCGGCGTCAGATCGTCTCCCGAGACGAACCGACGCAGCGTCGTCTCGCCTGTGACCAGGATCTTGACGTGCGAGCCGCCGACGTCGATTGCGAGGACGCGGTGTTCGGCCACGCACGGATTCTGACGACAGTGCCTGCCACCATGGCTCGTCTGCGCCCGTGCGCAGTGTGGTGAACGTGCGGTTGCGATGCGGAGTCGCGTCGTCCGCGGGGCGATCGCGCACGCACAATCGGAGCGAACGCATCGTCCAGCGAGGAGGTAGGAAGCGATGACCGAGCCCATTCCCGTCGAGTCGATGTCCGACGACGAGAGCGCCGAGCCCGAGAGCGAGGACGCCGAGCAGCGGCCGGCCGACGAGTACGACGACGAGCCCTGGACCGACTGAGCGGGGCCGCTACTCGGCGGGCTTCGTCTTGAGGCCTTGGTTGCTGTAGCCGGCGAATCCGTCGGACTCGTCCGCAAAGCCGAACGACCCGACGGGCGTCGTGTCGCTCGCCGGTTTCTGCACGAGACCGACGACACGCGTCTGCCCGTCGGGCTCCTCGATCAGTGCCCAAGCCGCCAGCGTGACGAGCTTCTGCTCGTCGAGCGGATCGTCGGGCTGGTCGAACAGCGCGCCCCAACCGGGTGACGCCGCGATCGAGACGATGCGCCGCGTTGTGGTCTCGGAGCTCACGGAGTCCGCACCATACGCAATCGGGCGTCCGCCGAGCGCGCTCGTCCGTCGCGCGGCGGTAGGGTGAACGGCGGTGGAGGCGCTGGTGCAGATGACGTGCGTGGCGTGCCGCAGGGACGCGCCGACCGTGACCGACGAGGAGCTCGTCGAGCTTCTTCCCGAGGTCCCCGACTGGGACCTCGTCGAGATCGACGGGATCAAGCGTCTAGCGCGCGTGTTCCCCGCCGACGACTTCGCGCACGCGCTCGCGTTCACCGACCGCGTCGGTGCGCTCGCCGAGCAGCAAGGGCATCATCCCGCGCTCCTGACCGAATGGGGTCGAACGACGGTGACGTGGTGGACGCACAAGATCAAGGGCCTCCACCGCAATGACTTCATCATGGCCGCGAAGACCGACGAGCTGTACGACCAGCCCCGCTAGTCAGAGTCTCCGCGCAGGATCGAACGGCGCGAGCTCGTCCGCAGCTCGACCCTCGAGCACGAGCGGTGCGAGCGCCGCTGCCGTCGCCGGCGCGAGCGTGACGCCGAGCATTCCGTGACCCGTGGCGACGAACGCGCCATCGATCCCGGGCAATGCACCGACGAGCGGCAGGCCGTCCGGCGTTGCCGGTCGAAGGCCCGCCCACGCGTCGACCGGCGTCTCGGAGTCCGGTTGCCAGCCACCGAGGTACGGGCGTGACGCGGCGATCAGTCGAGCACCGACGTCGGCCGACGCGTCGGTGCTGCTCGCGCCGAGCTCGAACACGCCTGCGATGCGCACACCCCCGTCGTACGGGCTGAGGCCGAGCTTCGCCTCGGCGAGGTAGAGGGCATGGCTCGGCGGCGTGCCGCGGCCGGGGAGCGTGACGCTGTAGCCGCGCGCGCCGACGAGAGGCACGCGCACGCCGCAGCGCTTCAGCAACGGGCCGGATGGCAGTCCTGCGGCGATGACGACCCTGTCGGCACGGACGGGCTCGCCGCCGGTGTCGATCTCGAGCGAGCCGTTCCGGCGATGCAGCTCGCGCAGCTCGCACCCCTCGCGGATCTCGACGCCGTCCGCGCGCAGGCTCGCGGCGAGCCCGGCCGTCAGCGACTCGGGCCGGACGAAGCGGTCGACGACCGCGCGCAGGCCGGCGACGACCTTGTCTGCGTCGAGGGCGGGCTCGATCGTCGCCGCTTCCTTGCCGTCGAGCTCGCCGATCGTTCCTCCGGCGTAGCCGAGCTGACGGAGCCTGGCGAAGATCGCGCGGTAGAGGTCGAGACCCTCGGCGGTTCTCGCGGCGACCACGAGCCCGGCCGTGTGCATCTCGAACTCGACTCCGGCGGCGCGGTACGCGTCGAACAGCTCGAGCGTCCGCCGATTCAGCCCGAGCAGCGCGCGGACGCCGGCGTCGAAGCGCGCCTGGGTGCAGTTGCGACGGAAGTGCCAGAGCCAGCGGACGAACGACGGGTCGAGAGTGGGGCGCAGGACGAAAGCCTCGCCCCCGGTGACGAGCTGCCTCAGTCCTTCGCGCACCATTCCCGGCGCGGGCAACGGGTAAGTCATGCTCGGGCAGACCCACCCCGTGTTCCCGCGGGAGACGCCGCCACCGACGGTGGCGCGCTCGAGCACGATCACATCGGCGCCGGCGCGCCGCAGCTCCCACGCGCAGGCGAGCCCGACCACCCCGCCGCCGACCACCGCCACGCGCACCTCGCTCATCGCGAGCCCGCGGTCAGTCTCGCCAGTCCCCGAACTTCTCTGCCCGCTCGCCGATGTTGTCGCCCAGCACCGGGTGCAGCGACAGGTCCGGCGAGTAACGGCTCGCCGGGACGGTGCGGCCGAGGCTTTCCGCCATCGCGCGGATGTGGTGCGGCGCCGCGCCACAACAGAGTCCGATGTAGTCGACACCGACGTCTCGTGCGGCAGCCGCAAAGCTCGCCGTCTCGAAGCGCGTGCACACGAACGGGTCGAGACCGATCGGGAATGCACGCGCACCGTCCGCATCTCGCAGCATCTGGAAGGTCGGTTGGGCCGGAGTCGTGCGGTACGGGACGGGTTGGGCCGCGACCGCGCAGTCGACGGCGTCTCTGATCCGCGCGATCAGCGGCAGCATCGTCGAGGGCCCACGCGAGCAGTTGAGGCCGACCGCGTCGGCGCCATTCGCCTCGAGTTTCCTGCAGGCATCGTCGAGCTCGTAGCCGTCGATCGTCTGCTCGCTCGTCGAGGCGAGCGTCACGAGGGCGGGGACGCCGAACTCCTGGATCACCTCGAGCCCGATCAGCGCCTCGCCGAGGTAGTCGTTGGTCTCCGAGATGATGAAGTCGGCGCCTTCCTCGACGGCCCAGCCGACCTGCTCCCGGTACATCTCGCGCACGATCGCGCCCGTCTCGGCCGGGGAGTCGGGGTCGTACACCCACGTGTTGCAGATGTTCCCGGCGACGAGCGCGCCCGCTTCGTCCGCGGCCTGCTTCGCGAGGCGCATCGCGTCGCGGTTCAGCGCCTCGAGGTCGTCCTCGCGCCCGATCGTCCGGAGCTTCTCCCGATGGCCGTAGTACGTGAACGCGACCATCACGTCCGCGCCCGCGCGGGCGAACTCGCGATGCAGCTCCAGGACGGCGTCGGGGAAGTCGAGGACGACCTCCGGCACGTACGGCCCGCTCTTGAGGTACCCGCGGCGCTCGAGCTCGAACAGGTATCCCTCGGCGCCCAGGAGGACGCCGCTCTCGAGCCGCTCGCGGAACATTCCGGACGTATACCTGTTTCGAGAACGCCCGGCGGCGAGCTCAGCCGATCGGCACCGCCGTCTTGCCGCCGGCCGTCTGCCGCCGGCGCCGCGCGGTCGGCTTCGGCAGCGAGATCGTGAACGTCGATCCTTCTCCCTCGACGCTCTCGACGGTGATCGAGCCGTCGTGTCCGTCGACGATCGCCTTCGTGATCGCCAGTCCGAGGCCCGTTCCGGGGATCCGCCTCGTCTCCGCGGCCTCGCTGCGGAAGAACCGCTCGAACAGGCGCGACTGCTCCGATTCCGAGATGCCGACGCCGGTATCGCTGACGTGCAGCGCGCACGTGTCGCCCAGGTCCTCGACCGTCACACGGATCGTTCCGCCCGACGGCGTGAACTTGACGGCGTTCGAGACGAGGTTGTCCAGCACCTGGCGCAGCCTGTTGGCGTCGGCGATGACGATGCTCGGAGCTCGGGCCTCGAGCATCAGCGTCACCTCCTTCGCAACGACGGCCGGACGTGCGGCGTCGACGGCCTGCGCCGCCAGGTCGGCGATGTCGGCCTCCGCGAACTCGAGCGACAGCCGGCCCGCTTCGATCTGCGCGATGAACAGCAGGTCGCCGACGAGGGTCTCGAGCCGGCTGGCGTTGCGCCGGACGATCTCGAGGTAGTCCACGACCTGCGGAGTGAGCTCCTCGCTCTGGTCGTGAATCAGCTCGAGGAAGCCGAGCATCGACGTGAGCGGCGTCCGAAGCTCGTGGGACACGGTGGCAACGAACGCGTCGCGCAGGTTCTCGAGCTCGCGCTGCTCGCTCACGTCGCGCAACGTCCAGACCCGAGCGAAGTACTCGTCGTGGTCGCCGATCACCGGCGCCGTGTAGCCCTGGAAGACCCGGCGGTTGTCGCCGAGCTCGAACTCGTCGAAGGTCGTCGTGAACGGATCTGCCGCGAGCTCGCGCATGCGACGCTCGTAGCGCTCGGGCTCCGTCGTCTTGCCCGCGATCGCGATCAGCCGCTCGTGGATCGGGCCTTCGCTCGGGATGCCGAGGCCGTGCACGAGGCGCCGCAACGGCTCGTTTGCGATCAGGATCCTCCCGTCCCGATCGGTGAGCGCGATCCCGTCGACCGTCGTGTCGATCAACCCGCGCATGAGTGTGGCGTTCCGCGCGAGCTGCTCCTCCGTCTTCTTCTGCTGCGTGATGTCGACGATGAATCCCTGACGGTACGAGCGCTGGCCGTCCGCGATGTAACCGGACGAGTCACGCACCCAGATCGCCTTGCCGTCCGGCCCGACCAGCCGGTACTCATATGTGAGCGGTGCCTGCGAGGCGACGGCGTGCGCGTACTCGTCGAGGACGCGGTCGCGGTCATCGGGATGAACGACGCGGCGCCAGAGGCTGTTGTTGTTCAGCCAGTCCGCGCGTGGGTAGCCGATCATCGACTCGATCTGCGGCCCGACGTAGAAGAGCCCGCGTTCCTCCGACTCGACGTAGACGGCCAGCGGCAGTCCCTCGACCAGTGCCCAGTTGCGAGCCTCGTTGCGGCGAAGCCGCGTGCCGAGAGCACCGACTCCGGCTCCGATCAGCACGAACGAGGCTCCGCGGCCGAGGACGAACACCGGCGTGATGTCCGCACCGTGCGAGGCGGCGGTCACGAGGAACAGGCCGAGTCCCGCAAGCCCGGCGGCGACACCGGCAGCGAGCCCGAGGTCGACGGCGATCAGCGCGATCCAGGGGACGAAGACGACGGAGCCGGCGTGCGCCGCGTGCGGAACGAACTCGAACAGCAGGAAGGTCCCGATTAGGCCCACGGCCGCGAGCGCGGCGCGTCCGCGGCGATCACCGAGGCAGCGCGCTGCGAGCGTCCACGACCGGGCGAATCGGCTCATTCCCCACCTATCGGCTCGGCGCCTCCCGCCCTGGAGTCGGCTTCGGTTCGAGCCGGTGGGGCCGACGACTAGCGTGCGCGGTGTCCTATGACCACGAGACCCCGCACCGCCGCCCGCGCCGACTCTCGACGCCTGGTCGTGCCACCGACGGCGTTGGTGGTGACGGCGATCGTCTCCGCCCAGGTGGGAGCTGCGGTTGCGCGGACGCTCTTCGACCGGACGGGCCCATCGGGGATCGTCATGCTCCGGCTCGTCTTCGGCGCCGTGGCCCTCGGGCTGTTCTGGCGGCCGACGATCCGCGAACGCCCGCAGAGGGAGCTCGCGCTCCTCGGCGCCTTCGCGGCGACGCTCGCCGCGATGAACCTCTCGTTCTACGGCGCGATCGACCGGATCCCGCTCGGGATCGCGGTCACACTCGAGTTCGTAGGGCCGCTGACCGTGGCGATCGTCGCCTCCCGCCGGAGGCTCGACCTGGTGTGGGTCGGGCTCGCCGCGGCGGGGATCGTCCTGCTCGCGCGCGGCGGGTCGGGGGCGGTGCATCCGCTCGGTGTCGTGCTCGCGCTCGTCGCGGGCGCCTGCTGGGGCCTCTACATCGTCCTCAGCGCGCGCGTCGGCGGCGTCTATCCGGGTGTGACGGGCGTGGCGGCGGCGACGGCCGGTGCGGCCGTGCTCGTCGCCCCGATCGGGATCGCGACGGCCGGCAGGACGCTGCTGTCGGCGCACGTGCTCGTGATCGCCGCCGGCGTGGGCGTGCTCTCGTCCGCGATCCCGTGGTCGCTCGAGCTGGAAGCGCTGCGACGGATGCCGACGCAGCTATTCGGCGTGTTGATGAGCCTCGAACCGGCGGTGGCGGCGCTCGCCGGGCTCGTTGTTCTCGGCCAGCGTCTCGGAGTCGTCTCGTGGATCGCGATCGCGCTCGTGGTCCTCGCAAGCTCGGGCGCGTCATGGGCCGGGCGCGGCCCGGCCCCGCCGGCGGCCTAGAGCCCGACCGACGCGCCGTCCTCGTTGCCTTGCACGACGTTGTCCGTCGCATCGACGACGAGCTTGAGTCGCGTGGCGAGGATTCCGGGACCCCCGTTGTTCTCGATGGTGTTGCCGCTCAGGACGAGCGTGCCCTCGACCACGTCCTGGCCGCCGGCGATCACGACGCCGGCCCGCTTGGGCGGAGATCGCTGCAGTGCGTTCCCGCTGATCGTGTTCCCCGTGATCCGGAGGTCGTCGGCGAGAACGGCCGGCCCGCTGTTCGAGTCGAGCTCGAGCAGGATCCCCGGGCCAGCGTTGTGGACGATCGTGTTGCTTGCGATCACGACGTCGAGCGTCGGCTCCGAGCGATCGTCGGGCTCGACGTCGATGCCGGCGGCCGGCTGGCCCGCCGGCAGATCGCGGACGCCTTCGATCGTGTCCCCGACGACGTGGAGCCCGATCACGCCGAATGCGGTGACGGCGTTGCGCATCGCCCCTTCGAGCGTCGAGTCCTCCACCGACACGTTCGAGACGTAGCCGTTCCCGTTCGCACGACCGCCGATCAGCACGTCGTCGATCGGCGAGCCGGCGATCTCGAGGTGGCTGAGCGTGACCTCGTGCCCGAGCGTCGCGACGCCGTACATCTCCTGACCGTTTGGAACCACGATCCGGAGGTTCTCGATCGTGTCCCTGATGGGTGCCGGCGCCGTCGGCCGGGAGCGACTGACGAAGAACACCGCGTTCGAGGCGATCGGATCTCCGTCGACGGAGTGGAGCCGGACGGGACCGGGACCGAGCGAGCTGATGCACGCGCCGTCCGAAGTGATGGTCGTGTCATCGTGCGAGACCCAGAGACCGCGTGTGGCGTAGCACCGCCCGTCCGGGAGCTTCGGCAGGAAGATCGTCCCGCCACGGGCGTCGAGGCGCGTCTGCAGCCACTGGGTGTCGTCTGCGGCGGCGCGCATCGGAGCATCGGGGAGCCACGTGGGGGCCGCCGCCGCCGCCCGCACCGCGATCGGCCTGACGCCACGTGTCGCGCCGCCGGCATTGCCGCCGAGATCGTTCCCGGTCGCGGCCACGCGGAGCCTGAGCCGCCGCCCCAGCACGCCCGGGCCTCGATTCGCGTGGACGGCGTTGGCGGTGAGCGTGAGCCGTCCGGCGCCGTCGTTCTCGCCTCCGACCACGACGATCCCTCCTCGTCTCGACGGCTGCGTCCGTCGGGCGTTGCGCAGGACATGGTTGCCGTCGAGCTCGATCCCGGAGGCAATCACGGGCGGCCCGTCGCGCGGGTCGAGATCGAGCAGGATGCCGGGCCCGGCGTTGTCCGCGATCGTGTTGTCGGCGACGTCGACGTCGAGGACGGGCTGCCCGCGGTCGGCGGAACGAATGTTCAGCCCGGCGCCGGCAGCGCCACGAGGCAGTCCGCGAGCCCCCGACAGCGTGCTGCCCTCGAGATGAAGGCCGATCGGCCCTGCGACGAAGACGACGTTCCGTCTGCCTCCCGTGAGCGTGCAGCCTCGGATCGTGATGCGTTGCGCCGTCCCTGCCGAGCCGATCCCACCGCCTCCGACGACGACGTCCGTCGTCGGCTCGCCGCCGATCGTCACGTGGTCGAGCGTGACCTCGTGCCCGAAGATCGCAACGCCCGTCATGCGCTTCGCGTTCGGCACGACGATGTGGACATCGCTGATCGTGACGCGGATGGGCTCCGACGCTCGGATGTCCGAGTGGTTGACGAAGAAGACGGCGGTCGCCTCGACCGGCCGGCCGCTCTTCGTCGCGATCCGTGCCGGGCCTGGGCCGAGCGCCACGATGCACGCGCCGTCCGAGGTGATGGTGGTGTCGTCGCGCGAGACCCAGAGTCCGCGGGTCGCGTAGCAGCGGCCGTCGGGGAGCTTCGGGAGGAAGACGTTGCCGCCCGCGTCGAGCTGCGCCTGCAGCGTCGCGGTGTCGTCGCGGACTGCGCCTCCGGCCGGCCCGTTCGCGAAGACGACGCCGACCGCCAGGCATGCAACGGCGAGCGATCCGGCCCGCGAGCGTGCAGTCCTCACCGGAGACGGATGCCGTTCGTCAGCTGGTCTTGCATTCACACGATCCCGCGTCTATATCGAGTGTGGGGTCGGAAGACAGCGGGTTTTCGGGGACTGCGGCGAGAGCGACCCATCGCACACGATGGGCCCGCCTTCGACGCCATCGGGGGGTGATGGCATGAGTGACGGAACGGTGGAGGCGCTGAGCCGCATCGCGGACGACTCGTCGAACTCGTCGAGGATTCGCGAGCTGGCGGGAAATCTCCGGGAGATTGAGCTTCGGCTGGGACGGCTCAACGGTACCGTCGAGGCAGAGCCGGTCCCCGCGGTGGAGGAGTCCTTCGCCTACCTGTGGGTCGACTACGGCTTGCCGGTCTATCGGCTGCCGCTTCGTCTACGGATCGCGCCAGTCCTGACCAGAGTCGCGTACGTCCTGGCCGCCGTCGTGCTCGGGCTGCTCGTCGGCCTCGCCGTCGCGCACCTCGGCTAGGCACCTGCCCGGTCGAGCTCACGGGCGCAGATTGGATCCATGTCGGATCAATTCGGATCCCACTTTGTCCTTGCGGCCGCCGTAAAAGACCTATTGACGGCTGTTTTCTCGTAATCTAGGATCCAAGAGGCGAGAGAAGGGATTCAGGGAGCGGAATGGCGACGACGGCATCGATCAGGCGAGCGAGTGCGCCGGCCAAGGGCATCGGCCCGGCGCAGGAGCCCGCGAGGACGGCGACGGCCGCCGAGCCTCGCGGTTCGGCCGTGCTCTCCCGCGCGGAGACCGCCGAGTGCACGTGTCCCGAGTTCTGCGAGCGTGATCACACCAATGAGTGACGCCGGCCGGCTCGAGGCCGAGCGTGCGCTCGGCGAGCGCTGGGCGTCCGACCCACGGTGGGCCGGCGCGGAGCGTCCGTATGCGTCGTCCGACGTCGTTCGACTTCGCGGCACGCTCGTCCCCGAACACACGATTGCCCGTGCCGGGGCTGAGCGGCTCTGGGAGCTGCTGAGCCGCCCCGAGCCCGTTCGGGCGCTCGGCGCGATGACGGGCGGCCAGGCCGTACAGATGGTCCGCGCGGGCCTGCAGGCGATCTAC
>Ga0187777_10002843_pt1 | contig 11045 bp, 15 predicted proteins | sample 1015_Q2_SP5_10_M_FD_132416 | JGI IMG/M metagenome (GOLD analysis project Ga0187777, IMG submission 132416) | Tropical peat soil microbial communities from peatlands in Department of Meta, Colombia - 1015_Q2_SP5_10_MG | ecosystem: Environmental > Terrestrial > Soil > Wetlands > Peat | place...
CTGGCGCTCGACGAGCCCGGCCCCGCGTACACCTACGACATGGGGAGGCTCATGGCGCTCGGTGTCGCGCACGCGCCGTCGCCGACCTCCGAGGGTGTGCGGGACGGGCTCGAGCGGGTGAAGCAGGTGCCCGCCGCGCTCGGGTCGCCGGGCACGATCATGGGCTTCGGCCGGTGGAAGCGGTGCGCGCTCGAGGGCGGCTACCTCGTGCTGCGCCAGTGGCGAGGTGGGAAGTCGGTGCGCGCCCGGGATTGACGCGGGCCGCCGGCGCGGCTACCAACGTGCGAAACCGGACGGAAGGAAATGTCACCATGAAGTTCGTCTTGGCGTACACGTTCCATCCCGGCGGCTCGTCCGCGGAGTTCGAAGAGACCGAGAAGCGCTCGATGCAGATCCTCGGCAAGTGGCAGCCGTCGGTGCAGGTCAGCGAGTGGGTCGACCGCCTCGACGGCAACGGCGGGTTCGCGGTGTTCGAGGCCGACGACCCTGCGCTCATCATGAAGGACATCGCGGTGTGGGCGCCGTTCCTGCACTTCGACCTCTACCCCGTGCTCGACGTGGGCGAGGCGACGCCGGTGCAGCAGGAAGCGATGGACTTCCGCGACGGCATCTCGTAACGCGTGAAGACGCTGCACCTGCTGCGTCACGCCAAATCCGACCGGTCCGACAACTCGCTGGCCGACCACGACCGCCCGCTCAACAAGCGTGGCAAGCGCGATCGCCTCGCGGTTGCCGAGCACGTGCGCGGCTGGCCGGTCGACCTCGTGGTGTGCTCGACCGCCACGCGCGCACGGCAGACCGCGAAGCCTGTGGTTGCCGCGCTCGGGTGCCCGGTGCGCTACGACGACGCGCTGTACGAGACGAGCGGCCGCGGCCTGCTCGATGTGGTGCGCGCGCTCGACGACGGCGACGACGCGGTGATGCTCGTGGGCCACAACCCGTCGATCGAGGACCTCACGCGCGCGTTGTGCGGGGGCACGCCCGTGTACGCGACCGCCGCGCTCGGGACCGTCGGCCTCGACGTGGAGCGCTGGGCCGACGTGGCCGAGGGCGTGGCCGACCTCACCGCGTTCGACACGCCGCGCGGCAGATCGGTGTGATCCAGGGCGCACGACAGACCCTGCGCGCGATTCATCGAAGCGCTCGCCGTCAAATGGGCGGTTCACGGTGCGGTGAATCCGCGCGGGGCGCGAGGTGATCGAGGACCACGTCGCCGACGCCGCCGGACTGGACGTACGCGCCGTAGCCAGGGGTTACCGTTGCCGCGTGGACGCGACGAGCGCCGCGCACGGAGGGGGCCGCGCCACCGTTCCGAGCCTGCGGTGGCTCACGCCGCCTGCCGCCGCGCTCCTGCTGGCCGCGGCCGGGGCGTGGCTCGGTGTCGTCGCCCTCGCCGGCGACATGGGTTCGATGCCGGGCACGATGGGCCTGGGCTTCGGCTCGTTCGTCGCGGTCTGGACGCTGATGATGGCGGCGATGATGCTGCCGTCGGTCGCGCCGTTCGCCGCGCTGTACACGCGGACGATCCAGGAGCGGCGTCGCCTGCGGGTCGTCGCGTTCGCGTCCGGCTACCTGCTCGTGTGGGCCGCGGCCGCGTTCCCGGCGTACGGGCTCGCGTGGGTGGCCGACCGGCTGGTCGACGGCCATCCGGACGCGGCCACCGCGCTCGCCGCCGCCATCTTCGTGGGGTGCGGTGTGTACCAGCTCACACCGTTCAAGGACCGCTGCCTCGCCCACTGCCGGTCGCCGCTCGGGTTCCTCGTGAAGTACGGCGCGTCCCGGGGCCGGGGACGCGACTTCGTGGTCGGCAGCCGCCACGGTGCGTTCTGCCTGGGGTGCTGTTGGGCGCTCATGGCGCTGCTCGTGGTGTTCGGGATCATGAACCTCGTCGCGATGCTGGCGCTCGCCGCCATCGTGCTCGTCGAGAAGACGTGGGCACGGGGGACGCAGTTCGCGCGGGCGATCGGCGTCGTCGCCCTCGTGCTCGCCGTGGTCGTGCTCTTCGTACCCGCGGTGGCGCCGGGGCTCGAGCCGCTCGCGCACAGCCACCCGATGGGCGGGATGGGAGGGATGTAGGTGACGACGGCCACCGACTGGCGGGTGCGCGGGTCGTACTTCGAGGCGTGCAACTGCGATGCGATCTGCCCGTGCCGGAGCGTGCACGGCGCGCCGGGGGGGCCGTCGACCTACGGCGTGTGCTACGGCACGCTGTCGTGGCACGTGCTCGACGGGCACGCGGGCGCCGTCGACCTCGGCGATCTGCGGGTCGTGCTCTCGCTCCGCTACTGGGACGAGACACAGCCGAGCACGCCCTGGGAGGTCGTGCTCTACGTCGACGAGCGCGCCGACGACGCGCAGCGCGCCGCGCTCGCCGACATCTTCCTCGGACGAGCCGGCGGTTCGGTGTCGCACCTCTACGGTCCCGCGATCGGCGAGGTGCACGCGGTGCGCCGCGCGCGCATCACCGTCGAGCACGCCGCTCCGCGCAAGCGCATCGACGTCGTCGGCTACCTCGTCGTGGAATCCGAGGGCGACGCCTCGGAGCCCGGCGACGTGCGGTGCGGCATCCCCGGTTACGACCACCCCGGCACCGAGCTCTACGGCGACGTGCTCGAGTCGCACGATCCCGCGCTGCGGTGGGAGGTGCGCGGCTCGCGCAACGCCTCCTTCGCGTCCGACTTCGACTACCGCTCCGACGGCTGATCAGCCCTTCGTGACCGCGGGCGTGTTGGGGCCGCCGCACTTGCCCCAGAGGCCCAGGTTCCGGCGGCGGGCCTCGGCCCCGAGCCGGCTGATCTCGTCGGCGTACTTCACGTTCGGCGGGTACCGGTAGGGCACCGCCCACCCGCCGGCCACGAGCTCCTCGTTCACGAACAGCCGGTCGGAGACCCGCCACACGTAGGCGAGGAGGCGGCCGTAGCGGTCGCGCAGCTCCACGTCGCGCTCGAGCCGCACCGCGGTGCCCGGGGGCAGCAACGCCAGCGTGTGCGCCGACGCCTCCTTGCCGAAGCACTCGACCACCGTGCGGGGATCCTTCGTCTCCGGTGTGTCGATGCCGGTGAGGCGCACCCGCTCGACCGCGCCACTCGCCAGCTCCACCCTGATGGTGTCGCCGTCGGTGACCGAGACGACGCGGCCGTCGAGCCCCGCGGGCAGCTCGGCCGGGGAACGCAGACTCGTGGTCGCGGGCGGGTCGTCGCCCCCGCCGCACGCGGCGAGCGCGAGCAACGCCGCGAGCGCCAGCGCCAGCGCGAGCACGGCCCGGGTACGGATGCGACGACCCACCGCCGTGCAGTCTCGCCGCCGCGTGGGACACTGTGCGGCCATGACGGGGCGCGACGCGCCGGCCGAGCGGATCCTGCGACTCGCCGCGTACGCGCAGTGGAAGCGGGAGTCGGTGACGCTCGACGACATCGCGCGTGACGTCCCCGGCTATACGCACGGCGGCGACCTCGTGCCCGGCACGCCGGAATGGGAACGCGTACGCAAGCTCGTCGCCCGCGACATCAGGGACCTGCACGACCACTGGGGCATCGACCTCGCCTACGACGAAGGCGACCACCGCTACGCGCTGCGCGCGCCGTTCTTCACCGCCGACGAGCGGGCCGCCCTCATCGCGGCCGCCACGACCGTCGCCGTCGAGGGCATCGACACGCCGGGCGCGGGCGCCTTGGGCAGCGCGGTCGACGACGACGCGACCCAGGTCGTGCTCCGCGTGCACGGCCTCGCGGGCACCCTGCGGACGGCGATCGGCACGCGCACGCCGGTGCGGTTCCTGCACGACGACCGGACCCGCCACGTGGAGCCGTACGCGCTCGGAACGTGGCGGACGCACTGGTACCTCGCCGGCCGCGACGTCGACGAAGGGGCGCTCCGCCGCTTCCGCCTCGACCGCATCGAGACCGCCGAGCCCGGCGCGTCGCCGATCGCCGACGACGGCCCGCCGGGGGCCTACGAGATCCCGACCGGCTTCGACGCGGCCGCCGCCTTCGACCTCGACCCGAACGTCTGGGGCGACGATCCCGTCGTGCGGGCGAGGGCGCGCGTCGACCCCGACCACGTCGACGCGTTCCGCCGCGAGCTCGGCGGCGAGGTGGCCGAACGTGCGCCCGATGCGGTCACGATCGAGCTCGACGTCCGGCACTACCAGTCGTTCCGCAACCGTCTCCTCGCGTTCGGCCCGCACGCCGTCGTGCTCGCGCCGCCTGTGCTGGTCGACGTGGTGCGCGCGCACCTCGCCGCGCTCGCGGGAGGCTCCTGATGCCCGCGCTCTCGAAGCAGCGGCACTTCGAGGTGCTGCGGACCGCGCTCGCCCTCGCCGAGGAGCGCACCGTCGTGGAGCTCGAAGACGCGGCCCGCGCCGTCGGGCTCGACCCGACCGCGCTGCGCGACCTGCTCGCACCGGTGCTCTACCTCGAGTTCCGCACCGGCTCGCACGACCTCGTGAGCGAGTCGGGCGAGTTCCTGCTCACCGAGGACGGCCGCCTCATGGTGACGGAGCGGCACTGGCTGCGCGACCTCGCCGCCGCGCCGCCCGACCCCGACACCGCGCTCCGCCTGCTCGTGTCCGGCTTGGCGATGCAGAGCTTCGCGACCGAGCCCACGCCCGACCTCGACCGCGCACTCCGCAAGCTGCGCGAGCTCGTGGCCGCGCAGCTGCGCATCACGGTCGAGGCGCCGCCGCAGCTCCCCGTCGCGCAGCAGGCGTGGCGCGACGGACGGTCGCTGCGCTTTCGCTACCTCGCCGACGGTGCCGCCGCCGCGACCGAGCGCGAAGCGGTGCCGTACCGCGTCTACTGCAAGTGGGGCCACTGGTACTACCAGGGCCGGCAGCTCGACGAAACCGAGCCGAAGCAGTTCCGCGTCGACCGGATGCTGCAGGCCGAGCTCGGCGACGTGGCCTTCGACCCGCCGCCCGACACCGAGATCCCCGACTGGTTCGACCTCTCCGCCCACGAGCAGACGGTCACGCTGCGCCTGACGCGGGAGCAGCTCGCGGCGCTGCCGCGCCCACACCGGGTGGAGCGCGAGAGCCCGCTCGGCGCCGGCCGGGTCGAGGCCGACGTCACGGTGATCGGCGACCGGCGCCTCGAGTACCTGCTCGTGTGCCTCGACCCCGACGTCGAGGTCGCCGCGCCCGCGACCGCACGGGAGCTGCAGCACACGCACGCCGCCGGCCTGCTGGACGCCTACGACTGATCGTTCGGCGACCGTATCGGGTAGACCGTCACGCGTGGACGTCGAGGTACGCGACAACCCGGAGGAGTCGCGCTACGAGATCTGGCGCGGCGGCGAGCTGGCCGGGCACACCGACTACAAGCAACGCGTCAACCGGATCCACTTCGTCCACGCCGAGGTCGACCCGAGATTCCGCGGCGAGGGTCTGGCCGAGCGGCTCGTGCGCGGCGCCCTCGACGACGCGCGCCGCCGCCACCTGCGCGTCGTGTCGCACTGCCCCTACGTCTCGAAGTTCCTCGACGACCACCCGGAGTACCAGGACCTCACGCAACCGCAGGCGTGAGCAGCGTCAGCCCGCGCGCAAGGCCTTCCAGAGCGCGGGGTAGGTGCGGTACTCGAGCTCGGGTGTGACGTAGCCCGCGTCGCACAGCGCGTCGTGGTAGCGCGGCAGCGCGCGCATCGGGATCCCGGCGTCGACGTGGTGCGCGAGGTGCCAGCCGATGTGGTAGGGCACGAGCCAGAACCGCGCGAGCAAGTGCTGCCGCACCGTGTGCGTGGTCTCGCGCCGGTCGGACGACTCGTCCATGCCGCCGTGCTCGGCGATGGCGCGCAAGCGGTTGATCACGCGCCACACCGTCATGTACGGGAGCAACCACAGCAGCGGGTAGAGCCACCACTTCCCCGCCGCGATCGCGGCACCGAGCAGGACCGCTTGCACGAGGAGGATGGAGAGCAAGGTGCGGCGTGCACGCGCGTCCTTCCAGCGCGCCGGCGCGAACTGCTCGCGGAAGAGGCGGACGGCGGTCTGCCCCGTGACGTCGCGCACGAGCTTGCGACGGAAGCTGGCGTGGCTGATCGGGTAGCCGGCGTACAGCGGGATGTCGGGCTCGTCGGGGCCGAACTCGTGACGGTGGTGCGCCATGTGCACGCGGCGGTACGCGTCGGTGGAGGTGAAGATCGGGTAGCCGACGACCCAGCGGCCGACCACGTCGTTCAGACGGCGGTTGGCGAACAGCAGCCGGTGGGCGGCCTCGTGCATGAGCGCGGCGAACTGGGCGTCGGCCCGGCCGACGAGCAGGAAGGCGAGCACGTAGCCGACCGGGTTCCCCCACCACGCGGCGAGGGCGATCACACCGACGACCTCGACCCACACGAACAGCACCGACGCGGCGTTGCGCCAGGAGGGGATGCGCCGGAGCTCCTCGCGGAAGGCGGGCCGGGGCCGGCCGTCGGCCCGGACGAGGGCGGTCTCGTGCGCGCCGGTGAGCAACGTGGGGCTCGGCTGCATGCCGCCAAGGGGCCGTTCGCTCACGGCGCCGGAACGCGCCATGCCGCCATGGTACGCCCGCCCCTCCCCGTCCGAGCCGCTGGAACTTGAATGAGCGATCAAGTAAGTTGCGGGGTGTGAGCACGGCGAGGGCCTCGGCCGTCCCCACGCGCGAACGGATCGTCGAAGCGGCGCTCCGGCTCTTCGCCGAGCGGGGCACCACGGCGGTGAGCATGCGGGAGCTGGCCGACGCCGCCGGCGTGACCGTGCCCGGGCTCTACTACCACTTCGCCTCCAAGGCCGAGCTCATCAGCGAGGTGTACCGGGCGCGGGGCTTCGGGCAGGCCCCCGACGAGGTCGTCCTCCCGGAGCCGGCACCGGTCGAGGCCATGATCGTCACCGAGGCGAACCAGGAGTTCACGCGCTTCCTCGCCGAGCGCGAGTTCCTCAGCCTCATGCAGGGCGAAGCCGTGCTCGGCGACGAGGACGCGCTGGCGGTGGGCAAGCAGCTGGCGGCGCGGTGGCGCGCCCGCTGGATCTCGGTGCTCGCGTGCGCCGTCGACATCGCGCCCGACGCCGACCTCCCCGCCGCCGCCGACGCCATCGCCACGTTCCTCTGGGGGCTGTTCGTCGAGTTCCTCCGCCGCGACGCCGACGCGGTCGGCGAGCGAACGGCCGCGGCCGGCGTGTCCCCCGCCGCGGGGAGCGAGCGCATGCAGGAGGACGACCGCATCGCGCAGTTCGCCCGGCTGATCGCGCCCGCGCTCCGATGAGCCAGTCGACCGCCTACGCGGCGCGCATCACGCCCGGTCGCCGCCGGGCCACGCTCGTCGCCGTCGTCTCCGCGATGTTCCTCGCGTCGCTCGACGGCACGGTGGTCGCCACCGCGATGCCGACCGTCATCGGCGACCTGCACGGCCTCGACCACTACGCGTGGGTCTTCACCGCGTACCTGCTCGCCGAGATCGCGACCATCCCGCTCTGGGGCCGCTTCGCCGACATGTACGGCCGCAAGAAGGTCTTCCTCACCGGCCTGGTGATCTTCCTCGTCGGGTCGTGGCTGTGCGGCGCGGCCGGCTCGATGATCCAGCTCACGCTCTTCCGCGCCATGCAGGGCGCGGGTGCCGGCTGCGTGCTCCCGGTCGCGCAGACGATCGTCGCCGACATGTACACGATCGAGGAACGCCCGCGCATCTCGATGCTGTTCTCGATCGTGTTCGGGTTCGGCTCGATCGTGGGGCCGCTCATCGGCGGCTTCCTCACCGAGCAACTGTCGTGGCGCTGGGTGTTCTACGTGAACCTGCCGATCGGCATCGCGTCGGTGGTGCTGATCGCGTTCGTGATGATCGAACCGCTCCAACACCGACACCGGCACCGCATCGACTGGCTGGGCATGGTCGCGCTGCTCGGCTGGTCGGGCCTGCTCGTCTTCGCGCTCGAGAGCGGCGGCCGCGACTACGGCTGGGGCTCACCCGAGATCGTGGGCGCGCTCGTCGCCAGCTTGGTCCTGCTCGGGTTGTTCGTGCTCGTCGAGTGGCGCGCCGACGAGCCGCTCATCCCGTTCTCGCTCTTCCGGGTGCGCGAGCTGCGGGCGTCGACGTCGGTCGGCCTCGGCATCGGCATGGTGATGTTCGGCACCCTGTCGTTCCTGCCGCTGTTCGTACAGGTGGTCAACCGGTCGTCGGCCACCAACGCCGGTCGCATCCTCACGCCCATGATGCTGGCCATGGTGGTGGCGTCGCCCGTCGCGGCGCGGCTGATCCTCACTCTCGGCTACCGCTTCCTCACCGTGGCCGGGTTCGCGTTCGTGGTCGCGGGCACGTTCCTGCTCACGCGTCTCGGCACGACCACGAGCGAGCTCGAGACCGGCGTGTGCATGGTGCTCGTCGGCTTCGGCATGGGCCTGTGCTTCCTCACCACGATCCTCTCCGCGCAGAACTCGGTGGACCTGCCGCGCATGGGCATCGCGACGGGTCTGGTGAACTTCACGCGCCAGCTCGGCGGCGCGCTCGGCGTGGCCATCGGGGGCGCCGTGCTGCTCAACTCGCTCACGAGCCGCATCGCCGCGCTGCTCCCCGGCCAGCACATCCCCGCCGGCGCGCTGCTCTCGGCCGAGACGGCCAAGGCGTTCCCGCCCCAGACCCAGGACGCGGTGCGGGACGCGTTCGCGCACTCGCTCCACCTCGTGTTCGTGACGATGTTCGTGATCGCGGTCGTCGGCGCGCTCACGTCGCTGCTGATGCCGCGCGGCAAGCCGGTACGCGAGGTCGTGCCGGAAGTCGCCGGCCACCCGGTCGACGAGGCGCTGCTGCCCGACGGCGAGACGCTCGTGATCGCGCCCCCCATCGAGGAGGTCCGGACCTGACGGCGCGCGCCGATCAGGCGTCGAGCTCGGTGCCGCGGAGCCCGGCGAGGAGCACGGCGAGCGTGCCCGCGGCGCCCGCCCCGATCGCCAGCAACGCGGCCACGTAGGCGCGCCCGACCTCGAGGTCGGCGAGGCTGGCGTCGCGCATCACGTCGACGACCATCGCCACCGCCGCCAGCACGAACAGCGCGGCGATGACGATCACCAACTGGTCGACGAGCACCGCCGTGGTGGGCGTGATACGCGGCGCAGGCGCCGTTCTCGGCCGGGCGAGCCACGCCCCGACCACGGCCGCCCACGCCAGCGACACGAGGAACGCGCCGAGCACGTCGCTCGGACGGTGCCACGCGCTCGCGAGCGTCGCCACCCCGACGACGACCGCGTACGCGACGCCCGTGATCCCGGCCGGCACCCGGCGGCGCGCGGGAACCGCGAGGACGAGCGCGAGCGCGAGCGACATCGCGACCGTCGAGTGGCCGCTGGGGAAGCTCGCCACGTGGGAGTGCGTGCCCGGGATGGCGAAGAAGGGCCGCCCCAGCGTGTCCTTGAGGAACTGCGTGGTGAGGTTGGCGCCGAGCACGACGGCGACGACGCCCACGGCGGTCCGCGCCCTATGTTGGACGAGGGCGAGCGCGACGATCGCGCCGGTCGCGATCACGAGAGACGAGATGCTCACACTGTGGAGGGCGCGTGTGATGGCCTCCATGAGGACGAAGTCCTGCGAGCGTCCCGTGAGCGCGGCTTCGTCGATCCGCTGACCGGCCGCGGTGCGGACCGCGATGGCGTACAACACCACGAGCAGGGCGACGCTCAGCACCGCCACGAGCACCAGCGGCGTGCGCCGCGCGACGGCGGTGCGCGTGGTGCTCACGCGGTGGCCGGCGGTCTCATGCGTCGAAGGAGTCGTCGTCGTCGACCGGGATGGCCTGCTCGAGGGCATCGGCCTCGGGGACGTCGGCGCGCAGGTGGCGATCGGGTCGCGTCTCGGGCACCACCGGCTGGTGCTGCTCGATCACGTCGGCCTCGGGCGCGTCGGGATGCCCCTCGAGCTCGGTGCTGATCTCCTCGGTCTCGTCGACCTCGGCCGCGGCGTCGGGTTCCTGCGGGTCGCGCTCGGTCATCGCACCAGGATCGCGCGGGCGGTGGTGCCCGTCGCCGTCGTGGGGAAAGATGGGGGCATGAGGGGCGATCGGGTCGAAGTGGTCGTCGACGTGGGCGGGGGGGAGACCCGCACCTACGAGATCGTCGCCGCACGCGCCGGCCGCCGTGTGGAGACCACCACGGGGCGGGGGGTCGTCGAGGTCGCCGAGGTCACCCGTACCGGTGTGATCGTGCGCACGGCGCGTTTCATGCAGTCCCGTGTGATCGCCGTCGTCGAGCACCCGGCCGACGACAGCCTCGTCGAAGGCGAGGAGGGCCCGTCGACGCGCCGGCGTCCGGAACCCCCGGACGACCAGGAGTCGCTCTACCTGTGAGCGCCGGTGTCCCGTCCGCGAGCGTGCCGGCGCCCGACGACGTCGAGACCGTCGAGCGGGTGATCGCCGCGCCGCCCGAGAAGATCTTCGACCTGCTCGCCGACCCGAGCCGCCACCAGGACATCGACGGGTCGGGCAGCGTGCGCGACGCCAAGGGCACGCGGCAACGCCTCGCGCTGGGCACGACGTTCGGCATGGACATGAGGTACGGCGTGCCGTACTCGATGCACAACACCGTCGTCGAGTTCGAGGAGAACCGCTGCATCGCGTGGCAGACGCGCGGTCCCGGCAAGCTGCCCTTCGGTGGACGGATCTGGCGTTACGAGCTCGAACCGGTCGAGGGCGGCACGCGCGTACGCGAGAGCTGGGACATCTCGCACGAGAACACGAAGGTCGTGGCCCGCGCCGGCCGCAAGAAGACGCGGAAGAACATGGAGCAGACGCTCGCGCGCATCGAGCGGCTCGTCGCCCAGTAGCCCGCGAGGTTTGCCCGCGCGGCCCGGCGGGAACCCTGACACCACGAGCCGAGCGACGCGCCGACAGCAACCCGCTGAGGCGCGTCGTTCGCCTGCTTCCCGGCGGACGGCGCCGTCAGTGGAGCCGGTCGAGGAACCCGACGATCGCGTCGTTGAAGAGGTCGTTGCGGTCGCCGGCGACCATGTGACCGGCGCCGGCGACGTCGGCGTACTCCGCGTGCGGCACCAGCTCCAGCAGCTCCTTGGCGCCTTCCTCGCTCAGCAGGTCGCTCATCCGGCCGCGC
>Ga0187777_10002845_pt1 | contig 11042 bp, 9 predicted proteins | sample 1015_Q2_SP5_10_M_FD_132416 | JGI IMG/M metagenome (GOLD analysis project Ga0187777, IMG submission 132416) | Tropical peat soil microbial communities from peatlands in Department of Meta, Colombia - 1015_Q2_SP5_10_MG | ecosystem: Environmental > Terrestrial > Soil > Wetlands > Peat | place...
CGCCGTCGCACCCTCCTCGACGATCCGCCCCTCGTACAGGACGAGCGTGCGGTCGCTCGCGCGCGCGACGAGACCGAGATCGTGGCTGATGAGCAGCATCGTCAGGCCGCGACTCCGCCGCAGGCGAGCCAGAAGATCCAGCACGCCGGCCGCGACCGTCGCGTCGAGCGCCGTCGTCGGCTCGTCGGCGATCAGGAGCTTCGGACGGCAGGCGAGCGCCATCGCGATCATCGCGCGCTGGCGCTGGCCGCCTGAGAGCTGGTGGGGATACGCGTCGACCTTGGCCTGCGGATCGGGAATGCCCGTCCGATGGAGAAGCTCGACGGCGCGGCCGCGCGCTTGATTCTTGCCGAGCCCTTCGTGTATCTCGAGCACTTCTCCGATCTGGTTCCCGATCGTGTACAGCGGATTGAGCGCCGTCATCGGCTCCTGAAAGATCATTGAGATGTCGCGACCGCGGATCCCCCGCATGTCGCGCTCGCTCTTCGCGAGAAGGTCTTCGCCATCGAAGCGGATCGCACCGTCGTAGGTCGCGGTTTCAAGCAGGCGCAGCACCGACAGCGCCGTCACCGACTTGCCGGAGCCCGATTCGCCGACAAGCGCGAATTTCTCGCCCGGCCCGATCGTGAACGAGACGCGATCGACGACTCGCGACGGGCCGAAGTTCACGCACAGCTTCTCGACGGACAGCAGGCTCATGATTTGCGCGTGTCGAACGCGTCACGCAGCGCGTCGCCGATGAAGGTGAGAAGGAGCAGCGTCAGCACCAGCACGAGGAACGTCGGCACCGAGATCCACCATGCGTCGAGATTCTCCTTGCCCTGGCGCAGGAGATCGCCGAGCGACGGAACGTTGGCGGGGCCGAGGCCCAGGAACTCGAGCGCCGCGAGGCCGAGGATCGCCGCGCTCATGCGGAACGGCAGAAACGTGATCACCGGCGTCAAGGAGTTCGGCAGCACGTGCCGCCACATGATCTGCCAGTTCGAAAGCCCCAGCGCGCGCGCCGCCTTCACGAACTCGAGGTTGCGGTTGCGCAGGAATTCCGCACGCACGTAGTCCGACAGGCCGACCCAGCCGAACAGCGCGAGCACGACGAGCACGAGCAGGATCGTTGGGTCGAAAATCGAGGCAATGATGATCAGGAGGTAAAGCTCTGGGATCGAGTTCCAGATCTCGATCAGCCGTTGGCCCGTCAGGTCGATGCGCCCGCCGAAATACCCCTGTAAGGCGCCGACCAGGATGCCGAGCACGACCCCGATGGCGGTGAGCGCCACGCCGAACCACACGCTGATGCGAAAGCCGTAGATGAGCCGGGCGAGCATGTCGCGGCCGGTGTCGTCGGTCCCCAGGGTGTTCTCGGAAGAAGGGGGCGCGGGGGCGGGCGTCTTGTTGAAGTAGTTGACGGTTCCCGCCGAATACGGGTTCAAGGTGTAGACGGCGAAGTTGCCGTCGCGCGAGAACTGCTCACGGATGAAGGGATCGTTCCAGTCGGTCGGCGTCTGGAAATCCCCGCCGAAGCGCGTCTCCGGATCGTTCTTGACGATAGGGAAGAACCATTCGCCCTTGTAGCGCGCGACCAGCGGCCGCTCGTTGCTGACGAGTTCGGCGCACGTGGACAGCGCGAGCATCGCCAGAAACACGATGAGCGCGCCGTAGCCCAAGCGGTTGCGCTTGAAGCGCGCCCACGCGCGCTGGTTGGGCGAGAGCGACGTCGCGGCGCGCACCGGCTGCGCCGCCGCCTCGCCCTCCGGCTTGGTGAACCCGGCGGGAACGGTGCTCATCTACTTCGCCGCCGCCCCGAACTGCACGCGAGGGTCGACCACCACATAAAGGAGATCGCCGATCAGCTTGACGATGAGTCCGAGCAGGGTGAAGAAGTAAAGCGTGCCGAGCACCACGGGATAGTCGCGGCGTACGATCGATTCGTAGCTCAGGTAGCCGAGGCCGTCGAGCGAGAACAAGGTCTCGATGAGAAGCGAACCCGCGAAGAACGCCGCGACGAAGGCGGCGGGGAACCCTGTGACGATGGGGATTAACGCGTTGCGGAACACGTGCTTGTAGAGGAGCCTCCGGTTGGAGACTCCCTTCGCGCGCGCAACGAGCACGTACTGCTTGCGGATCTCCTCCACGAACGTGTTTTTCGTGAGGAGCGTTACGGTCGCAAAGCTTCCGATGGCGTAGCAGGTGAGCGGCAGGACGAGATGCCAAAGATAATCCCGGATCCTCGCGGGCCAGGACAGGCTCGTCCAGTTGTCGGAGGTGAGCCCGCGCAAAGGAAACCAGTCGAGGAAAGTGCCGCCCGCGAACAGCACGATCAACAGCACGCCCAGCACGAAGCCCGGCAATGCGAAGCCGATCAGGACGAGCATGGTTGTCGCGGTATCGAATTTCGAGCCCTCGTGCATCGCTTTCGCCACGCCGAGCGGGATCGATATGAGATACGAAAGCAGGAAGGTCCACAGGCCGAGGCTGATCGACACCGGCATCTTTTCCTTGATGAGCTCCCACACCGTCTTGTTGTGCATGAAGCTCTTGCCCAGGTCGAAGCGGGCGAAGTTGCCGAGCATCTCGAAATAGCGCGTAAGCGGCGGTTTGTCGAAGCCGTAGAGCTTCTTGATCTCCTCGATCTGCTTGGCATCGAGGTCGCGGCGCCCGCGCGTCCCGCCGGCGCCGGGCCCCTCGCCGCGTGCGCCGGCGCGCAGTTCGGCGACCATCTGCTCGACGGGGCCGCCGGGAACGAACTGGATTACGACGAATGTCACCGTGAGCGCGCCGATGATCGTCGGGATCATCAGCAGGATGCGCTTGACGATGTAGGTCAGCATCGCGTCACCGCATCGACGTCTTGGCCGCGAGCTGGCGGCCTTCGGCATCCTTGCTCCACCACGCCGTCACCGCCCACACCGGCCAGTCGCCCGTCTCGTCGATGGTGTAGTACTTGGGTGCAACCTTCGGCAGGCCGAACTTGTTCCAATACGACACGGAGTACCACGGCGCGTACAGCTGCGGCACCTGGTAGTGCCCGAACATCACCAGGCGGTCGAGCGCGCGGCACGCGTCGCGCAATTCCTCGTACGTCTTCGCGGCGCTCATTGCCGCGATCATGGCATCGACCGTAGCACTCTTGAGGCCGCGGAAGTTGTTCGAGCCCGGCTCGTCGGCGGCCTTCGATCCGAGCGAATCCTGATAGTCGAGCGCGTTCGGCAGCGCGAAGTCCGGCGTGCGAATGGTGATGGTGTCGAAGTCGAACGTCTCGAGCCGCTTGCTATAGAGCGCGAAGTCGACGATTCGCGACTTGAGGTTGATCCCGAGCTTGGCGAGGTTGCGCTGCCAGGTCACCGTCCGGAACTGGTTGGTGCTCTCGGGTTCGAGATATTCGAACTCGAATGGCTCTCCTTTGTCGTTGCGCAGGACGCCGTCGGGCGCAACCTTCCAGCCGGCGGCTTCGAAGAGCGCCTTCGCCTTCTTCAAGTTCTCGCGCAGCGCGTTGGGACCGGTATCGGTGCGTGGCGGCTTGTACGACTCGCCGAAGACTTCGTCCGGCACCTTGCCGCGCCACGGCTCGAGGAGCTTCAGCTCACCCGGGCCCGGCAGGCCGGTCGCGGCGAATTCGGAGTTGGAGAACAGGCTGTAGCTGCGCCGCCTCTGGTTGTAGAGGTTGATCTTCTCGAAGTCGTACGTGTAGTCGAGCGCCTCCCGCACGCGCACATCCTGGAAGATCGGGCGCCGCAGGTTCAGCAGGTATGCCTGCATCCCTTTGCCCATGGAATACTCGAACTTGTGCTTGATGATGCGGCCGTCGCGCCACTTGGGGCCGTCGTGCAGGCGTACGTACGCCTGCGGCGTGAACTCCTGGAGGATGTCGAATTCGCCCGCCTTGAACGCTTCCATCGAGATCGCGCGATCGCGGTAGAGGCGGTATACGATGCGCTCGAAGTTGAACTGCCCCTTGCGCACCGGGAGATCGCGAGCCCAGTAGTCCGGGTTGAGCTTGAAGTCGATCCGGCGGCCCGAGTCGGTGCGCTCGATCGTATAAGGGCCGGTCGTGATCGGGTACTCGTCGATCACCTCGTCGAAGGGCTTCGGCTTGCCGTCGGGACCCGCGCCCCATTTGCGCGAGAAGACGGGAATGGAGCCGACGTTGAAGATCGTATCGTGCGTGCGATCTTTGAGATCGAAACGAATCGTGCGTTCGTCGAGGACGACGGCGCCCTTCACGCCGTCGAACTGTGCGCGCACGGCGGGCGAGGCCCCCTTGCTCGTCAGCATGTCGTAGGAGTGCTTGACGTCGGCGGCGGTCACCGGGTCGCCGTTGTAGAAGCGCGCCTTCGGATGAATGCGGAACGTGATCGACGAGCGGTCGGGCGGCACCAGCATTTCTTCCGCGACGAGGCCGTACATGGTGCCTGGCTCGTCGCCGGGGCGGATCGCCAGCGGCTCGAACATGAGGATCAAGACGCCGCTCGGCTCGCTGCCTTTGACCGTGTACGGATTGAATTTGTCGAAGCTCGTGCGGCGATCCGGGTTTGCGAGGTAGAGCGTCTCGCCTTTGGGAGCGTCCGGGTTGACCCAGTCGAAGTGCTTGAAGTCACGCGGGTACTTGGGCTCGCCGAAGGCGGCGAAGGCGTGCGACCAGGCGCCGACGTGGCCTTGCGCCTCTGGCTCCTTGGCCGACGTGGACGGCGCAGCGGCGGCGACGGCAACCGTCGCTGCGAGCACCAGCGCGGTAAAGGCGAATCGCAGCGGGAGTGGCGGCATCGGTTTCATGGCGCGCGGCGCGAAACGGGGTCGCCGGACGTATACCCCGCCGCACTTAAGGCAGACTTAAGAGACTCGCCAGGCCCCGCAGGATGCGGCCCTATCGGTCGCTCGTGAAAACGGCCCATCTGCACGGGTTCGCCGGACTGTCCACGCACCGCTTCACGAAACGCCCATGCGGAATCGCGACTCGCGGCGTCGGAATACACGTGAGCACGCCAGCTCCGAATTGGCGATACATCGAGAGGCGACATCGCATGCCCTTGGCCAAGTTCAGCGCATTATGTCTACGCGCTGCCTACTTCTCAACCCTTGGAACGGTATCGCAACGCCCATCGGAAACTGTCCTCCGCCGAGACCCAGACCCGAGAGGGTTTGCGGTCGGGGTCAGGCCGGCAACGCGCCAGCTCGACGCGTACTATGGCACATGCACGCGGCGCGGGCGCGCCAGTTGCGAGGCCCCGAGTTTCGCGCTTTAATGGCCACGAAAAAGCTCGGATTGGCTAGAGACGCGACAGTCATTCTCGCTGCCGCGATGAAGGTCGAAATTTCTTTCCCTGGACCGCGCGCTGATCAGGCTGGCGTCCTCAGTCAGGAATTACGTCTGGCATTGCTCCGCAGCGGTGCGGACCCCGGTCAAATCCAGATCGTCAAGGAGCGTGCCGACACGATGGATGTCGGCAGCATCCTCCAGATCGTCATGAATGCGGCCAGTCAAGCGCAGACAGTTCTCGAACACTACGTCGCGCCCGCATTCACGCTTAGTCACTGTGCCGCCTGTCTTTACGACATTTGCAATCCCGCAAACTCCGGTATCCGGATCAAGACTTCGCGCGGCGTCTTTGAATTCAGCGCCAACGAAGTAGACATCAAGCAGCTCAAACGCATTCTGGAAGCGGCAGACCAACATGAGCGGCGCGCCAAGTGAGCAGCGTCCACGGGAGGTAGCGAATCGCAAGCTGGGCGTTGCCATTCTCGGCGCCAGCACTTTTCCGCACTTTCCACAGTCTCTCGAGCTCGACAAGGTATCTTTCGCACAATCGGCTGCGGCGTTCCGCGGCCTGATCACCGCGGGGCAGGTCAGCGTATTCGAGAAGCCTGCGGTGCTGGATCTGTTCGACGCCAGCGACGATCCCTCCACCATCATTCCCAAGGTCAGGACGTTCCTGCAGCACGAATCGGGGCTTACCGATGTCCTGTTTTACTACTGCGGCCACGGGAGTTTTCTGGCTGATCGCACCTACTTCCTGATGCTGAGAGCGACGGAAGCCGACAATGAAGCCTTCACCGGCCTGCCCCTGAGGCAAATGAGGCTTGCGCTCGAGACGCAGCTGATGATGAAGCGCGTGTTCCTCGTTCTCGACTGCTGCTTTGCAGGTCAAGCAGCGAAGGAGTGGATGTCGACAGGCATCGGTCACGTGATCGAGGACCAGATATTTCAATCGTTTCCCAGGCGGGGCACTGCACTGATCGCGGCGTCCGCTCGAAGTTCCCCGGCTATCGCACCGGAGCAGGAATCCTTGACGATGTTTACCGGCGTCCTCATCAAGACCATTTCGCAAGGAATCGCCGGCGCCAGGAAAGAGCTGTCCTTTCGCGTAGTGATCGATGCGGTGCGCGCCAACATATCCGAGCACTACGGCAGCGCAGCCGTGGTTCCCGAGATTCATGCGCCGCAGCAGGAAGAAGGCGATATTTCATTCGCCCCATTCTTTGTAAACCAGGCGTTCGTGCCTCCGGAGGCAGCTGCCAAGAGCAAGGCAGAGCAGGAAATCGTCGAATCGGCGGTCGCCGACCTGGATCGACCATTGCCGAGGGTGCGTGAGGCCGCCATCACTACGCTCGAGGAACTGCTCTCGGGCACGCGCACAGTCAGTCTGAGCGGGCCACAAAATGAACCCGGCGAGGAACAATTGGTTGGCAATGTCGTGCTGCCCTCGTCCGAGCTCGCACCCGCAGGACAGAGCGGGAACAGCAATATTGGGCGTCAACGATGCGTAAACGGGTACTGCCTTAGACACCAAAGGCTCGCCTGGTGCTCAGTTAGTCCTTCTCCCACTCAATCTTGTTACGCAGCGCCGGGTACCCTTCGATCTGTACTTCCACGACGTCGCCCTCCTTGAGAAAGACGGGCGGCTTCTGGATGATTCCAATACCGAGAGACGTGCCGGTGGTGATAACGTCGCCGGGGTTGAGCGTGATCCGCGCTGTGATGTATTCGATCGTCTGGGCAACCGTGTGAACCATGTCGCTCGTCGAGAAGCGCTGCCGCTCCTCCCCGTTTACACGGCACAGCAGCGTGAGCTTCTGCGGATCGACCTGCTTGGCGGGGATCAGCGTCGGTCCGATCGGACCAAACGTGTCGACGGCCTTTAAGGGAATGATGATGCTGCCCGACTCCTTTGGCCGAGGGATTACTTTGGCCGTGTAGTCGTTGCAGGCGGCGTAGCCACCGACGTAGGACAGGGCGTCCTTCTCCTTGACGCGCCGGGCGGTCCGGCCGATCACAACCGCTAGCTCCGCCTCAAAGTCCACCTTGTCGATCACTTTGGGCACGCGCACCGGGTGATCGTGACCGACGGCACAGCCGGGCAGCTTGGCAAACAGCTCCGGGTGCTTGTTGAATGGCAACCCCTCGTTTTGCGCGAGCGCCTTGTAGTTGTAGCCCAACCCAAGGAAGACCATCGGAGTAGTCGGCGAGAGGAACTGTACTCGGCTCGCGTCGACCCCTTTGCCGGCTGCGATCTCTTGTCTGGCGTATTTCTCGGCGCGGACGAGCGCTTCGTCGCCCGCGGCCATAAGGGTGGCGAGATCGGCAAATGCAGGATCCTGCGCTACCGGAAGCTCGATGACCAGGCCTTTGATCCACGCCGCAGCGACCGGTTTGCTTCCGTTTAGCTTGATGCGAGCGAGTTGCATAACCCCTCCTCTCGAACAGGCCGCGCTCGACTCGATTCCTTCAGCGTGACGTCAGAACGCTGCGATCGGTAAGCGAGCGCCGATGTGAGAACGATTGGCATGCCTATTCCGGTTTGATGCCGAGCCGATCGGCAAGCTTGCGCCAAGCGGCGATGTCGGCGGCGATCGAGGCCTTGAACGCCTCTGGCGTGTCGCCTAGGGGCGTCACGTCCTTGGCCAGCAGTTCGGCGCGACCGTCGGGCGAGTGCACGTACCGGTCGACCTCGCGCTGTATGCGCTCGATGATCGGGCGGGGCGTACCGGGCGGCGCCACGAGACCGTACCAGAACACCGTGTCGAAGCCATTGACGCCGGCCTCGGCGAAGGTCGGTACGTCCGGCAAGACCGCTGAATGTGCGGTCACTGCGTAGGCGCGCAATTTCCCGTCCTTGACAAAGCCAGCCGAGCCGGTCGGGTTGTCGAGGAAAGCCTGGACCCGGTTCGCGATCAAATCGGGATAGGCCTGGGCGGCGCCGCGATAAGGCACGTGGAGCATGTCAATCCCGGCTAGGATCTTGAATTGCTCGGTTAACAGATACCCGAGCGTCGTCACGCCGACCGAGGCGTAGCTCACCTTGCCCGGATTGGCCTTCACATACGCGATGAACTCGCTCAGGGTCTTGGCCGGCAGATCGTTGCCGGACACCAGGATATAGGACGTCGTGCCGATCCTGGTGATCTGCGCGAAACCGTCGACCGGGTCGTAGGGCACGCCCTTCTGCAACACCACCGACGCGGGAAGCGTACTGCTGGTGGCAATGCCGATGGTGTAGCCGTCGGGCTCCGCCTTGGCGACGGCCTCGGTGCCGATGGCGCCGCCAGCTCCGCCGCGATTGTCAACAACGATTGGCCGACCGAGTATCTGCTGTAGGTGCTTAGCGATGATGCGCGCGACGTTGTCGGTGCCACCGCCCGCCGGGAACGGCACGATCAGCCGCACCGGCCGCGTCGGCCAATCCTCGGCCTGCGCCGGCAACGCAGGACACACGGCCAGACTGCCGATCGCGAGCAGAATGCCGAGTGTTGTGCGCATAGCTCGCCTCATGAACTGATCTGTCTGGTCAAATAATCGGAGAATCCAAGTCCCGATGCGCGGCGCCTCGCGCAAGCCAGCTTAGCTGTCCGCATGAAACGGCGTCAAGACCCGAAGCAAGAACCGCCTTCATGCCCAATGAAGCTCGCGATAGGGAGCCGGTGCAATGCTCTTTCACTGTGGTGAGACACACAGACGAGCCATTCGGCGCTGCGAGATAGATCGTGTCCTTGTCGCAGTTTCTGCACATCGCAATCTGCTACCCTACTGATCGATGCAAGAGATCGCTATCACTTCAGGAGGAGCCGTGAGCCGATTGGTTAATTCAGTTATTACCCCCGCCGCGCTCGCGCTCGCCACGAGCTTCGTGTCGCTCGATACGAATGCCCAGCAGCACGTCCTCACGTGGTCCGCTGGACAGCCAAGCGGAGGCTGGTACAAACAGGCTGGCGGCTTGGTCGACCTCATCAAGTCCAAGGACGCGCGCTTCGACATCAAGGTGGTTCCGGGCGCCGCGTACGCCAACATGACGAAGCTTCAGCAGGGCGAGACGGAAATCGCGTGGAGCCTGCCACCGGTTATCGCTGCCTCCTACAACGGCGAGACGCCGTTCACCAGCAAGCAAACCGAGGTGCGGCTCTTGATGACGGGGCTTGGTTCCGTTAGTACCCATATCGCCGTTGCGGCCGACGTCCCGGCCCGCTCTCTCCGCGAGATCTTCGAGAGCAAGCAGCAGGTCAAGATCGGCAGCCCGGCGCCGGGCGGCTCGGATGAATGGGAGCTGCGAAAGATCCTCGAGTTCTACAAGACAACCTACGACGACATGCGCAGCCGCGGCGTCCCTGTCGTCTTCGGGTCTTTCAGAGAGCTGGTCGGCAAGTACAGCGACGGCACCGTCGACATGTTCCTGCTTAATAACTCCGTTCCCAGCACCGACGTCCAGGAGGCTTCGCGTGTCCGCCCGCTGCGCATCCTAACGGCAGACGAAGACCTCGTGATATACCTCGCACAATTCGGTATTACGCGCAGCATCATCCCCGCGGGTAGCTACAAGGACGTCGTGAACAATAACGTCGACATCGCAACCATCGGCATGACGAACACCATCGTCACCAGTGCTAAGGTCAGCTCGAACGTGATCTACGACTTCACTCGGACCCTGCTCGGAAACGTTGAGGCCCTACGTGAGATCGATCCCGCCTTCAAGGACTTCGATCCCCGCAACGCAGTGAAGCTCGCGAACGTGCCTCTCCATCCTGGCGCCGAGAAGGCGTACCGGGAGGCCGGTCTGATTCGGTAAGTCACCGTGCGAATTTGCAGCGGGGAGGCAAGGAACGGCCGGTTGGAGATCTGTGATCTGTCCTCGCAGCAATTAGGAGAAGCGCGTTCGCAGCGGCCCTCAGAAAACCAGAGCCGGCCAATGCACGCCTGCAGTACCTCGCACTTGTTATGAATCACCGGGCGCCAGCCACAACCGAACGCCATTTGCATTCTCGGGCGCCACTACCCCGGCCGCCCGAGACGATCGGAGCACGGCATCGTATGGGCACGGGTCGCGCTCCCGGAGCCAGTCGGAAAGCGCACTACGGCTGGCGATCGGCTTCAAGTACTCCAACTTGCACGTCCCAATCTGAAATTCGAGACCGCTTCCTTCCAAATCAGGGTTCGACACATTTGCTCCTTCGTCACCGAGCGTCTCGGCGTAACACCGACTCATCCTGTCGGGATCGCTGACGACAATTCTGACCCGCTCCAATCCGAAAGCGCCGTTTTCGTGGAAGGTCCCGGTCGGGATGCGCTCGCTGCGCGGGGTTAGATCCTCGACAAGGAAGGTGACCACACCGACGTCCTCGACCGGGTTCGCGACATTGAATCTAAGCTGGAATCCATCGGGTCGCGTACGCCCGAGCGGACGGGGATCGGTGTAAGGAACGCCTGCCGTTCTGAACGCCTCGATGTCCGCCGCCATGTCGCTGGTCCTGGCGCATACATCTACGAGGCCGCCGCCGCGCTGGAGCAGGGGCCACCATCGATGGGACGCGATGCGTTTCGGAAACCGTATAACCTCGATATAAGTGCCATCCGGGAACGGCACGAGCGCATTCTCCGTGCCCACCGGATGCGTCCCTCCAGGAACGACGTGAAATCCGACTTTTCGGAGTCCGGCTGTAGCAGCGTCAAGTTCGGAGAGAGCTATGATCGATTCTGGTGTACGACGATGAGTTGAAGAAGGCGGCGTGACCTGCTGGAATTCGAGTGTCGAGTCGGATTTCAGCAACCAACAAGGAGTCAC
>Ga0187777_10002846_pt1 | contig 11042 bp, 5 predicted proteins | sample 1015_Q2_SP5_10_M_FD_132416 | JGI IMG/M metagenome (GOLD analysis project Ga0187777, IMG submission 132416) | Tropical peat soil microbial communities from peatlands in Department of Meta, Colombia - 1015_Q2_SP5_10_MG | ecosystem: Environmental > Terrestrial > Soil > Wetlands > Peat | place...
GCGGTACTGCGGCGTCTGCGTCGCGATGTTGTAGGTCACGCCCTGCGGACTCACCCAGAAGTTCGGCGCCGTCGTGAAGCTGTTGGAGAGCGACACCTCGGCGTTGTTCGCCACGACGGTCTGCGTCATGCCGACCTCCTGCGCCTTGGTGCGATCGACGGTGATGTCCAGCCGCGGCTGGTCGTAGCCCTGCTGGATGTGCACGTCCACGGCGCCTGGCACCGCCTTCAGCCGCGGCAGCAGCGAGCGGGCGAGGTCGTAGTTCTGGGCGACGTTCGGACCCGCCAGCTGGACGTCGATCGGCGCCGGCAGCCCGAAGTTGAGCACCTGGCTGACGATGTCCGCCGGCTGGAAGTAGAACTCGGTCCCGGGAAATTCGCTCGGCAGGACCCGGCGCAGCGTCCTGATGTAGTCGACGGGCTTGGTTCGGTGCTCGGGCGTGAGCGAGATCAGCACCTCCGCATCGGCGGTTCCAATGACGCCGCTGTTGCCGAGCGTCACGTTGATGCCGCTGTTCGGGAACCCGATGTTGTCGCTGATCTCCGCCAGGTCGCCGGCGGCGATCTCACGGCGCAGCGCCGCTTCCACCCGGTCGCACAGCGCCGCCGTCTCCTCGACGCGGGTGCCGATCGGCGCGCGCAGATGCAGACGAATCTGCCCGGCGTCGACGATGGGGAAGAGGTCCGTGCCGAGCAGCGGGACCAGCCCCATCGTCGCGGCGCAGAACGCGAGAAACAGGCCGGCCACCAGAAGCCGATGGCCGAGGCACCAGTGCAGCCATTCGACGTAACGGTCGCGCATGCGCTCGAATTGCGCTTCGAACGCCAGATGGAACCGGTGGAACCGTCCGGGCTGGTGTCCGTGCTCGGCGCGCTTTGCGTCCCGCTTCCGCTCGGCGAGGAAGAAATACATCACGAGCGTCGGCACAATCGTGCGCGAGAAGAAGTACGACGCCAGCATCGCGAACACGACCGCTTCGGCCAGCGGCCGGAACAGGAACCCGGGCACGCCGCTCAGGAAGAAGATCGGCACGAAGACGATGCAGATGCTGAGCGTCGCCACGAAGGCCGGCGTGGCGATCTGCTGCGCGCCCGTGAGGATGGTCTCGCGAAGCGGCCGGCCCTCCGGGAGCAGGCGGTTGATGTTCTCGATCTCGACCGTGGCATCGTCGACCAGAATTCCGACGGCGAGCGCGAGGCCGCCGAGCGTCATGATGTTGATCGTCTCGCCGATGACGCTCATCGCGAGCAGCGAGGTGAGGATCGCGAGCGGGATCGAAATGGACACGACCAGCGTGCTGCGCCAGCTGCCGAGGAAGAGCAGGATCAGCGCGGCCGTGAGACACGCGGCGATGATCGCCTCGCGCAGCACGCTCACGACCGCCGCGCGGACGAACACGGACTGATCGCTGAGCGGCGCGATCTCCAGTTCGGGCGGCAGGGTGGCGGCGATCTTGGGCAGCGCGGCGCGGACGCGGGCGACGACGTCGAGCGTGGACGCCTTGCCGTGCTTGAGCACCACCTGCAGCACGCCGCGGTGGCCCTCAGTACGCGCGATGTTGGTCTGGAAGCTGTTGCCGTCGTGCACGTACGCGACGTCACGCAGATAAACCATCGCGCCGTTCACGACCTTGACCGGAACGTCGTTCAGCTCCTCGACCGTCTTCGCGCTGCTGTTGAGCGCGATGTCGTACTCCCGCGTGCCGATCTTCGCCGTGCCCTGGGGCACGACGAGGTTCTGCGCGTTGACCGCGCCGACCACTTCCGAACCCGAAATCGAGCGCTGCAGGAGCTTCTGCGGATCGAGATCGACCGTGATGAGGCGGCTCTTGCCGCCATACGCCGCGGGCAGTTCCGCGCCTTGGACCGTCGCCAGCTGGGTCCGGATGAAGTTGGACGCCAGGTCCTGGAGCTGCTGCTCCGACAACGTCTTGCTGCTGAGACCGAGCTGGAGGATCGGCACGTCAGCGGCGCTGTAAGCGATCAGGAGCGGCGGAATGGTCCCGGGCGGCATGCCCCGGACCGCCGACTGCGATGATGCCGAGATCTGCGCCATGCCGGCGAACACATCCGTGCCCGGCTGGAAGAAGATCTTCAGGATCGCGATGCCGTGATACGCCTGCGCCTCCATGTGCTCGATGTCGCCGACCGTCGTGGTGAGGTTGCGCTCGAGAATCGTCGCGAGCCGGTCCTGCATGTCCTCCGGCGACAGGCCGCTGTAGTTCATGATCGCGCCGACGACGGGGATGTTGATGTCAGGGAAGATGTCGACCGGCGTCTCGACGATGGCGACGGCGCTCAGGATGACGATGAGGAGAGAGAGAACGACAAACGTGTACGGGCGGTTAAGCGCGAGTCTAACGATCCACATGAATGGGTGTTGTCGTTACCGCCGCCGGCGATCTATATCCGTCGGTCTATATTACGACGACGTCGTGCACTGGTGTTTCACGAGTCGCGCTCAATCGGACCGAGCGGGGGCAATCAGCGCTGAATTGATAAAGAAAAGGACAAGGGGTTATCAATTCCTGCCAGAGAGACGGCGGCTCAGTTCCGGCAGCCAGTTCAGGATGATCGAGACTTCGACCGGCCGATCAGACTGCCCATCGACCGGATCGACCACGATGAATCGCCCGTCGACTGGCGAGATGTCATACGTCATCGCCGAGCGCCCCGGCGGCGGCTTTCTCCACGTGAAGAGTTTCGAGGGCTGGCCGGCCTTGAACGATGGAGACGTGGTGTACGGCACGGCCATCATGTCTCCGTCGAGGCTGACGTAGAAGATCTGATTGCCCTTCGGATCCCAGCGAGCGTAGCGGCCGCCGTCGATCGAGATCTTCTCGCGACCGGCGTTGACGTTCGGAAACGGCCGCACGAAGACTTCGTACTGCTTCCCCGATTCATCGGACTCGTAGACGAGCCACTGTCCGCTGCCGGAGACCAGAGCGTTCCGGTGGTCGATCGCGGGATCCGCGAGCAGCGGCTCGAGCCGATCGGGACGTCCAAGCCACAGCAGCTTGAGGTCCCTGAAGAGGTCGACGACGACCATGCGGGTTCCATCGGGCGTGATGCTCAGAGGCGCCTGAAATCCAGGGCCGGCGAACTCCAGCTTCGGGCCCGTGGCGCCGTCGGCGGCCTGCGAGTAGATATCGAAGTTGCCGGTGCGATCCGAAGCGAAGTAGATCCGCGAGCCGTCGCGGCTCCACTCCGGCATCATGTCCTCGGTCGGTCCGTTCGTCAGCTGCGTCAGGCTCAGCCGGTTGAGATCGAGGATCCAGATATCGCGGTTGTTGGCGGGCACGTCGAGTGCGACGCGCTTGCCGTCCGGCGACACGCGCGGGTACTGAAACGTCCCCGGGGCGATGCCGATTCGCTCTCTCTTGCCGGTGCGGTCGATCCATGACAGCGCGTACAGGGTCGATTGAAGGCTGGCCGTGCTGGCGACGCTGCTCGGCAGATAGATCAGCGTGCCCGAGGGCGCGATCGCGAAGTCCGCGGCGTCGTTGTCCGCCGCGACGGCGATGTCGAGGCCCGGGAGCGGCGCGGGCTCATCCTGTGATCGCAGCGACGTCGGATTGAACCTGACGGTCTTCAGCGTCGAGCCCGACACGAAGACGAGCTGACCCGTGGGCAGGTAGCGGGCCGAGGCGGCGTTCTTCATCACCGGGGTCTGCTTGAGCGTCTTGAGATCGAGCGCGGCGAGCTGCGCGCCGTCGGCGCGGTTGTCCGTCAGGATCGTGAAGAGGACCGCGTCGCTTCCTGGCAGCGCGTCCGGCCACGCGTAGAGACGCTCGCCCCGGGTTCGGTCGGGCTTCGCGAGCAGGCGAGGGGCGCCGCCTTGCTCGGCCACTTCGAACAACCCCTCGTTCGTGGCGAATACGATCGTCCCGTCCGCGCGCCACGCGGCGCCGGCAGGCCGCGACGTGGTTTCGGCGATGGTCACTGGCGAACCGCCGCCAACCGGGACCTTGGCCAACCTGGTCTCGTCGACGTAACCGACCCACGCGCCGTCGGGCGAAAAGAATGGCCCCGATCCACCAGGACCGATGGCGATCGGGTCGCGCTGGTCCAGCCGCCGGATCCAGAGTCGATTTCGCGACGAATACGCGATTTGCGCGCCGTCGTCTGAAATCGCGAGGTGGCGAAGCCCGTACGGACCGGACCGGGGACTCTCGACGAACACGGCTGAAACGCGAACGGAAGCGGCGGCGGGCGCGGTGCGTGACAGACTCCCGCTGACCCACGCGACGATCACCGCCAGCGCGGCAACAGCCGCCGTGCCGGCGATCCACGGACGGAACGCCCGTCGCGACGAAGTGTCCGCGGCGGCAATCGGCGCCGATGGCGCCGGCGGCGAGATCGTGGCTTCTTCGAGCTCGGTGCGCGCATCGCCGATATCGCGGAGACGCTTCCGCAGATCCTTTTCCAGACAGCGCTGCAGCAGCCGCCGGAGGTGAGCGGGCGTGTCGGTCGGCAGCGTGCGCCAGTCAGGCTGGCGTTCCAGTACCCCCGCGAGGACGTCCGACATCGTCGGTCCAGCGAACGCCTGCCGGCCGGTGAGCATCTCGTACAGCACGCAGCCAAACGCCCAGATGTCCGTTCGCTTGTCGACAGCGAGACCTCGGGCCTGCTCGGGGCTCATGTACGCGACCGTCCCGAGGATCACGCCGGCCTCGGTGCCGAGCGCGGCTCCGGTTGGCGCCGACGTGACGTCAACGCTCGGGTCGCTCGGCGCGGTGGACTTCGCCAGGCCGAAGTCCAGCACCTTCACCACGCCGTCCGGCGCGATCTTGATGTTCGCGGGCTTGAGATCGCGATGAACGATCCCTTTTTCGTGAGCGGCGTCGAGCGCGGCGGCGATTTGCGCCGCAATCTCGAGCGCCTCGGCTGTGCGAACGGTGCGGCCGGCGAGCGTCCCACCCTCGACCAACTCCATGACGAGCGCGACGCCGCCCTGAAACTCTTCGACGCCGTACAGGGTCGCGATGTTCGGATGGCTCAGCGACGCGAGGAGCCGCGCTTCGCGTTCCAGGCGGTTCAGGCGATCGGGATCGGCGGAAAGCGCCGCCGGCAGGATCTTGAGCGCGACGTCCCGACCCAGGCGGTGGTCGCGGGCGCGCCAGACTTCGCCCATGCCTCCGGCGCCGAGGAACTCGACGATTTCATAGCCGCCGATGCGCGCGCCGGGCGTGAGGGACATTCAGGGGCTGACGCTTCAGCGCATCTGGGCCAGCACCGGCTGGGGGATCGCGCACGCGATCGTGCGCGTCTTGCCGATCATCTCGAGTGTGATGTCGCCAGTCGCCGCGAATGCGGGGAAGTCGTAGGTGAAATTGCCGGCGCCCGCGTCGAAGAACTGCGAGACGGGCTTCAGCGTCTTGTCGCCGCGCCTGATCTGCATCGCGGTCAGCGGGTTCTTCGCCGCCGGCTTCGGCGTCAGCTTCACGGTGATGCGGGTGCGCTGCGCCTCGGGATAGCTCGGCGTCGGCGCCGGCTGCTTGGCGCGGACTGCCTGCCAGACTTCGTACGCGACCTTCTTGTACGGCGTGAACATCGCCAGCTCGAAATCAGCGTTCTTGCACAGCTCGGCTTCGTAGAACAAACAGAGCGGCCGCTGGCCGCCCTGTTTGCCGCAGGCCACCGCGTTCCAGTAGTTGTCCTGGTTGATCGCCTGAACGCCCTTTGACCATGCGGGCGTGATGTTCCCCGGCAGCTGCGCGGTGATGGCCTCCTGCGATCGCACTGGCGAAGCCGCCAGCAGGCATGCCGCGGCGAGGACGAATCGCGTCGCTTTCACGGCGCGATTCTACCCGTTCCCGCCGCCGGCGTCGCTACAACGTTGCGTAGATGGCGAGCAGCTTCGACCACGCGCGCTCGGCGTCCGCCTGGTTGTAAATCGGTTCCCCGTTGGGCTGCTTCGGCATGTCCGGCACGCACCAGCCGTGCATCGCGTGCGAATACACCTCGATCTCGGCGGGAACGTGCGCGGCGGCGAACGATTCGCGCAGCTTGTCTTTCGCATCGGGCTGCTGCGCGTCGTCGTTCGCGGCGATCCCGAAGTACATGCGCGCCTTGATCTTCGGCGCGAGCAGATGCGGGCTGTGCTCGTCGTTGGTCACCAGTCCGCCGCCATGAAACGACGCGCCCGCGCCGAGGCGGTCAGGAACGGCGGCGCAGGTCCGGACGACGAGGCGTCCGCCCATGCAGTAGCCCTGGGCGCCGATTTTCCGGCTCTTGTCGACTTCCGCCTGTGCGTCCAGGAACGCGACGAACGCTCCGGCATCCCGCTCGGCCGCGCCGGGGGCGCCGACCGACGCCATCAGTGGCTGGATCTTCGCGCGATCGTTCGGGTCCTGGAAGTTGAACGACGATGCATTCTCGATGACCGGCGCTTTGGCGACGCGGTAGAACGGGTTGGGCACGAGCGCCGCGTAGCCGTCGGCCGCAAGCCGCCGGCCCAGCGCGCGCATCGACGGTCGCAGGCCGAAGGCATCGGACCATACGATCACGCCGGGATGCTTACCGGCGCTGGGTCTGAAGTAGGCGGCGTCGCACGTACCGTCGGCGGTCTTGATCAGGACGTCGGTCTCGGTCATCACTACTTGAGCCCTTCCTTCAGAAATGCAATGAGCGGCGGATAGGTCCTATCCGGCGCTTCCATGTGAGGCACGTGTCCCAAACCTGGCAGCAGGAGCAGTCGTCCGTTGCCGTTCGGGATCGTCTCGGCCAGGATCTTCATGCGCTGTTGAAACACGGCGGACGAGCCGGGCAGGACGTCCTCGGCACCGCCGAATGCCAGTGTCGGCGCCTGGATGTGCGCCCAGTCGTCGATGACCTGCTCGCGATACAGCATGTCCCCGATGAGCGTCTGCACCCTGGCAAGGCGCGGCCAGTCGGCGCCGAGCGTCCACGCGAACCGGATTCGCGCGTACCGCTCGAACTCCGGCGTCCACGCAGCCGGGTTGTGGGCCACGTAGCGCATCAACGACGTCTTGAGGGTCTGGAAATCCGAGGCCAGCGTCCGTTTGTAGACGTCTTCCGTGTCGGGTGCAGGCCGCCCGAAACGCGCGTCGACGAGTCCGATCGGGTTGTACAGCACGAGCCGCTCGACGGTACCCGGATACTGGGTGGCGAAGCGCGTCGCCAGCATGCCGCCCATCGAATGGCCGACGACCATCGCCTTCTGGATTCCGAGGTGCTCGAGAACCAGATGCGTGTTGCGCGCCATGTCGTCGAACGTGTATGGCATGATCGGCTTCGACGACCGCCCGTACCCGATCTGATCCGGCACGACGACGCGGAAGCCCGCCTCGCGCAGCGCGTCGATCGGTCCGCCGAAATAGAAACCGGCGAAGTTGTTGCCGTGCAGAAGGACGACCGTGTGGCCGTTTGGCGCGCCGCGTGGCGGGACGTCCATGTACGCCATCCGGAGATCCTGTCCGTAGAGCGTGACCGGCATGTAGGCAGTCGGATACGGATACGGGACGTCCTCACACGTGATGCTGCCCGGCTTCACATCGATCGGGTTGGGAAACGTCGCGGACGGCTGCTGCGCCGACATCGTCGCCGACGCGAGAACGACGAGCGCGAGTGGCTTCATGACGACCGAGTGTAGCCGAACGGCAGCTGTTTGAACGCCAGCTCGGCCAATCAGTAGACGATCAGTGCAGGCGCTGGGCGGCGCGGCTGTCTGCCGCGTGAGCCTCGGCGAGCGTCACCAGGACGAAGTTGTGGTCGGAGGGACGTACGCCGAGGTCGTCGGTGGTGCGGACGAACACCTTCACGTGTGAATCGTTGAGCGCGCGCTGATCGGGAACGGAGGCGGCAACCGTCGACAGACCGGTCGAGTGCAGGACGTAGTCGATGCGCCGCCGGCCGCGCGTGCGCGTGTTGGCGTCGGGTGGATTGTCGGCGTACGAGGTCGCGTGCTGCTGTTCGACGGCTTCCATCCAGCTGTCACGAAACGCGCCGAAGAGCGGCTGCAGCTCCGGGGTCGCCGGTTCGGCGTTGAGGTCGCCGGCGACGACCTGAGGCTCGGGGAAGCGGCCGGTGAAGGTCTCGAGCTCCAGTACCTGCGCGGCGCGGACCTTCGGATCGAAGTTGTCGAGGTGTACCGCGAAAATGCTGACGGGGGAGCCCTGGATGTCGACGGTGGCTTCGGCGGCGCCGCGGCGGTACTCGCCGTTCGTCTTCATCAGGTAGGACGAGGTCGAGAGCATCCTGTGCCGGGTCAGGACGGCGTTGCCGAGGCCATCCTCCTGGGCGACGGCGTGAAACGCGTACCACTTCGTGCGCGTCGCCGACTCGAGCCGCCGCCGGTACTCATCGGCCTGCGCCGCGCGGATCTCGTTCAACGTGATGACGTCCGGGCGTTCGACCGCCATCCAGTGGGCCTGCCGTGCGGGCGCGACCACCTGGTCGGTGCCCTGACCGCTGAGAAACACGTTCCACTGCATGACGGTGAACGTCGCGGGATCGGTCGCGCGGAGCGGAGCCATGGCCGCCGCGGTGGCCGTCAGCGCGACCGCGAGCCGAATCCATGTGCGCATAGCACCATTATAGAAAGAGTCGCGTCGCTCGTTACCGAGGAGACCAGTTCAGGAGCACGCGGTACTGACCGGGCCGCTCGGCATGGCAGGCCAGAAGGAACCGCTGTCCGTCGTGCGTGTCAAGAGGCGCCTCGTACGTGAGGGCGGCGCCGGGCTGCTCGGCGAGCTGCGTGTCTGGACAGGCCCGGAACAGACGGACCGGCCGGAGCGCCGCCGTCGATTGACCGAGCGCTCGTGCATCGACTCCGTACACGGTCGAATCGCGGGAGACATAAAACAATTCCTTCCCGCCGGAGTCCCAGATCGGAAAGTCGCCTCCGTCGCTTGAGACCTGAATGCGCCCTTCGCTTCCGGCCGGCGCGCCAGTGAACCGGCGGACGTAGACCTCGTAGCGCCCGGTCTCGTCCGACACGTACGCCAGCCAACGGCCGTCGGGTGAGAACCGTCCGCCGCCTTTGTGGAACGGCGTGTCCAGGAGCTTGAAGGGTTTGCCGTCGCTCGTCATCGGCTTCACCCAGATATCGATTGAATTGCTGGACGTCATCCAGCGTCCGTCCCTGGACCAGTCCATGGGCGGCGCCGGATTCGCGTTAGGCACCGGTGTCTCGGCGGCGCCGGCGTCGAGGGACTGCTTGAGAAACGCGGGCAGGCCCGTTCCGCCTCCCCGATCGGACCCGAAGATCAGCTGCGTGCCGTCTGGCGACCACGCGGGATTCCAGTCGTTGGCGACGTGCGTCGTCAAGCGAGTGCTCGTGCCGCGCTCGATGTCGGTCACCCACACGTCGCGATTGCCGGTTTGATCGTCCGGGCGGGAATAGGCCAGCCGTGTGCCGTCGGGAGAGAACCGCGGCTGGACGTAGTCGCCCGGCGCGCCGAGGGTGCCTTGCGGCTTCCCCGTGCGATCGACCCAGAGGAACTGAACATTCTCGGCGCCGGCCGAGTGGATCATGATCACGCGGCCGTTGGCGGAGACGCGGAAGCCCGCCTGAATGCTCGCAGCGCTGTAGGCGACCTTGTCGATGACCGGCACGGCTTCGCCAACCGTCGCGTCCCGATCCGGGTCGAACGGCTGCGCGTAGAGCGCGCCGTCGCGATAGAAGAAGATCGTGCCCGGTCCACTGGCGTCGCGCGGCGGCACGTAGCGCACGGCCGCCTGCGCCGGCATGATGCGCTTGACCCGCGGCGAATCGAGCGAGGCGATATACAACGCGTTGTTGCTGCGCTGTCCGCAGCGGCTGACGAAGAAGAACCGGCGCCCGTCAGGCAGAAACTGTGGATGTCGATGTGAGTTCTCCGTTTGAGCGGGATCGAGCCGCGTGACGGCGGCGGGCGCTCCTCCACGATCGGACACGCGGAACAGCCCAATCCGGTTCGTGGGGCGATACACGATGTCGCCGTCCGGCCCCCACGCGGCGTCCTGAAAGCCCGGAATCTCCGCGATCGTCTGAACGGGTCCGCCCGACGGACTGATCTTCTTCAGCTTCCCGCTGGCCCAGAACGCGATCCATCGCCCGTCGGAAGACCAGACGATCGCGCCGTCGATGCCCTCCGTTCCGGCCAGCTCGGTGGCCTCGACGGACTCGAGCGGGCGGATCCACACCGAAGAGGGCCCGCCGTTCGGTGGTGTCGCCGTGAACGCGAGGTACCTTCCGTCGGGCGACGGGATCGGCAGGTTCGCGCCCCCGATGCCGCTTGGACTCTCGGCCGTGAAATCTCCCGGCAGCTCTCCGAGCGACAGCGTGAACTGCGCGGCCGCCTCGCGGGGCGGCGGCGAGCCGCGGCGAAACAGGAACAGAGCCCCACCCCCGATCGCCGCGATGGCCAGCCCCAGCGCCGCGGCCCATGGGAGCCACGTCGCGCGGCGCTCCGCGACGACGGGTGTGACGGCGGGGTTCGACGTGTCGGAACTCTTCTGCCGTGCGACCCGGCGCAGATCGACGACCATGTCGCGCATCGTTTGATAGCGATCCGCGGGATCCTTTTCGAGCGCCTTCTCGACAATCATCCGAAGCGCCGGCGGGATCGTCTGATCGAGCGGCGGCGGCGCGCCGTGAAGCACCGTCTGCAGGACTTCCAGATCGCTCGCGCCTTTGAACGGCCGATCGCCGGCGAGCAGTTCGTGCAGGACGATGCCGAACGAGAAGACGTCGCTTCTTGCGTCGAGCGGGCGTCCGGACGCCTGCTCCGGCGACATGTACGCGATGGTCCCGACGACGACGCCCCGGCCGGTGCGCTGCGCCGTCGCCGCGCCGGTCGCGACGCCGGCCGTCTGTATGACCTTCGCAAGGCCGAAGTCGGCGAGCTTCGCGTAGCCATTCTTCGCGACCAGGATGTTCTCTGGCTTGATGTCGCGGTGGAGGACGCCCGCGGCGTGGGCCGCGGCAAGGCCGTCGGCGACACCGGCCATCAACTCCGCGACCTGCGACCACGTGCGAGGTTCCCGATGCGCCCATTCCCGCAGGGTGCCGCCGTCGATGAACTCCGTGACGAGATA
>Ga0187777_10002847_pt1 | contig 11037 bp, 4 predicted proteins | sample 1015_Q2_SP5_10_M_FD_132416 | JGI IMG/M metagenome (GOLD analysis project Ga0187777, IMG submission 132416) | Tropical peat soil microbial communities from peatlands in Department of Meta, Colombia - 1015_Q2_SP5_10_MG | ecosystem: Environmental > Terrestrial > Soil > Wetlands > Peat | place...
CTTTGCCGGAACGGTCGAAGCGGTTGGCAAGAATGTGACGCAGTTCAAACCCGGCGATGAGGTGTTCGGCGGAAGAACCGGCGCGTTTGCTGAATATGTAACGCCTCGCGCGGCCGGATCCGTGACATTGAAACCGGCGAACCTCACGTTTGAACAGGCCGCATCGATCAACATCGCCGGCATCACGGCGCTGCAGGCTGTTCGCGACAAGGGAAAAATTGAGTCCGGACAGAAGGTCTTGATTAACGGCGCTTCCGGGGGCGTCGGAACGTTCGCGGTCCAGATCGCGAAATCGTTCGGCGCGGACGTGACCGGCGTATGCAGTTCGAAAAATGTCGATCTTGTCCGATCGCTCGGCGCGGATCACGTCATTGATTACACACAAGAGGATTTCACCAAAGGCGAGGAACATTACGATGTGATTCTCGACAATGTCGCGAACCATTCACTGTCGGAATGCAGACGCGTCCTAACTCCCAAGGGGAAATACGTTCTGATCGGAGGCGGAGGAGCAAATGCGCAGGGATTCATCGGCATCTTGGCGCGTCCGCTCCAGGCGATGGTTTTGTCAAAGTTCGTCAGCCAGCAGATGGGGATGATGATGGCGGAACCGAGTCAAAAGGACCTCGCCGTTCTGGCCGACATGATGCAGTCGGGCAAGATAAAGGCGGTCATTGACCGAACCTACAAACTGAGTGAGGTCCCCGACGCGCTCCGATATCTGGAAGAAGGCCACGCTCGAGGAAAAGTGATCATCACGGTCGATTAGAAATCATCCAGCACTGGCCGGATTTCATCGCCAAGCTGCGTCGGCGGCAGCTTTTCAAGCCGACGCCATTCCTGTTGCAATTCCTCCGGTGAAAAAGGCAGCAAACAACCGAGAGCGGTCGAGAACAAACCGGCTTCCACCTCAAAGCGTGTAATTTCAGCCACCGCTTTCCAATAAGCCGTCAGTTGCGGCCGATAACGCGCGCGAAAACTTTCCGCGTCGCCTAACGAAACGTCATTCGTTTTCCAATCGAGCAAAAGACATCGGCCCGCGCTGTCATCAATCATCAGCGAATCAATCAGGCCTTCCAGCACGCTCCGATCGTTCCTTCGCCAGGAAAATGGAAACTCGCGATGAAATTGCGTTCTATCGCTGGCGAGAAAGCGCGCAATTTTGGCATCGCCGAACAGATTCCGTCGCGTCACGTGCCAGTCTCTGGTCGCGGATTTTGGGTCGGGACAACCCGGCAATTCTCTCTCGAACAATTTTTGGGCGGCGTCGGTTCCGCCTTTCCAATCCAACCGTTCGAAAAATCTGTGCCACCAGCGGCCGTAAAGCGTGGCCAGATTGTCGGGCCGCGAAATCGTTCGCACTTCGTCTGGAATTTCCGTTTCGAGCGCGCTCGGCGTGAATTTGCGGACGAATTCCGAAGCCCGTTTCGCTGCGCTCCTAAGTTCTCGAGAAGTTAGCGGCTCGATCGGTTCCCTCTCCTTTTCTGACGCGAACTCGGCGGTCACGGAAGTTTCGAGAACTTTGTCGATCGTGGTACTGTGTTGGTCGAATTCGCCTGAATAAGAATCCTCATCGCCAAGCAGCCGCCGAAGTTGTGCTGTTTTCGGTAAATCGCCTTCGCTACTGGCAAAAATTTCCTGGTCCAGCACGATTACGAGCGTGTGACGCGCGCGGGTGGTGGCGACGTAGAGCAAACGTTCGAGTTCCTGCTGGCGCGCGAGATCAAGCGCATCTTTCAGGTCCTTTGATTTATCTTCCTTGCCGAATGCGATAACCAGCTCGCCAGTCGTGGGCGATTTGGCAAAATGCGGGTAGCGCGTGCTCGGCGGTCTCAACTCACGCGCCAGAAATGGCACGATCACCGCCTGCCATTCCGAACCTTTTGCTTTGTGCGAAGTGATGAGCTGAATGGTGTCGTCGCCGGAAAAGCGGACTGCGCGCGGCGTCGTGAACTCGTCGCGCAAGCGTTTGGCGAATCGTGCCAGAATCATTCCACTGGTTTCCGCTTCGGCGGCTTGGGCCAGCAATGCATCAAGTTCTCGTGACAGATCGCCAAATTCCGTCGCTGGCAACAAGAGCAAACGCTCCCGCAGTTGTGTTTGCTCAATAATCAACGACACGGCGTCGAATAGCGCCAAACCCTCCGCGTGTTGGCGAATCTCAGCCAGGGTGCGCAGGTGCGAGGAAATTTTGCCGGCGGCAGCCAGAACCTCGTCGATCCGAAATCCCGCTCTCTGGCCTTCCGAAAAGACCGCAAGGTCGTGATCGGATACGCCGAAAATTTCGCGGAGTACGCCGACAATTTCGTAGGCGTTAAGCGGATCGGTCATGATTGTGAGAAGCGCAGTTAGCCAGGCATAAGCGGGGCTGTCGCCTTTTACATCCCGCTCAGACTGGATCGTGGCTGGCAGACCAACGCGACGCAGCGCCGCCGCCATCGTTTGCAGCCAGGCTTTGCGCGGACAAAGAATTGCCACTTCGCGCCATGAATCGGCCAAGAGCTTTCGCGTCCCGGCGTCCCGGATCCATCGCGCCAGATATTCCGCTTCGATGCGGGCCTTCTGGTAATCCTTCAGCTTTTTTCCTGCCGGCAGCAGCTCCTTTGCGATCAGCGGCACGCGAATGACGTTTCCCGGAAGAATTTCCGGACGAGGTTGCAATTTGACGAACGGTACCTGTCCGCCCTTATCGTTCAGAATTTCACGAAAAGTTCGGTTAACAAAATCAAGTTGCTTCCGGTCGAGCCGAAACGTAACCGAAAACTCCAGGCTTTCGCCATTCTTATCGGCGATCAGCGCTTTGTGGACAGCCCGGTAATATGGCAAATCCGCGCGTTCGCGATAAATCGATTGCTGGAAGTCGCCAACCATGCAGAAACGGCCCGCCTGCGGCGAATCGGCGCGCGTTTGCATCCAATCGCCCGTTGCGCGCGGCGGACGTGTTGCTTCCAGCAGGACCGAAAATTGCGCCGGCTCGGTATCCTGCGCTTCGTCAAGAATAACCCGAAAATTTTCTTCGCGAATGCGTTGCGCGGCCGCCGGATGCCGGAGCAATTCCTTTGCGAGCGCGATTTGATCTCCGTACGTGACCAGCCCACGCTCAAGGCGGAAATCGAGATAATCGTGTTGCACTTCTGCCGCGACGCAGGCGGCAGCGTCGCTCACCCACTTTCGCAGCGGCGAAAATTCCTGAATCCAAAGCTTTGCAAAGTTTGAGTTGGGTGCGGTGAAATAAACCGGCCAGCGCAAATATTCCCAACCGTCTGCATGACGTTTTTCCCAGTCACGCAATTCCGCCTGCGACTTGCGGATGTTGTCGCGACTCTTTTGATCGACTTGGGCGTAAACTTTCGTGAAGTCGAGTTTCGGACATGGCGGCAGCGGCGGAGCCTGCAGAACGGCGGAGCCCGCGCGCCGCGCCAGTTCCATCAGATCGCGCGCCTGCACGAAACGCAAAAGCGTGGCGCGATTTTTCTCCCCTAACGAATGGCCAATATGCATTTGGCTTTGAACAAATTCCTGCCAGAGATCCTCATCTTCCTGCTCCACCAATTCGAGCGGCGCGGGCAAACCGAGATAGTGACCGAAATCTGTCAGCAATTTCATACAAAAGGAGTGGATCGTTCCGAAGAAGGCGCGATTGAACGCGGTCTGAACTTCCGTTCCCAACTTCTCCTCAAGGATGATTTGGCGCGTGCGCTGTTGCATTTCGTCGGCCGCGCGATTTGTAAAAGTCACGACGACCAAACTGGGCAAAATTTCCACCGCCTTGCTTGAGCGCGCGATCGACAAAATGCGATGCGTAATCGCGGTGGTCTTGCCAGAACCGGCCGACGCCACAACCGAAAAGTTGCGATCGAGCTCGCTGGCAAAGCGCGCACGATCGGAGTTGTCGGCTGGATTCACCATGTTTCCCACTCCTCTTTCTCGAGCACGAGCGCAGGATGAGTCAGTGCCCATTTATCCTCCAAGATATCGTTATCGATTTGTAACGTTGCGAGCGGATAGGGCGGGCTGTAACCGAAGGCCGGCCGAATCTCGCCTTTCATTCCGAAGACACCGGTTCGCTGCATTTCCGCCAGACCGGCGAAAATGTCTCTTTCCGGCAAAATATCGACGACGGATAATTGAGGCGCGATGCTTTTTATCGCAGGCGATAAAATGCTGACGTGTACTTCCGCCGCGCCGAGCGCGCGGATGGCAAGCGCATAAAGACCGAGTTGCAACGCCGTGCCCCTGACGAGACCGTCGTGCAGGTCGGACGTTTTCAACTCCTTGGTCGAACCCGTTTTGTAATCGACAATCCAAATCTCTTGGCCTGCGAAGTTAGCGGCATCATTTCGTGCGAGCACCAAATCGATCTGGCCGCGCAATTGCAGCTCTACTTCATCGTCTATTTTCACCGCGCTTTCGCGACCGATTGGCAACTCCGCGGCCATCCAATTCCATTCCTTAACGCGTGCAATCTTGGCGCCGAGATGCCGCGCCAGATAAAGCGCGTTCAGCCACCCCGAATTCCACCAATCAGGTACGGCTTTGCCCAAAGAATCGCAAAGGCGCTGAATCGCTCCGCGGCAGTCGCTGGCAGAAGCGTGGATGCGCTCGTCGATTTGGTTCGGGGACGGAAAAGCCGAGAAGATCTTTTCATTTGTGTTTTGACTAACGCTCGCGAGCCAGTGATGCACCCATTTTCCGCTCGTTGCCGCCCAGGGACTTGCGTTGTCTTCGGGCGCTTTCACGCCGAGATAACGTTTCATCCAGACAATTGCTGGCGACGAAGCCATGCGTTCAAGATCGCTCACACTCAACGTCGGGATCGGTCGGTACGATTCATCAGGGCGCAACGCGAAATCGTATTCGCTGGCCGGTCTCGAGGCATCACGGCGCGTATTGAATGCGGTCAGAGTTTGCTGCACGTCGGCCGCCAACGGCGCAGGATCTGGCAACAGGGCAGTCGCGCATTGTAAGTGTTTCAGTGTCGCCTGGGTGAGAGGTTTACGTTGCGTCTCAAGATAAAGCTGAGCGAAGCATTCGCTTGGATTCCAGAAACGCTCCGGAGCATCCTCATGCACCAGACTGGCCGCCAGCGTTACGCTGTCGCTGACCAATTCAACGAGCGCCTCGAATTGCCGCAAAGCGATCGCGCGTTGCTCGCCCGGTCCGAGATAGAGCGAATGATTTTCGCGCACACTGCTGTGGCCCTCTCCCTGACTCCCCTGGTGTGCGGCCCGTTTGTTGAGCTGCTGCACATTGCGATTGAAGGCGCGAATTTCTTCCGGGCGTGCGAACTCTGCGCTGGCCGGCGGCGGCCATGCTCCTTCGTTGCAGCCGGCAAAGATCAGGTGTGACCATTCCTGATTTAGCGCATGCGCTACCATAAGCAGTTGCACTCGCGCGTAAGGATGATCGCCCGCGGCTGCCCGCGCGGTGGCAAAGGTTGCAGCCGTTTCTTCAAGCCAGCGCAGAAAAATCCCGCGCGCAAGTTTCGCCTCGAAACGTCTTGGCCATTCACGCGTGGCGCGGGCAATTTGGAGCGCGTGCTGGTTCCAGCCGAGATACCCGAACGCGGCGTGCGTTTGTTCCAAGAATTGCATCATTGTGCCGTACGGCGGGAGAAACGGCAGTCTACCCAACGCCTGAGCCGCAGCTTGAAATCCATCGTTCGCGCGCGCAGCGCAGAACTCGCGCAAAATCTCGAGATCATCCAGTAGCAGTTCGGCGTAACTTTCCCGCAGAATTGTTTCGAAGGTGGATCGGCTAAGGTTTGGCGACAAAACCGCCGGATCGGGTAACGCGTTCAGAAAACGCAGGAAAGAATTGAGCCGCGGAGCACGTTGCAGTTCGAGCCAGGCCTGCCATTCCTCCGATTCGAAAATGCCGGGAACGATGTGTGCAAGCCCGTCATTGTGCGGGATGTCGAGGCGCGCCAGTGAGCTCGCGACCAGACGTGGCAACGCACCGCTTGCGGGAAAAATCACGCCGAGCCGCGTGCATTTTTCATCGCATAGATAGCGAACGCACTGCCGGACGATCGCTTGAGATTGCTCCGAGACGTTTGTCCCAATGAGGAAATCGAAACGCTTTGCCTGCTGTGCGCCACCGCGCATTTCCGTTTCGGTAAAAAGCGAATCGCTGGACGCGGGCGCAGATTTTAGCGAACGTTGCGCTTCGCCGCAGACCTCCTCCCACGAGCCGATCCAGCAAAGATCGATATCGGAAAAATTGGCAGACGGTTCTTCGACCACGATCGTCGCGCTTTCCGCGAGCCCGGCCGCAGCTCGCAGGAGAAACCACTCTCCCCAGTGCGCTCCGTCGAAACCAGTGATAAGCAGGTTGGAGAATTTTCGATCGCCGTGTGGCAATTGTTGCAAACGCCGTCGATCGGCTTCGCCGGAAAGAGAAAAATCGCATTTCTTCAGCAGTTCGCTGAAACGCTTAAGCACCGGCGCGAACGAGGGCAGCGCCAACTCTCTGAATTTCCAACCGGCTGTTTCCAAATGGTCCAAGGCGCGCAACAGCGACGCGGGCGCGCGAGCCACTGCTTTGGCGGCAAGCATTTCAGCTTCGTTAGGCCGCTCTTCCATTTCGGCAGCGGCGACTGAAAGGAGCAATCGCAGATCTTCTGGCGTGGCCGGCGGCATCGCATCGTCCAGCGCGAGCAAGGCACGCAAACTCGCCGGCGTGACAAATTGCAAACCGAGATGCGAAGCGCCCTTCGCAATCAGATGTGACTTTAGATCGGTAACCTGCCCGTGTGTTGGAACGACGACAAGAGAAGGCAAAGAGTGTTTCCAAGCCTCAGGTAAGACACGCTCAAACCAGGGCCAAAGCAGAGTTTCCCAGCCTGCGGGGAATGTCTGGACAATATGAAGCGAAAGGGAGTTCCTTCCGGACTCGGGTTTCTTGCCGGCCATCTGCTAATGGTAGCAGGTTTTATCGGCCTGCGACCGCCGGCGATTTTGAATCGCGCAGTTGTCGTGTGTCGCCAATTCTTCGAGTCACGCCCGTTCGGTCCAGATATTCCAGAAACGGAATGACAACGCGCCGCGACGTTCCAATTTGCTGGCGGAGCTGGCTGGCGGTCGCCACACCGTGAGAGGCGAGGAAATCGACAACAGACTTCTGCATTTGGTGCACTGCCTCTCGAAGGACGACAATTTCGCTGCTCAACTCAATGAGCTCGCCTCTTTCAATAAGAAAGCGCAGGGCTTGTTGGGAATGTGTGTCTTGCGTCATTTCTTTTCGATTGAGCGGTTCGAGAACAGCTGCGGCCAGAAGATTGCGGATTTTAGTCGCGGCCAGCGCAATTTCCGGTCGAAGGGTCGTGCGGTGAGAAACCCGGGTGATCACGGTCCCATTTCTAATGAAGTCTCCTCGACACAAATCGATAATCAGCGCGTCGAATGCATCGTCAGGCAGAGCGCCCAATTCGGCGCGCAGATTCTCAATTTCCAATCCACGCATTTGCGGGTGAATTCCGTGCGTGCGGTCGACCAACGCGATTGCGCGTTCTCGCAGATCGCGCCATCTCTTCCCATCTGCAGCAATTTCGTTTCGCACGACGATTGTGCTGTTCTTTTCCAATCGAGAAATCGCCGCCCGGATTTCCTGGGCGCTGAAATTCGATTCTTTCAGAATTCCTTTGCTCTGCGAGAAGCCGTGGCGCGCCAGTTCGCTCTGCAAAGAAACGTCGATATCGTCCGGCGCGGACGCGCGGGCTCGAAGAAGTTTGAACTGTTCCAAGTCGCGAACGTGTTCCCGGTCTCCCTTTGGATGCAGTACGGTTCCACCGGCAATCGTTTGCTGCTCGGACGCGTCCCGGAGAACGAACCGGTCGCCGAGAAATACGGGCAGCGGCGATTGCAGTCTCAACTGAGCAATCGCCTGCTGTCCAGGCTCGATCGGGCCAGCTTCAAGTAGTATGACTTTAGCGGCTACGCGACTCGTGCCGAAATAAACGAAAGCCGAGCTGGCGTTTTTTAGAGGCCGACCTGCGGGAGACTGTCGCTGAATTCGCGCGGACTTTTCCAGCAACGCATCGAGCGTGTCGGTGGTCGATTCAAAGTCGGAAATCGTAACCAGATCGCCCCGTTTGATCGTGCGGTCGCTATCTCCTATTTCGATGTCCGGCAAATTGAGTGCCGTGCGCATTCCCGGTTGCGCCACTGCAAGATCTCGTCCGTGACTTTGCATCGATCGAACGCGGCTCGGCAGATTTGCTGGCTGAACGGACACGGTTTGACCGCGATGCAATTCGCCTCCGGTCAACGTCCCAGTCACCACGGTGCCAATACCGTGTAAACTGAAGGCGCGGTCGACGAATAGCCGCGGTTTTCCAATGTTGCGCGGCGGTTCGGCCAGCGCGAACTCCGCCGCGAGCGCACGTTTCAGGTTGTCGATTCCCTCGCCCGTGCGGGCCGATGTTGAGACAATTGGCGCCTGCGAAAATGGAGAATCCTCCAATTTTTCCCGAACTCTCGCCCCGACAATTTCGACATGACCAAGATCACTTTTGGTCAAAACAACAACCGCGCGTTTCACGCCGAGGTAAGTCAATATTTGCAGGTGCTCTTCAGTTTGCGGCATCCAGCCGTCGTCCGCCGCAACGACCAGCAGCGCGACATCGATTGAACCAACCCCGGCGATCATGTTTCGAACGAAATCCTCATGGCCGGGCACGTCGACTATTCCAATGCGAAACTGTTGTTCGTTAGGTCCACTGAGATTTAACACGGCAAAACCGAGATCGATGGTGATGCCCCGAATCTTTTCTTCGGGCAAACGATCCGGATCGGTGCCGCTCAACGCCTTGATGAGCGCGCTTTTTCCGTGATCAACATGTCCCGCTGTCGCGAGAATGAAATGTTTTCCGATCATTTGAAACACGAAGACACAAGTCGGTGATAGTTTATCTAGGCGTTGGCAAAACAAGCGTCGCGAATTGCATCGATGACTGCCTCGTCTTGTGCGGGAAAAATCGTTCGTAGATCGAGTTTAAATCGTTGGTTTGCGATGTAGCCGATAATTGGCGTTGTCGAATGGCGAAGCTCGGCGGCAAATTGCTGGACTGTTAAAAGCCTCGGGAGGATATCGATCGTGATCGAGGAAATACTTGATCTTGGCAAAGCTCCCCCGCCAACTTTCGCGCTGCCGCGACCGACGTTGACTTGCAGCGGCAACCCGCGCAAACGATCGATCATCGTGGCCGCGCGCGCGCGCAGTTGATCCTTTGGAATTTGCAGGAGCGCAATTGCCGGAATCTCCGAAGTCGCGCCGCGCAGATGAAGATCCAGCGTCGCCTGCAGAGCAACGAAAGTTAATTTGTCGCAGCGGAGAGCGCGAAAGAGTGGTTCCGCCTTCAGGGCCGAAATCAAACGCCGTTTTCCGGCAATAATCCCGGCCTGAGGTCCGCCGAAAAGTTTGTCGCCGCTGAAACAAACCAGGTCGGCACCGTTTTTTAGCGCCTCGTTAGGCGTGGGCTCATGATCATACAAGCCGATCTGTTCGGTATCGATCATCGCGCCGCTGCCCAGATCTTCGATGAACGGAACACGTTTTTCTCGGGCGAGAACAGCGATTTCCGCGGAGATCGGCGATTCTACGAAACCGCTCATTGAGAAATTGCTGCGATGGACTTTGAGAATGAGCGCCGTCTCTTTGCTAATCGCGCGCGAATAATCGGAGAGCGTCGTCTTGTTGGTCGCGCCAACTTCTCGCAGTTTGGCACCACTCGCTTCCAGAATTTCGCCAACCCGAAAGCCGCCTCCTATTTGGACCAATTCGCCGCGGGAAATAATGATTTCAGGTTTATGTTTTGAGAAATGGCGAACGATCAGGACTAACGCCGCCGCGCAGTTATTAACGACCATCGCCGATTCGGCGCCGCAGAGATGGGCCAGGGGTTCCTCGACGAAACTGCCGCGATCTCCGCGATCGCCCTTCTCCAAGTCGTATTCGAGATTGGCGTAAGCGGAAGCGACCGAGTGGACGGCCTCAGCGGCTTCTGCGGAAAGAGGCGCGCGTCCCAAATTAGTGTGAATGATGATTCCCGTTCCGTTGATAATCGGTCGAAGCTGACTTGAACGGAACCGCTCCAGCGATTGACGAACAAGATCGACGATCTTTTCAAACTCGGGAATTTCGGCCTTTGTCCGGATTTCTGAGAGCTTGCGTCGAACGAGATCGACGACGACCGGACGCGGCAGGTCGATCTGCCCTAACGAATCGAGAATCTTATGCACCGCCGGAATCGCGCGCCGTGTCCGTGATTTCACTTTGTCGTGCATAAAATCAGATCGGAGCGCCGGCGCACGATATTGCCCACAATTGCAAGAGACGGCGTTCGAGCTTTTCTCAAAACGCCCAGTACTTTTGTGAGGGACTTCTCGTTTACACAAAGAAGCAGGCCGCCGCTGGTTTGCGCGTCGGTCAAAAGAATTCGCAATGCCTCCTTCGTTCCATTCCATCGCACTTCTTTGTCTGCCGTTTCGAGATTTTGAAGACTCCCGCCCGGAATACAGTGCTGTTCGATCAATGAAAAAATCTCACGGGCGATCGCAGGCACCTGCGCCGGATAAATCTCCGCGCTCACTTCGCTGGCCCGGCACATCGAGGCGAGATGCCCGAGCAAACCAAAACCGGTAATATCAACCGCTGCCCTGACCAGGCCAGACTCTGCCAAAGCGGCGCCGACGGAATTCAAACGCGACATCAGGCCGATCGCTCGACGGGCGATCGTGGTCGACGCGACACCGCGTTTTATCCCAGTGGTTACGACGCCGGTTCCGAGCGGTTTTGTGAGCACAAGCAAATCGCCAGGACGCGCGGTTGCGTTCGTCAGCATTTTCTTTGGCGAGACGAGACCGGTCACGGCCATTCCGTAAATTGGCTCGGGGCTGCGAATGGTGTGACCGCCAAGAACAACGCATTTCGCTTCTTTCGCTTTCATCAAGCCGCCGCACAAAATCTGCCGGATCGTTTTCGGTCGGATTTTATCCGCTGGAACTCCGACCAGGTTCAACGCTGTAAGGGGACGGC
>Ga0187777_10002848_pt1 | contig 11037 bp, 10 predicted proteins | sample 1015_Q2_SP5_10_M_FD_132416 | JGI IMG/M metagenome (GOLD analysis project Ga0187777, IMG submission 132416) | Tropical peat soil microbial communities from peatlands in Department of Meta, Colombia - 1015_Q2_SP5_10_MG | ecosystem: Environmental > Terrestrial > Soil > Wetlands > Peat | place...
CCGGAGACCTCTTTGCCTTTGTGCTCTTCGCCGGCATCCTCATCGGACCGTTCAGTTCCGCGGCACGGGTCTTTGCGCAAGTCAGGGAGGCTCAGGGAGCGACAGAACGGATCTTCGAAATTCTGGATTCGAGACCGGAGGTCATCGACGCACCCGATGCAGTGACGTTATCGTCCGTCACCGGCCATGTCCGCGTCGAACGGGTCAGTTTCGCTTACGACCAACGTCAACCAGTGCTCACCGATATTTCCTTCGAAGCAGAGCCGGGCGAACTCGTCGCGGTCGTCGGTCCAACAGGAGCCGGTAAGACAACCGTGATCAATCTTCTTCACCGCTTCTACGACCCCACCGAGGGACGGATTACCGTGGATAGACAAGACCTCCGCCACGTCGCGATGGATAGTTGGTACCGGCACGTCGGGCTGGTTCCACAAGAAACGATCCTGTTTGGCGGTACCATCCTGGACAATATCCGGTACGGCAACACGCGAGCGAGTGAGGATGCCATCCTCGACGCCAGCCGTGCAGCTCACGCCGATGAATTTATCGCTAGCCTGCCGGACCGGTATCAGACGATCGTAGGAGAGAAGGGAATCAACCTCTCAGGCGGACAACGCCAGCGGATCGCCATTGCGCGGGCCATCCTGAAGAATCCAAAAATTCTGTTGCTCGATGAAGCCACCTCGGCCCTCGACAGCGAGTCGGAACGACTCGTGCAGGAGGCGCTTGAACAGCTGATGAAAGGACGAACGACCTTCGTCGTCGCCCACCGCCTTACTACCGTGCAACGCGCCGACCGCATCATTGTCCTCAATAAAGGCCGTGTCGCGGAAATCGGTACCCATCAGCAGCTCATGGACCAAAAGGGACTGTATCACTACCTCTATACGCTCCGACTCACAGAACTCCCGGCCTGACCGCTTCCTGATGCGACGGCACTCCTCCCCAAGCCGCGTCTCCCTGCCATTAGCCGGCTAGGACTCCGCCAATGCTTTGCTCAGTGCCATGCTTTTTTGCAGTGAGCGAAACGATTCGGGTATGCTGTAAGGCCTCCCGGTATCATGCGGCGTCGCCATGTGGGGCTCCACGCCCCTCCGCTTTTCGATTCGTCAACACGGGGACTTCATGGAGAGCGCGCTTTTCTACGACCGTCTGCAATTTGCGATCACCGCCACCTTTCACTATCTCTTTCCGCAATTGACCATGGGGTTAGCTCTCCTGCTGTTCTACTTGAGGAGTAGAGCGCTCCGGACCGGCGACGAGCATTACCATCGCGTGGCTCGGTTCTGGACGACGATCTTCGCCTTGAGCTTCGCCTTCGGCATCGTCACCGGGATTCCGCTGGAATTTCAGTTTGGCACCAACTGGGCGAAATTTTCCAACTTCGCCGGGGGCGTCATCGGTCAGACGCTGGCGATGGAAGGAGTGTTCGCCTTTTTTTTGGAATCGTCGTTCCTGGGAATTCTCCTCTACGGCGAAAACCGATTCAGCCGTCGCACGCAATGGTTCGCCTCGCTGATGCTGTTCCTCGGCTCGTGGCTGTCGGGTTATTTTATTCTCGCCACGAATGCCTGGATGCAACATCCCGTCGCCTACACGATTGCGCCGGATGGACGTCTGTTCGTCAACAGCCTTGTCGGCTTGCTCACCAATCCCTGGCTCCTCTGGCAATTCACGCACAACATGACGGCAGCGGTCGTTACCGCCTCGTTCGTCATGGCGGCCGTCGGGGCACTCTATCTGCTCTCGGAAACGTACCAGGACTACGGTCGGACGTTTGTGCGTACCGGCGTGGTGGCCGGCGCCATCGCGTCCGCCTTAATGATTTTCCCCACGGGCGACGGGAATGCGAAACAGGTGTTCGAGTATCAACCGGTCAAGGGTGCAGCCTTCGAAGGACTGTTCCGTACCGAGCGCGGCGCCGACTTGCTTCTAGTCGGCCAGCCGAACATGGAAACCATGACCATCGACAATCCGATTGTCGTGCCCGATGCACTCAGTATTCTGGTGTACAACCGGCTCTACGCCAAGGTGAAAGGGCTCGATGCCTTTCCGCGGAAGGATTGGCCCGATAATCTGCCGCTCCTTTACTACTCGTACCACGTCATGGCCGGCCTGGGGACCATGCTCGTATCCGTGATGGGACTGGCGCTGCTCTGGCTATGGCAAGGACGGCTCTTCACCGCCAATTGGCTGCTGTGGCTGCTCCTCTTGTCAGCGCCGTTTCCCTACATCGCGACGACCGCCGGATGGATGACCGCCGAACTCGGTCGCCAGCCCTGGCTGGTCTATGGCCTGCAGCGAACCGCAGAAGGCGCGTCGCCGCTTGTCCATTCCGGTAACGCGCTGTTCACGCTGCTCGGTTTTCTCGGGCTCTATCTGGTGCTCGGTATTCTCTTTCTCTTCTTATTCGTTGAAACGCTTCGGCACGGGCCGGCAACTCGTTCGACCGGCCACGCGGCATAGTCGGAGCACGTCAGATGGAAACATTCTGGTACATGGTGGTGACTGTGATGCTGGGGATCTACGTCGTCCTCGACGGATTCGACTTTGGCGTGGGCATCGTCTATCCCTTTCTGACACGAACGGAACAGGAGCGGCTGACTGCCCTGGGTGCGATCGGACCGGTCTGGAACGGAAATGAAGTCTGGCTGTTAGCCAGCGGCGGGCTGCTCTTCTTTGCGTTTCCGAAGGCCTACGCTGCCGGGTTCAGCGGCTTCTACCTGGCGTTGATCATCGTGTTGTGGCTGTTGATCGCCCGCGGGCTTGCGCTCGAGCTGCGGTCGCATGTGGACCATGTGCTCTGGCGACAGTTCTGGGACCTGGCGTTTTCCGGTGCCAGTATCCTGCTGGCGGTGGTGTTCGGCGCAGCGTTGGGCAACCTGATCCGTGGTGTGCCGTTGAACCGAGACGGCTACTTCTTCGTGGCGCTCTGGACCGACTTCATGACGGGACCGGAACCGGGGATTCTCGATTGGTATACGACCCTCATGGGACTCGCGACCGCCGCAATCCTCGCGTTCCACGGCGCCAATTATCTGGCCATGAAATGCGACAGTGAGTTGCGAACCCGGGCGAGTCGCGTTTCAAAGTTGAGCGGATTGGTCGTGGTCGGGTTGGTCGTCCTGGTACTCGCGGCGACCCCTTTCGTACAGCCGACCTTCCGACTCAATTACGCCGCCCATCCAATCGGATTTGTCTTCCCATTGATCGGCCTGGCAGCCCTGGTCGGTGCGTTCCAGTTCAGACGGCGTGACGAAGATTCCGCTGCATTTGGCGCCTCGAGTCTGTTCATTCTAGCGATGCTCGCCAGCACCGCCTGGGGATCCTATCCCAACATTTTGATTGCCACGACCGATCCAGCCAATAGCCTAACGATTACCAACGCGGCCGCCGGTGCCTATGGGCTGCAGGCGGCTCTGTGGTGGTTCCTCATCGGGTTCAGCCTGGTGATTGTCTACCAGTTTTATGCGCACCGTGCCTTCTGGGGCAAAGTCAGGTTGGACAAACACTGATCGAGTCTTCGTGTAAGATTTCTCTAAGGTTCCTGGAAGGATGATGGCCTACCCTACTCACCGAATGGCGATGTATAACGAATTCAGCCGCCTTCTTACCGAGGAGCCTCCAATGGTACACCTCCAACAATCTGAGCCGAGCCTGAACGACGATCCCGAAACAGCGGGCAAGCCGCTTCCTCCTTCAATGACCGTCACGCCTGAAGCTTGTGAACGAACTGATCCACCGGCCCAGACAATCGAACAAGTCTATCGCCACAGGCTTCCGGTGCGTCTTGGGCATTGGCTGAACGTCGTCTGTTTGTTCATCCTGATCATGAGCGGGCTGCAGATCTTTAATGCCCACCCTGCACTCTATTGGGGGAATCGCTCCGATCGTGACAAGCCGCTGCTCTCCATCCGCCCCATGAAGACCGAGAGTGGCGAGACGCGAGGGATCACCACGATACTCGGACACTCCTTCGACACAACCGGCGTGCTCGGCTACTCGAATGGCTCCGGCCACGCCTTTCCCGCCTGGGCCACGATTCCGAGTGGCCGCTGGCTTGCCATGGGGCGCCAGTGGCATCTGTTTTTCGCCTGGGTGTTTGTCATCAACGGCTTGCTCTTCATGGCCTACGCACTGATCAGCCGGCATGTCACGCGCGATTTGGCTCCGACCGGCAAGGATTTGCGCAAGATTGGAAAGGCGATCAACGACCACGTCCGGCTGCGACATCCGTCGGGGGAGGAAACCAAACGCTACAACGTCTTGCAGAAGTTGGCATACATGGGCGTGCTGTTCGGGCTGGCGCCGCTGATCATCCTCACCGGTTTGACTATGTCTCCGACCATTGACACCGCCTTCCCATGGCTCCTGACGATCTTCGGCGGCCGCCAGGCAGCGCGCACCATTCATTTCATCGCCTGTTTTGCCTTCGTCGGGTTCATCGTCATCCACGTATCACAGGTCATCCTGACCGGCCTGTTTAACAATCTTCGTTCCATGATCACCGGATGGTTTGTCGTCAAGCATACCGGAGTCCGCCATGAAGCCTAGCAGGACGTTGAAAGAAGCCGCCAACTTCGTTCTCGCATCGTTCAGACCCTCGACGTACCCCAGGGGGTACGCCTCGGCCCTTCGCCCGCTGCGGCCTTGTTGGACGTCTCCTTTGAACGTCCTGCGGGACGGGTATCCGACCTTTCCGGCACTCCACACTGCTATCTCTTCGAGTTATTAAAAAACGGAGAACACATATGGATTCACATAAACGCGCTATGGAACGCCGTCAGTTGTTGAAGGGTACGCTCGGGGCCGCAAGTCTGGTCGCGCTCGCCGGCTGCGACAATTTAACGCAGAGCAGTTGGTTTCCATCGATCCTCAATAAGGCCGAGAAACTGACCGATCGTATCCAGCGAGCCGTCACGCCGGCGAACGCCTTGGCGAAGGAGTATGGCGAATCGGAGGTATCGCGTGTGTTCCCGGCCAACGGCAATATCGATCCTGGCACTGCCGACTATGCTGCCCACATCGAGCAGAATTTTTCTGAATGGAAGGTAGAGCTCGTCGGACTGGTCCGGGCGCCGATGAGCTGGTCTCTAGCGGCAATCAAGGAACTGCCGGCGCGGACACAGATAACCAGGCACGATTGCGTCGAAGGGTGGAGCGCCATCGGAAAATGGACCGGTGTTCCGCTGGGTGATTTGATGCGGCAAGTCCAACCGCTCCCGAACGCGCGGTACGCTGTCTTTCATTGTGCCGATGTTGATGACGAAGGCGTGGCCTACTACGAAAGCATGGCGGTCGCCGACACCTATCACCCCCAGACGATCCTCGCATATGAGCTGAACGGCACGCCGTTGGATGTCCCGCACGGAGCCCCGTTGCGCCTCCGGTTCGAACGGCAGCTGGGGTACAAGCATGCCAAGTACGTGATGAAGATCGAACTGGTCGAAACCCTGGCCGGCATTGGAGATGGACGTGGCGGGTATTGGGAGGATCAAGGGTATGAATGGTATGCGGGGATCTGAGGCAAGCTGGTGGCCAATTCATCGCGGCTCCAGCCGAAATTCGTCCGACGATCGCGCTCGTGATGAAAAAGGGAGACAACGTGGTCGCGCGTCTCACCGTCGCTTGGCAGCTCGACTTCGAGCAGGCGCTCAATTCGTCTGATCTATTCGAGACCCTACCCGACCGCTGAGGGTGAGCGGTGAAATTCCTCGACCACCGGGAACACAAGTGTGGCGAAGTCCCAGTACCGCATGCGGATCGCTTCAGAATGGGTCCCCGCTTCGAAGACGATATACTCGTCCTCCGTGAGCGAGCGATCGACGTACACCGGCAGGCCGTAGAGGGGGCCGAACGGCGGCATCGCACCCAGCTCGCAATCCGGAAAGAGCCCCTTGAATTCCTGCTCCGTCGCGAGTCGAACGTGGTTGGTCATGAAGACGTCCCGGAGGCGGTGGAGATCAACGTGCAAGCCGGCCGGGAGGACGGTCATCACATACCGGTGGTCCACCTTGAGGATCACCACCTTGGCCATCTCCCGCACCGGCGTCTGGAGCACCTCGGCAAGCACGGCCGCGCGATAGGCCTCTCGGTGGGGCAACACGTTGTAATAGACATGTTCCCGGTCAAGATATTCTTTCAAAGTCCGCGAGATGGACATGAGTACACCTCCTGAGGTGATGAGCGACCCTCCAGAGAAGGTCGAGCCTGGAATGGATGAGAGGGACTGTTGTCTGGCGAATGACGGCGTGTGTCTGGCGAGAAGCGAGTCTCACGATTGCGACTCCACACGCTTGCCGGTGAGTGGATGAATAACTGCCAGTATACTCCGTCGACAAAGTGAAGTCTTGGGGGAAAATACACATGAGAGGTACGAAGTATTCCCCGACTGCCACTGACAGAACCCTCGCCCTCAAGCAACAAGAGGGTCTTCTCCTTCAGGTCGGCGGGAATCCCTTCCGTTCACCGGGAACCCGTATGGGAATCACGACTGGCCGGTGATGTATCTGATTGACAAGCAAGGCACCATTCGATACGTCAGCATCGGCGAGGGCGGGTACCAGGAAACCGAACGGCTGATTCAAGGCATCTCAGCGGAACGATCATAAGACTCCGCGACCGTCGCTCATCCGGCGTGCCGGCCAACAGCCGCAGAATCCCCGCTGAACGTCCTCGTGAGCCCCACAAAATTCCTCACCAAACAGATAACGCCCCGATCGACGGTTCCGACCGACGGGAGAACCATTCGCTGTATCTATCAGAAGCTTGCAACCACAAGAGTCACACACTAGCATTGTCAGAATGAGGTTGCCTCGCCGTCTATTCAACAAGACATTTCATTGAGGAGTCATATGCTTCGTCCGGACCGAGACATTCCGTCGAGCCCGCCGTCACTGAACGCGGAACAACAGCGACTCGACCAAGACGCCCACAGACATCAGCATTGGAAACGATGGGGTCCTTATCTCAGTGAACGTGCGTGGGGCACGGTGCGCGAAGACTATAGCCCCAATGGCGCGGCCTGGGACGCCTTCCCTCATGAACACGCCCGCTCACGCGCCTACCGTTGGAACGAGGACGGTCTGGCGGGTATCTGCGATCGCCACCAGATGATCTGTTTCGCGCTCGCGTTGTGGAATGGACGAGATCCCATGCTCAAAGAACGGATCTTTGGTCTGACCGGAAACCAAGGCAACCACGGCGAAGACGTCAAAGACTATTACTTTTACTTGGATTCCACGCCGACCCACTCTTATATGAAATACCTCTACAAGTACCCGCAGGCCGAGTTCCCCTACACGCACCTCCTCGAAGAAAACCAACGACGCGGACGGAAGGATTTGGAATTTGAACTGATTGATACGGGCGTCTTCGAGGGAGACCGCTACTTCGACGTATTTGTGGAATACGCGAAAGCCGCTCCAGAGGACGTGCTCGTCCAGATCCAGGTCATCAATCGCGGATCCGATGCTGCTGAACTGACGGTGCTCCCGACCATCTGGTTCCGAAATACCTGGTCGTGGGGGCTTGATCTCCGCCGGCCCCGGTTCCGCAAAGGAGAGCCTTTCACAGATGCCAGTGTCATCGAATGCGACCATGATTACTACGGGTACCGCCGTCTTCTCTGTCAGGGCGGTCCGGAGCTGCTCTTCACCGAGAACGAGACGAATACAAGGAAACTGTATGGTGATCCGGACGGCTCGCGCTATGTGAAGGACAGTATCAACGATTACATCGTGCATGGAGACAAGGGGGCGGTCAATCCGGATCAAATTGGTACGAAGGTGTCCGCTCACTATGTGCTGAATCTTGGACCAGGCGCGACCTCGACGATCCGGCTCCGGTTTACCAATCATTCAGAGAGTGTCGCCGTGTCAGGAAAGGAGTTTGACGCGGTCTTCGCGCAACGCCGCCGAGAGGCGGATGAATTTTATGGCGGTCTGGCTCCCTCCGATTTGTCCGAAGACGCCAGACGGGTGCAACGGCAGGCGTTCGCAGGTCTTCTGTGGAGCAAGCAGTTCTATCACTACGACGTGAACCGTTGGCTGAAGGGTGATCCGATGGGACCCGAACCGCCTCGGGAACGACTCCACGGCCGCAATTCTGACTGGACCCACCTCTTCAACGCCGACGTCATTTCAATGCCGGACAAATGGGAATATCCCTGGTACGCCGCATGGGACTTGGCTTTTCATTGCATCCCCTTCGCGTTGGTCGATCCGACGTTCGCCAAGGAGCAGCTCGTTCTGATGCTCCGCGAATGGTACATGCATCCCAACGGACAGATCCCGGCGTATGAATGGGCCTTCGGCGACGTGAATCCTCCGGTCCATGCCTGGGCAGCCTGGCGTGTCTACAAGATCGACAAGAAACGTACGGGCATCAGCGACCGCGTTTTCTTAGAACGGGTCTTCCACAAGCTGCTGTTAAATTTCACCTGGTGGGTGAATCGTAAAGACACAGAAGGGAAGAATATCTTTCAAGGCGGCTTTCTCGGTCTCGATAATATCGGCGTCTTCGACCGTAGCGCGCCGGTCCCGACCGGCGGCCACATCGAACAATCGGACGCCACCAGCTGGATGGGCATGTATTGCCTCAACATGCTGACGATCGCGCTGGAACTCGCACGCGACAACCGCGCCTATGAGGATGTCGCCAGCAAGTTCTTCGAGCATTTCGTCTACATCTGCCGGGCGATCAACAACATCGGAGAGGAAAAAATCGAGCTCTGGAACAAGGAGGACGGCTTCTTCTATGACGTCCTGCACCTCCCTGACGGACAGAACCATCCCCTCAAGGTTCGCTCGATGGTCGGGTTGATTCCGCTCTTCGCCGTGGAGACGCTAGAATCAGACCTGATCGACAGTTTGCCGCGATTCAAACACCGGATGCAGTGGTTCATCGAGAATCGTCCCGACTTCAGCATCCATGTCGAGACACAATCAGCCGACGGAATCGTCCGGCGGTTCCTATCGTTGGTCAGTCGCCACCGGCTGAAAAAAGTGTTGCGATACATGTTGGATGAGCAGGAATTCCTGTCTCCCTATGGCGTCAGAGCGCTGTCGCGGTACCACAAGGATCATCCCTACAGCCTGTCGGTCATGGGGATGGAGCATCGGGTGGACTATGAACCCGCTGAGTCCAGCACCAACCTCTTCGGAGGAAACTCAAACTGGCGTGGTCCCGTGTGGTTTCCGGTCAACTACCTCATCATCGAGTCGTTACAAAAATTTCATTACTACTTGGGAGACGGCTATAAAGTGGAATACCCCACCGGCTCCGGTCGGATGGCGACGTTATGGGAGGTGGCGGGCGAACTCTCCCGGCGCCTCACGCATATCTTTCTGCGGGATTCCAGCGGCCGACGGCCGGTCTTCGGCGGCGTGGAGAAGTTTCAGTCCAATCCTCACTGGCGCGACCTCGTCCCCTTCTATGAATACTTTCACGGCGACAACGGCGCCGGCGTGGGAGCAAGTCATCAAACCGGTTGGTCCGGCCTTGTCGCAAAACTGATTCAGCAGTCCGGGGAATAAGCGTGATGCGTGAAGCGTGTCTCGCGAACGACAAGATACGAGCAGTTAGGGGTGCGGACCAAGGTTCTCCCGCTCCAGGCGTGTCGCACAAAATACCTGCACCGGATCATCGGCTGCGTCGGGGTCCACACCATCCCAGAGGACTGATCGTACGTTCCAGCGGATGAAAGGGTAGAACACAATGGCCGTTGAGGTTACCAGAGTCCCCAGCAGGGGGTTGAGGATCTCATCTTCCTCCATTCTGGTCTGCACGCGGCGAGCGACACGGCCGTACCACTCTACCGCCTCTATCTGTCGATTGTGTGCGGCGACGACCTGTCGATACAGCGCCCGCTCTTCTTCCGGCTCCGACACCCGACCTCTTGAGCTCTCTTCGCGCAGAGGTATGGGTGCAAAAGCACCGGGAGGAGAAGAAACGTGACTGACGAACAATGATCGCACCGAGGAGTCTTGCAGCGCCTGTGCACGGTCGACGCGAGCCTGTTGAACGCTGTGCCATCTCTGCTCGGCAGATTTGAGATCGTCATCCGCCTGCCAGACATCCAACATCATCACGCTCATACAATTGACCTCGCGTGCGCGGGTTGTCGACAGACAGCCGACCAGTAGACAGGCCACAAGGGAGAGAAGGAGAGCCCGCATGCATACCCTCCAACAATGCCTCTACTCTATGCTTCCCAAGAGCTTGCTTCAATAGGTCGAACAGAGGGGACGGACGCATAAAGTGGAGAGCAGACGAGGTCCCTTGCCTCGTTTTCCTCAAAAAGACGTAACCGATTATTAACGCACCTATGACACGGGTGTCATACTGCGTCTGTACGTTAACAAGCGAATCAAGCCACAGTGTGACGGAAGGAACGCCCATGATGTCAACGCTGGAAGAAAACGAAGCGCTGGTGATGCATCACCTACAGACGGTTCATCCGGTGATACTCGACCAGATCGTTGAGGACATACCGCAACTGTCGTGGAACCAAATCTTCGAAACAGTCGATACGCTAAGCCGTCGCGGCATCATCTCTTTGCGACGCCGCGGCTACGAGTACGAAGTGTCTCCCATCCCGCAGAACATCGTCGCCTAGCCCCGCCGATGTCGAGCCTGGGGCTTCATCTTCACGAAAGGCAGATCGGCGCTATGTACACACAGGCCGTGCCGGTAGATCAGACTTGCGTCGTTCGGCACCACGACACCTCTTCCGCGATCGTGGTCCTGTCATCCAGCCTCGCCGTCCTCTATGCCAGCCGGGGCGGAATGACAGTATTGCGCGATCTCAAAGGCACCAACGAAGGAGAGTCTCTACAGATTCCCGCGCCGGTGCTCGCGTATCTGGCGGATGGAATCCTCAAACACATTGATGTCCGACGCATGTTGCACTTATACGAACCGTTCTCGATCCCCTGTTCGATACAGGGACCTACCGGAACCTGGTATTGCCAAGCATTCGGGCTGCCTTCTCGCGACGAAATCGATCGATCGCGCATCGTGATGCTCTTCTCGGAC
>Ga0187777_10002849_pt1 | contig 11033 bp, 8 predicted proteins | sample 1015_Q2_SP5_10_M_FD_132416 | JGI IMG/M metagenome (GOLD analysis project Ga0187777, IMG submission 132416) | Tropical peat soil microbial communities from peatlands in Department of Meta, Colombia - 1015_Q2_SP5_10_MG | ecosystem: Environmental > Terrestrial > Soil > Wetlands > Peat | place...
GCCCAGCTCTCGTACTGCGCCGACAGAATGAGAAACACGAAAATCAGGCCGAAAACGAACGCGATTGCCGAAGTTGCGCCGGACGAAACCTCTTCCCGCGCCTCGCCCGCCCACTCGTACGCGTAACCGGGCGGCATGACTTCCTCCGTAACCTGGCGGATCGCAGCGAGTGCCTGACCCGAGCTTACGCCTGGCGCAGGCGCGCCGTTGATCGCGATCGCTGGATAGTTGTTGAACCGGGTCACCAGGTCGGGACCCGTCACGTACCTGGTGGTGACCAGCGCCGACATCGGAATCATTTTGCCGTCGCGGTTCTTCACGTAGAACCGACCGATGTCCTCGGGCGTCATGCGCGAGCTCGGCTCCGCCTGGAGAATCACCTGGTACAGGCGTGAATCCTTCGGAAACTGGCTTACGTAGAGCGAGCCGAACATCGTTTGCAAGGTCGTGTACGCATCCTGCACGGGCACCCCGAGGACCTCCGCCTTCTCGCGGTCGACGTCGGCGAGCAGCTGCTGTCCGTCGGCGCTGATCGTCGTGTTGACCCCGGAGAGCTCGGGTCGCGTTCGCGCGTTCGCGATGATCTGCTTGACCACGTCGCCAAGCTGACCGTAGGTGCCGCCGCCCTGCTGTTCGATCCAGATCTGAAAGCCGGCAGTGATACCAAGGCCGGGGATCGCGGGCGGATTGACGGGAACGACGAGGGCCTCGTGGATATTGGCATAGTCTTTACGGACCGAGGCGATCACTGCGTCGGCTGACAGGTCGGCGCCCTTGCGCTCCTCGTAGTTCTTGAGCGAAACGAACAGGACACCGTAGTTCGACTTGTTCTGGGAATCGATCAGGCTGTAGCCGTCGACTTCGGAAACGTTGGCGACCGCCGCGTTCTTGCGGATGATCTCGGCTGCTTTACGTCCGACGTCACCCGTCCGGTCGAGGCTTGCCGCATCGGGCAGAAAATACGGCACGAAGAGGTATCCCTGGTCTTCCTGCGGCACGAAGGCGGTCGGAATCACCTTGAACATAGCGACGACGCCCGCGACAACCAGTGCGAATACCGCGAACGCAATCACCCAATGCCGCATCACCGACTCGACGAGGTGCACGTAGCCGTTCGTAATCCGAGTGAACGAGTCATCGAAGGCCTTGAAGAAGCCCTTCTTCTCGCCCTTGTGCGGCTTGATCAGAAGGGCGGCAAGCGCGGGCGAGAGCGTCAGCGCGACGATCCCGGAAAAAACCATCGAGATCGCGATCGTCACTGCGAACTGCTTGTACAAGGAGCCGGTGATGCCTCCCAGGAACGCGACCGGCATAAACACGGCGTTCAGCACCAGCACGACCGCGATGACCGGTCCCGCGACCTCGCTCATCGCGCGCTTCGCGGCCTCGCTCGGGGAGAGGCCGAACTCCGCCATATTGCGCTCGGTGTTCTCGACGACGACGATCGCATCGTCCACGACGAGACCGATCGCGAGGATCATGCCGAACAGGGTGAGCATGTTGATCGAGAAGCCGAAGACCAGCATCCCCGCCATCGCGCCGAGGACCGAGATCGGGACGGCGAGGGTCGGAATCAGCGTCAGCCGGAAGCCGTGGAGAAAGATGAAGACGACCAGCACGACCAGCACGACGGCCTCGTAGAAGGTCTTGATGACCTCGTCGATCGAAGCCTGCACGAACAGCGTCGTATCCAGTGCGACCTCGTACTTGAGCCCTTCAGGGAAGGACTTAGAAAGCCTCGCGAGCGTGGCACGAACGTCCTTCGAAACCTGGATCGCGTTCGCTCCCGGCTGCTGGTACACGGCGATCAGCGTCGCCGGCTTGCCCTCGTAAGACGTGCGCAGGGTGTAGGCCTGAGCGCCGAGGGTCGTGTATCCGACGTCCTTCACGCGCACCAACGCAGCAGCGTTGTTTTCCGCACGCACGATCATGCTGTCGAATTGCGAAGGCTCCGTGATCGTCGTCGTCGTTACCGGAAACGTTTGCTTGACGGGGTATGGAGTGGGGGGAGCGCCGATGCGGCCAACAGCGAACTGCTGGTTCTGCTGTTTGACCACATTCGCGACGTCGCTCGCGCTCACCCCAAGCTGCGCCATCCGGTCGGGCTTGAGCCAGACTCGCATCGCGTACTCGGGGACGCCGAAAATCGCCGCCTGGTTCGCGCCATTGATCCGGTTGATCGTGCTCAGGATCTGGACGTTCGTGTAATTGGAGATGTAGTCGGCGTCATATCTTCCGTCGGGCGAGTAGAACGCCAGCACCATCAGGAAGGTGTTGGTCTTTTGCTGGACGTCCACACCTTGGGCCTGCACCGCCTGCGGCAGCTGCGCCATCGCCTGGCTCACGCGGTTTTGCACGTCGACCTGTGCCAGCTTCGGATCGGTGTCGATCGTGAAATAGATTGTCAGCGTGTAATTGCCGGTCGACGAGCTGGTCGACGACATGTAGATCATGTTGGTGGCGCCGTTTACCTGCTGTTCGATCGGCGCCCCCACGTTTTGCGCAACGAGCGTCGCGTTTGCGCCGGGATAGGTGGCCGTCACCTGGATCTGTATCGGCGTGATCTGAGGGTACTGCGCGATCGGCAACTTGACCATCGCGACCAGCCCCGTGATCGAGATGACCAGTGCAATGACCGTCGAGAAAATCGGGCGGTCGATGAAGAAGTCGGTGAACATCTGCGACGCTCCGAGCTAGCGTTTGGCGGACGGGTCGGCGGGAGCCACTCCGGATTTCGCGTCGCTTGCCGAACCTTTGACCTGGGCGTTGGCCAGTGAATCGACGACCTTCACCGGCGCGTCGGGTGCCAACCGCATGATGCCATCGGTGACCACGGTATCCCCCGCCGAGAGCCCCTTGTTGATGAACCAGCCGCCGCCGTTCCAGGAGCCTGCTTCCACAGCTCGCATCTGTGCCTTTGCGTCCTTGTCGACGACGAAGACGAAATGGCCTTGCGCTCCCTGCAGCACCGCCTGCTGCGGAACAAGGATCGCGTTCGGCCGCGAGGCCCCGGATACCCGAACCCGCACGAATTGCCCCGGCCGCAGCACGGATCCGGGATTGGGCAATGTGGCGCGGACGAGGAACGTGCCGGTTTGCTGATTGTATTCTGCGTTGGTGAAGGTGATTCGGCCCTTGTTCGGAAACACGGAGCCATCGGCGAGCACGACCTCGACCACGAAGCTATCTGCCTTGGGAAGCGTCAGTCGTCCCGCCGCCTGTTCCGTGCGCAGGCTCAGCATGTCGTTCTCGGACAGCGTGAAATTCACCCAGATGGGATCGACCTGATCGACGGTGGTGAGAAGGCTGCTCTGCCCGCTCAGGTACTGCCCTTCCTGGATGCGGGCGAAGCTCGACAGGCCGGTAACCGGTGTGGTGATCGTCGTGTAGCCGAGATTGAGCTGCGCCTGCTCGACATTGGCCTTGGCGGTCTCGACAGCCGCTGCGGCGGCCTGCTGCTGCCCGGTGGCGTCGTCGAGCTCCTTCTGCGACAGCGCGTTCAGCGCAGCCAGCGGCTTGACCTGCGCGAGATTGTTGTTGGCAACCTGAAGCCGCGCCTGCTGTTCGGCAAGCGCCCCCTTATAGGCATTGAGCGTCGCCTGGAAGGGCTTCGGATCCTGGAGGAACATGACGGCGCCCGCCTTGACCAGACTGCCCTCTGTATACACGCGCTTTTCGAGGAAGCCGCTCACGCGTGCGACGATCTGCACCTGATGCGAACTCTGCGTCTGCCCGACATACTCAAAGGTGACAGGTGTGTCGCGGGGCGCGACCTTGATTGCGACCACCTCGACCGGCGGGCGCGCTTCGGGCTTCGCTTCTTCCTTGGCGCAACCAAGGACCAGCACCATTCCAATACCAGCAATCAGCAGCCAACGCATGAGAATCGACTCCTCGTGCATCCCTTGGGAAAAAGCGATGCCGTTGCAGCCTCTCTCAGGTAAACAGGCGGAAGCTGCAGCGTCGTTCCGCTCAATGATGTTGCGACAATCTCGGGTGTTCGGGTCGGGCGTACTGCTTCAGCGCGGGATTTGAATTTTATCGCATCGAAGTCGATCTGTTACAGGCAAGGGGTGGCGCCGATTGGCGTCCACGAATGCGAACTCTGTTCGCCTCCCGAGTCGCAGACTGTTGCGGTAGATTGTTTCGAACATCGGAGTCCTGCAGCATCCGGTGCCTGATCGTATCCCTGCACCAGTCGGCCCAATAGGGCCCGGCCACGATCCTGCAAGCGCCTGATTTTGCGACCAGTCTCGCGCGTCCCTGAGGATTTGAACCATAGTCAGCTGGCTCGTGGTCATAGGCGTCGCCGGTTGCCGAGCACGTGCAGCCGGTTCCGCTGTTCTGATCAGCGTTGTTGGCGTGTGCTGCCTTGTAGCTCCTTCGCCGGCAGTTGCACCGCTGCCAGTTGGCGCGCCAGGTCGTTCAGTATCGCCGCCCAGGCCGAGCTCAATGCCGCGGCAAGCTGGTCAGGGCCGCGCCCTGAGAGCGCGACCCGCTGCGTGAGCTCGGTCTGCCACACTGGAACGCCGCTCACGTTGCGACCATCGATCAGGAAGAATTTCGCCGAGAGCAGCGCCGCGGGCTTGGCAGCATCGCGATAGTCCCCATAGAGTTCGCTCACGAAGCCTTCGAGCACGTAGTCGCCGTTCGCGTTGGCGGATGATGGCAACACGTCGTTGAACACCCTGGCGGCCGCGAGCCAGGTCGCGGCGCTTTCAGTGAGCATCGCCGAAGGCGCGACGAAGAACTCGTTGTAGAAGTCAGCCTCGTACTTGAGATCCGTCTCGCGGTAGACAAGGTCCTTGCCGCGGAATTGCGCGGCTACGGCGATCGCTCCGACTTTGAGCGTCCCTTGCCGCGGCGTGTTCGCGGCCTGTGCCGGAGGCTGGGGTTGCAGGAGGTACGTCTGCTTGACTGGGGCGGGGCGCGAGAGGCCACAGGCGGCGAGCAGGCCGACCATCGCGGCTATGAGAGCTCGAAGCGTGACGGAACGGGCTAGGGCACAGCAAGGCAGCGTCATTGGGCACCTTTGGCCGGCGGCGGCGGCTCTCCGAAGAGCACGCCGGATGGGTAGCGCTTAGCGTTCTCGGTAAGGTCGCGCAGGTTGTCAGATATCTGGCGCAGATTCTCGATCGTCGTCGACAAATCGGCTTCACCGCCGCCAAGGATCCGGTCGAGCCGCTCCAATGTGCGCCGCAGATGTTCGAGAGTGGCGACGAGGTTCGGGTCCTCGACGAGCTTTCTTGCCCCTGCGAGGGCTGCATCCGTGTTGCCGGGCAGTGTCTTCCACGCCGGATCGTCGAGGATGGCGGCAAGCTTCTGGTTGCTGGTCCGAAGCTCGGCGAGCAGCGCCGCCCCCTCCTTGCCTAGCTTGTCCATTGGCAGCTGATCGAGCTTGGTATCGATCTTGGCGAGCACCTGCTTGGTTTGCTCCGAGATCCTGGCCGAGTCTATCGCCTCGACACGCTTGTTGGTGGTTACCAGAAGCTTGTTCAGGTTGGTGAACGTCGCCTCGAGATCGAGCCTGCGCAGGTGATCGAGGATGTCGGACGCTGCGGCGACGAATTGCGTCACCGTCGATCTCGCGGTGGGAATGTACAGATTATCCGGCTCCCACTTGATGGGCAGAATCGCATTCTTATCCGGATCGACGTAATCGATTTCGAGATAGTTGGTCCCGGTGATGCCCTGCGGCGCGAGGCGCACACGCAGTCCTCTGTCGATCTCAGCCTTCAGGCTCTCGGGCCTGCTCAGATCGCCCGCGCCCGTGCGCCCGCCGATCAGCCGCGGCAGGATCGTCGCCTCGACCATGACGTAACGCAACCGCTCCTCCATGGGAACGTCGAGCTGGTACCTGGTATAGGTGAACCCTATCCTCTTCACCTCGCCGACGATCACGCCGCGGTACTTCACCTTCGAGCCCAGATCGAGACCCTGCACCGACTCGTCGAAGTAGGTTTCCATGAGGAGCTTCGACTGAAGCAGCTTCCCCGCTCCCAGCATCACTAGCAGCGCCGCCAGCGAGACTGTCGCGCCGATGACGAACAGGCCGATCTTGAAAAAGTTCGCCTGTGCGCTCATTGCTCACGGTCGGCGCGCGTGCCGGAGGCGCACCCTCCCCGGCGGGGAAGGGACCGCGGCGAGGAACCTCCCAACTGGGAAAGCGAGATCACGTCGCCTCCGCGGCGGCCTCGCGCCTGAAGAATTGCCGCACCCACGGGTCGTCGCTCGAGTCGCGCAGCATCTTCGGATCGCCCTCGGCGATGATGCCCTGCTTGCGCTTATCGAGCATGATCACGCGGTCGGCGACCGTGTAGATGCTGGCCAGCTCGTGGCTGACGATGACGAAGGTGATATGCAGGCTCTTGGCGAGCCTCAGGATCAGTTCGTCGAGCGTGGCGGAGGTGATCGGGTCCAGGCCCGCCGACGGCTCGTCGAGAAACAAGATCGTCGGATCGAGCGCCATGGCTCGGGCGATGGCCGCCCGCTTCTGCATGCCGCCGCTCAGCTCGGCGGGCATGTGCCCGCAGAACTGATCCAGCCCGACCAGCCTGAGCTTGGTTCTCGCGAGCAAATCCATCGCTTCGTCGACGAGTGCGGTGTACTCCTCGAGCGGAAGGCGCACGTTCTCCAGCAGCGTCATCGACCCGAACAGCGCGCCGCTCTGGTACATGACGCCGATCTTCCTGAGAATCGCGTAATGCGCCTCGCCTTCAGCGGTCACGATGTCATCGCCGTCGATCAATACCCGGCCGGACATCGGCTCATAAAGGCCAATCATGTGCTTGAGCAGCGTGCTCTTGCCGCTACCCGAACCGCCGAGAATCACGAAAACCTCGCCGCGGTTGACGGTGAAGTTGACGTCGCGCATCAGCACCTCGGCGTCGTAGCCCGCGGTGAGATTTTCGACGCGGATGATGGGATCGGCGGCCATGTCCCTCGCTCAGCAGCGGATCACGTCAAATGTCCAGCAGATAGTAGATGAAGGCATAAACACCGTCGACGACGACCAGCAGGATGATCCCGGAGACGACCGCGCGGGTTGCGGAAATGCCGACGGCAGCCGCACCTGTCTCGGTCTGCAGTCCGCGCAGGCAGCCGATGCCGGCAATCAGTATGGCGAACGCCGGCGTCTTCGCCATTCCCGCCCAGAGGTCCTTTATATCGACCAGGCTGTCGACCTCGCGCAGATAGGTGAGGATCGGGATGTTGAAGCTGATCATGGTCAGCGCGCCGCCGAGGATGCCGATGATGTTGGCGAACAAGGTGAGCAGCGGCACCATCAGCAGCGCGGCGAGGATTCTGGTGACGACCAGGAAGCGGACGGGGTCGAGCCCCATGGTCGTGAGCGCGTTGAGCTCTTCGTTGACTTTCATCGTGCCGATCTCGGCGGCGAATGCAGCGCCCGATCGCCCCGCCAGCAGGATCGCAGTCATCAGCGGCCCCAGCTCGCGCAGTATCGCCAGGGCCACGAGATCGGCGACGAACAACTCGGCGCCGTACTGGCGCATCGGCACCGCGGACTGAAACGCGATAATCATGCCGATCAGGAAGGAGATCAGCGCGACGATCGGCAGCGCGTTGGCGCCGACTTGTTCACACGTGTACCAGACGTCCTTCCAGCGCACGCGATCCGGATGGCGGATGGCGAACCACAGCGCCGCGCTGGTCTCCCCGACGAAAGCGATCTGCGTGACCATGTCGCGCCAGACGATGAGCGCCGCGCGGCCGATCTCCTCGACTGCGTGCAATCGCTCGGGAGGCGCCGCTGCAGGAGGGCGAAACGCCGCCGGATCGAACTGATCGAGCAGGGTCTGGAACTCGGGTTTGAGCCCGCGCACGGTCACGGGCGCGGCGGCCGAGCGCTCCTGGCGCAGCAGATCCACGAGCATCGCAACGCCAGCCCCGTCGCAGTAGACGACGCCGGAAGCCTCGATGACGACTGAACGGTTAGGCGTCCGCGCAGCCTCGGCGCGCGCCAGGGCCCATACGCCCGAAATCGAATACGCGTCGAGTCTGCCTGCCAGCCGCAGCTCGCGGCTGCCACCGGTGGCATCGGTCACCGTCAGCGTCGCGGCGGTTGCCGGAGCGCCGACAGCCCTCGCAAGCGCGGTCACTGCACCAGCTCGATCTGCGAACCGAAGACGCGCACCCGGTCGCCGACTTGCATCAGAGGCTCGTAGTTCTGGGTCAACGCGCGAGTGCTGCCGTCGTCCATCTTGACGGTCACTTCCCAGCGCGTGATGTTGCGCTGCGTGGGCTGCGTCCGATAGGCGGTTCCGCCGGCAGCTCCGACCAATACCTGTCCCTGGTTGGTCAAGCCCTTGCCGATCTGGTACATCGCCATGCCCGAGGGGCCGATATCAGCGCTCGAGGGCATGCTGCCGAGCGGCGTCCACTGTTCCTTGACGGCCGCCTGACGAATCGACTCGATCGTGCCGCACCGATCGCAGGCGGCCGTCGCGGTCGCCGCCCCAGCGGGCGCGGCCGGTGGCGAGCCAGGCAACGGCGAAAGAAGCAGCGGCGGCGGCAACGTCAGCGGCGTCTGCGTCGCAGGCGGCGTCTGCGCGACCGCAGGTGCCCCGATCCACGCTGCCGCCAACGCCCAAAGCGCAAGCATGACGAGGAGCGGGGAGCGATGTTTCATTCCGGAAGCGTGCTCAGGTAGAACATCGAATGCAACAACGGCCCCGGCGCGCCAAGCGCGCCCAGCCAGCGCTCGAAGATGGTGTCTATTTCACCGCTGCGATAAAGGCCGACGAGCGCACGGTTCACCGCAAGGCGGAAATCGGGATCGTCGCGGCGAACGACCAGCGCGTAAGGTTCGTACGAGAAGTCGGACCCGAGCAAAGCAAGGCTCGACGGATCGCGGCTGCCGGCTCGCAGGGAAATGAGCACGATGCGATCTCCGGCGTAGCCGTCCACCTTGCCGGCGGTCAGCAGTGAGACACCCGCCAGGCCGTCGTTGACGGGCACGAGCTCGGTTTTGGCACCGACGATCGCGAGCTCGCGCTTGAGCGCAGACTCGGTCGTCGTGCCGGGGATCACCGCCACGCGCTTGCCGTTGAGGTCCGCGAGCCGCGTGATCTTGGCGTCTAGCTTGGTCAGCACGCTGCCGCCATCGACGAAGATCGGAATGCTGAAATCGACCGTCTCCATGCGCGAAAGGGCGATGGTCGTAGTGCCGCATTCGATGTCGACATTGCCGGAAGCGACGGCATCGAGGCGATCGCCAGCGTCGAGAGGCGTCCAGTCAACCGCCAGCTTGAACAGCCCGAGCTGTTTCTGGATGGCTGCCGCGACACGCGTACACAACTCCACGCTGTAGCCGCGCACCAAACCGTTGCGCTCCTTGAACGAGAACGGGGCAGCGCCGCTGCGGAAGCCCAGGTGGATCGCGCCTTCGGCCTTTATCCGGTCGAGGGTGGACGACGGGCCAGCCGCTGCCGCCGCTGCAACGGCGAAGCAGGCGAGCAGGCACCACCCGATGCGGCCGGAGCGAGGACTCGGCATGGCTTTTCCCTTGGAGAAGTTTAGCACGCTGCGCCACCGGCTTCGATGCGGGAGCCGCGGCTGCGCTATAATGCCGGCCCGGTCGCTACCGCTTCTCAACGCTTGCGACCGCGCCGATTTTCCACTCCAAGGGGTCCGATCGTGAAACGTCTGCTCGCCGCCGTCGTCATTTCAGCCGTAATCGCTCCCGCTGTTCATGCCCAAGCGCCGGATACGTTGAAGAAAATCAAAGCCGCGGGTTCGATCACCGTCGCTTTTTCAGGAGATTCTCTGCCGTTCTCCTACGTGGAGACCAACAACCAGCCCGCTGGCTATTCGATCGACCTCTGCCAGCGAGTGATCGCGGCGATCGGCCGTGCCGTAGGCGTCCCCGACCTCAAGGTCAACTGGATGGTCGATACCGTGCCAAACCGCATCGCGGCGGTGGCTACGGGCAAGGCCGATCTGGAGTGCGCCAACACGACGGCGTCGCAATCACGCATGAAGAACGTCGATTTCAGCAACCTCATCTTCGTCGATGGCGGCGGTTTTCTGGTGCGTTCAGACAGTTCCATCAACAACGCCTCCGACCTCGCCGGCAAGTCCGTTGCGGTGACTGCAGGGACCACGACCGAGCGCCGGCTCAACGCGATGCTAAAGGATCGGCTGATCAACGCCAAGGTCGTGACCGTCAAGGATGGCGTCGAGGGCGTGGCGATGCTCGAATCCGGCGGCGTTGCCGCGTTTGCCAGCGACAAGATCAAGCTGATCGGACTGATGGCGCAAGCCAAGGACCCGAAGATCTTCGCGCTGCTGTCCGAGGACTTGTCTTTCGAGCCCTACGCCTTCATGCTCCCGCGCAATGATTCGGCGTACCGTTTGGTCGTCAACAGCGCGCTGACCCAGGTCTACGTCTCCGGCGAAATCGAGCCCATCTTCACCAAGTGGCTGGGCAAGCTCGGACGCCCCAGCGGGCTGCTCGCCGCGATGTACATCCTCAACTCGGTTCCAGAGTGATTCGGAGCGCAGCGGCCGCGTCAGTGATACCCGGCCGCCGCCTGCACTTTGCCCCGGAACACCCAATACGACCACCCCGCATGCATCACGATGATGGGCAGCAGGAACAACGTGCCGAGGATCAGGAAGCCCTGGGGCACGGCACGGAGTATAATTAGCGGGCAGGCGAGCCCCACCTCACCGAGATCCGAACGGAGAATCCCAATGTTGAAAGCACGCATTGCCCACGTCGCTGGCTGGCTGATGGCGTCGGTGCTATTGGCCACGAGCAACGCTGCCCTAGCGCAAGCCGAGCAGCAGAAGCTCGTCGACGAGTCCAACAAGTCACTGTCGAATTTCCTGCGCGATCCTGACATGTCCTGGCTGCAGCAGAACCTGAGCCGCGCCAAGGCCGTAGTGATTGCGCCTCAACTGCTTAAGGCCGGATTCATCTTCGGCGGCTCTGGCGGACGCGCGGTCATATTTGCGCGTGGACCCGGCGGCAAATGGGTCGGCCCCGCTTTCTGTGCGATGGTGACCGC